>Ga0164242_10005900_pt1 | contig 13552 bp, 9 predicted proteins | sample OricomgcompostMG_FD_108783 | JGI IMG/M metagenome (GOLD analysis project Ga0164242, IMG submission 108783) | Miracle-Growth compost microbial communities from Emeryville, California, USA - Original compost - Miracle growth compost (MG) ...
TGATGACGCCGGAATACATGCGCACCATCGAACGCTGGCAGTTGATGCGTTCCATCGATGCCTATTGGATGGAGCATCTGGCGGAAATGGATTATCTGCGCGATTCCATCTGGCACGAAGGTTATGCGCAACGCGATCCCGTGGGCATTTATAAGCACGAAGGATTTCAACTGTTCCAGAAAACGCTGGGTGAAATTCGCGCTGAAGTCACCGAACAGGTGTTCAATCTGCAGCTGCAAAATAATAACCTGGAAAGTAACGAAGTGCAAATGCAAGGCATGCAGGAAGCCCGCATCACCGCCGCTCTTCCGGCGGACGAAGATGGATTTGATGACGGCGTTGATTTGTATAAAGATGCCGATGGAGAATCCCCAGTGCAAGTGGCCGCGCCTGCTCCCGCCAGAAGCGCCAGCATTGCGGCGGGAGGCTTGACGACAAGTCCTGCGGTGACATCGTTGTCCTCCAATGGATCTTCGGATTCACCGAAAGTTGGCCGCAACGATCCATGCCCTTGCGGCAGCGGCAAGAAATATAAAAAATGTTGTCTACCCAAAGAACAGGGAACATTGGTTTAATCAATGTATCCAAAGAGGAGCGCGGAATACTGCGCTCCTCTTCGTTTTTGTCCAACATTTAAAAAATATAGTACAACTATCCCTACGATGAAAACTTACTTTCTCTATAAAAGTACTTTTACGCCACGCTTCATTTTAGTCTTACTGGCGATTGCATTTATCGTAACTATCGGCGCTCGCGCGGATGACGCGCCGCAAACATTAGCATTATCCAGAAAACCGTACATCCAATCAACAACCGCGCATTCGATTCAAATTGTCTGGGATACCAACATTCCCACGCGTGCTTTTTTGCAATACAAATTGAAGGACGTTGCGGAATCTCAGCCCAATTTCCAAAACGCAAACACGTTGATTCTAGCGCAATTGCAAACACATCATCACAGCATTTTGCACAATCTTCAGGCTTCAAGCGTTTACGATTATCGCGTGGGCGCGCAGGGAAAAGTACTTTTCACGGGACAATTCCAAACCAATAAAACCGCCAGCCAAAATTATCAGTTCGATGTGTGGGGAGATTCCGGCGGCGAGGGGCAGAAAGCGCTAGCGGCTCAGATAGATAAAAGTAATCCGGATTTTCTTTTGCATACCGGAAATCTGACCTCTTCCAAAGGCGCGGCGGAAGATTTTAATCCCTCGTTTTTCGATATTTACCAAAAAGTACTTTCGTGCGTTCCGTTTTATGGCGCTTTAGGAAATCAGGGCATCGGCGCCGACAACGGCCAGCCGTTTCTGGACGCATTTGTCTTTCCGCAAAATGGCCCCGATGGCGTCACGCCCGAACGCAATTATTATGTGGATTACGCCAACGCGCGCATCGCGGTGATCGATTCCAATCAGGACGAAACAACGCTGCAAAGCAAAATCGTGCCGTGGCTGGAGCGCGTGATGTCAAGCAGCAATGCAACTTGGAAATTCGCCGTACTGCATCATCCGGCTTATTCGTCCGGGCCACATGGCGACACGGCGCGCATTCAAAAAGTACTTTCGCCAATATTTGCCAAACTGCATTTGGATATAATTTTTGCCGGACACGACCATCAATACGAACGCTTCAAACCGATCGACGGCGTCACTTATATCGTCACCGGCGCTGGTGGCGCGGGACGTTATCCGCGCAAAACAGAAAATCCTCAAACCGCGTTTTACTGGAATGACGACTGGTCATTTACGCAAATTCAGATTTCGCACGAGAATGGTAAAAATGTCTTGCGTGGAAAACAAACTTCAACAACAGGCGCTGTGGTGGATCAGTGGGAATTAAGTAAGTAGCAAAAGTACTTTTATACGTGTTGCTATTATTCCTCGAAATGAAGTAAAGTTACATTTGCGCAATAACGTTATCGAAAAATAAAGGAAGAATAATGTCCACACGCCCACGTCTTGCAGTTGTCAGCACGGTTTACTTTCCACCGTCTCATAGCGATGTCATCGTCACGCGATGGTTGGAACCATTGGAATCCGATCGTGAATTCGGCTGGCCGCCAGAAGGTTTTGATAAACCACGCGCCGATATTGTCAGCGCTTATATCAAGGAATTTACCGATAAAGATATTGGCCGCGAGATATTGAAAAAACATAATGTCCCGCTCTATTCGACAGTGCGCGAAGCACTGACAATGGGCGGAGACAAACTGGCGGTTGATGGTGTTATTTTAATTGGCGAACATGGCACTTATCCTCATAACGAATTTGGTCAGAAAATGTACCCGCGCCGCGAACTGTTTGATGAGATTGTAGAAGTATTCCGCGAAAGTGGCCGCAGCGTCCCGGTTTTCAACGACAAACATCTTTCTTATGATGCCGCTTCCGCAATTCACATGGTGGAAACTGCCAAAGAACTGGGATTTCCGTTAATGGCAGGATCATCCATTCCTGTTTGTGGAATGTTAGAACCGTGGAATTTACCCAGCGAAGCGCCACTGACAGAAGCGGTATGTTTGTATTATGGCGGCAGTGAAGCTTATGGTTATCATTCCATTGCGTTACTACAAAGCTTGGTGGCGCAGCGTGCTCGCGGCGAAGCTGGAATCAAAAGTGTCACCGCTTATTGCGGAGATTCGTTTTGGGAAGCGGATAAAGCGGGAGTGTGGCCAGCTGATTTGACAGAATTAGCTGTTAAGGCGTCCATCAATAAAGAAGACGGAGAATGGCGCAAAAATATCACCGCTCCGAAAGATGCAGAAGCTCTTATTGACAAATGGCCAGCCGCGTATGTCTTTGAGCATGAAGATGGATTTCGTTCGATCCAACTGAATATGAACGGCCACATCAAAGATTGGGCGTTAGCAATACGAGACAAAAACGGGAATATCTATAGCGGATGTTCCGCTTCGGCGAATAATGGTAAAAATAATTTCTACGCTCACTTTGCTATGTTGGATGCCAAAATTGAAGAGTTTATGCTGACAGGGAAATCACCCTACCCGGTGGAACATTATCTCTTAACAACGTTAGCAATCGACGCAGCAGTTCGCGCCCTATTTCAGCCGGGCGTGAAAATCGAAACTCCCGATCTGGCTCTTCCTTATTGACAAGATTAGGTTTTAGGTGTTTAGGGAAAGTACTTTTGTCATGCTGAGTGAAGTCGAAGCATCTTGCGTAAAAGTACTTTTACCTAAAACCCTAAATCTCAAAATACATCTTCCGAATTAACCCATCAGAAATGCCAATTTTGGGAACATAAATTTCATTGACATTTGCCCACGACATTACGTTTGTATAAATTTGCAGCGCAGGAACGATCACATCAGCGCGATCTTCCTTCAACTTAAATTGTTCGATTCGATCATGCAAGGACAAGGCGGAAAGTTTTTTATGATAATTTTTCAACAGCCGTAACGAAATCGGTTTGCCCTCTTTGGTTTTGCTCAAAGAAAAAACTTTATTGATATTTCCACCAGACCCAATAGCAGTCACAGGGAGTTTGCCTTTGACATTTTCTTTGATACTATCTTTCATTATTAACCATTCTTCCTCATCCCACTTGGAGCTTAAAAGTCTGATCGTGCCTATATTAAATGATTTACTATAAATCTGTTTTCCGTCCGTAAAAAAACTTAATTCCGTGCTGCCGCCGCCGACATCAATATAGAGATAAACATGGTCTTTATTGAGTTTCTCCGCTACATGCGTTTGAAAAATGAGCGATGCTTCCTCTTCACCGGAAATCACCTGGATTTTGATGTTCGTCTTTTGTTTTACTTCCTGAATGATTTTTTCGCTATTACTTGCATCACGCATGGCGCTGGTGGCGCAGGCTCTCACCGCTTCCACTTTGTAAACGTTCATTAAATGCTGAAACGCTTGCATGGTGTTAATCAACATTATTTTTTTGGTCGTGCCGATACTCCCATTTTCAAATACGTCAAAACCCAATCTCAAGGAAACTCTGACCAAATTGACCTTGTTAAATTCCACCTCGCCCTTATTTTCTAATACATCAACAATCAATAATCTGGCAGCGTTACTTCCGATATCTATTGCAGCTAATTTCATAATTCAAATTTCCGGTTACTTGTTTTTCAGATAACTATAAATATCAAGTTGAGAACGTACGGATACTTCTGTCCCACGGGCAGCGTAATGGTTTGCCAAAGTATTATCCAAACAGCGCGCTTTCACATTATCGGCGAGTTGAATTTCGATAATATCCAGCAATTCTCTTTTTAGCAATTTATCCTTAATTTCCACCGCCGCTTCAATGCGATAATCCAGATTGCGCACCATCCAATCCGCGGATGAAATATATATTTTTTGTTTACCGGAATTGTGAAATATAAACGCGCGGGCATGTTCCAGATATTCATCTACAATGCTAATTGCGGAAATATTTTTTTTGAATTTTTTCTGTTCACTAAAAGCACAATAAATTCCGCGAATAATCATCTCTATTTGAACCCCGGCAGCCGCAGCTTCATAAAGCTTTTGAATCAATATTTTGTCACTCAGGGAATTAAGTTTTATAATGATGCGCGCCTTCTTTTTCTCTTTTGCAGCTGCGATTTCGGCATCGATTAATTCCAAAATCTGGCTGCGCATGTTGCCCGGGCAAACCATCAATTGTTTGCAGGAATCCAATAATTCAATACCCACCTTTTGCGGGTTTTCAAAAAAACGGAACATTTTGTTGATGTCAGCCATCACATTTCGATTCGCTGTAAATAGCAGATGATCCGCATAAATCTTCGCTGTTTTTTCATTCAAATTACCCGTGGCTACAAAACCATAGTGTATTGTTTTTTTATTTATCCGTTTTTTAATGATGCAAACTTTCGCATGTACTTTCATATTGGGAACGCCGAAAAGTACTTTTACGCCTTCGTCTTCCAGCCGGTCTTTCCACTCCAAATTTGCCTCTTCATCAAAACGCGCGCGAAGTTCCATCATCACAGTGACATCTTTGCCGTTACGCACCGCGTTAATCAGCGCATTAATAATTTTGGATCGTGGCGCCAATCGATAAGCGGTAATTTTGATGCTGACCACTTCCGGATCCATCGCAGATTCTCGCAGCAAGTCAATCACGGAAACAAACGAATGATATGGAAAATTTAGCAATACATCTCTTTGTAAAATCACTTCCGTCACACGCTGCCTGTTTGCAAATCGGGGATGTACAAAAGGTGGGTTGTTACGTGCCTGCTTGCTTCCAAAGACATCTGGATATTCCATAAAATGGCGGAAGTTATGGATTCTTTCGCCGGGAATGATATTATCTTTGCGTGATAAATTTAGTTTTTGAATCAGATAGTTTAAAAGACCTGCATTCATTTCCTTGTCATAACTAAAACGAACTGCTTTTCCACGTCTGCGATTTTTCAGACCTTTTTCAATTTGTTGCACCAACGTTGTGGAAATATCATTGTCCACATCAAACTCTGCATCTTTGGTGACATTGAAAATATGCGCTTCAAAATTATCGTAACCGAAATAAGAAAATATGTGAGGAAGATTAAAACGAATGACATCTTCCAACAAAATCACATGATGTTCATTTGGCTTGGAAGGTAACTGCACAAAACGTCTTCCCAACGCATGCACGGGAATTTCAACCAAGGCAAATTTCTGCTCAAGAGCTGTTTTTCCTTTGCGCATGACAATTCCGAGATAAAGGCTTTTGTCGCGCAAATATGGAAGTGTGGGTAAATCCTCAATCATCAAAGGAATCACATTTGATTCGACTTCTTCGTCAAAGTACTTTCGTACAAAACGCTTCTGAGTTTGGGTCAGTTGCCGGTCATTTTTGAGGAAAATTCCTTCCCCGTTCATTTCTCTGATGAGTTCATTCCAAATGCGATTGAAATCGTTTTGTTGGCGCAACACAATCGTTTGTATCTGATCCAGAATCGCCTGTGGATTATCTTCAAAATAGAAATTCGTTTTCTTTCCGGAAAAAGAAACCATGCGCCGCAATGCCGCAACGCGGACGCGGAAAAATTCTTCCAAATTGTTGGAGTGAATAGCGAGAAATTTAATCCGTTCTTTTAAGGGAACACTTTTGTCGTCGGCTTCCTGCAAAACACGTCCGTTAAAGCTGAGCCAGCTAATATCTCTGGGAATGATGTGTGGAGTTTTCATAAAAACAGCGAGCGATATCTATTTTCTTTCGCTGATTTTATACTCAGAATTTTAATCGTTGTTTAACTACTCATTAACATTTCATTAATTCAAACAAAAAGACAGCCTTTCTCATTCCGGGAAAGGCTGTCTTTTGGGGTTTGGCATACTGAGCGAAATCGAAGCATCTTGCAGTAAAAGTACTTTTGCCGGCTTCGGTCACGCTCAGTATGACAAAAGTACTTTTACTTCTATTCCTCAACGTTTGTTTCCGGCAACATCGGCTGAGCTTGCTGTTCGGGCAGCATTTGGATATTTGCCTGATTTTGCAAGGACAAACCATGTAATTTGATGAAACCTAACGCCGCATCCTGATCAAATGAATCGCCTTCATCATATGTAGCCAGATCAAAATTATAGAGAGATTTGGGGCTTTTGCGGCCAACCACCATCAAACCGCCTTTATACATTTTTAAACGAACTGTGCCGGTGACGTGACGCTGGCTGGATTCAACATAAGACCGCAAATCCTGATGCAGCGCGGAAAACCACAAACCATCATAAATTAGTTTGGAAACTTGTTCGGATACAATATTTTTAAAAAATGCCTGATCGCGCGCTAACGTCATATCTTCCAACGCCTGATGCGCTTTGTGCAAAACAACGGCAGCGGGCGCTTCGTAAATCTCGCGGGTTTTTATTCCCACCAGACGATTTTCCAAATGATCCACACGGCCAATGCCGTGTTCGCCGGCAATGTCATTCAGTTGCTGCACCAGCTTTACGCCATCCATTTCCTCGCCATCGAGACCAACCGGAATTCCCTGTTCGAATTCAATTTCCACATATCGCGCTTTCGCAGGTGCATCTTCCGGATTTTTCGTCCACAGCCAAACATCGCCGGGCGGTTCTTGCCAGGGATCTTCCAAAACGCCGGCTTCCACGCTACGCCCCCACAAATTCACATCCGTGGAATAAGGGCTGTCGACTGTGGCTGGAATAGGAATGTTATTTTGGCGCGCGTATTCGATTTCCGCCGGACGCGACATTTTCCATTCACGCACCGGCGCAATAATTTCTAATTTCGCATCCAATGTTTTCACCGAAACATCCATGCGCACCTGATCGTTTCCCTTGCCGGTGCAACCATGCGCCACTGCGCTGGCGCCATGTTCATGCGCCACATCCACCAGCAACTTCGCGATCAACGGGCGGCCGATCGCGGTGGCCAACGGATATTCTTTTTCATACATCGCGCCAGCCTGCAACGCAGGAAAGGCGAAGTATTTAATAAACAAATCGCGGCCATCCACAACCAGCGCCTTCTTCGCGCCCACATTTAAGGCGCGCTGGCGGATTTCCGGCAATGCCTTCTCGCTGCCCAAATCAATGGTCAATGCGATGACTTCCATGCCATCATATTTTTCGGGAATCCATTTAATGGCCACCGATGTATCCAGTCCGCCCGAATAGGCTAATACAACACTTTTACTCACAGGTTCTCCTTCGAATTATATTGATCTGTTGGTTTATTTATTAGCGTCAGTTGTTCGTTTTCTTCCGTGTCCTCATCCAATTCTCCAACATGATGGCGCATTTCGTACTTTCGCCCCACATATATGCAAACAAGGACAAGTCCTCCGAACAGCACCGCCAATATCATAAATACGGTAATAATCATTAAATCGCTCACAATTCACGTGATGAATTGCCCCTAATGATCTTATCAGCTTTACGAATTTAGACCAGCAACGATTGCTTATGACTCTGTTTTTTAATACAAGCATTAGCTATTCAATTCTACTAAACTGAAGCCGCTTATGAATCCCAAATCATTGGAATTGCGCCAACAAATTCTCGATCTGGTGCGTCAATATCATGACGTAACTTTTAACAAAAACGAATTTGTTCCCGGAACTTCGCCCGTTCCGGTTTCTGGCCGTACCTTTGATGCGGACGACCTGGAAATGCTGGTAGATTCAAGTCTTGATTTCTGGCTTACAACAGGACGATTTGCGGAAACTTTTTCGCGTCAATTGGCAAAACAATTTGGCTTGCGGCACGCCGTTCTCACCAATTCCGGATCTTCGGCCAACTTGTTAGCCCTTTCCTGCCTCACTTCGCCGCAGTTGGGAAACCGTCAATTATTACCCGGGGATGAAGTGATCACCGTGGCGGCAGGATTTCCCACTACTGTTAATCCCATTCTGCAAAATCAATTGGTGCCGGTTTTTGTAGATGTCACATTGCCTTCTTGCAATTTGGACGTCAACCTGTTGGAAGGCGCGCTTTCGCCACGCACGCGCGCCATTATGGTCGCGCACACCTTGGGCAACCCATTTGATTTAACGGAAGTAGCCGCGTTTGCCAAAAAGCATCATCTCTATCTGATCGAAGATTGCTGCGATGCACTGGGCGCGGAATTTGACGGCAAACATGTGGGAACTTTTGGTGATTTGGCAACAGTGAGTTTTTATCCGGCGCACCACATCACCACCGGAGAAGGCGGCGCGATTTTAACCAATCGTCCAAAACTAAAAACGCTGCTGGAATCGTTCCGCGATTGGGGACGCGATTGTTGGTGCGATCCGGGAAAAGCCAACACCTGCAATAAGCGATTCGATTGGCAACTGGGCGAACTTCCCGAAGGTTATGATCATAAATATATTTATTCGCACGTTGGTTACAATCTCAAAATGACTGATATGCAGGCGGCGATTGGCGTCTCGCAAATTCAGAAACTTCCTGAATTCATCAAAAAACGCCGCTATAATTATTCGTTTTTGCGGGAACGAATTCAACGTAATGAAGATTTTCTGCTATTGCCGGAAGTTCATCCAAAAGCTAATCCCAGCTGGTTTGGGTTTTTGATTTTGGTGCGGGATGATGCGCCATTTTCACGGCGTCAATTAATTGCTCATCTGGAATCTTGCAAAATCGATACACGGTTGCTCTTTGCCGGAAATCTGACGCGTCAGCCAGCCTACGATAAAAGTACTTTTCGTGTAGCGAGTTCACTGGAGAATACAGACCGCGTGATGAATAATGCCCTTTGGATCGGCATTTATCCGGCACTTACAGAAGAGATGTTGGAATATACCGCGCAAACGATAAATGAGTTTTGCGCGCAATATCGCAAGCGGGAAATCTAATAATCATTTCGTAGCAAGCATCGACATTAGCATAAAATATAATCCTACGGTCAATATCACGACAAATATCGAAGCATACAGCAAGGCAAATTTTTCTTCGCGCGTATACTGAAAGTACTTTCGGTTGGGAATCGCTACGCCCAACCCGATAAATAACAGTCCGGGCAGTGCACCCACTTGAAACATCACAGCGAGCAATGCGACTGTCATCAACGGCCAAACCCAACGCCACGCGCCACGAACGTTTAATTGATGAATACTGAGTGCCGCAAATAAGATTCCCAAAAACAAGTAATCGCCAATGCCAACGGACGGCAAACCTATGACATAATGCGATTTTGTAGCGATGCCCGCTGCAGGCCCGTGCGTCATCGCTCGTGATGCCACGTCCGGTGCTTTAGTCAAAAGCTGCGCTACGATACCACCAAACATAACACCCCAAATATCAATCAACGCTATAATACCGCAAATGGGACCAAGCATATTCGGTGTTCGGATCAACGGGCGAGCCACCAGCGCGCCCAAAAATACCGCGCTAGAGGTGAGCGCAGCGTCAGTCAAAGCATTGCGAATGACGAAACTAGGAATAAATCCCCACGGTAAAAAACGGAACAACATCCAACACAAAATACTGATATTTGTGCCAATCAACAAAGCCCGCAAACTGTTACGCTGTGTAGCAGAAACGACGAAACCTAAAATCAACGCCACGTAAATAATGGTAATAAAAAGTGCGCCGAGTGCCTGAACCAGGCGATTAGGAATCGGTATAAATGCAAGGCCGATAGTAAGTATAATTAGTCCCGATAGCCATAATATTGGCTGCCAGCCAGAATATCCAGAAGAGTTGGGAGTTTCAGTGTTTGAATTTTTTGTTTCCACGACATAATTATATGGCATCTGAATCTGTTTCCCCACTGTATAAAAGTACTTTTATGAATCAGTTACTTGATATTTCTTTAACGTTAGCTATCCTTATAAAAGGACTTCACAATAATTATCGAAATCTAAAATGATGCTTAAAACACACAACTGGCAACGCGACGCGCATAATCCAATTTTTCCCCCAAGCGATAATTGGTTCGACTCCACAGCATGTATGAATCCTTTCGCTTTACGAAAGGGTGATGAATATTATCTTTTTTATGCTGGCGGCGATAAAGAACGGCAACGGCGAATTTGCCTGGCGATTGCGTCTGTAAATGATCTCACACAATGGAATCGCTTGGGGCCAATTTTGGAATTGGGTGAGCCCGGAAATTTTGATGAATTTTGGAATGTGTTACCGTGTGTACATTTCATCAACGGCCGCTGGCATTTATATTACACCGGACGTAAACGTGGCAATAACGGATTGCAGGATTTCTGCGGAATGGGATTGGCGCAAAGCGACGATCTGATTTATTGGAAAAGATATAGCGAAAATCCCGTTCTCAGCGGCGATGGATTCGCGCAATGGCCTGATAATAAAGCGATTGCCGGTGGTGGCCGGATTATTGAAATTGAAGAAAATGGCGAGAAGTTGTATAGAATGTATTATACCCTGCCCTGCGGAACGCCCAGTCCTGACCGCCGCATTGATCAGGAAAAACATTCCGCAATTGTGCATTCGCATGATGGAATTCACTGGTTTGATAAACGCATCATCCTCAGCCCGCGCGCTGAAGCCGCTTATGAAGACTGCGCAACGATTGCACTGAACGTCTGGAAAACGTCGAAACAATGGCGCGCTATATACGCGGGAATCGGAACGCGTTTCGCCGCTTATTCCATCTGCGAAGCTGTTAGCTGCGACGGAATTAATTGGGATCGCGGAAAGCCGGAGGAAAATTTAGCCATGCCACCGCAAGGAGATGGCTGGGAAAGTCAGATGGTGGCCTATCCAAATGTGATCGAAGAAAATGGAAAGTTGCGATTATTCTATTGCGGCAATGGATATGGCGCTACGGGTATTGGGACGGCGGTTGCGGAGATTATAGAGTAAAAGTACTTTGTAGAAACTTGTGTCATTTCGAGCGAAGTCGAGAAATCTTTCGCATAGTAAAAGTACTTTTAACGGCAACTCTACCGATACTTTTTAAACATCCAGCATAACGTGCCGACAGCAGTTAAAGCAATTCCACCTATAATCGCGCCAGCTCCCCAATCGATTTCATCTGATGGCTGTGGTATATATTTATTTTCAGGATAAGTGCGTTTTTCCTGATCGTCATGCAACGCCATTTGCATCACTTGCGCGGGATGCAACGCCTGGCGATCCGTCGTTTGAGTAATTTGTTCGCGGCAGCTAAAGCCATCTGCCACGATCAAATTTTCTTTGGGAGCATTTCGCACTTCACGCAATAAGACGCGTTCGCCGCATTTGATCGACACATCATAATGCTCTCCCTCTTCGAAACCAAACGCGCCAGCCATGCCGCAACAGCCGGAATCTGCTTCGTGATATTCGATGTCCATTTTACCCAACATGGCTTCTTCATCCGACATTTTCATGATCGCTTTGTGATGGCAATGTCCATGCACCAAAACTTCGCGTTCGAGATGAGGCAATTCGAAATCCGGCACTTTTTTATTGAGAAATTCTCCCAGCAAATAGGTTTGATTACACAATCGTTTGGCGTCCAAATCCGTGGGAAATAGATTGGTTAACTCTTCACGAAACACTGCAGCACAACTGGGTTCAAGCACAATAAACGGCAGTCCGGATTCTATTTGCGGGCGCATCGTTTCTAAAATATTTTTGAGCCAACTTTCGGCGATATCCAAAAATCCATAATCGTATAACGGCCTGCCGCAACACAATAACTGCCGCGGCACCTGCACTTGAAATCCCGCGGCTTCCAATACTTCTACCGCAGCTTGAGCTGTGGTGGGATGAAAGTAAGTATTAAAAGTATCAGGCCATAAAACGACTGGCGGTTTATCCTGATTTTGCGGCTCACGCCGATTGAACCAGGAGATAAAACTTTCTTCCGCAAAAGCCGGCATTCGCCGCTGCGGCGCTACTCCGGCGAATTTTTTGAATACATCACGAATACCCGGCGTTTGCGTCACGAAATTCGCCAGCCGCGGCAGAAGCGGAACGCGAAATAATTGCCGCGTCATCCAGCCGATCAAACCAAAAACGTAGGCATAACGCGGGCGTGCGCGGCCTTCGTAATAATGCGATAAAAATTCCGCTTTATACGTTGCCATATCCACATTCACGGGACAATCTCCCTTGCAGCCTTTGCAGGACAGACATAAATCCAACGCCTCTTTCACGTCCTCATTTTTCCAACCATCTTGTAATACTTCGCCTTGCAACATTTCAAACAGCAACCTGGCGCGGCCGCGCGTGGAATGTTTTTCTTCGCGCGTCACCATATAACTGGGACACATGGTGCCGCCTTCTTCGCGGCGGCACTCGCCTACTCCAACGCATAATTCCGTAGCTTTGGCGAAGCTATGATTTTGTTGGGGAAATTTAAAGTGTGTCGGCAATTGCGGCGGATGGTAATTCGCGCCGTAGCGCAAATTTTCATCGATTCTGTAGGAATGCACAATTTTGCCGGGATTCATTTTTCCCTGCGGATCCCAAATCGCTTTGAATTCGCGGAAAGCTTCCATCAATTTATCGCCAAACATCAGCGGTAAAAATTCCGCTTTGGATTGACCGTCGCCGTGTTCGCCGGATAACGATCCGCCGTAACTTACCACCAATTCACTGGCTTCTTTGACGAACGAGCGAAAGGTTTGAATGCCGGCGGCGCTTTTCAAATCGAAATCAATGCGCATGTGCAAGCAGCCGTCGCCAAAATGGCCATACATGCAGCTGTAATAATCGTACTTTTCCAGCAGTTTATAAACGTCGCGCAAATAGCTTCCCATTTTTTCAGGAGCCACCGCCGAATCTTCCCAGCCTTCCCAATTTTCTTTCATGCCGGGAATGTGCGCCGTAGCGCCGAGGCCGGATTCACGCACTCCCCACACATGCGCCACATCGGCGTCCTTGTCAAATAATTTCATATTCGGCGCGTCGGCTTTCTTTTTCAGGTCTTCCATCATGGCACGCGCTGCGGCATCGCTTTCTTCTTTGCTGTCACCGCCAAACTCCACTAATAGAAAACCATTTCCCTCAGGAAAAAGAGAAATGTCCGCCAGTTCCAAATCTTTCTTCCGCAAGTCCGCTATAAATCTTTTATCCAAACCTTCCAGCCCAATCGGCTTGTGCGCCAATATGTCCATCACATGATCGGCCGCTTTAAAAACTTCCGGATAGCCCAA
>Ga0164242_10005901_pt1 | contig 13551 bp, 10 predicted proteins | sample OricomgcompostMG_FD_108783 | JGI IMG/M metagenome (GOLD analysis project Ga0164242, IMG submission 108783) | Miracle-Growth compost microbial communities from Emeryville, California, USA - Original compost - Miracle growth compost (MG) ...
CGGCAGCCGCGCACGCAGGCCGCTTTCCCATGCGTGCATGCGGTAGCGACGGTAACCGGCGAAATTCTCGTCACCACCGTCGCCCGAGAGCGCCACCGTCACCTGGGTGCGCGCCAGCTCGCAGACACGGTAGGTCGGCAGGGCCGAGCTGTCGGAAAACGGCTCGTCGTAGATGCCGGCCAGGGTATCGAGCAGCGCGTAGTCATCGGCGCTCACGCGGCGCTCGAAATGCTGGGTGTGCAGATGCCGGGCCACCTGTCGGGCATGGACGGTTTCATCGAAACCGTCGTGATCGAAACCGATGGAACAGGTGCGCACCGGCTGCGGCGAGGCGCGGCTCATGCTGGCCACTACCGCGCTGGAGTCGACGCCGCCGGACAGAAACGCCCCCAGCGGCACGTCCGCCACCATCTGGCTTTGCACGGCGCCATCGAGCAGTTCGCGCAGCCTGGCGATGGCCTCTTCAGGCGTTGCGTCCGCCGTGCGGTCGAACGACACATCCCAATACTGCCGGACTGTCGGCTCGGTTTCCCCGGCATGCCAGGACAACAGATGACCTGGCGGCAGCTTGCGCACGCCGCGATAGATGCTCTTGGGATCCGGCACGTAGCCCAATGCCAAGTAATCCTCCAGCGCTTGCGGATCGAGCGTGCGCTGCACATCCGGATGTGCCAGCACACCTTTGAGCTCGGAAGCGAACACCAGGTCGCCGGCGTCGGTGATGCCGTAGTAGAGCGGCTTGATACCGATCTGGTCGCGCACCAAGGTAATGCGCTGTGCGCGCATGTCCCAGATGGCAAAGGCAAACATGCCCACCAGACGCGACAGGCAGTCTTCGCCCCATTGCTGCCAGGCGTGCAACAGCACTTCGGTGTCGCTGTGGCTGGCGAACATCACGCCGAGGGCTTCCAGTTCCGCCTTGAGCGACTGGAAGTTGTACAACTCGCCGTTGTAGATCAGCGCCAGACCGGCCGCTTCATCCACCATCGGTTGCTGGCCGTGGGCCAGGTCGATGATGGAAAGGCGGCGGTGCGCCAACCCGATGCCTTCGGACCGGTAAATGCCGGCCTGGTCCGGGCCGCGATGACGCTGCGCGTCGCGCATGGCCAACAGGGTCCGTTCATCCGGCCGGCCCGAGTGCGACAACACGATTCCTGCCAGACCGCACATTCAATGCTCCTCGTGTCCAGCCCGGCGGGACCATTCCTGCGACGGCGTCACGTCGGTCTTGCCACCCAGCAGCCCCTCGTACAGCGCCACGTAGCTGGCCACCATGGCGTCCAGACTGAAGTGGTCGACGGCGCGGGCATAGCCGGCGGCGCCATGTCCGCGGCGCAGGCTTTCGTCCGCGACGTAGGTTTTCAGCGCGTTCGCTAGGGCGCGTGGATCGCGCGCCGGCACCAGTGTGCCGGTCACACCGTCGTCGACCACCGAGGCGACACCGCCGACGTCGGTGGCGACCACCGGCAGGCCGGACGCCATGGCTTCCATCAGCGTCACCGGCATGCCCTCGGCAATGGATGACAGGACAAACACGTCGCACTCCACCAGCAACGCCGATACGTCATTGCGATCGCCGAGCAGCCGCACCGTTTCCCGCAGACCCAGCTGATCGATCTGCTGTTGCAGGGCGGCCCGCTGCGATCCTTCGCCGGCAATAATCAGACGACACGGCGATGGCGCGGTTTTATCGCGCAGCAACGCGAATGCAGCCAGCAGGCTGCCCTGGTTCTTGACCTTGTCCAGCCGGGCGACGTTGCCGAGCAGCACGCTGCCCGGCGGCGCGAAATCGGCCAGCAATCGGCGCTGGCGTGACACGACCCGTCGCGCGTCGAACGCCGCAAGGTCGATGCCGTTGGCGATGTACGTCACCTTGGACGGCTGAACGCCTGCACGTTCGACGAGCCAGTGACGCAGGTCCTCGGATACCGCGACATACCGGTCGATGAAGGGCGCCATCCAGCGCCGGAGCCGGCGATACCTCGGGTTCTCACCGTTGGGATCGGCCGCATCGCGGCCGTGTTCGGCGTGAACCAGACGACGCACGCCAGCCAGCTTCACCATCGGCGCCAGATCCAGCGTGCCGATGTTGTAGGTCTGCACCAGGTCGGGCTTGAGCCGGCGCAGCGCGCGCCACAGACGGAGGTAGCAACGCCAATCGTTGCCAGCCTTCTTGTCGAGTGAGAGGCACGCCGACACGGTGTGTTCGATCTCGGCGCGCAGCGGGCCAAAACCACACAGCGTGATCACCGCATGCCGGTAACGGTCGGCGGTCGCGTTGATCAGCGATACCAGGATGCGCTCCATCCCGCCGGTATCGAGCCGGTACAGCACGTGCACGATCAGCGGCTTCCCGTTCACGGCCTGTCCCCGGTGAGGTCGTGTTCGGCGGCAAGGGGCAACTCCACCGCCTCGGTTGCCGGAAGTACCTGCACGAAGGCGCGCAGGCGCGCCCGCGCCTGATCAGCCCCGTCATGCCCCACGGGCGACGACAGCGCCCACACCGACGATCGCGGCACGCGTCCGCGCAACACCGCCCATGCCTGCAGCAACTTGGTCACCGTGGCGGACCGGCTGCAGCGATGGTCAACGCAATACCAGTGCCACACCAGCCGTGAATCCCCGCCGTCGCTCAGACGCAGCTCGCCGGCCTCCACGCTTCGTCCATCGCCCAGCGTGACCGTTTGGCTGGCGCTGCTCAGCACGTGCGACTGCGAGGGGTCGTACAAGCGGTTCTCGAACGTGATCAAGGTATGTCCGCGACGCGGCTTGCCCGTATAGACGGCATGGAAGAGATCGACCACCTCATCCTTGCCATCCGCGTGGTAAGCCGCCTTCACCTCACCGGCCGCACCCTTGAATGAGGGCCGCCAACCATCGGTTGCCGGCTGCGGTCCGCCCCACCCGGGAACGGACGGCGCCACCACACGCAACTGCCGTACCGGTGCCGTCGACGAAATCTGGCTGGCGATGACGGGGCCTGCAATCAGCAGGCCGAGCAGTACCGGCCAGACCACCAGGCGTGCGCGGGCAGGCATGACCTTGCTCGCAGGCTGGATTCTGCGCGGCTCCAGGCGGTCGCGGAAAAACCAGCCGCCCAGCAAAAGCAGTACCAGCACCGACCCGAAAAACTGCCAGCCGAAAATCAGGTGATCCAGGCCGGTGGCGTATTCCAGACCCCAGGTGTCGCCGATCAATATCGTGAAATAAACACGCAAGCCATTGGCGATGATGGGCACCACCGCCGCCAGCGCCACGAACAGCACCCGTTTGCGCCAGCGCCGATACATCAGATAGGCATACAGACAGCCCAGCGCGCCGCAGGCGATGAAGAATTTCACGCCGCTGCAGGCATCGGCCACCATCCAGACCGCTGCAGGCGTGGTGATTTCGCGGCCGTTGAGCAGCACCGGCGTCCCGGTCAGATCCAGGGCGCGCACCGCGAAGTGGGCGGTGATGTCCTGCAGCGGGCCCACCAAGCCATCGCCCCATGGCACCGCGAACACCACCAGATAGCCCAGCGGAAACGCCAGCACCCAAAGCGACCGCCAACCCCAGCAAGCCAGCACCAATGCCGGGAACAGCGCCACGATCGCGAAATGCTGCGGCAGATTGATATCGAGCAGATGGCCGACGTACCAGACGAAGACCAGACCGGCGACGGCCAGCAAACCCCAGCCGCTTGGCACCGGTGGCTGGGCGCGCAGTTCATGGCGCAATTCGAACGCGGTCCAGAGACTCAAGGGCGGGATCAGGAACGCATATTGATAGGTGCCGTCGTGGTCCCACACCCATACCAGCGACAGCACTGTCTGCCAGTAGCAAGCCAGCAACACGAGGACGGCCATGCCGAATGCCGCGCCCGCCAGCGTCCAGCCGGAGCAACGCGGCGACATGCCGGCGGCGTTGGCGGGTACGGGGATCACGACCCCGCCTCCAACGCATCCCCGCCCGCGAAGTCGCTGGCATCCGCATCCGCCTGTGCGTCGCGCAGGACGGCCTCGTAGGTATCCAGGTTACGCACCCAATCGAAGCGCGACAGCACCATGGCGCGCGCTTGCGGCACGCGAGCGATCTGCGGCGCCTGCAACCAGCGCAGCGCCTCGGCAGCCATCACCGCGGACGACCCGCTGACACAGCCTCTGCGACCCTCGAAGTCCTCGATGCCCTCCCAGGCTTCCGGTGTCGCCAACACGACTTTCTCCATCGCCAGCGCTTCGAGCACCTTGTTCTGGATACCCCGGGCAATGCGCAACGGCGCGGCCACCGCATGCGCATGCGCCACCCAGGGCCGCACATCATCCACCCGCCCGGTCACCGTGATGCCTGCCGCTTCACCCAGTGCCTGGACCGCGGGGGCGGGGTTGCTGCCGACGATGTAAAAACGCGCATCGGGACACTGCCCCAGCACCTGGGGCCACACCTCGCGCGCAAACCACTGCGCGGCGTGCACGTTGGCGCGGTAATCCATGGCGCCCACGAACACCACGGCACGTTCGCCCTCGCGGTAGGGGTTGGCAAGGGTGCGCGCGGGATCCCAGTAATCGCCGTCCACCCCGTTGGGAATGCCATGGATCTTGCCGGCGGCTTCGGGCACCTGTTGCCGGAAAAACGCCGCCTCGGATTCCGACACCAGCACGCTGGCATCGAATTGCGCCGCCACCGTGCGCTCGAACTGCGCCAGCCGACGTGCCTCGCGCGCATAAACCAGGCGCTTCAAACCGTGGTGTGTCTGGGCGTACTGACGCCACTTGTCGGAATCCACATCCACGAAATCCATCACCCGCGGCAGCTCCGACCGTGCCATGACGAGCGGCGCGACGCCGGAGGAGTAGCACACGGTCAGGTCGACCTTGCGCTTGGCGAACAGATCGCCAACCCAGCGCTGCAGCACGCTGTCGCGATAGACCCCCACCGTGAGCGGCTCGCCACGCATCAGCGACGCCAGCGCACGGCGCCGCGTCTGCCAGGGCGTCAGCGGCCGCACGCAAACCTCGGCGCACAGCGCCTGCACGGCGGCGAGATGTTCCCAATCTGCCGTGTCGTCCACGAAGGTACCCAGATACACGCGATAGTGTTGCGCGAGCCGCCGCAACACGTGGTAGGAGCGAATCTTGTCGCCCTTGCTCGGCGGCCAGGGCAAACGGTGGCAGAGGAAAAGTACCGAGCGCATGCGCTAGCCCAGGTCCTTGGCCAACCAGGGACCCAGCGCGCAACTGACGGGCAACGGCAGGCGCTGCCAAGCCTTGATGAACAAGCGGTACTTGCCGTTGGTGGGGCTGAGGTTGGGGACGTCGGTGGCGCGCACCAGATGATAAGCATAGGGCAACGGTTGCGGCTCGAAGCCCCAGTGCTTCTTGAAGTGATAGGAGCCAGTGTCCCGTTTGCTGCGCCCGAAATCGAACAGCCGCGCGCCGCGCTCCACCGCGCGCTGCATGACCGACCAATACATGAAATCGTTGGCGGCCAGCTCGCGCCCGCGCGCCACGCTGCCACCGTAATAAGGATGCACCTCGTCACGGAAATAAAAGCTCATCACCGCCGCCACGGGCTGTCCCTGGTGGCTTACGACGGTGATTTCGCAAGCCTCGCCGAAGGTCTGCTTCAGCCGCTGGTAGTACTTGCGTGCCAGCACCGGCGTACCGAGATTGCGCACGCTTTCGGCGTAGATGCGGTAGAACTCGTCGACCGTACCGCCGTGCGTCGCTTCAAGACCCAGCGAAATGCCCTTGCGAACCATGGCACGCTGCTTGCGCGGGATCGCCTTCAGGTTCTTTTCGTGGTCGGGATCGATCGCCTTGCGGAAGCTGACGTACAGATCCTTCACTGGCCAATCCCCATGGCGCAGTTCGTGGTCCCGCAACTCCAGATAATCGACCCGCAACTCGTCGGCCAGCGCTGCCGCGGCGCGCGTGAGCTGCGCCTCGCTTTCCGCGTCGCTCGCCACGACGCCGCCATAGACGCATAGCGGCGTCGAGATCAGCGAGTGACCGAACAACCGGCTGCGCACCTCGGCAAGCGGCAACACGCCGGTGACTGCGCCGTTCCTCTGCGCGTAGAGATAATGGCAGCGGTGGCCAAGTTCCTGCGCGATGATGTCGCGCCACGCCACGCGATGGAAAAACGTGGCCTGCGGCGCGGTGTCGACAAACGCGTCCCACCGCTGCGCGTCATCGCGTTCGAGCCGCCTGATGGCGCAAGTGTCGGCAGAACGATGGTCGTCCGCGTGATCCAGCATGTCTTGTATTCCTCTCAGTCCGGACGCTGCCCGTCGGCCTGCAGCGCCACCACGGGATAGTCGGCATGCCCGTCGGCGAGAAATACGCGATCCATGCGATCGAAGCGGAAATCACGCATCAATTGCTCAAGCCGTGGCACCGTGCGCGACAGGTTCAGATAGTGGCGCACGCGGTTCTTGCGCGACACGCCAGGTACGCGCGGCTGTTGCGGATCGATCTCCCACGGATGGAAGTAGAACACCCCCGACGACCGCTCGTCGCAGTTGACCCGGTGCAGCCCGCGCTTGAACAACGCGTAGGGCAACAGGCGGAAATAGCCACCGCCGCCACACGGCCAGTTGCGACCCCAGCGCCGTGCGGTGGTTACCGGAATCTCCAGCATGCCGGACGCTTTGCTGAAAAACGGAAAGCGCGGGGCCGTGGGCATGCCATAGAGATCGTGGTGCAGCGGCACGATGCTGGAACTGTAGCGATACCCGGCCTCGCGCAATTCGTCATGCGCCCACAACGTGCCGGGCCCGATCGAATAGCTGGGCGCCCGATAGCCGAGCACCGCGGTGCCGGCCAGATCCTCGAGCAGTTGCTTGGAATGCACGATGCTGTAGCGGAATTCCTCGCGGCTCAGCGTGGTCACGCGCTCGTGGCCGTAACCATGGCTCGCCACTTCATGGCCCGCCGCCCCGATGTCGCGCACCAGGGCGGGGAAGCGTTCGGCCACCCAGCCGAGCACGAAAAAGGTGGCATGCACGCCCTTGCGCGCGAACAGATCCAGCACGCGTCGGGTGTTGTCCTCCACACGGACCGGCCACTGCGGCCAGTCCTCGCGACGGATGCACTGCTCGAAGGCGGAGACCTGGAAATAATCCTCCACGTCGACGGTCATGGCATTGACGACTGTCGCCGGTTGCGCCACGGCATTCACTTGCCCTTCCTCCGGAAACGCCATTGCCGCGCCTTGTTGCCAGCCGACGCCTCATCGGTGGCCGGCGCCGGCAGCGGCGTGGCATGCATGGACTTCCTGAGCTGGATGTTTTCATGGATCAGCTGCAACATGATGTTGTTGCGCTGCTTGAGGTCCAGCTCCACAAGCTCGGCCTTCCGCTCCAGTTTCGGCGTCGTGGAAGATGCCTCACGCCGCGCCGGCGCGGCGGGCGCTTCCAGCGTCTGCGGCACATCGCCCATCTCGTCGCGGATCTCGTCAAGCACGACCGTGATCGCCGCCTGGTCCAGGTGGTGCAGCTCTTCCAGATAACCGTGCAGCAGCAATCGGTCCATGATGAGGTTGATCTTGCGCGGGATGCCGCGACCGGCCTGGTGGACGCGCGTGAACACCTCCGGCGCCAGCTCCGGGTCGTTGTTCCAGCCGACCGTACGCAGGCGATGCAGGATGTATTCGCGGCATTCGTCCACACCCATCGGTTCGAGCTTGTGCGAGGCGATGATGCGCTGGCGCAGTTGCTCCATGCGGTTGTCGACGATGGTGCGCAGCAGCTCGGCCTGGCCGATCAGGAAGACCTGCAGCAACGCCCGCCCGCCCACCTCGAGATTGGAGAGGATGCGCAGCATCTCCAGTGCCGCCGCGGTGAGCGTCTGTGCCTCATCGACCACCAGGAGGGCATGGGAATGACGTTCGCGCAGGCTGATGAGGTGCCGCTTGACATCCTGCAGCAGCGCTTCCTTGCCACGCCCTTCGTACGGCAACTGGAAGGCCGACGCCACCGCCGGCAGGATGTCCTCGCCATCGAGGTTGGCCGAGGCAATGCCGGCCATGGCTATGTTGCGATGGGTCAGCTCCTCGAACAGCTTCTGGATCAAGAGCGTTTTTCCGGTGCCCACGGCGCCGGTAATCATCACAAAGCCTTCGCCCTGCTCGAGTCCGTAGAGCAGATACGACATGGCGCGTTTGTGACCCTTGCTCGGAAACAGCATGGCCGGGTCCGGGGTCAACTGAAACGGCTTGTTGTGGAGCTTGTAAAACGCCTGATACATAAGGGTCTCAGAACAGGTGGGTCCACTGCACGAAGACCACGTTCGCCTGATAGCCATGTGCGCCAGGCACTTCGGAATAGACGTTTCGAGAGTCTCTGCGCAACCGCAAGCTACCGAAATCCTTCGGGTTCAACTGGTGCACGAGCGCCAGTTGCGAGTAATGATTGTAGCTTGTCTGGCCGCTCTGAAATTGCCGCCGCTGCCAACCAAACATGGGAGTGAGCGTGGTAAATGCCCCAACGTCGACCTGCCACGAGAGCTGGCCATCGGCGACCTTTTCCTTGCGATCGTCCTGGGTGAAATAGCTGCGTCGCTCGTCATACAAGGCCAGCCGCAGGCTGCCCGACGGCATGGTGTAGGTCGCCGAAGCCGTGGCGCGTTTCATGAGATAGACCTGGCGGTTTCTCAATGACCCGATATCGGTTCCGGGAACGCCAATGGGCGCCGAAATGTCCTGTCCCGGGTTTCTTCCCAGCAATTGCTGGTTGAGATCGGTGGGCTGCTCGATATAACTCACGGACGTCGTCAGCAACGCCGCCGTGCGCGACCAGGAGAATTCGTAACTGCGCCCGTAGAACCTGTGCCCGGTGAGCATTTTCAGGTGGGTGCGGGCGTTTGACCATTCGAAGCCGGCGCTCCAGAACGACGCGTCCAGCTTTTGCGTCTCGCCGTCCGGCCTATATCGACTTTCCTTGCCGCCGTCGGCCAGCAGTTTCACGTTGTTGGTGACCTGCAATGAAGTGCCCAGCTTGGCGACCGCATATTCGATCGCCGGACCGACGTTTGGCTCGATGCGTTGATCCGAATAACCGACGTTCCAGCCCCAGGTCTGGTAGTCCGGGCTCGTCAGGCTGAACTGCAAGGCATTGCTGGTGCTGTCGGTAATGCCGTCCAGCAGGCCGGCGTTCCGCCCCGCGATGCCGCGGTCGTCATACGTCACCTTGCCCCAGCTGTAGCGCAGCAGCATCAGCCCGCCCTTGCCGAAATCCTGGACCCAGTAGGGGCTGACCGAACCCGTGGCCACGTTGGCGTGGTTGTTGTCCAGGAAAAAGGTGCCCGAACCCGACGACAATTCGCTGTTGATGACCTCGCGCCCATACGTCGCCGTGCCATCGACAAACAAATGCTGGGGAACGAGCGTGAATGTGCCTTTCGCGTCGAGATCCTGTGCCAGCTGGTTGGAACCGGACCGCTCCGCGTACACATAGCCTGTCAGGGTGTAATCGAGCACCCCGGAAAAGCGCGGACCGCTGCGGGCACCACGAAAGAAGGGCTGTATCTGGGTGATCCAGCTCGAGTGCTTCGCCTTGTCGTCGGCGGCCAGCGTCAGGTTGTCGGTATACAGTTCGCCCAACGTGACGCCCGCGACCATGCCGGGGCGTGCCGGACTCGGCTGCGGAATGACGCCCACCGGCAAATCCTCCACACCGACGCCCTGTTCGTCCGGGACCATATTCGATTCGCCGGGCAGCTCCAGACTCTGGGCCGGCGCCGCGGTCAGCCAGCCCCCCAGCACCAACGAGGACAGAACGGCTGAAGTCGTCCGCACCCGCACCTCAAGCGCCTCCCTTGAGTGCCTTGAGATAGTGGCTCTGGCTGCCGTAATAGCCCAGGCTGGCGGGGAGCGAACTCATGTTGAGAACCAGACCCACATACGGCAGGTCGCTCACCTTCTGCAGGGCGGCCGCGACGGCCTGCCGGCCCGTACGGCCGGCGGCCACCACCATCACGACCTGGCCCATGTGCGAAGCCAACACCTGTGATTCCGGGGTCGCCAGCAAAGGCGACGAATCAAACACCAGCAAGCGCCGGCGATGGCGGCCACCGAACTCCTCGAACACGTGATCCATGCGGCGACTGCGGAACAGCTCCGCTGCCAGCGCATTCTGTTGACCGGCCGGCACCACCAGCAGATTCGGCACATCGGTTTGTATGACGACGTCGCTCGGCGCGAGTTTCTCGTTCGCCAATACATCCATCAAACCGGGTTGGCCGCCGAGTCCGAAGATACGGGTAATGTCGGATTTGGGTATGTCGCCGTCCACCAGCAGCACTTCGAAATCCGCTTCGCGCGCCAGGCTCAGTGCCAGGTTCACCGTGGTGAAGGTCTTGCCCTCCGAAGGCTCCGCACTGGTCACCAGGATGCGTCTGCCGTGGGCGATGGTCGTGGCGCCCTTGTCGGTGGCGTTGGCAAGCAGGTGGCGCTTGATCCCGCGCATTTCGTCCGCCAACCGGCGCTCCGCCGTGTCGTCGGCCGGAAGCAGGCCCATCCGCTTGAGCGCCAACGGATCGATATGCCACGGTGGCGCGGTTTCTATCGACTGCTCTGCCGCGCGCGCCCGTTCCTGCAACCGCTCGACCGTCGATGCGGGTTGCGCCGCCGGCGGGATCGCGGCGTCGGTTTCGGACCCATTGTTCGGGGCCGGCTGGCGTGCCGACGCGTCCGTCGGCAGGGCCTTGAGTTTCTCGGCAGCCTTCTCGACGATGCTCATGCGACACCCATCACGAAGAAGTGCTGCACCAGGCGGGCAAGGTTGCCGTCAAATGCAAACGCCAGCAGCAGCAGCATTGGCAGCATGCCGGCTCCGGCAAGGAAACCGAATGCCTCGCGGCGCCGCTCCCGGCGGACGGACGGCGTGACGATGAGGCCCAGCGAACCAAGCACGGGGTAATCGCCGAAATCCTGCAGATCGCCCGGGGTCACGAACACCGGCGTCACCTTGTGCAGCAGGTAGGCGAACCCCAGGCCCATGGCCACCGCAAAACCGAATACCAGCACCAGCAGCAGCCCACGGTGCGGCCCGGACGGCAACAACGGCATCAATGGCGGGCTGATCACGCGGAACTTCAGATTGTTGCCGCTTTGCGTGGCATCCTGCGACAACTGCGCCGTGTTCAGGCGCTCCAGCAGCTGGTCGTATTGTTTTTTGGTGACATCGTAATTTCGCGTCAACTGCTGCAGGGTAGCCTGCACATCGGTGATCTTGTCCGCCGCGCCCTTGAGCTCGGCTATCTGTTGTTTCTGCAACGCGATCTGGGTGGCAAGCGTCTGGATGGTGACCTGGGTGGTGTACATGGATTTTTGCATTTCCTGGTACACCGGATTGTCCGAAACCACCCCCATCATCGAATCGCCTGCCGCGTTCTTTTTCAGAGCGGCCCGCTGTGCCTTGAGCTGCGCGATCATGCGGCGCGTGGAAGCGACGTCGGGATATTCGTCGGTATAGCTGAGCAACAGCGTGCTGAGCTTCTGCTGGTAGGTTGCGATCTGGCCGTCGATCTCCTGCGTGCGCGGATCGATGCCCGCCGAAGCGGAGCCCGAGGCCATGGCGTGCATCTGCTGCTGGGTCGTCGCGCGGCCCGCCACTGCCGTGTCGTACTGGGCCTGCAGGTTTTGCAACTGCGTTTCGGCAGCCTGCAGGCGCGTGAAATAGGTACTGCCGCCCTGGCTGGGAATGTAGCCCAGGTTGGCTTTCTGGAAATCCGCCAGTTTGATCTCGGCCTCGCTCAGGCGCTTGCCGTAATCCTGTACCTGCTGCTCCAGGAATTTCTGCGCCGTCGCGGTGGCGGCGGTGTTGGCGCCCACCGTGTCATTCATCAGTATCTGCACGAACGCCTGCACCACTTTCTGCGACATCTCGCGATCGTAGTCGCTGTACGTGATGTCGTAGAGATTCGTGGTGCCGGCGTCCCTGATCCGAACGGTGTTGCCCAGCTTGAGCAGCAGTTCGTCCTTTTCCGTCGGCGTCGACGCCCGCAGGGCCAAACCGGTCTTGTCGGCGACCGTCTCGAGGTTCGGTCGCGACAGCAAGGTGTGGGTGACCACTTGCAACCGCGCCTTCACGTCGGGCTGCATCGCCACGCCCCGCAGCAAGGGATTGGTCAACGCGTCGGTGTCAGCGTAGACCTGCGCGCGGCTTTCGTACTTGTTGGGCAAACTGAAAACCAGCAACGCACCAGCCACCATCACGCACCACGCCACCAGCAGCGCGCGCCAGCGGTAGCGCCAGGCGGCGCGAGCCTCGCGCAACACGTACTGGGACAGCTCTTGTAAATCGAATGATTCGGTCTGCATCACTTGTCTTTCCGTGGGCGCGGCCGTGGTCGTGTAAGGCGCGTTGCCTAAAACAGCGATTGGGGGATGATCAGGATGTCGCCGGGCCGCATGACCACGTTGTCCTTGATCTCGCCATCCATCAGCGCACCAAGCCGCACGGGAATGCTCTGTTCCGAACCGTCGGCCGCATGGCGGATGATCTTGGCGTTGTTGCCGGCAGCGAATTTGGTGAGGCCGCCCACTTCGATCATCACGTCCAGCACGCTCATGCCGCTGCGATAAGGCACCGACTTGGGCGTGGCCGCTTGCCCGACCACGCGCACCTGCTGGCTGTACGCGCCCACGAAGCTCTTGACGATGACGGTCACCAGCGGATCGCGAATGTAGCGGCCAAGTGCCTTCTCGAGGTCGTCGGCCAGTTCTTCCGGCGTCTTGCCGGCGGCCACCATGGAGGACACCAGCGGAATCGAAATGCGGCCGTCGGGACGCACCGGGACGGTGGTGGTAAGCGTGGGATTGTCGCGTACGAAGATTTCCAGCGAATCGCCGGCGCCGATGATGTAGCGCTCCACCGGTGGTTGCGCCGTACCCGCGTCAGTGGCCACCGGCGTTGTGCTGCAGCCGGCCATCAGTATCGACACGGCCAGGGTGATCGACCAGAAAACGAATCGTCGCGATAGCGATTTCACTTGCTCTTCTCCTCGAATTTCAGCGGGCGCCGCGTCCGAACAACACCACTTCCACTGTCTGGACGAGAATGGTCAGGTCGAACACCAGATTCTGGTTTTTTACGTAAAACAGGTCGAACTTCAGCTTTTCCTCGGCGTCCTCCAGAGAGGAGCCGTAGTTGTAGCGCAGCTGCGCCCATCCGGTCAGTCCAGGCTTCACGCAGTGGCGCAGCCAGTAGTAGCCAATGCGAACGTTGAAGTCGTCCACGAACTGGGGCCGCTCGGGGCGTGGGCCGATAATGCTCATGTCGCCACGGAGCACATTCCACAACTGTGGGAGTTCGTCCAGGCGTACCTTGCGAATGAACCTGCCGACCCGGGTCACGCGGGCGTCATCCTTGCTGGCCCAGCGGGCGACGCCATCCCGTTCCGCATCGGTGCGCATGCTGCGGAACTTGAGCACCTGGAACAGCTTGCCGTTTTCGCCGACTCGTTCCTGGCGATAGATGATCGGCGCACCGGGGCCGGATTCCAGCCGGATCGCAAGCATCGTCAGCAGCATCAGCGGCCACGTCAGCAACAGCACGCTCAATGCCAC
>Ga0164242_10005902_pt1 | contig 13550 bp, 8 predicted proteins | sample OricomgcompostMG_FD_108783 | JGI IMG/M metagenome (GOLD analysis project Ga0164242, IMG submission 108783) | Miracle-Growth compost microbial communities from Emeryville, California, USA - Original compost - Miracle growth compost (MG) ...
AGAGGAGGCAGGGCATGAGCCCGCAGTTGAACCCGCCAGCGCCGCGTGCCGATGGTGCCGGTGCCGACGGTGCCGGCGGTGCCGGCGGTGCCGGACGCGGCGGGGCCGGGGGCGCCGGGCTGCCTCGTGGGGGAGCATCGGGCGGTGTCCCGGGTGGCGTCCCGCCCCGGGGTGGCGCCTGGCCGCTGCGGGACTTCCCCGTGGTGCTGTGGTTCATCGCCCTGGTGATCGTGACGCTGGTGCATCGGCAGATCCCGGTGGCCCGCTGGCTCATGATCCACCTGCTGCTGCTCGGCGCGGTGACGCACGCGATCTTCGTCTTCAGCCGCCACTTCACCGATGCGGTGCTGCACGCGCGGCCCACGGCGCGGCGCTGGCAGTCCCTCCGGCTCGGCCTCGTCAACGCGGGTGCCGCGACGGTGATGGTCGGCATGATCGGTGCCTGGTGGCCCGTGGTCCTGGTCGGTGGCGTGGTGGTCGGCGGGGCCGTGCTGTGGCACGGTGCGGTGCTGTTTGGACTGCTGCGCGGAGCCCTCGCCTCCCGCTTCGGCGCGATCGTCCGCTACTACATCGCGGCGGCGGCCCTGTTCCCCGTGGGCATCACGGTGGGCATCATCCTGGCGCGCACGGACGCGGACCCGTGGCACTCTCGACTGGTGGCGGCGCATGCGCTCACCAATCTGCTGGGATGGGTGGGCCTGACGGTGCTCGGCACGCTCGTGACGCTGTGGCCCACCATGCTGCGCACCCGGATCGTGGCCGGGGCAGAGCGGGCAGCCCGTTGGGCGCTTCCCCTGCTGCTGCTCGGGGTGGCCTTCTGCCTGCTCGCCTCGCTGAGTGGCCCGGTGGGACCGCCGTGGGGCGTGGCCGTGGGGCTCGCCGTGTACCTGGCGGGGATCGTCACGACGGCGCTGCCGCTGGTGCGCGAGGCCGTGGCCGCCCCGCCCATGCGTTTCGCCCCGCTCTCCGTGGCCGCAGGCGTCGTGTGGCTGGTGGGCTGCCTCGTCGCCTCGATGATCGTGTTCGCCACCTCCGGGACGTGGGAGGAGGCCGGCACGCGTTTCGGCTGGCTCACGCCGGCGCTCGCCGCGGGCTTCGCGGCGCAGGTGCTGCTCGGTGCGCTCTCGCACCTGTTGCCGGTGCTGCTGGGCGGTGGCCCGCGCGCCGTGAAGGCCGGCGAGGCCGAGTTCTCGCGGCTGGGTCCGGCCCGCGTGGCCGTGGTGAACCTGGGCATCCTGGTGGCGCTGCTGCCCGTGCCGAGCTGGGTGCGCGTGGTGGATACCGTGCTGGTGCTCGGCGCGTTCGTGCTGTTCCTGCCCTTCCTCTTCCGCGGGCTCATCGCGTCCCGCCGTGCCAAGCGCGAAGCAGCGGCGCCGGCATCGGCGCCCCAGACGACAGGGCCGGCAGGCCCAGAGGCAGGGGCGGCAGCCCCCGCGTCGACTGGCGCAACGCCGGAGGCGCCGGGCAGGTCCGTCGCGGCGTCGACCCGCGCGCCCGTGCACGGCGTCGCGGCGTCGACCGCCGGCTCCGCGTCGGTGCTGCGCCAGGTGCTGGCGGGAGTGGCCGTGGTGGCCCTCGGGGTGGTGGCAGGCGTGGCGATCGATCCGGCCGCGGCGTCGCTGGTCCACTCGGGTGCCGCGGCCGGCGTGACGCCCACGGGCGAGGTGACCCGGGTGAGCGTCGACGCGAAGGACATGCGCTTCACGCCCTCCACCATCGAGGTGCCGGCCGGGAACCGGCTCGTGATCCGGGTGCACAACACGGACGCGTCCCAGGTGCATGACCTGGTGCTGGAGTCCGGGCAGAGCTCCGGGCGCCTGGCCCCGGGCGAGTCGGCGACCGTGGACGCGGGCGTGGTGGGGCGCTCCCTTGACGCCTGGTGCTCCGTGGCAGGGCACCGGCAGATGGGCATGACTATGCGGATCGTGGCGACGGGTGCCGGGGCAGCGGACGTGGCCGACGGGTCCGGAACGGACGGCTCCGTCGGTTCAGGCAACTCGCACGACATGGCCGGCATGCCCGGGATGGAGGGCCACGACGGCGCCGACAGCGACAGCAGCGACAGCGCCGCGAACGCGCTGGACTTCATGGCAACGCCGGGCAAGGACTTCACGGCGGCGGACGCCTCCCTGCCCTCCGCCAAGGAGTCGGCCTCGGGGCACACCGTGCACCGGCGGACCTTCAAGGTCACGGAGATGGACCGCGAGGTGGCCCCCGGCGTGCGCCAGAAGCAATGGGTCTACGAGGGCAGCGCGCCCGGCCCCACCCTGCGGGGGAAGGTGGGTGACACCTTCGTGATCACGCTGGTCAACGACGCCACGATGGGCCACTCCATCGACTTCCACGCCGGCGAGCTGGCGCCGGACCAACCGATGCGCACCATCGCGCCGGGGCAGCGGCTGACGTACACGTTCAAGGCAACGCATGCCGGGGTGTGGCTCTACCACTGCTCCACGATGCCCATGTCCCTGCACCTGGCCAATGGCATGTTCGGGGCCGTGATCATCGACCCGCCCGGGCTGAAGGCGGTGGACGCGGAGTACGTCCTGGTGCAGTCCGAGCTCTACCTCGGGGCCCAGGACCAGCCGGCCGACGAGGCGAAGGTTCAGGCCCAGACCCCGGACGCCGTGGTGTTCAACGGCTACGTCAACCAGTACAGGGACCGCCCGCTGACGGCTTCAGTGGGGGACCGGGTGCGGATCTGGGTCCTGGATGCCGGACTGAGCCGGGACAGCGTCTTCCACGTGGTGGGCGGACAGTTCGACACGGTCTACAAGGAGGGCTCGTACCTGCTGAAGCCGTCGAAGCAGCAGGGCGGGAGCCAGGCGCTCGAGCTGGCGCCGGCACAGGGCGGTTTCGTGGAGCTGACCTTCCACGAGGCTGGCAACTACCCGTTCCTCACCCACCGCATGGTGGACGCGGAGCACGGGGCATCGGGGATCATCAAGGTCACCGGCCACTGACGCAGCGGCGGGGCGGGTGGGGCATCACAGCCCCACCCGCCCCGGTCTCAGCGTCTCAGCCGCGGACGACGGCCAGCGCCGCGTCCCGCACCTGCTCCAGCGTGGCCTCGTCGCGCGCCTCGGCGTTCAGGCGCAGGAACGGCTCCGTGTTGGAGGGCCGCAGGTTGAACCACCAGCTGCCGTCGGCTGCCGCGATGGTGGTGCCGTCCAGGGTGTCCAGCGTGGTCTCGGCGCCGGCCAGGTGGGGGACGGAGCCGTCCACTCGCCCGGTCCCGCCGTCGGCAGCGCCGGCGGCGAAGGCCTCGACGGCGCGGGCCAGGGTCGCATCCTTGTCCGCCACCTCGGAGTTGATCTCGCCCGAGGCCGCGTAGGGGCTGTACTCGGCGGCGAGCTCGGAGAGCGGACGCTCCTGGCCGCCCAGGGCCGCCAGGACGTGCATCGCGGCGAGCATGCCGGTATCGGCATTGAAGAAGTCGCGGAAGTAGTAGTGCGCGGAGTGCTCCCCGCCGAAGACGCCGCCCTCGGAGGCCATGACGGCCTTGATGAAGGAGTGGCCGACGCGCGTGCGCACCGGCTTCCCGCCCTCGGCCAGCACCAGCTCCGGGACCGCCTTGGAGGTGATGAGGTTGTGGATCACCACGGGCGCGTCCTCGCCGGCCGCCTTGGCTCGGGCGATCTCGCGGCGCGCCACCAGGCCGGTGATGGCGGACGGGCTCACGGCGGCGCCGCGCTCGTCCACCACGAAGCAGCGGTCCGCGTCGCCGTCGAACGCCAGTCCGAGGTCGGCCCCGTGCTCCACCACGGCACGCTGCAGGTCCACCAGGTTGGCGGGCTCCAGCGGGTTGGCCGGATGGTTGGGGAAGGTGCCGTCCAGCTCGAAGTACAGGGGCAAGATCTTCAGCGGCAGCCCCGGCAGGATCTGATCGCCCAGCACGGCAGGCGTGGTCATGCCACCCATGCCGTTACCGGCATCCACCACCACGGTGAGCGGGCGGATGCTGCTCAGGTCCACCAGCGAGCGCAGGTAGGCCGCGTAGTCCGGCAGCACGTCCAGCGGCTCCGGGGCTGCGGGGGAGTCCACGGAGGCGGGCAGCCCCTCGTCAAGGTAGCGCTGCGCCACGTCGCGGATCTCGAAGAGCCCGGTGTCGGAGGAGACGGGGACGGCGCCGGCCTTGGCCATCTTGATCCCGTTGTACTGCGCCGGGTTGTGGCTCGCGGTGAAGGTGGCACCGGCCGCGCCGTGGTGGCCGCAGGCGAAGTAGAGCTCGTCCGTGGAGATGAGCCCGAGCAGCCGCGGCCGCGCGCCGCGGGACGCCGCACCCTCGGCGAACGCCCGGGAGAAGTCCTCGGAGCTGGGGCGCATGTCCCCGCCGATCAGCACCTCCTCGCCGGCCACGCCGAGCACGTCCACGAACGCGGCGCCGATGGCACGCACCGCATCCTCGGTGATGGTCTCGCCGACGATCCCGCGGACGTCGTAGGCCTTGAAGCTCTCGCTGAGGTCACATGTAGTCACGTGGTCAGGGTACCGGGGCGGCCGGACACTTCGGGCGGGTCCTCGCTGAGCCCGGTCTGTCCACAGGGCTTTCACCGCGCGCTGCGAGGTGTCGGTCCCCCTTGCCATACTGGGCGGATGAACGGGGAACAGGCTCGGCCAAGCGACACGGACACGGCGCCAGGGGCGGCGGCGCCGCGTCCTCCACTGCCCGACGCCGCGGGGCCGGGGGCCGCGACGGGCGTCGCGTCCGGTGAGGCGCCGGAAGGTGCCGCGCCGGCGGCGGGCGAGCCCGCGGCGTCGGGCAACGTCGCGTCGGGCAGCGGGGGCACCGACGCGGCGCTGCGCGCCGAGGCGACCGGGATCCTGCGGCAGCTGGTGGGCCGGGAGGACGTGGACTTCCATGCAGGCCAGTTCGAGGCGATCGAGGCCCTCGTGGCGCACCACCGGCGGGCGCTCGTGGTGCAGCGCACCGGTTGGGGCAAGTCCGCCGTGTACTTCGTCGCGTCGCTGTTGCTGCGCCGGCGCGGGTCGGGGCCGACGCTGATCATCTCGCCGCTGCTGGCGCTCATGCGTGACCAGGTGGCCGCTGCCGAACGGGCCGGCGTGCGCGCCCAGGCCATCAATTCCGCCAACGCGACGGAGTGGGCGCAGGTCAGCGCCGCCCTGGATGCGGACGAGGTGGACGTGCTGCTGGTCTCCCCGGAGCGGCTGAACAACCCCACGTTCCGCGAGACCCAGCTGCCCGGCCTGCTGCAGCGCATGGGGCTGCTGGTGGTGGACGAGGCGCACTGCGTCTCGGACTGGGGGCACGACTTCCGGCCGGACTACCGGCGCATCCGCGACCTCATCGCGCGGCTGCCCGGGGCGGTCCCGGTCCTGGCGACCACGGCCACCGCCAACGCGCGCGTGGTCACGGACGTGCAGGAGCAGCTGGCCGTGGGCGGCACCGAGGTGTTCACGCTGCGCGGCCCGCTGGCCCGTGACTCGCTGCGTCTCGGCGTGCTGCGGCTGCCGTCACCGCGCGCGCAGCTCGGCTGGCTCGTGGAGCACCTCGGCACGCTGCCGGGCAGCGGGATCGTCTACACGCTCACCGTCTCCGCGGCGGAGGACATCACGGCCATGCTGCGCACGGCGGGGTTCGACGTGCTCGCCTACACGGGCCGCACGGACCCGGCCGAGCGGGAGCGGGCGGAGCAGGCGCTGAAGGCGAATCAGGTCAAGGCGCTCGTGGCCACGAGCGCGCTCGGCATGGGCTTCGACAAGCCGGACCTCGGCTTCGTGGTGCACGTGGGCGCGCCCGGTTCGCCGGTCGCGTACTACCAGCAGGTGGGTCGCGCCGGTCGTGCCACCGACTCCGCCGACGTGCTGCTGCTGCCCGGTCCCGAGGACCGGGAGATCTGGCGCTACTTCGCCACTGCCTCCATGCCGGACCGGGAACGCGCGCAGGCCGTCCTGGCCGCTCTGGCGGAGGCGGACGGCGCGCTGAGCGTGCCCGCATTGGAGGTCCGGGTGGACCTGCGGCGCACGCCGCTGGAGCTGTTGCTGAAGGTGCTCGCCGTGGACGGGGCCGTGGAACGCGTGGCCGGTGGTTGGCGGTCCACCGGTGTGCCGTGGAGCTACGACGAGCAGCGCTACGAGCGGGTGGCGCAGGCCCGGCTGGACGAGCAGCACGCCATGCTGGAGTACGAGCGCACGGGCGAGTGCCGCATGCAGTTCCTCACGGCGCAGCTGGATGACCCGGAGGCGGCGCCCTGCGGTCGTTGCGACAACTGCGCGGGCGCGTGGTACCCCACCTCGGTGGACTCGCAGGCGGCCGGAGCAGCCGACGCCGGGCTGTCGCGCGTCGGGGTGCCGATCGAGCCCCGCAAGCTCTATCCAACGGGCGTGGACCGGCTGGGCGTGGACCTCAAGGGGAAGATCCCGGCGGAGCGGCAGGCGCTGGAGGGCAGGGCCCTGGCCCGTCTGACGGACCTGGGTTGGGGCGGACGGCTGCGGGCCCTGTTCGAGGGGGCTGGCGCCGAGCAGGACGCGCCCGTGGCCCAGGACCTGCTGCAGGCCTGCGTCAAGGTCCTCGCCGGGTGGGACTGGGCCCAGCGCCCCGTCGGTGTAGTCGCCATGCCGTCCCGGAGGCACCCGCAACTGGTGGAGTCGCTCGCCGCCGGGCTGGCGGAGTTGGGGCAGCTGCGCCTGCTCGGCTCGCTCGAGTACGCGGGCCATGCACCCCGCTCCGGTGCGGGCGGCAACTCGGCGTACCGCTTCGCCGACGTGTACGGCTCGCTCGCCGTGCCCTCGGCCTGGGCCGGGGCGCTCGCGCAGGCACCCGGCCCACTGCTGCTCGTGGATGACCTGGTGGACTCGCGCTGGAGCCTCACCGAGGGCGCGCGCGTGCTCCTGGAAGCGGGGGCGCCCGGGGTGCTCCCGTTCGCGCTGGCGCTGGCCGGGTGATGGTTCCGCCGACCGCGTAGTAGGAGCACATCCTCAGGGTGTGGGCTCAGGGGCCACCCCTAGACTGAAGGGTATGAACGGCAGCACCTGGCTCTGGACGGTTCTCGTGGTGGCAGTGGTCCTCCTCGGGGCCGCGATGGTGGTGCGCACCGTGCGGGCCAACAACGCCAAGCTCTTCTCCGCGCAGGCCACGCCGGAGCGGGCCAGGCGGTCGGCCGATCGGCTCACCGAGGAACAGCATCGGGCCGTGCACCGCCACCTCGCCACGGGTGCCGTGCTGGCCGCGGCGCAGGAGATCGCCCGCGCCACGGGCAGCGGCGTCCGCGAGAGCATGCTCGACGCGTACGCGCTGGCGCAGCACCCGCAGGTCTGGCGCGCGCCGGAGGCGGGGTCCGGGCAGGCTTCCGCGCAAGGGGCCGGGCAGGACCGCCAGGAAAGCCGAGAGCGCCGAGAAAGCCGAGAACGCCAGGACGGGAACGGACCGGAGGCGAGCATGGACCAGCACGCAGCGGGGGAGCACCCCGAGGACGACCGCGATGAGACCGCGGCGACGGGCGGAGCATCGGACCGCCCGGGGCCCGAGGAGGCCCTGCAGGAGGCCGTCGCCTCCGAGGGCGAGGAATGGGTGGTGCCCGCCGGGTGGGAGGAGACCTACGGCGGCGACCACGCGGGCGAGCGCCACATGGAGTTCACCCACCACGACGGCACGGAACTGCGCCGCTTCAGCACCCAGGACCTGCCGGACGCCGAACGGGACCAGCTCATGTCGCAGTTGCGCGACGGCGATCTCGCCTCCGCGGCCAAGATCATCTCCGAGGCCGTGGGTCTGGGCCAGGCAGAGGTCGAGAACGCCCTGCGTGCTAATCATGAGTCCGGTCACGACCAGGTGGACGGGATCGCCGTGCGCTTCGATCGTGGAGACGGCACCAGCGTGGACTTCTCCACCGAGGACCTGCCCGGACCGGAGAAGGAGGCCTTCGTGGCCGCCCTGCGCTCCGGTGATCTCGTGTCCGCGGCGCAGGTGGTGGCCCGCCACACGGGCATCTCGCCCGAGCAGGCGCTCGGCCTGCTGGAGGCGTTCCGCCGCGAGTCCTGAGCCGCGCCTGCCGGGACGCCGTCCTGGGCGGTGGTAGAGGCGGAGGCCGGGCCGACGCCTCTACCACCGGCTCAGCGCAGCCAGGCCCCGCTGACCCAGCCCGTCTTCTTGCCCACCTTCACGCGGTACCACGTGGTGGTCCCGATGCGCTTGCTCTGACCCGTCAGGGCGACGGCCGTGCCCTTGCGGATGACCGCCAGCTCCTTGCCGGTCTTCGCCGCGGCCCGCAGCCACACGTTGCCGCGGGCATGCCGCACCGTTGCGGAGTGCTTGGGTGCGGCCTTCTTGGCGGCGGCAGCCTTCTTCGCGGCAGCCGCTTTCTTCGCAGCGGCTGCCTTCGCTGCAGCCGCCTTCTTCGCCGCAGTCGCCTTCTTGGCGGCCTCGGCCTTCTTGGCGGCCTCGGCCTTCTTGGCCGCTGACGCCTTCGCTGCAGCCGCCTTGGCGGCGCTGGAGCTGGACTTCGCGGGCGTCGTCTTCGCCGGAGCGGGCTTGGCCTTCGACGTCGTCGTGGGCTTCTTGGCCGTAGTCGTGCTGCTGGGCTTGGCCGCCGGCTTCGTGGCCGTGGAGGTCTTGGATGCCGAGGACGTGGACGGCTTCGCGGTGGACTTCGGGGCCGTCGTGGTGCTCGGCTTCGGGGCGGGCGTGGTCGTCGGCTTCGCCGCGACCGGCGTCCCCTCGGCGACCTTGCGCAGGTACGCGGCCGAAGCCCACAGCTTGTCGGAGCCGGACTTGACCTCGTACCAACCGCCGCTCAGCGCGGTGCGGCCGGTGGCGACGAGCTTGGTGCCTGCAGCGGCGACGCGACGCACGGCGCCGTCGCGCGGGGTGGCCCGTAGGTTCAGGTTCGCGGTCGTGGCATACGTGTCGCCGACGAGGGACGCGGAGGTGGCGTAGGTGACGACGGCGGGGGCCACGGGTGTCATGGAGTTCCAGGCGACGTACCCGGTGACCGCGCCGGTGGAGACCTTGAGCATCTTGTTGCTCATGGCGCCCGGCCAGGAGGTGACGGCCGCGTTCTTGCGCACGTGGGCAACGGTCTTCCCGGTGGCGGAGGCGGTCGCGTGCACGTCCGTGTCGACGCGCGCGTAGTACGTGCAGGTCTTGGGCGGCGCCTGGTTGAGGTTGGCGCTGGCGTTCGCCTCGATGTCCAGCCCGAAGCCCTTGAGCACCTGCAGCGGGTAGAGGGCGGTGCCGCGCATGAACCCGCCGTGCCACATCTCCAGGTGCAGGTGCGGACCGGTGGCCGGCCCGGAGGACCCCACGAGCCCGACCACCGCGCCGGCCTTCACCTTCTGCCCCACCTTGTAGTACTTGTCCCCGTCCCACTGGTGGATGTAGGAGATCTGATAGGTGGAGCCGTTGATGACGGACTCGATCACGATGTAGCCGGAGTAGACGCCGTCGCCGTCATGCGTGGCCACCACGGTGCCATCCGCGATCGCGTGGATCGGGGTGTTGTTCGCGGCTGCCATGTCCTGGCCGAGGTGCTCGGTCGTGGCGCCGACGGTCGGCATGCAGCGGGGTCCGCGCGGGGAGGTGAGGCGGTAGCTCTTTGCGGCCAGCGGCAGCACCAGCTTGGTCTTGGCGGCCTTGGTCGCAGCCTTCGTGGGCGCGGCTGGCGCCGCGGCGGAGGCCATGCCCGACGTCGCTTGCCCGGCCTGGGCGGGCACGGCGGCTGCCGCGACGGCCGGGACCCCCGTCAGTGCCGTCGGGATCGCGGCGGCGAGGGCGAGGCCGGAGAGGCCGGCCCTGCGCAGGGCGGGGCGGGCTGGGGCAGAGCGGTGGCTGGGCATGGTGCTCCCGGGGGTGAGCGACGACGAGTGATGACGGGGTGCTGCAGGGGCGGCGCGGTCGCTCGGATCCCGACGTGGGGACGTCGGAAGAGGCACGCGTCGATCGAACTGTAACCGAGTCTGAAAGGAACCTGAAAGGGATTTCCGGGGGATTCTTAGCGGAACGGTGTCAGCTTGATGTGGTGTTGTCGGAGCGGGGCCGTGTGGCGGTGCCGGGCCCACTTCCCGGCGGGGATTCCGCCCCGCCGCCCGTCGCGATTCCCAGCTCGGATCTCGCGCCGGCGACCGGGGCCGCCTACGCGTTCGCCGCGCCCGCTCCGGGAGGGGAGTCCAGATCGGAGTCCAGCGCGGCGCGGACCTCGTCCACGATGTGCGCGGCGGCGCGTTCGGCGCCCGCCCGGTCCCGATCGGCGATGGCCGTCGCGAGCGCGGCGTGTGCTTCGAGGGCCTCCTGGCGAGGGTGGTACGGCATGAGTCCGGCGTGGGTGCGCCCGGCCAGGACCTCGCCGATGACACCCTCGAGCGCGGCGAAGAGGCTGTTGCCGCAGGCCCGCAGGATCACAGCGTGGAACTCGATGTCGGCGGCGAGGAACGCCTCGAGGTCACCGGCCTCGCCCAGCGTGCGCAGGGCGTCGGACAGTTCCGTCAGCCGGGCGCGGGCCTCCGCATCGGCGTGCTCTGCGGCCTCGGCGGCGGCGAGCGGCTCCACGGCAATGCGCAGCTGGGTCAGTTCGCGGAACTGCTGGGCCGCCTCGGGACCGGCGAGGCGCCAGGCGATGATCCGGGGGGAGTGGACGTTCCATTCGGAGGCGGGGTTGACGATCACGCCCACGCTGCGGCGCGGGGTGACGAGCCCGAGCGAGTCGAGGACGCGCATGACGTCCCGCGTCACGGTGCGGGAGATGGAGAAGCGTTCCTGGAGTCCGTCGAGGGTGTAGCGGTGGCCGGCGGGCACCTTTCCGTCCACGATCTCGCGGCCCAGGTGCTCCAGGATCGAGTCCTGCAGCACGGTTGCCGCGCGTGATCCTGCCACCGTGTGGGCCCCCTCGTCGTCGATCCACCGCCTCATCGGTGCTGATCCATTGTGCTGGGTCGGCCGGTGATGGCGCACCTCACACCATAAGTGCTACTTTGTTCCGGACCTGCGCCGACGAGGGTGCGGGCTGACGCAGGAGGCGATGTGGCCGAGTCGAGCGCGACCCATGTGGTGGTCATGGGCATCTCCGGATCCGGGAAGACGACGCTGGCCCAGGCGTTGGCCCACCGGCTCGCGGTGCCCTCGGCGGAGGCGGACGAGTTCCACCCCGCCGCCAACATCGAGAAGATGAGCGCGGGCATCCCGCTCACCGACGAGGACCGGATGCCGTGGCTGGCGAAGCTCACCGCCTGGATGAGCAGCCACGCCGACACCGGATCCGTCGTCACCTGCTCAGCGCTCAAGCGCAGCTATCGCGAGTTGCTCTCGCAGGCCGACGGGCACGTTGTCTTCCTCGAGGTGGACGCCGATCCCGCGGTCATCGCGGAGCGGATGGAGCACCGCGAGGGGCACTTCATGCCGGCCTCGCTGCTGCCGAGTCAGCTGGCGACCCTCGAACCGCTGGAGGCGGACGAGGAGGGGGTCCGGCTCCCCAACACCGGCACCGTGCAGGACCTCGAGGACGCCGCGATCGCGGCGCTCGGGCGACTGCGCACCCAGGGCGAGGCCCGGACGGGGCGCGAGCACGCGGCGTCGGGCACCGAGGACAACACCCCCGCGGCACGCGCGGGCGAGCACAACGAGGAGCAGGCATGACTCTCGAGGGATGGGAACAGACACTTCCGGCGTGGGCGCTGCTGCTCATCGCCGCCGGGGCGGTGGCCCTGCTGCTGGTGCTGATCATCTGGGCCAAGGCGCACGCGCTCGTGGCGCTCGTGGTGGTCAGCCTCGGCACCGCGTTCGCCACGACCATCCCCGCGGGGAAGGTGGTGAACGTGCTCGTGGACGGATTCGGCTCGACGCTCGGATCCGTGGCGCTGCTCGTGGGACTCGGCGCGATGCTCGGACGCATCGTGGAGACGTCCGGCGGTGCGCAGGTGCTGGCCGACCGGCTCGTGGGGCTCTTCGGTGAGCGGCGCGCGGCCCTGGCGCTCGGCGTGGCCTCGCTGATCTTCGGCTTCCCGATCTTCTTCGACGCGGGGCTCGTGGTCATGCTGCCCGTGGTCTTCGCGGTCGCCAGGCGGCTGGGCGGTTCGCTCCTGCCGTACGCGCTCTCCTCCGTGGCCGCGTTCTCCGTGATGCACGTGTTCGTGCCGCCGCACCCCGGGCCCGTGTCGGCGGCGACGTTCCTGGGCGCGAACGTGGGGCTCGTGCTGCTGGTGGGCCTCGTGGCCGCCGTGCCGGCCTGGTACGTGGCCGGATACCTGTTCGGGAAGTGGAGCGGGAAGCGCTGGAAGCTGCCGATCCCCTCGCTGCTGGGGCAGGCCGACGCCAAGCAGCTGGCCAACCCGCCGCGCTTCTGGCTCGTGCTCTCGGCCCTGCTGCTGCCGCTCGTACTGATCTTCATGAACACGGGGCTGACCACGCTGGCGCAGTCCGGGGTCATCTCCGAGGCGACGGCGTCGCAGAGCTGGTTCGAGATCCTCGTGGCCCTGGGACAGACGCCCGTGGCCCTGCTGCTGGCCGTGCTCTACGCGGCCGTCGTGCTCGGGCTGCGGCGTGGGCTGAGCAGGCAGGACGTGCAGAACCAGCTGGAGCAGGCGCTCGGGCCGGTGTGCTCGGTCATCCTCATCACCGGTGCGGGTGGCATGTTCGGCTCGGTGCTGCGTACGTCGGGGATCGGCGCGGCGCTGTCCGAGTCCCTTGAGGGCATCCACGTGCCGCTGCTGGTGGCCGGCTTCCTGCTGGCGGCGATCCTGCGCGTGGCCCAGGGATCCGCGACGGTGGCGCTGACGACGGCGGCCGGGCTGATCGCCGACGGCGTGGCGCAGGCCGGGTACAACCCGCTGCAGATCGCGGCCATCGCCGTGGTCGTCGCCGCCGGCTCCGTCATCGCGTCACACGTGAACGACTCCGGCTTCTGGCTCGTCTCCCGCTTCTGCGAGATGGACGTGAAGACGACGCTGAAGACGTGGACCGTGCTCGAGACGTTGATCGCCGCGGTCGGCTTCGCGGTGGGCGCGGTGTTCTTCGCGATCGCGTCGATCTAGCCGGCGCCGTGCCGGTGCCTGCGTGTCCGCGCGGGCGCCGGTACGGCGCGGGCAACGCAAGAGGCCCGGAATCCTCAGGGATTCCGGGCCTCTTCTGGGCGGAGACGGGGGGATTTGAACCCCCGGTCCGGTTTAACCCGGACCCTTCATTAGCAGTGAAGTCCATTCGGCCGCTCTGGCACGTCTCCACGCTGCTTCCGCAGCCCTACCAGAGTAGCCGAGGGGGCGCGGGACCCCCAAACCGCGCTGTTACGCGTTGCCCGACGGCGTGTGGTCGGGGTCGCGCCGAGCGTCGGTTCCGTACCGCGACTTCTCAACGAAGCAGCCACTTGGGCAGGTGTCCAATCACCGTCCCGCTTTGTGCCCGACGGCGTGGGGTCGGGTTCGCGCCGGTGTCGGCAGGACTGCGAGGGGCACCCTCCCGCCGGCCGGGCGGCGTGTGGACACGCGTCTGCTGGGCGGCGCGTGAGCGGACTGTCAGGGGGTGCTCTTACCCTGATTTCAGTTGAGATTCCGCGGGAGTGGGCATGGTTTCAAGCCTCTGGAAGTGGCGGAGGAGTTGTCCACAG
>Ga0164242_10005903_pt1 | contig 13549 bp, 10 predicted proteins | sample OricomgcompostMG_FD_108783 | JGI IMG/M metagenome (GOLD analysis project Ga0164242, IMG submission 108783) | Miracle-Growth compost microbial communities from Emeryville, California, USA - Original compost - Miracle growth compost (MG) ...
CCCAACGGCTGAAAAACTGCCGCATTCAACGAGGCGTACGAACAGCCGGATTGCATGCATTCGGTCCATGTGCGTCGTCACCACCGATTCCCGAATGGAATGGATGGTATGTCGCTAGCGAGCGTTTCGGCAATGGATGAGCTTGCCTAAGCTGCGCGCTGCCACCGCATCAGGAGCCGACCGATGAAAGCGATCTGCGTGACACCGAGCCGTACGTTGGAGCTGCGCGACATCCCCACGCCGAATGAGCCCGCACCGGGCCATGTGCTTGTCGAGATGGAGGCCTCGGCGATCAACCAGGGTGACAAGACATTCCTGCGCATGCCCAGCACGGCCGGCAATCCCCTCGCACTCGACCGCCATGAGGTATGGGGCGCGTCGGGCGCGGGCAGGGTGATAGCGGTGGGGGACGGCGTGCCTGCGGACTATGCCGGCAAGCAGGTGGCGGTCTACCGCTCGCTGGGCAGAAGCGCGGAGAGTGTCGGGCTATGGTGCGAACAGGCGCAGGTGCCCTATTCGGCGTGCCTGATCCTGCCGGATCATGTTCGCGCGCGGGATTACTGCGGCTCGCTCGTCAACGTGATGACGGCCTATGCCTTTCTCGAAGAAGTTGCCGAAGCGGGCCACAAGGGCGTGATCGTCACGGCTGGCAATTCGGCCACGGGCTACGCCATGGCCTCGCTCGCGCGAAGCAGAAAACTGCCGGCGATTTTTCTGGTGCGCACCGAGGCGGCACGACGCGCGCTCGTCCAGTCGGGCGTGGAGCATGTGCTGGTGACTGAAGAAGGCTTCACCGGCAGGCTTGGCGCGCTGTCCGCCGAGCTGGAGACAACGGCCGTATTCGATGGTGTCGGCGGCGATTTGCTCGGGAAAATGGCGCCGAGCCTGCCCATGAATTCCACCATTTATGCCTATGGCTTCCTCGGCGGCGTGGTGCCGATCGCCATCCCGTCCATACTTTTCATGATGAAGAACCTGGCCATGCGGCGGTTCAGCAATTTCGAGAGCCGGACAGTGAAGGAGCAGGGGCGACTTGCGGCGGCGCTGAAAACGCTGAAGGGCCTGATCGATGATCCCCTGTTCGCCACCCGGATCGGCGAGGAATTCCGCTTCGATCAGATCGAGCAGGCCATGGCTTGTGAGCTACCCGACGGTGCCAGGGCCGTGCTGGTGGCGAAGCCCGCTTGGGATTGACAGGACCTCCCCGGGAGGTCAGTTCGCCACGGCGGGTTGCCGCCCCTTTGCCGAGGACGTCAGTCTCGCGCCGTCCACGGTGAGTTCCTTGCCTGCCTCGAGCGCCACGACCACATCGCGGTGCTGGTAGCGAAGGCGAACCGAGGTGGCGGCCTTGCTCAGCAAGCGCACCTCGGTGGGCGCGCCCTTGCGCCAGGTGATGCCGACACGCAGGCCACCGCGGGCGCGCAGGCCATCGACCTCGCCTTCCTGCCATCGGGTCGGCAGGGCCGGAAGCACGGTGATCTCGCCGATACGGCTTTGCATCAGCATCTCCGCGATGGCCGCCGTGCCGCCGAAGTTGCCGTCGATCTGGAACGGCGGGCAATCGTCGAACATGTTCGGCAGCGTGTTCTCGGCGATCAGATCGTGCAGCAGCTTGTAGGCGTGGTCGCCGTCTGCAAGCCGTGCCCACAACGCCGTTTTCCACGCCCGCGACCAGCCGGTGCCGCCATCGCCGCGCAGCTCCAGCGATCGCTTCGCGGCCTTGGCCAGCGCCGGGGTCTTGTCCGGTGAAATCGCATCGCCCGGATAGAGCGCGTAGAGATGGGAAACGTGGCGATGATCGGGTTCGGTTTCGGGATAGTCCTCGATCCATTCCTGCAACTGTCCCTTGTGGCCGACCTGCAGCGGCGGCAGGCGTGGCTGGGCCGCGTCGATGCGGGATACGAGCGCCGCGTCGACGCCAAGATGCCGGGCTGCGGCGCGCACGTGGTTGAACAGATCGTTGATCAGTTCAATGTCCATCGTGGGGGCGTAGGTCAAGCCCACCGGTTTTCCGTCGAGCAGGTAGCGGTTTTCCGGTGATGTGGACGGGTTGGTCACCAGCTTGCCGGCGACCGGCGAACCTTTCGGCGCTTCCACCAGGAAATCCAGCACAAATTCCGCCGCGCCCTTCATGGCGGGATAGGCGCGGTTGCGCAGGAAGGTGTCGTCGCCGCTGAAGGTGTAGTGGTCCCACATCTGGTTGGACAGCCAGACCCCACCCATCGGCCACAGGCCCCACGGCCCGTCCACGGGCGTGGTGGCGCGCCACAGGTCGCTGTTGTGATGAAGCACCCAGCCGCGCGCGCCGTAGTAGCGCTGCGCCGTCTTTGCGCCGGTCACCTGCAGGTCGTCGATCAAGTCCCACAGCGGCGTCTGGGTTTCCCACAGATCGCCCGTCTCGGCAGGCCAGTAGTTCATTTCCAGATTGATGTTGGTGGTCCACTTGCTGCCCCAGGCCGGCAACAGGTCCTGGTTCCAGATGCCCTGCAGATTGGCCGCCTGGCCGCCCGCACGCGAGGAGGAGATCAGGAGATAACGCCCGTACTGGTAATACAGCGCCACCAGGGACGGATCGTCGTGGGTCTTGAAGTCGCGAATGCGCTGGTCCGTCGCCACCTCGTCGCCGGAAGTGGCGCCGCCGAGGCGCAGATGCACACGATTGAAGAGGGCGTGATAGTCGGCCAGGTGGGCGTTCTTCAGTGCCTCGTAGCTGTGCTGCACGGCCTTTGCCAACGGCGCGCGAGCCGCAGCCTCGGCATCGCCACTGATGTCGCGATACGACTTGAAACTGGTAGCCCCGCTGAACACGAGGGTGACGGCGTCGGCGCCGCGCACTTCCAGATGATCTCCTGCCTGGCGGATGCTGCCGCCTTCGAGCTTGACGACGAGCCTTCCCGCATAGCTCATCCCGGGCTTTGACCACGAGCCCGTCCACGACGATGCCGGATTGGCGCGCGGCTCGATCTGCCCGGTCAGCTCGATGGTGTCCTTGCCCACCAGCGCCACCTTGGTGCCGGGTTGGGGCGAGGTCAGCGCGACGGTGAAGTTCAGTTCGGCGGGCCGATCGGCGCTGAGGTGCATCACCAGCACCCGGTCGGGGTAGGAAATGAAGGTCTCGCGGCGAAAACGCACATCGTCGATTGCATAGGAAACGGTGCTGATCGCATCGTCCAGCAGCAGCTCCCGTCGGTAGTCGCTCACCTTGCCCTTGTTCTCGAAGTTCAGCCGCAGATCGCCAAACGGCTGGAACGGCATGAGCAATTTCGGAGCGCCCATGAAGCCCGCACTGAGCGTCTCGGCCTGCGCCACCTTGCCCGAGAAAATCAGTTTCTGTATCTGCTTCAGCCGGCTTGAAGCGCCGGGCGCGATGTAGTCGCTCGGTGTACCACCCCACAGCGTCCCCACGTTGAGCTGGAGGCGTTCCTCGGGAACGCCGCCGAACACCATGGCACCCATGAGGCCATTGCCCAGCGGCAGCGCTTCATTCCACTGGCTGGCCGGCTTGTCGTACACAAGGGCGGAGCCGCTGGCGCGCGCCTGGGAAGCCATGAACAAGGCGGCGAAGGTGGTAAGCAAGGCCCATGTCATGCGGCGAACCACGGCTTCGCGGTTGGTGGCTTGGGGATGTTCGGGTGACTGGCGCAATGCGTTGCCCTCCTCAGAAGGAGGAGAGTATCGGAGATTACCCATTCCCTTGCCGTTTCTCGCGTTGCAGGCGATTCGCTGCCTGATGGACGGTCGAGGCCTGCGGCTCAGCGTTCCAGTCGATACAGCTCGAAGCCATCGTCGCTCGCGTCCATGATCATCAGCAACGTATCCGGCCCAATGCGCAGCAGCCGGCCTGCCGAATTGGTGGGGCCCTCGGGATCCATCGGCAGGCCCATCGGCCGGTTGGCCGGTCCGTATGGCTTGCTGGTATTTCCGTTGACGGTGGCAACGCCGAGAAAGGCGAGGGCGCGCCCGTTTTCCTGCATCGGCAGCAACGCGCCGCTGCGGCGCTGCGACCCCTGGGTCTTGATAAAACGATAGCCACACGGCGTGCGGTCGATATGCCCCGCGAAATAGGGGTAGCTGTAGCCGCCGGTTCGCCCCATCTGGTAGGACGCCACGCGCCACACGCCCCTGATATCACCCAGGGGAAGCGGGTGGCCGGCGCGCTGCAGCATGTCGTGTGCTTCCTCCAGTGCACGGATCTCGTCGTTCGCATATTCCGAGTCGGGATCAGCGGGTTGCGCGGGCAGAAGACCGGCCAAGGCGTTGACGTCGACTTGCACACTGGGACGATCCGAAGCAAGCGCGACAGCCTTCCAGTTGCGGCATTCCTGCGCGCTGGCGACGGCTGGGGCGGCAAGCATCATGAGGCAGAGCATCGAATTGCGTAGTGACATGGTATGGCGTTTCCGTCGGATGGCCGCTGTGTGTGTTGATCTTGTGCGTGTGGCGCGGCATGGACGGAACCAGGAACCTCCACCATGCGTTTTCTGCGTTGGCTTTCCGCACTGCCGGCGCCCAAGCCACGCGTGTCCGCTACCACACGAAACTTCAATCAACGGATCAGAAGATCAGCGTCGGGCGTGCCATGGATCATCGGGACAAAGTCCGGTTCTGGGGGCCGGGTTGGTGCCAGTTCCTGCACGTTGTGTTGCCATTGACCGCTACTTTCCGCCAATGGCGTTCTCATCGCTTGATCCACGTTGATGCTGGCGTAGCGCTTGAACACGCCATTCAGATCACCTTGCACCGCGAACGCCTGGCTGGCGTCATTGCTCAGCACGACATGATCGATCCTGGAGATGCCATGGGCTTGCGCCGCGACGGCCAACGCTGCTGCCAGATTGTTGCTGCGTTGATCAGGTGCGCGGCCGTGCTGCGTATCAAGATGATGTACGGCGTCCAGGGCTTGAAGATAGATGCGGTTGCCCGGGTGGGCGGTGTCCACGAATGTGGAAGAAACCGCGCGTTCCAGGGCCTTGAACGTTTCCGACCCGGCAATGCCATCCACATAGAGATGTTGGCTCTGCTGGAATTCTTTGACGGCGGCTTTGGTATCAGGGCCGAAATCGTTGTCCGCCTTAAGAGGATTGCCGTGTGCGTCATGGAATCCGAGCTGAGCGAGCTTCGTCTGCAGGTCATGAACTTCTACGCCACGATCATGCTCTCGCAAGGTGCCTGGGTGTTGCACTCTGTCTGATCTGCTGGGATCCGATTTGTGGCTTGAGACAGCGCCGGGGTTGGTGACGTGCAGAAGTTGTTCGTCCACTCCATGACGACGGATGCTCAAGTCGAGCGTGTGGTCGGGGTTGGCTACTCTTGTAACGTCGTCGCTGGACAATTCGCTCCACTGACCATCGATGAAGGCTCGCCCGTTACCGGCCTTGCCCCACTCGACAAAATTTCGGCCTTCCGCGTAAAAACCGCGCCCATTTGCCGTGCGTGCGTAAGACCCGCCAATTTCCAGCGCATTGATCATGTGCCGCCCATGCAGCGGGTCCACGAACATGTCCTTCACGGTGGGGTAGGCCTGGGCGAGATCCGGGTGTGCAGCGTCGGCACTTAGCCTCGACGGATTCACTAGCGGATTGGCCAGTATCTCCTGCCATGGCGCACGCATGACGTTGTTCGGCGAGGCGTGCTGCATGGTGTTGAAGAGATCGATGCCCGACAACGCATGATCTCTGCCGCTGCGAACGTAACGCGGCAAGAGGTCAATCGCTTCATTGACGTCGGTGATCGTTCGATAGACGCCGTCGTTTATGCCATTGGCAATGCGCTGCCCGAAAACTTCGCTCTGATTGTAAACTTTGGCGCACACTGCGATCAGGCGTGCCTGGTCGTCGCTGGAGGCGTGCTGATACAGCTGGCTCTCGCGTAATGGTACGACGACCCGGGACATCAACTTGTTTACCTGGCTTGTGTCGCGATCATGCACAAATGACACGCCGTCATCACTTCGTAGGAAGGCGTTCAGGTGTGATTTGACGGCGGCATCCAGATCGCGACCGTGGTCCCGATCACTTATCTGATGGCCATTACGGCTGAGATCGGCAATCGTTCCCGCCCGTGCAGACTCGTCCAATACCCAATCTTTGTGCTCACTCGTCGCCCAGCTTTGGTAGGCATCGATCAATTGGGTAGCGACCACGCCGCCGCTTTGGCCGAGATCGTTCTGCAAAGTGCCAATCGAATAGCCGCTAGCGGCCACCGGCTTCAATATGGCTTTGCCGTGCGCATCGTGCGAAATCTCTCCTGCAAATGCGAGTTGGTATGCCTGGTCTCCACCTTCCGAGCTGACGCCTATGGCGAAGTAGATGATGGCTCGTGCTTCGTTATCCGTTAAAGCAGGCATGGAGTCGTCCTTAACTCAGTTGGCTTTAGTCAGCTCTGGTCGTCCGGGCAATCGCCAGCCGTGTCCTTGTGCGCGCCTTTGGTGGACGGATGGAGTGCCGCGTATTTTTCGAAGGATCTGTCCGTTCCGTGTCCGACCGATCTGTACCAGACCAGGTCACGGCCCCGACGAACAAAATAGTCGCTCTCGCTGGCGTCGTAGCTTGGGCACACGGCGTGGCCGCCATTTGCTTCCGTGCTGCAGTATTTTGTATAGAGCTTGCCGTTGCGGACGTTTCCGATCAGCAAGCCATCCCAGCCTTCTATCCGCGTTCCGTCGCTCCAATTCCCCGTAACGCTTGCGCCATTTTGCACCAGATCAATATCGACATAATGGCCGAATTGACAATCGTTGCTATAGGTCCAATCACCATCAAACACTTTCGCCGAAGGCGCCGTTACTTGTGTCGCGGCGGAGAATGGCGCAATGGCAAGCAGGCCAACGACAAGCAGGTTGCGTAACGAACGGATGGTAATGGACAGCATCGGAAATCCTCGTAAGGTCGGTATGAACCTCCGCCATTGAGCCTATCACCGGCTCGCAGCCATGGAACGTGAGCGGCCTCTGGAATTGGCGTAAGGGGAGCGCCTGGCTCAGATGGTCCGGCCATATGGGGTGTTCGAGTTCCGGAACGGTCGATCTATCACTGGAACAGCCCGCAACGGCCAGCGTTGTTTCGGACGTCTGGCAGGGCTTGCTGCGGTGAAGGCCAACGCCGCGAGACCCGGCGCGCTGCGGATGAGCGCGCCGTTATCATGACGGTCACTGGAAACGAAGTGGCGTGCATGCCGTATTCCCCTGCGAAAGATGCTCCGCGCGATGAGTCTAGCCTGGCGGAAGCGTCGGTTTCCGGTGAGGCGCGCTGGCGGGCGGATTTTCGATGCCGGCTTGGAAAAGTTCTTCGATGAAAACGCATGTGGGTCGGCTGCTTGCCGTACCCCGGACACGTGGGCTAGTTTCTGGCGTTCGCTCATAGCGCGGCCGAACCGGGTTCGCGTCCAGGGGATATCAATGAAACGCACGCTTTCGATGGCCATCGGTCTGCTGGTAGCGCTGGCTGCAACAGGAGCCGGCGCGGCCGCGGCCGGACCGCAGCTGAAGCTCAATGACAAGGGTTATTTCGAGGCGCCGGGGCTGAACGTCACGGTGTTTGCCGACATCTATCCCGACGGTCACCAGACCGGCGTGACGGTGATCCAGCACGGCACACGCGTGGCGGCCAATGGCGACCTGCGGCTTGAGCCGTCGCCGGGACAGTGGTCGCCGATGCCGGCGGGCGACGGCAAGCCGGTGATCGATGCAGCGACGCAGACCGTCACCCAGACGCTGCACTATCCCGACGAGACGAAGAACCGCAAGGGCTTCAATCCGATCGATTACCCCGACCTCCATTTCAGCTACCACGTCAGCGTGACGCCGATGGACGGCGACGCGTTCAAGGTCAGCGTCGACCTGGACAAGCCGCTGCCGGCGGAGTGGGAGGGCAAGGTCGGTTTCAATTTCGAGCTGTTTCCCACCGACCTGTTCGGCAAGAGCTGGTTGATGGATCAGGTATCGGGCACCTTTCCGCGTCAGGCGGATGGCCCCATCAGTGACGACCATGGCCAGCTGATTTCCGCCCCGATGGCCGAAGGCAAGACCTTGGTGGTGGCGCCGGAAAGCAAGCTGCAACGGCTGAAGATCGAGAGCCGCACCGGTCGGCTCGAATTGCTCGACGGTCGCGGCAACCAGAACAACGGCTGGTACATCGTGCGCGAAATCACGCGCCCGGGTGCCACGACGAATGCGGTGTCGTGGATCATCACGCCGAACGTCGATCCGGACTGGCGCGCTGCGCCGGTGGTGCAGGTGTCGCAGGTCGGCTACCGCCCCGATCAGGCCAAGACCGTGGTGATCGAGCAGGACAAGCGCGACGACAAGGCCGATGCGCTGATCCTCTACAAGATGACCGCCGGCGGCCCGCAGCAGGTGGCCAGCTTTACGCCCAAACCGTGGGGCCATTTCCTGCGCTACAACTACCTGACCGCCGACCTGGACGCGGTGACCGCTCCCGGTATGTACCAGCTGTCCTATCGGGGGCAGAAGACCCACGTTTTCCGCATCGCCGACGATGTCTACGCTCGCGGCGTGTGGCAGCCCACGCTCGAATATTTCCTGCCGGTGCAGATGTGCCACATGCTGGTGAAGGAGAACTACCGCACCTGGCACGGGCTCGATCATCAGGACGACGCGCGCATGGCGCAGGTCGGCGTGCACTTCGACGGCTATGCGCAAGGGCCGGACACGCTAACCCGCTACAAGCCCGGCGACCGCGTGCCGGGGCTGACTTCAGGCGGCTGGCACGATGCGGGCGACTACGACCTGCGCGTCGAGAGCCAGATGGGCACGGTATGGCTGCTGGCCAAGATGGTGGAGGAGTTCGGCCTCGACTACGACGCCACCAGTATCGACGAGGCGAAGAAGGTGGCCCACATCCACCGGCCGGACGGCGTCAACGACGCGATCCAGCAGATGGAGCATGGCCTGCTCAGCGTGCTGGGCGGCTACAAGGCGATGGGCCGCACCTATCGCGGCATCATCGAGCCGACGCTGGAGCAATACGTGCTGCTCGGCGATATCTCCACCCAGACGGACGGGCTAGATTACGATCTCGCGCTGAAGCCGGGCCAGAAGACCGCAACATCCTCATCCATCGCCGACGACCGTTGGGTATTCACCGAGGACAACCCTAATCGTGAGCTCGGCACGGCTGCACAGCTGGCCACCGCCGCACGGGTATTGAAGGCGAGCAATCCGGCGATGGCCAAGCAGTCGCTCGATGCCGCGGTGGACCTCTACCGCCACGCCATCGACCGCGCCGACGACCTTGGCGCCAGGGTATTCGCGCTGGCAGAACTGGCGAGAACCACGGGCGACGCGGCGTATGTGCAGCGACTGATCGCGATGAAGCCGCAGATCGTCGCGCACATCGACAAGACCGGCGCGATGCTGGCCGAAGCGATGCCGCTGATCCACGACCAGGCCTTCATCGACGAGGTCGGCGCGGCGGTGAAAACCTATCAGGCCAGGCTGACCGCGGAAGCCACCAAGACACCGTATGGCGTGCCGTATGTACCGTACATCTGGGGTGCTGGCTGGGATATCCAGAAGTTCGGTGTCGACCAGTATTTCTTCCGCAAGGCGTGGCCGCAGTTCACGCCGGACACGCTGCAGATGGAGGCGCTGAACTTTGTGCTCGGTGTGCACCCGGGCGACAACCCGGAATCGTTCGCCTCGGGCGTGGGCGCGCTGTCCGCGACGGTGGCGTACGGCGCCAATCGCGCCGACTGGAGCTACATCCCCGGCGGCGTGATCTCCGGCACGGCGCTGATCCGGCCCGACCTGCCCGAGCTGAAGATCTGGCCCTACTTCTGGCAGCAGCGCGAATACGTGATGGGCGGCGGCGCCACCAACTTCATGTTCCTGGCGCTGGCGGCGCAGCACGAGGGGAAATAGGCGCGAGGGGGAGTTGGCGGCATCCTGCGTTCATCGCTCACGATGACACCACGTTGCCGCCCCGCTTCTTCGCCCGGTAGAGCGCTTCGTCCACCCGCTGCAGAAGGGCGTCGGTGGCGTCGCCATCCAGCACCTGTGTAATACCCACCGACGCGCTCACCCGTTCCACCGGTTCGATGGACAGTTCGGCAATGGATTTCCGCAACCGCTCGGCCAGTGCGTGCAGGGCGGTGGCGTCGACATCCGGCACGACGATGAGGAATTCCTCGCCGCCCCAGCGGGCCAGGCATTCGTTCTTGCGCAGCAGTTCCTGGCACCGTTGCGCCACCCGCTGCAACACGCGATCGCCAACCGGATGGCCGTAGGTGTCGTTGATCGCCTTGAAGCGGTCCATGTCGAACATGATCACGCCCGCCGGGATCTGCCGGGTGAGCAGGTCTTGCAGCACCAGCTGGCAGAAGCGGCGGTTGTAGATGCGGGTCAGCGGATCCCGATTGATCATGGCTTCCATCTGGACCTGCTCCGAGACCAGGCGCTGGATCCTGCTGGTCAGTTTGCGCTGTACCGGCAGCAGCACCAGGAACAGCACGAAGACCGGACCATAGGTCATCAGCAGATCGGCGCCCCGCGGCGTGCGCATTTCCTGGGGATGGGCAAACAGGTAAACCAGCACCGGCAAGGCCACCAGCAGCCAGCCGGCCACGACGATCGCCACGCCCTCCCTGGTCGGCAGGTAGATCATCGCCGTCACCATCAGGATCAGCAGCAGCGAGGCGACCGGCGGATAGATGTCGATCAACCGCAGTCCCGCGTTCCGGGTGGCCTGCCAGGTGTAGAACCACGCCGGTGCGACCAGCGCGACCAGCGCGGCAGCCAGGGCGACGCGCATGATGAGCCCGACGCGATGCGGCCACAGCACAAGCATGATCAGCAGCACAAGAAAGAGGACGCACATGACCGGCGGGATCACCATGTCCAGCGGCCTGTGCACGGGCCCGAGCCAGGCGAGCACGGTGGCGGAAGCGCCGGCGAACGACGTCAGCGACAAAGTGATCGCGCTTGCGCCATGAAGGAGGCGCTCGCGGGAAATGGGTGGCGCCATGTGGAGAGCATCCTCGACCAGCAGGCGAGTGTAGCCGAGGCTGGTTTGCTTGCGGGTAAGGGAAGTGCCGCGGCGGCGAGACGATTTTAGCCATCCCGGACCGGCGCGTCGGCGCAGGCGCCTGCCGCCGCAGCGCATCGATCGCGGTTGCGGGATGACCGCTGTCCGGCCCATTGCCCGGAGGCTGAGTGATGCTCAGTCCGCCACCGTTTCGGCCACCGCGTGTTGCGTGCAAGATCGGGCCCGCTGCGCCCGACGGCCTGTGATGCTGTCGGCGTGTTCGCGGTGGTAGACGTAGGTGCGATGTGTCAGCCAGGCGGTCCGCGTGCCCGCGATCTGCAGTTGCGTCATCAGCGCGGCATCTTCGGCGTAACCGACGTCGGGAAAGCCGCCGACACGCAGGATCGCCTCGCGCCGGACGGTGAGCATGCCGATGCCGATGCAGCGGTCGACATGGATCATCTCGCCGTGGTGCAGGCAGCTCGGCACGAACGGATTGCCCACGATGCGCATCGGCGACAGCCACAGTTCCGTGGCGGGCTGCGCGGCGATGGCGTCGCGGCGCAGCGCAAGGTGTTCGGGCAGCAGCTCGTCATCGCTGTCCAGGAAGACGATCCAGTGGCCGCGTGCGTGTTTGAGCAGCGCGTTGCGGCTCGCGGCCGGTCCACGATTGGCATGTCTCCAGCAGCGCAGGCGGATGTCGCGGCGCGTCCACTCGCGCAGTGACGTCCAGGTGCCGTCGGACGAGCCATCGTCGGCGATTAGCAGCTCCCACGATGCTTCTTGCTGCGCCAGCACCGACGCCAGTGCGCGGTCAAGCGATGCAACGCGGTTCCAGGTGGGCATGACGATGGAAAAAAAGGGCGTCGACATCGCGCCTTGTCGATTTGCGGGAGAGGCTCGCAGGCGAGTCCGGTGGCCACGGTGAAGTCTCCCGCGCGGATGCGCAGGGCCATGGCACGGAATCGGATGAGGCAGGCGCGCAAAAGGTTCCCGCGCCGCCCTCGGAGGCGCGGCGACGTCGGCCCGCGCTCGCCATCAGTCCGCGTCGCCCCAGATCTGCTGCAGGCGCTGGTCCCGGCCGCAGCCGTAGCGGTAGTACTTGTAGCGCAGCGGATTTTTCCGGTAGTACGCCTGGTGATATTCCTCGGCAGGGTAGAACGTGGCGGTCGGCTCGATGCGGGTGGCGATGGGGCGCTTGAAGCGCGGATCGGCCTGCATCGCGCGCAGGCTTGCCTCGGCCTCGCTGTGTTGCTGCGGCCCGATCGGGAATATCGCGCTGCGGTACTGGTCGCCCACATCGCAGAACTGCCGATCAACGGCGACCGGATCGATGTTGTGCCAGAACACATCAAGCAATGTCGGGTAGCTGACCTTGCGCGGGTCGTAAGTGATCCGCACCGCCTCGGCGTGTCCGGTACCGCCGGCGGATACCTGCCGGTAAGTTGGCTGGGACGTATGACCGCCGGTGTAGCCGGCCTCCGTGGAAATCACCCCGGGGAGCTTGTCGAAGGGCGGCTGCATGCACCAGAAGCAGCCACCCGCAAACACCGCCACGGCCGTACCCGGTTTTGCCGACGCCTTGGCGGTTGTCGGTGGCGAAGGTGCATCGGCCGTTGCGGAGGACGGACTGCTGGCGCCCGCGCCCGAGGACGTGCACGCGGCCAGTACGATCAGCATCGGCAGGCTCGCCAGCGCCCGCAGCCAGAAAGGACGCCGCAGCGCGCCCGGGGCATGCATGCTCATGTCAGCCTCTCAGCGCGGGCAGCGGTTGCCCTTCCGGCACGAAGCGCAACGCCAGCCCGTTGTTGCACCAGCGCGTGCCCAGCGGCGGCGGACCGTCGTGGAAGATGTGTCCTTGATGGCCACCGCAACGTGCGCAGTGGTATTCGGTGCGTGGAATCAGCAGCACGAAATCGCGCTTGGTCGCCGTACGCCCGGGCAGCGCCTGGGTGAAGCTGGGCCAGCCGGTACCGCTTTCGAACTTGTGCTCGCTGGCGAACAACGGTGACCAGCACGCCGCGCAGATAAACGTGCCGGCGCGCTTTTCCAGGTTCAGCGGGCTGCTGCCCGAACGTTCGGTATCTTCCTCGAACAACACCTTGAACGCCGCGGGGCTGACCTTGTCCCGCCAGAATGCCGGCGGCCGGTCCAGCGCTTTCACCGTGGCCGTGCCCGCACCCGACGGGGCGGCGGAGCGCGCGCAGGCGGACAGCCAGGGCAGGGCTGTCGCGGCGGCGAGATATTTCAGGACACTGCGTCGATTCATGGTTCACCTCCGGATGACTGGCGTTGGTGGCCGTGGGTAGCTTGCGCCGCGCGGGTGTTCCGATGCGTGATAAGCCGTGCTGGTGTTGTGCGCTAAGGCGTGTCGCCACCGGCCCCGTCGTCGCTCAACAGGTTATTCGTTGCGCATCGTGCGTCGATTACGTTCCATCCCGGACGCGTTTCCGGCATGGTGAGAAAGGCTGGCAGCACCAGCAGCGCGACGGTTGCGATCATGGCGCCGGGCACCGCATTCCAGCCGGTTTGCTGGATCAGGAGCTCGGCGAGGAAGGGCGTCAGGC
>Ga0164242_10005904_pt1 | contig 13547 bp, 13 predicted proteins | sample OricomgcompostMG_FD_108783 | JGI IMG/M metagenome (GOLD analysis project Ga0164242, IMG submission 108783) | Miracle-Growth compost microbial communities from Emeryville, California, USA - Original compost - Miracle growth compost (MG) ...
CTCGCGACCAGGTAGAGCACGACGTCAAAGATGGCGGAGGTAACGAGAACGTTCGTATCGCGTCCGAGTCCGCCGTGGCGGCCGATCAGTCGGTCGGGATTGGTATCGAGGATGACACTGTGTCGGAGGATATGGTGATGATCACTCTACCTCAGATCGTCATCACACCTACCGATGGCCCCGACATGCCAGTCCAGGTTGTTTCCCCGGTGTCGCCGTCATCGAGAGATCTGGATGATAAGCCTGTCGATCCCGTCGCTCCGTCTAGCTAAGGGAGAAAGGGAGGGAGGCTTAAGGAATGAAAGTTTGCGCGTGAAGGGGTATTGGTCGGTTAACTCCGTTGGGTCAGGGAGTCAGCAGAGTATCCCCCATGAGCACACCACTTCATAGCCTCGCCTTACTTTCTGTCAGTGGGCGGGAAGCACTTGATTGGAGACGAATAGGGCATCGGATTTGCATACTTTGCTACACGCTCCGGAGCTTGGGGGTATTTGTTAAATAGATCAATCACCAACTTACTGGTCTTTTACTTTTCCGCATAGCCTTTCACAGGCATCCCTGAAGCCATGCTTCGAAGGGTCTGGTTTGATTCGTTTTCAGGGACAGTTTGTACCCCATGCTTTGCGTTCCGGACACCACATATTCCTGCTTTCCTCTGATTTGCTGACCACACACCGTCGGGTACTCGCAGCCCTATCACAGTAAAAGGAGGCTGCCTGTCAAAAGGAATGGGCTATCTTGGCCTACCAATGTCGAGCAAGAAGCTAGCACGAACGAAAAGCTAGCAAAAGATAACGGAATGTCTCAAGACTGGCCAATGGCCCAACGGACCTACCCTCCACTCTCATTTAGATCCTACCTCGAAACACGCGTTCATATGTCAGGGTATAGGCTTGCTTCGTAAGACGGATTCACGTTACCATGCCTTGTGTCGTTGCCTGAATGGCCGTGAATGTTCGGCTCTGGTAACAGGGCTACTTACCCGCTGTTGAGGACTCTAAATATATTCACCGAAGTAGCACTGCCATCGTTTGCATGTGGCACTAAACCGCTTACAAGGTGCCCGGAGTGATTGCCCGGTTGTGCATACCGAGGATACGAGGTGAGCCTCATCAGCCTTAAAAACCCCTCCTACAGCCCCTACATTGATTTAAACGAGCGCGGTCCCCTCCCTTTTCCCCTATCGAATGAGCCGCTGCCAGCGGGGTGTTAAGACCCTTGCATGCCTAGCGCCTAGCCGCCATCTTGGAGCTAGTCTCTACACATTGTCCCTCCCTGGAGCCCACCGCGTCATGTTTTCTTCTCGAAGTTCAGCCCCACGAAGAAAAAGGAAGAGACGGAAGCAGGAGCAAGAGAAAAGGGAAAGGATGGGAATACGCGAAGGAGGTGTGACAGGGGAGTTTGGGCGTTAGCGTCACGCAAGACCGGGAGGGCATGCCTGACATCGGCTCACCCGACACAAGCGAAATAAATAATACATGTCGCGACCCGGCTAAGGCGCTAGCTTCCGTGGGATAGAAGCCCCACCATTGGACCGACAGGTCGGGACATGGGGAGCGTCTTTGCATGCATGCATGAGGCATTGCGTGTGGTTTGTTTGTATGTAATCTGTGCGACCTTCCCTGCCTGACGGTCGCCGAGCTGATGCTGTGGGGGATTGGAGGGGAGGAGGTGCTCCATCTTGCCCAGTCGCCGCTTTAAACGACAACAGCTACCTCCCGATGTACCGACGTACCAGCTAAGCTCCATAGCGGGGGAGAGCCAAGCTTCCATCGGGTTCGGGCCGCAACAGTGGGCCTTTTGCCTCGTCGGTGCACGGCAGCTGCCGATCGGTGTCCGCCAATTTTGAGGCTCAAAAATATCACGTCGCTAATGGGTAAGAACCCGGTAGGTCGAAGATATCTAGTTTCTTTCTATCTAAAACTACCGCTCTGCGCGAGTCAGTTATGAGGTTACAGGCTATCCAAATTCCATCTCGTCCATCCCATGACAATAAAAAAAGGGGTATCAATCGGAAACGTGTTACTGGTTCTGTAAGCCCATTCAACTCGTAGTAAAAAAAAAACGTAGCCCAGGCCCCCCTTCCCTAGATTTCCATATTAAATTTCTTTGCGCGGCCCAGATAAACTAACGACCTCCAAGCGCCTTGTCCTTCTATCTATCTAACTTGAAGGTGTGGTCACTAATACAAAGTAAGGAAAGTAAACCCCAGAATTTGGGAATGTTTGCCGGTGCCACCTGGGCTTGCCGGGGTGATCGGTCAGTGATAGCCTGAACGCCCCGTATTAGCAGACGGACTGCACCGGTCGAGATGGTGGAGGGGAGGGGTGGTTCGGAGTTTCTCCCATGTCGCTTTGTGGTCGGGATGATACATCGAGAATGGAGTTCAAGTGCTCCGAAGAGCTGTCGTCGAGGATAAGCGAGTCTCGGGGAGTAATGGGCCCCACAAGCTCATGGCTAGGTAGATTGGCCTTGTCGCGTGGCCAAAAGTAGAGTACGTCTTCCTGCCAGCGCCTCATATTGCGGACTTTGAGCTCCATTGAAAATATCGAGTAGATGAGCAACGCCTCCATTGGCGAGGTGCGAAGTCGGTGTAGTAGCCATCTGTTGATGTAATCGGACTTGTTTTCTCCCGCTGATTCTATCAGAAGGGTGGAGATCCCATACTCCTTCATCGCCTCCCCCACTAACTGGGCCCTCGAAGGATTGTCTCTCTCCATCCTGGTAGCTCGTCTAAGCGCCTCCTTGGCGGTCAACGGCTCGGATTCGAGGAGGTGGCGGGGGTTCGATAGAAAGACGGGGAAGCGTGCATTTGTCAAGCCCTCTCCCGGTCTCAATGCTTGCGCATCATCAACGCTCATCGTTTCGGGGAACGCTTCGTCTGGCTGGGAGAAGAGAGTGTATTCCTCTTGGAACGGAGCGTTCTTTCGCATCACTCCATACTGTGTGCATTGCTCCTTCAGTTGTTCAACCTCGTCCTTTGCGTTCTCCAGTGTTTTCTTCGCCTCCGCCTCCACTTCACTAAAGCTTTTTAAAAAGGCATAGTCGTCTTCGTCGATGACTGACTTGTACCGATCATAGATCTCATCCAGCTTATCGGGTTCGTCCGTCAGGACCTGCCACGGCTGAAAGTCGTCCTCGTCGGTTATAGTAGCATAGAGATCGGGGTGGCCTTCAGCAGCGCGGAGACGGCCCCGTTTGACGGCCAAATCGAGATTATACAGTATTGAATCGCGATGCACGACCAAGTCCATGAGATGTTCCCGGGCCAGCTCCCGATCACCGACCGCATCGAGCAGCCGCCTATAAAGCGGATGGATGTCAACAGGGCGTTCCGAAGGAATACCGAGCAACGAAGTTCTTGACGGGGGCGCATAGCTGTCTATCTCCGACTCGGGCGGCGACGGATCCCGGTGTTCGCTGCCACGAGCGGTGTGGATATGGCTGAGGAATTGGGTCTCCAGTATTTCGCGGGATCTTTCTTCATCGTCGAGTTCGATTTCAAGTCGCTCGACTTCGTCCTCCACCAAATGATAAGCACTCCGTACGGTTTGCATCTCCGTAAATCGCTGCATGGCCAGGTCGCTAGCGAGGGTTACACGGTGGCCTTCAGCAAAATGGGGCCGGAGGAGGCTCATGAACCTGTTATCCGTCTCGCCATTCTGCTTCCTCAGTTCCCGCAGCCTCGCTCGCTTTGCTGATAATCTCCCGCGAAGCTCTCGAGTTATTGACCGTTGGTCCTGCAGCCGAATCCATAGAGCATGTGTTATGTCACCGTTGCCACCCGGTCTCCCATCTCTACGATCGACTTCAAATTCGCCATCCCCCGTGTCATTAGTCTCACCATCTCCCTCCCCTTCCTCTGAATATGACACAGATGCCGAAGTCGATCCAGACCCAGGGCCCGACTGGCTAGGCGTTGACGGGTCAGCTGCAATATGTCTAACTCGACCAAGGGGTGGTGGCTGAGGGATGAGTCGGATTTTGATCGGTAAAGAGGGGGGAAACTGGTGAGAGAGAGGATTGAAATGGAGGCCCCTGGACGAAGCCAGTGAGCCCGTCGAAATTTCTGACGACCTCCGCGGCGACGGGGAGGATGCGCGTCGGTCGTTCAGAGCGGGAACAGAGTCGGTGCTAGTGTCGGTAGAATGGTTGAATGACGAGGAGTTTGTCCTGGAAGAGGCCCTTACACCAACCGGCCGGTCCTGCGACGTGTACGTGTCCAGACCTTGCGACGGGTCCAAACCTGGCGACGTGTCCAACCCTGGGGACTTCTCCAAGCCTGGCGACTTGCCCAAACCTGGCGGCCTGTTCAAACCTGGCGACCTGTCCAAACCCGAGTGCAACAGCCGTAAGATATTCGCCATGCTTTCTGCGACCCGCGAGCTTCCATCACTTGAGACAGAGGTTATTTAACTACGGAACCGTAACGCGATAATGATCGCAGGGAATGCCGGATTGGCAATGGGGTCGTCGCAAGTCGATGGCGCTTGGTTTGTCGGGGGGGAAATTGGATAGCGGTGTGGGAGCTTGTTTTGTCTCTGGAGTGATCTTGGTATGTCGACTCGTGAAGGTAATGCATGCCCTTGGTAAACTGTGACCTTTGCCAAAGCTAAACTTGGAAAGAGGTTGAAGTGCGATGATGTCGAAACTCGCAGGACTCGAAACCATGTCGTTAGATGAAAAGGGTGGTGGGATTGTATGAGTTTCAGCCGCGAGTCGAGCAATCGCCAAACAGCCGCGAACTCGCGTTTTCCAGGGCGGACGAAAAAGCCACCCAGTGCTGAACGAGGAAGGTAAGGATTACGGGAGGGATGTAGATGGAGATAGGGGGTTTTAGCTTTTAGCGGGGTGCTAGCGAATGTGCCCCACACCACCCCAACCACACCAAGAGGTATACCTGCCTAAATGCGGTAAGACTGGGCTCTTGCCGCCCTATCGGGCCGGCACGTTGCGTCGTCGCTCCGCCAGTGACTACTACTTTGGCCCGCTTGGGCCTGATAAATACATGATTTCGTACGGAACATGGCAGGCGCATGTAAATACTAGTAGCCATGGGAGCGAGTGAAGTGGCACATGTATACTCCCGTATAGGTTTGGGATTTTGGGCTCAAACGAGCGATGAGGTCGGGTGTCAAAAGGTTCTTCGAGATCTGGCGTCTCCTTTCTCCTTTTCCCCGCTTCTCTCCTGAGCTCCTCGACGCGAAGAAGTGTCTCCTCCCGTCTTTGTCTCTAGGTCGGGCTTCCTGTTCTCCGGTCCGTGTCCCACCCCTCGTCTAACGAGTCTAACACACGGCGGAGCTGTCCCCACGCACCATCCACCACCACCACCACCACCATCCTAGCTTTTCGTGCCGGCCCTGCAGGGTACCTAGCCATAATCAAACCGGGATAAATCCTGCCGCAAATAAGAGTTCTTTGGATACATCACAAGCTCACTACGTGCATCCAATGACAACCACACCTAATCTATCCCCGAGTCAAAGTCCCCCGCACGTCGACGGCATGAGTGGTTTGCTGGTCGTCGAGCAGAGCCGCAAACACGCCTCTAGGTTTCCCTAGTTAATAAGGACACCCGGAGCAGTCTGTAATCGTTCCGTTCTGTGCAGGGCCGACCGCCGCTTCTCGCACCCCATTCCCCAGCTACCGATTGCCGCCGCTCTTAGAGCCCCTCCCCCCGTTTCCTCCGCCGTTCCCCATCCGACCCGAGTTCCCACCCCCAGCCTTACATGTAATGAATACGTTGTCCGGCCATGTCGTCGAATCGGGTCAGTCACTCTAAACATTCTAAACACTCTAAACACAGCCAGCCAGGGCCTGAGTGGATATGGGACCACAACGCCCAAGACTACTTCAGGGAGTGGACGGACGAGACCGGCATGTCCAGTCACCTCCTCAAACGGTAGCAATGTGCGCTAACTAACCTTACACAGGGGAGTTACGGCGTGAATGGCAATATCAAACTCCTCGGGCTGGCCTCGAGTCCACCTTCCGAGATATGTCCTTAAATGACAATGTCGAACCCGGTGAGACCCAAGACTATACCTATTCCCAACCAGGTACGTGTATCACAAGGCTACCTAGACTACCGTGTCAAAAAAAATTGAACGAAGGGACTAGCTGGATCCTCATTTCAACCCCAAGGAGGCTACGATCAGGGCGAGACTGCCTACCCCGCCCAGGATCATATACATGACCAAGGCGGTTATGATCCAGCATATGTGGAGCCTACCTACACCAATGAGACATATGCCACCACCCAGGGAGACTACGGCCAGTTAGTTGACGGATATGACGATTCCGGCCCCTATCTCGCAGCCGAGGTAGCGGTGGTTCACCATTCCCAGGCCCCTGTTGGCGAAAGCCCTTCTCGGAAGACGAAAGGCAAGGGCAAGGGATCTAGCAGACTGCCACAGCCCGAGCCTAAGAGGTCTGGGAAGCAGGAGAAGCCGGCCGAGAGGAACGAAACGGGGAAGAAGAAGAAGAGTAGCAAGTCTAAGCATCAGGATACCCCACAGCCCCAGCCTAATCAGAGCGGCGAGCCTGGTACTCCGTTTTACACCAGGCCCGGGGGGCATCAGCAACTAGAGACGCGCCGCCACGAAGATCAGCGCAACGGTGAGCAGCTTGTTCTCCCCCCTCCCCCTCCAGCCTTGCCCCTTTTGTATTTGTGTAATCTTCTACAAATATCTAACACCGTAAAATAGTGTCTCATTCAACGAGCGCAAATACGCGCCAACCTGGCACTGTTACCGGGGCTACCGACGACGGCACTAAGGCCATCGATAGACAGTACAGTGCCACAGGTGCTCAGGGGGACGGCTACAACCCCAATGCCTATGCTAGCATACCTGCCGAACAAACGACCGGACTAAACGTAGCGGAATACGATGAGGATGGACAGGATTTCCCGGATTTCCAGGATGCAATGAACCAGAGTAAAAGCCTTGCGTTCAACCCAGGGTATCAATCTCACTACGGCACCGGATACGAAGTTGGAGAGCAATCTACCGAAGGTAGATGTGTAGATGCCCCAAGATAACGGGATGCAATTTGACTGACCCGACAGACTAGATGCTTACGCAGCCGCTAACGAAGCGATGGATGCCGTCCCGGAGATGTCGACGCAGAGTGTCAACACCGCCTCATATGACGACTTCATTTACGGGACCAAAGGAAAATATGAACGTCTCGATACTCGTAAGTCTTGTGTCGGCCGGTGTCGCTTCAGAAATCTAATAAATATTTTAGGCTTCCGTGTAGAGCCATCCTATAAAATCGTACCAGGTGCAGTGAGTTGATTCAGACCAAAGCTGTAGCCGTCCAGTCTTTTGGCAACAAGCCGGGGGCCGAAGGCGGGATGCACAGCGTTAACTCTCGTGATTGGGCTGACTGAAATCCCTAGGTCTTCAAGGTTCTCTGGTCCGAACCCCAAGGCCACAACGCGACAATTCCGTCGAATTACACTGAGACGCGCCAAAACGAGGGGGTTTATATTGGGTACCGTCGTTTCATTGTGGTTGGAAAAGACGAAGGCCACAGCACCTGCGTGTATGCCGCAGCCCATTCGTCTTGATATTATCATTGGACGTCTCCTCCCCATTGCTAACGGCCCATGTTCCAGACCCATCTACACTTACCTCAATCAAGCCTGCAGAAAGAAGGGCGTAAAAGCCGATAGGCACGGAATTGTCCACGAAGACAAATCTAAGCCCCGGATGGTTGAGGGTGAGCCCAAGTTGGGCTTTGCGCCGGTCCGCATGCGCATCGAAGTCGGAGGGGAGCATCTAGCGAAGGAGTCCCGAGTTAACTATTCCAAGCTAGTGACCGTGGAACACAACGTGAAGATCTTCCTGATCGGCCGGATCGTCACCGATGATTTCAACAACACCGTCGCGAAGGCGGTCAACGCTTGCTGGGACATGAAGGTCCGCGAAAGGTCGGGGGTGTACTAAGGGGTATGCGGAGGCAAAGGATGGCCTGTGGAGGCCTGTGGGGAGCATATACTGAACCCCCCTTTTCAGTTAGTTCGCCCTCAAACCACACACGGCCCACGCCATTGCCCCAAACCCATTTGGGCGCTGCACCGTATCGGTCTGTCTGTCCCGACCACGTTTTCTTTTCTTCTCTCTTATCCCAATAAGAAGAGCAAATCTCGACACCACCTCTCTGTGCCCCCCCGTAGAAGACTGGGTGGCACTCAGGGGAACGGGAATATATACGTTACCGGTCCCGCCGGGCAAACGGCGGTTTCGACGCCAAACATCGACAGGTCTAACCAGAACCAGCGATATTTCGAGGAGGATCTCCAGGAGGAGGATCTCGAGTATGGATTTAACGCTTTGATGAACAATGACTGCCTTTTCTTTGTTGCTACATGTGGCTTTCTCACTCTCTTGGCTAGGTACCTGTCCCACCGTGTATTTCGGTCTCAGGGGTGAAACAGCTCCTGGGCGAAGATTTCGAGTTCGGAATACCAGTATGGCGCGCCGGAAGTACGTTTTCACATCTACATTGGATTTACCGAGTTTGAATTTCCTGATCTATGACTTGAAAGGAAGACTGACCCGCTGGATCTCCTATTTCCTCTTTCTCCGTATGATGCACTTTATCTCAATCTCTTGACTGGATAACGAATCGCGGCCTTTATGATCAACCTATTCTACTCAAATCTACCTAGGTAGCCAAACACACTCATTTTCGCGAAACCGACATGCCTCCTTTCAACCATTTCATCTGGCATATGCGTCATCTAAATACTTAACTCAAGGCTATATTGTGACTGAGTATATTTACCATGAGCCGAACAGACAGTCTTTGAAGTGGCGCGGACAAGTCTCAACACGACAAGTCTCAACACAAGAAGTCTCAACACAAGTCTCAAAACACAAGTCTTAACACGGAAAGAGATCGAAGGCAAATAGGGCGATGCGGTTAGGGTAGGAATCGGGACTTTACCTGCATCTGCGCGGCACGGCGCCGCGGGACGGCAGGGTTCGACCTGGATCAGCACACGCAACAGCCCTGTTAGTCCAGAGACTACCACCGTCAGGGAACAGGTAGCGGGCAAACCATGAGTCACGGATGGGCACGATCGAGTTGGAAAGTTGGAAGTATGGATTGATCTCTCCGCAATAGCTACCGTGCTCGAAATTGTAACGAACATCTGCACCAGTTGCACTTCCCGGCCACCTCAAATCAACCATGTTTAGGGATCGTTCCTCGCCCCTTCCTCAACACCGGACAGACTCAAGGGTGACCAACCACCCCGCCCGACGTCCATTCATCTCCTCACTTCGTATTTCCCAGGCCGAACCTGTCCGATACTAACTATAAGGCGGATATACTCCGCAAGGGAAGGCTCCCAACTCATGCAACCGCCGACTTCACGTCAGGCGGATCGCCGACACGCTAAAGGTATCTTTATTCCCCCCCAAACTCCCCTAGAAAACGCCGAGAAAACCCACATGTCGGAATAGACACGAAAAAGGCAAGACAGACAGAAACAAATGAATCACAACGCATCTCCCCTCCGAGCATCTTCTTCCGTTAGCCCGGCATACCTCGCCGAGCCTATCGAGCCCACCGTCCCGGACCGCTTGTGCAGCGACGGCGTCCTGCCGTAGCCCGGGTGGTGGAGCACCGGCGCCTGCGGTTCGACAGGGAACCTATAGGGGTTGTTGCTAGCGAGGTGGCCGCCGGAGCCCGCTACTGCAGGGTTAGCTCCAACTCCCGAGCTGGGGCTGTGCGTGCTGGGACTGCTGCGGCTGCTACTCTCGACGGCGTACATCTCGTAAGCCTCGTGGTCGCGGTCCTTCCCCTTCGCATCCGTCATGTGGTATGGATCGTAGCCATACGCGGCCGCGGCCGCGGGGGTAAGCTGCGGATTCGAGTCCTTGGACCGCAAGCTCGCCTCGTCGCCGCCGAGGGCGATGCCGATGCCGATGTCGGCAGCGGCCTGCTGTTCGCGCTCGTGCTGCATCTGCATGAGCTTCTCCTGGGTCGAGCTCGGCCAGTGTGTGAAAGCCGGCGGCTGCTGGCCCTGGCCCTGGTGCGGGCTAAGCCGGCACGCGTCGTCTAGGGCCGGGTCCAGCCTCTGCGGGCTGAGCGTAGGCCAGTTCGCGGTGCTGGGCCCGCCGCCCGCGCTGACGGGGCTGTTGTACGTGCTCGCGTACGGGCTGAAGTAGCGGGGGAGCGGGAGGCCGCCTTGGCCGCCGCCCTCCGTGGTCTCGGTAACCGCGCTGACGGGGCTGTCGCCCCAGCCGCGCAGGGGTTTCTGGCTCAGGGGCGTCTCGAACATGTCGGGCCCGCCGCCGCTGCTGCCGTGCGGGGTCTTGGGGTGCGGCCAGCCCTGGTGGGCGTGGCGCTTCTCGAGGTCGCGTAGGAAGGCCTGGCGCTTCCGCTTGCCGTTCCACACGATGCAAGAGCCAGCCACGGTGAGGATGAGCAGGATGCCGGCGATGGCAATGCCGACGCGCGCGCCCAGGTTGAGGACGGACTTGTCCGGCGTGTAGGTGTATAGAGGGGTTTCTGTCGGCTGCGTGGCGTTCACCTGGTCGGCGGAGAAGGGATTGCCCTCGATGGAGATTGTATGGCCTGGGAGGGGCTTCTGTTGGCACGCAGTGTCCATCATTTCCACGAAGTTTCTAAGGACATTGTCAGTGGTAGACAGGCATCCGGTGCATCCGTCGAGGTAGTAGTCGTTCCAGGCCGAGCAGTAGTCGTATGCTCCTGCTTTGGTGGTATGGTTCTTCCATAAAATAGCATCTTTTAATGGAATGCATGCGTGGCTGCAAAGGGTTGTTAGTTCTCAAGTCTCGCGCCACAGTATGATCCGAGATGGGTGGAGGGTCAACTTGCTCTGTATTACATTGGGAGGTGCCAAGGTTTTCGTTGTGAGGGTCGCCGAACAAGCAGTAAGAAGTGGCATAGCGGATGTTGTCTAGGGAGTCTATTAGTCTGTGATGGCTAACAGCACCCGCTCGGGACATCAGGAGAGACTAACACAACATCCATTGGAGATCGGTCTCGTTACCCGCCGTATATTCACTCGAGGTTTCGCATCGGACGCATTGTTCAAAGACGGACCCTGAGGAGAAAGTTGGGGCGGAAAATTCATCACACGATATGTCCGACGGTACAGTGGCGTCGAGGGTATTCCCGCACAGCGAGTCGCATTGTGAACCTTGGGTAACAAGAATGGCATTCGCGAGGTGAAGCAGCGCCGCGAAGGCGGCACCGGTTGCGGCGGTCCGCATCGTGGAGTTATAAGGCAATCCCAAGGCCGGCGTGGCCCCAGAGGGGAGATATCAGGGGAAGATATCGGGGCGTGGATCAAGAATCGTCGAGGTTGTTCCTTTTCGACTTATCGTCCGTGGCTCTCATCCCCGACGCAGGAAGCGGTTGTGCTTCGACTAGGTGGACGGGGCTGTATCTAGTTTCGAAAAACCGGCCGCAGGGTGGTGGAACGGTGAGGTGCCATACAACCATATATAGGTAGGCAAAGAGCCCTTTGTGGTCGTCAGGGGAGGGAGGACTCGGCGTCTTCGTGTTTCCGTCAGGGGTTGAGCATTGCAAGTTTTCTAGAAGGTGAAGCTCTAGACTCTAACGACGATGAGGAGAGGGTGGCAGGAACGAAGCAGCGCAGCAGAGGGTAACCAACGAGGGGACTATCGCCCGCATCTCACGGGACAACAACCCGGATTACAGGGATGCAGGATAAGCTTGCTAGCCCCAAGTGATAATTCCGACCCCAAACCCAACCACATCGCGGTGGTGGGTGGGCTGCAAGCCAGCCCTTCCTAGTCACAGCGGGGGAACGACTGTTCCTCGAGGGTCCGTCGGCGGGAGATGTTCTGCTTACCGCTGTGGATGGGAGGCAAGGAGGGTGGTGAGCGGGGGGTGGGAATGGCTGCAGTAGTGGCGTCCCACGGTCAGGCGGGATTGGCCAGTGAGAGCACAGAACGCCCGTGCTGCCGCCGAGCTAAGCTGCTCATCTGCAAAACCCCCATGCACGTCTGGTTGTCCATCACTCCAACCATCACAGCCTTTGCGATGGGCGGGCGGTCGTCGCCGCCGTCGATTGGTCGGTGTGGTCGAGAGTGTAACCCCATCCAGATGCGGTCCACCAGTCACGCAAACCGCTCGTCACCTCACACTTTCGCTAACAGCCGGTACCAGGTTAATTTCTTCGCGTCCCTTTTCCAAGCTCTTCACAGTACTTCGCCGATGCCATGCATCCCTTCCCCCAACTTGGCCCCTTCTGGGCTCTCCAGCGCAGAAGCTTGATCGGGGCGCTAGGATCGAACAGTGCTGATCAGCCAAGGGCAAACAAATGCTTCAATTCTGCACATACGATGTCTAATATGTGAGATGGCTGGGCAGGTTTCGCGGGCTGTATCGCCCCCAATCGACGGCTCTTTTGAGTTCAGGTTTCGGGACACCGTCAATTTTCCCGGATGGTGAGACTGGCAGCTACTTTCTGCCGCATGTCCGAGGGTCAGGATGCCATTCGTTCACGGCATTTGCCCTGGCGCTTCCAAGAGTGATTGCGTCCGTGGACCTCCCAAAGATGATGGCTCGGGCGGTTCCAGGTTGAGTGTCCTGTCTGTCAATGCTCGATTAAAAACTCTTGATTAACCAGCCAAGCCGACCGTGTTCCCAGGGCTGTTAATAGTTCGCCTGTCCTATATCCTGATAGGCGGGCAGCGAAGCAATCACACATTTTGCCCAATCAAGGCCACGCCAAGTGTTCTGTAACTGGTACGGACGCATAATAATTACCACAGTGAGCTCTGTTCTCCTGGGTTTAATTTCTTCTCATCCCAGTCCATCGTCGACGAAGCAGGAATACACGCCTGGCCCGGAAAGAGAAGAAAAGAGCAACAACGGAAGTGCCAGGGGTATTTCGTGCATGGTTTGTCGCTGATGACTACTACCTGTAGGCTCGCCTGTGCCGCTACACCCTCCATAACGCCTTCCTTCGGGCCGTGACTTCTGAAAGGAGCTGCCGATACATCGCCAGCATGATTGGGTCGGTACACCTTAAACCGGCCCGGGGTCGTCGCCTTCTCGGAACCCCCTCTGAGGTAGAGCTACCGGCCCAGCCATTCAACGGTGTCCCTTACCGCCGTCGGGGGAAAATACTGATTTTGTTGTCGACCAATAACAGGCCAGCTCCGATCTCGTTGTAAGTTATAACCTACGCTGGAGTGCGTTATCGTGAACTTTGTCTAGCCCTATTTGAACTTGTAAGCATTAAGGGCTAAAGAATGGCGAGGGCTGGGTATTTTTCTAACACTGACGTGGCATCTCAGTGAAGCCTCTCGACTTGGTCTACCTCCTTGCTGGCAAGACGGCGTATCTAGTAGGCCTGAACTAGTCGAAAACCGCCCCTGTCACCAGTAACTTATAGCATGAGGTATCTTCCCGCCTCCCCTAGTTAAGATCTAGGAGTGGGTCACGTCTCATGAAGAGGCAGTCCGTTTAGGTGTACTTTCAGATGTAAAATGTGGACAGCGAGTGGTGTCCCTAGGTTTCCTGTCCCA
>Ga0164242_10005905_pt1 | contig 13546 bp, 13 predicted proteins | sample OricomgcompostMG_FD_108783 | JGI IMG/M metagenome (GOLD analysis project Ga0164242, IMG submission 108783) | Miracle-Growth compost microbial communities from Emeryville, California, USA - Original compost - Miracle growth compost (MG) ...
CCGGCGCTGCGGGACGCGGCGATCGAGCGACTGACGCTCGGCATCGGTTACGAATACGACCCGACGGTGCTAGACCTGCTGATCAAGGTCACTGCGCCCGGTGCGAAGCACCTGCGCTGACTCGGATGCCGGCTCGGTGGGCTACGACGCATCCAGGTGGATGCCGTAACCCTTGATCTTGCGGTAGATCGTCGCGCGCGACATACCCAGTGCACTCGCCGCGAGTTCCTTGTTGCCTTCGTGAGTGTCCAGCGCCTCGACGATCGCGTCGCGCTCGAGCGACTCCATGACGGTGAATCGACGCCGGCGCACCGACCGGCACTCCGGCGGCAGCTGGTCGACGTCGATGACACCGGTACGCCGCTGCCGCACCGCCCGGGAGAGCACCCGCGCCAGCTGCTCGACGTTGCCCTGCCAGGGCATCCTGCGCAGCACGTTCATGGCGGCGTCGGAGATGGTCAGCTCGTGATCCCGGGAGAAACGGCGCGCGAAGTGGTCGGCCAGCGGCGCCAGGTCCTCCAGATGGCGTCGTAGCGGCGGCACTTCGACCGTGTGCGGGAAATGGGGGAGCAGTTCGGACTCGATTGCCGCGCTGCGAGCACTCGGGTCCATGGTCACGGCGACCCATACGGGCGCCTGGACGCCGCCCCTGCCCAAGTGGGACAACAACAACTGCGCGAGCTCACTGACCGCGTCGTCGGGCAGCTCGTGGACCCTTCGCAGGACGAGTGACGCCGGCCCTGGGTTCTCCAACTCCTCGGCCACCGCTTCCAGCCAGGTCTCGACATCGGCCGGGGCCGCTGGATCCATGACTCGAATGTGATCGGTGGGACTGACCGCAAGATGCACACCGTTCAGGACGGCGAGCTTGCCGACTCCTTGCTCGCCCTCCAGCACGAGCCACTCACCACGGCGGCGACTCTCCAGAGCGCTGCGGCACACGCGCTGCCAGGTCGCGCTGGAGCCGACGACTCCGGGGAGGCGGACGACGGGCGCTGTCTTCGTGTCGCGGCGTCCGGCAGTCAGTGCCCGGGTCTGCACCCGCACGACACCACCCGCGTGCACCGACGAGTCAGTGAACGCCGGCTCGTACGCCAGGCGGACGACCAGGCCGCTCGGCAGGTCGGCGAGCAAGGTCAGTGGCTCGGCCGAACCCGCAGCGTCGCCGACCCGTGCCAGCAACGCGGACTGGTCGACGGCGTCGAACGACTGCTGGGTGTGCGAGTTCATGATCGTCAGCTCGTTGCTGAGGGCCAGCACCGGTCCGGGGTTGTGCTGGCAGGCGAGCAGGTAGTCGTGCATGAGCGCGACTTCACGTGTACTGACGCGTTCCAACAGGCGGTCCTGGATCCGTCCCGCGATCGATCGGGCGAAGCTCAGCAGCAAGGTGTTGGCGTCCCCCGCCCACGACGTCAGGTCGACGACCCCCATCAGAGCCGAGGTCAGCGGGTGGATGATCGGCGCCCCGGCGCAGCCGAAGACACACAGGTCGCCGGCGAAATGCTCACCGCCGAGCACCAGCGTGGGTCTGCGGGTCTCGAGCGCCGTGCCGATGCCGTTGGTGCCCACGGACGACTCTGCGTAGGTGAACCCCGGGGCGAGCCGACGGTTGTCGAGTCGTCGGATCAGCGAGTTGTCGCCGCAGATGCGATCCAGCACCACGCCCTGCGGTCCGGTCAGCAGCATGGCGACCGGTTCGTCGGCGAGCTCAACGGCCACTTCCTGCAGGACCGGACGGGCGCATTCCAGCAGCAGGCTCTGCGCGTGGGGCCGCTCCACCCGTGCCGGTTCCACCCGGTCGGCGGCGACCGCGAGTTGCCTCGACCGCACCCAGGACGCCCGGATCTCGTCCCGGACACCGATCCCTTCGGCGGAGCCATCCTCGAGGAAGCGTTCGCGGGCCTGCATCAGAATTCGGCCCGACGAGGATCGAGAGGTCATGCCTTCTCTCCATTGCTGAGTCACCGCGGTCCGTGCGGCCGCGGCGGCAGTGCTCTACGTCTGCGTCAAGGGTAGACGCGATTTCGGCCGAAACGTGGCCAATCTCACATTGAGACGCTCGCCGCGCCAGATCGGCAGTTGTATCGACGCCACGGGCAGCGCCCAACTCCCGCAGGGCCGGCCACCGACCGGTCGGCCGCATTCCAAGGAGGCACCAGAGCCAATGAGCAGACAGAGCCTGACCAAGGCCCACGCGAAGATTTCCGAGCTGACCTGGGAGCCGACATTCGCGACTCCCGCCACGCGGTTCGGCACCGACTACACCTTCGAGAAGGCCCCCAAGAAGGACCCGCTGAAGCAAATCATGCGGTCCTACTTCCCGATGGAGGAGGAGAAGGACAACCGTGTCTTCGGCGCCATGGATGGCGCGATCCGCGGCAACATGTTCCGGCAGGTCCAGCAACGCTGGCTGGAGTGGCAGAAGCTGTTCCTGTCGATCATCCCGTTCCCGGAGATCTCCGCGGCCCGCGCCATGCCGATGGCGATTGACGCGGTGCCGAACCCGGAGATCCACAACGGTCTTGCGGTGCAGATGATCGACGAGGTGCGTCACTCGACGATCCAGATGAACCTCAAGAAGCTGTACATGAACAACTACATCGACCCGGCCGGGTTCGACATGACGGAGAAGGCGTTCGCGAACAACTACGCCGGCACCATCGGCCGACAGTTCGGTGAGGGCTTCATCACCGGCGACGCGATCACCTCGGCGAACATCTACCTGACGGTTGTCGCCGAAACCGCTTTCACCAACACGCTTTTCGTGGCGATGCCCGACGAGGCGGCCGCCAACGGCGACTACCTGCTGCCGACCGTCTTCCACTCGGTGCAGTCGGATGAGTCACGGCACATCAGCAACGGCTACTCGATCCTGCTGATGGCCCTGGCCGACGAGCGCAACCGCCCGCTGCTCGAGCGCGACCTGCGGTACGCGTGGTGGAACAACCACTGCGTGGTCGACGCCGCCATCGGCACCTTCATCGAGTACGGCACCAAGGACCGCCGCAAGGATCGCGAGTCGTATGCCGAGATGTGGCGTCGCTGGATCTACGACGACTACTACCGCAGCTACCTGCTGCCGCTGGAGAAGTACGGCCTCGTCATACCGCACGACCTGGTGGAGGAGGCGTGGAACCGCATCACCAACAAGTTCTACGTCCACGAGGTCGCCCGCTTCTTCGCGACCGGGTGGCCGGTGAACTACTGGCGCATCGACCCGATGACCGACAAGGACTTCGAGTGGTTCGAGGAGAAGTACCCCGGCTGGTACTCGCGGTTCGGCAAGTGGTGGGAGAACTACAACCGGCTGAAGTACCCGGGCAAGAACAAGCCGATCGCGTTCGAGAACGTCGGCTACGAGTACCCGCACCGCTGCTGGACCTGCATGGTGCCGTGCCTCATCCGTGAGGACATGGTCGTGGACAAGGTCGACGACCAGTGGCGCACCTACTGCTCCGAGACCTGCGCGTGGACCGACAAGGTCGCGTTCCGGCCGGAGTACGAGGGCCGCGACACTCCGAACATGGGCCGGCTGACCGGACACCGGGAATGGGAGACCCTGCACCACGACAAGGACCTGGCGGAGATCGTCCAGGACCTGGGTTACGTGCGGGACGACGGCAAGACGATCATCGGTCAGCCCCACCTGGATCTGGACGACCCGAAGAAGCTGTGGACGCTCGACGACTTCAAGGGCATCCGGTTCATGAGCCCCAACGTGACGCTCAACCAGATGTCCGACCAGGAGCGCGAGGAGTGGGCCGCGGCATACCGCGCCAACGACAACGTCAGCTTCTGATCCCACATGCCGGTGGTGGTGCGTCCCGCGCCGAGCGGGACGCACCACCCCAGCACCCAACACATCCCGAGGCAGGAGAACGGCCGTGGCCGACACTCACCGCATCAACTTCGAGCCGGTCGACATCGAGATGGAGGTCGGCGAGGACGAGAAGATTCTGGACGCCGCCTTCCGGCAGGGCATCCACCTCATGCACGGCTGTCGCGAGGGGCAGTGCTCCGCGTGCAAGTCCTACATCCTCGACGGCGACATCCAGATGGAGCGTTACTCGACCTTCGCGTGCAACGACGCCGAGGTCGAGGAGGGCTACGTGCTGCTGTGCCGGGCGCACGCCTTCAGCGACTGCACCATCGAGCTGCTCAACTTCGACGAGGACGAGCTGCTGAACTCGGCCCCGTTGCAGGACGTGGAGACCGAGGTCGTCGAGCTGACCGACCACACGCACGACATCGTCGGGCTCAAGCTGCGTGCGGTGGAGCCGGCCACCTACGACTTCAAGTCGGGCCAGTACTCCGACCTGATGATCCCCGGCACCGATGAGCACCGGTCGTTCTCGATGGCGACGACTCCCACCAACACCGAACACGTCGAGTTCCTCATCAAGAAGTACCCGGGCGGCAAGTTCTCCGCGCTGCTGGAGGACGGGATCGCGGTCGGCGACAAGATCCACCTGACGGGTCCCTACGGGAATTTCACGCTCAAGAACGGTCACGTCCTGCCGATCGTGCTGATCGGCGGGGGCGCCGGTATGGCGCCGGTGCTTGCGCTGCTGCGTCACATGAGCGAGACCGAGGACACCCGGCGGGTGCGCTTCTACTACGGGGCGCGCACGGTCCAGGACCTGTTCTACCTGGAGGAGATCAAGGCACTCGGAAAGCGGCTGCCCGACTTCGAATTCGTCGTCGCACTCTCCGAATCCACGGACGGTGCAACCGAACTCGGCATCACCGCGGAGAGCGGGATGGTGACGAGCGTCGTCGAGGCGCGCGAGCCCGAGTTGCGCAAGGCCGAGGTCTACCTGTGCGGGCCACCGCCGATGGTGGACGCCGCTCTCGAGCTTGCCGCCCAGCAGGCCGTCCCGAACGACCAGATCTTCTTCGACAAGTTCGAGAGTCCGATCGGCGCCGAATGACAAGGCGTGGCAACGGATTGCGCAGGGCGTGAGCCCAAAACCACAACAGATGGAGTTGACAGATTATGGCGGACATCACCGACCAGAAGGAACGGAGCTTTCCGAAGATCGAGTTCACCGACTCGGAGGCCGGAGCCCTGACCTTCCCCAGCTCGAAGAGCCGGACCTACAACTACTTCAAGCCGGCCAAGCTGCGGGCCACGATGTACGAAGACGTGACCGTCGACGTCCAACCGGACCCCGCCCGCTACCTGACGCAGGGCTGGATCTACGGATTCGGCAACGGCCCCGGCGGGTACCCGCACGACTGGACCGCCGCGAAATCGTCCAACTGGCACCAGTTCCTCGACCCCAACGAGGAGTGGGAGCAGACGATCTACCGCAACAACTCGGCGGTCGTGCGTCAGGTGTCCCTCTGTTTGGAGAACGCCAAGCGTGCGGGCGCGTACAACCACTGGAACCACTCGTGGAGCAACTTCATCGCGCGCAACCTCGGCGCCTGGATGCACGCCGAGAACGGTATGGCGCTGCACGTCTTCACCTCGATCCAGCGGTCCTGCCCGACCAACATGATCAACAACGCGGTCGCGGTGAACGCGGCACACAAGATGCGCTTCGCCCAGGACCTGGCGTTGTTCAACCTCGACCTGTCCGAGTCGGAGCTGGACTTCGACGGTGACGCGCACCGCGAGGTCTGGCAGAACGCCGCCGAGTGGCAGCCGACCCGCAAGGTGGTCGAGGAACTCACCGCGACCGGTGACTGGGCAGAGCTGCTGTTCGCCACCAACGTCGTGTTCGAGCAACTGGTCGGGCAGCTGTTCCGCAGCGAACTGGTCATGCAGATCGCGGCGAAGAACGGTGACTACATCACGCCCACCATTGTCGGCACCGGTGAGAACGACTACAACCGCGACTCCGCCTACACCCGCGCGCTGTTCCAGATGCTGGTGCGGGACGAGGAGAACGGCGCGGCCAACAAGGAGCTGTTCAACGGCTGGCTCGCAGTCTGGGTCCCCAAGTGCCTGGACGGCGCCACCGCCCTGCAACCCATCTGGTCACAGCCGGCCGACAAGGTGCGCACGTTCGCCGAGTCGCTGGACGCGGCCAAGGAGAAGTTCAGTCAGCTGCTCGAGGAGATCGGCCTCGACATACCCAAGGAGTTGAACAAGTGAGTATGCAGTTCGGTTCGGAGGCCTCGTTCTCCAACATGTGTGGCGTCACCCTGATGAACACCCCGATCGGCCGCGTGGTCGCGCAGGTCATGGGCGGCAAGGACGGGGTCGAACTCGTCGAGTACCCGTCGATGATCCGCGTCGACGGCACCAAGGTGCTCGACTTCGACTACGAGGAGCTGACCGACGCCCTCGGGGAGGAGTTCGACGGGTCGATCTTCGAGGAGATCAGCTCCACCCACTACGGGCGGATGGTGCACCTCGACGACCGGACGCTGCTGTTCGCCAGCCCGGAGGACGCCGCGGAGTACATCGGTTTCGACCTGACCGCAGCCGGCTGACGCAACTCTCCCCGGGGGTGGACGGCAGGGCCGCCCCCGGGGAGCACCACCCTGCCCTGTCGCACCAAATGAAACTCTGCTGAAGCGAGGAACATCATGTACGAGAAGGATGGCGAGAAGTACTTCGTGGTGGACGGTCACATCCACTTCTGGGACGGCTCGGACGAGAACTGCAAGAACAAGTATGGCCACCAGTTCATCGAGTGTTTCTACGGTTACAGCAGTGCCCTGACCCCGCCCGAATACCTCTGGGACTACAAGAAATACCAGAAGTACACCGAGGCCGACGTCATGCACGACGTCTTCGAGGTCGGGTATGCCGACCACGCGATCCTGAACAGCGTGCACCTGTGGGACTTCTTCCACCACGGCTTCGACCGGGAGGGCGAGGCGTGGGCGCTCACCCAGAGCGCCGGCGGCAAGATCACCATGAACGGCACCTGGGACGCACGCGACGGTGACGAGGGGATCAAGCAGCTGGAGGCGGATGCGAAGCGCTTCGACCTGCAGGGCGTGAAGATCTACACCGCCGCGTGGAAGGGCGACTCGCGCGGCTTCAAGATGAGCGACCCGGAGGCCTACCGCTACCTGGAGAAGTGTCAGGAGCTGGGCATCAAGAACATCCACGTGCACAAGGGCCCGACCCTGACGCCGCTGGACAAGGACGCGTTCGACGTCTCCGACATCGACCACTGCGCCACCGACTTCCAGGACCTCAACTTCATCGTCGAGCACTGCGGGCTGCCGCGGCTGGAGGACTTCTGCTGGATCGCCACCCAGGAGGCCAACGTCTACGCCGGGCTCTCGGTGGTGATGCCGTTCATCCACACCCGACCGCACTACTTCGGTGACGTCATCGGCGAGCTGCTCTACTGGCTGGACGAGGACCGCCTCATCTTCTCCTCCGACTACGCGCTGTGGCAGCCCAAGTGGCTGATCGAGAAGTTCGTCGACTTCAACTACTTCCCGGACCAGACCGAGTACCCCGAGCTCACCACCGACGTGAAGAAGAAGATCCTCGGGCTCAACGTCGCCAAGCTGTACCCGAAGACGATCACCGTCCCGGAGCAGTTCCAGCTGTCCGCCGCCGAGCCCGTGCTGCAGCCATGACCGCGCAAATGACATCCCTCGACGCTGAGGTGATGTCCGCCCTGTCCACGGTCGTCGACCCGGAGCTGGACGAGCCGATCACCGACCTCGGTTTCGTGCGGTCGATCATCCTCGACGACCTCGGTGTCGAGGTGCACCTGCGCCTCCCGACGTCGTTCTGCTCGCCCAACTTCGCCTACCTGATGGCATCGGACGCGATGGACGCGCTGCGGCTGATGCCGGGCGGTGGCGTGGTCCGGGTGATGCTGGACGACCACCACGACTCCGACAAGATCAACCTCGGTCTGGCCACGGACGCCGGCTACCGCGGCACCTTCGGCAACGAGGCGCACGAGGACTTGGAGGAGCTGCGCGCGACCTTCAAGCGCAAGGCACACACCGCCTCGATGGAGCGCTCCTGCATGCAGATGCTGCAGCGGGGGACCTGGACGCTTGAGGAGCTGCCGCTGCTGGAGCTGCGGGACCTGCCGCACTGTGCGAAGACGCAGGCGCTGATCCGCCGGCGTGCCGCGATCGGGCTGCCGACCGCACCCGAGGCACGGGTGCTCGTGGACAGCGACGGGGTCGCCATACCCGAGCGGGACGTGCCGCTCCGGCTGCGTATGGCGGCAACCACGCGGCGCTCGATCGAGGGCAACGCGCACTTCTGCCGCGGGCTGCTGGCCACGCGGTACGCCGGATCCCAGGAGATCGACGCGATCACCGGACCGGTCATCACCGACCTGAGGAGCGGAGCATGAGAGCAGTACAGGTTGTCGGCTATCACCAGGACCTGCAGATGGTCGAGATCGACGAACCGACGGTCCAGGGTCCGCTCGACGTGATCGTGAAGATCGGCGCGGCCGGCGTGTGCCGCACCGACCTGCACATCCTCGAGGGCCAGTGGGAGGCCAAGAGCGGCGTGCAGCTGCCCTACACGATCGGTCACGAGAACGCCGGCTGGGTGCACGCGATCGGCGACGCGGTCACCAACGTGGCCGTCGGCGACAAGGTGATCCTGCACCCGTTGGTCACCTGCGGGCTGTGTCGCGCCTGTCGCCTCGGCGATGACGTGCACTGCGAGAACAACCAGTTCCCGGGCATCAACACCGACGGCGGGTATGCCGAATACCTGCGCACCAGCGCGCGCAGCTGTGTGAAACTGGACGACTCGCTGGAGCCGGCCGACGTTGCGGCACTCGCCGACGCGGGGCTGACCGCGCAACACGCCTGTGCCAAAGCGGCCCGTCTGCTGCGGCCGGGCGACGTGTGTGCCGTCATCGGCGCCGGCGGCCTGGGCCACATCGGGATCCAGTGCATGAAGGCGATGTCGTCGGCGACCCTCGTCGTCGTCGACCGCAACCCGGAGGCGCTTGCACTCGCCAAGGAGATCGGCGCCGACCACACCGTGCTGGCCGACGGCAACCACGTCGAGGCGGTGCGCGAGCTCAGTGGTGGCGCCGGCGTCGCCGCGGTGCTCGACTTCGTCGGTGAAGGCGGTGCGACCGCCGAGGGTGTCGCGATGTTGCGCAACGCGGGCAACTACTACGTCATCGGGTACGGCGAGAACATCGACGTCCCGACGATCGACGTCATCTCCACCGAGATCAACTTCATCGGCAACCTGGTCGGTTCGTACACCGACCTGCAGGACCTGATGACCCTTGCCGCGCAGGGCAAGGTCAAGCTCCACACCGTGCAGTACAAGCTCGACGACTTCCAACAGGCGATCGACGACCTCGACGCCGGAAAGGTCCGTGGTCGCGCGATCCTCATCCCGTGACCCTGCCAATCACCATCATCACGAATCAATAGCAATACCAAGGGAGTAGGTCGCGATGGCCAAGCAACTCAGATTCAACGTGGACGCCCGGAAGCAGCTCGAGCTTGGGGTCAACGTCCTGGCGGACGCCGTGAAGGTGACGCTCGGACCGAAGGGCCGCAACGCGGTGCTGGAGAAGCTCACCGGGCCCCCGACGATCACCAACGACGGCGTGACGATCGCCCGCGAGATCCAGGTCAGCGAGCCGTTCGCCAACATGGGCGCGCAACTCGTCAAGGAAGTCGCGATGAAGACCAACGGTGCGGTCGGCGACGGCACGACGACCGCGACCGTCCTGGCCCAGGCCATGGTCCGCGAGGGCCTGAAATCCGTTGACCAGGGCGCGAACCCGATGCGCGTGCGACGCGGGATCGAGGACACCGTCGCGGCCGTGGTGGAGACCCTGCGCCAGCGCGCGACCCCGGTGTCCGGTCCGGAGGATCTGGAACGGATCGCCACCCTGGCCGCGAACGACGACGAGCGCATCGGCCGGGTCATCGCCGAGGCGCTGACCACCGTCGGAAGCGACGGCGTGGTCGAGATCGAGGACTCGGACGACGCCGGACTGCACGTGGACATCGTCGACGGGGTGGAACTGGACCACGGGTTCATCTCGCCGTACATGGTGACCGACCAGGACCGGATGGAGGCGAGCCTCGACAACCCGGTCGTGTTGCTCACCAACAAGACGATCTCGCAGGTACAGGACCTGATGCCCACCGTCGAGGCGGCCCGCAGGGTCGACCGGCCACTGCTGATCCTGGCCGAGAACGTCGAGGGCCCGGCGCTGCAGATGATCGTCAGCGGCAACGTGCACAAGACCTTCCAGTCCGTCGTCGTGCGTGCGCCCGGGTTCGGGCACCGCCGGGTCGCCGAGTTGGAGGACCTCGCTGTCGTGCTCGGTGGCCGTGTCGTCAGCGACGACTCGGGCGTCTCCCTCCCGGAGGTCACCGAGCGCGACCTCGGGCAGTGCGCCCACATCACGGTCACCGAGGAGAGCACGACCATCCTGGGCGGCAAGGGTGACGGACAGTCCGTGACCGCCCGGATCGGCCAACTGGAGAAGCAACTCGAGCGGGCCCGCATCGAGCACGACCAGGACAGCCTGCGGTTGCGGATCGCACGGCTCGCCGGACGGATTGCCGTCGTGCGGGTGGGGGGTGCGACCAGCGTCGAGCAGAAGGAGCGGATGCTGCGCACCGAGGACTCGCTCGCGGCGGCGAAGGCCGCCCTCGAAGAGGGTGTCGTCGCCGGCGGCGGTACCGCGCTGGCCCAGGCCGCCGGTTCGGTGGACCAGGTCGAACTGACCGGCGACGCCGCCGTGGGCCGCGAGGTGGTACGACGCGCGCTCGGCGAACCGCTGCGGTGGATCGCGATCAACGCGGGGTATGACGGGGACGAGGTGCTGCAACGCGTTGCGACCGCTGCGGTCGGTGAGGGCTTCAACGCGCTCAACGGCAGCTACACCCGCCTGGCCGACTCCGGTGTGCTCGACGCGCTGAAGGTGACCCGGACCGCCCTGGAGAGTGCGGCATCGATCGCGGCGCTGCTGATCACCACCGAGACCGCGATCGTGGAAGAGGTCATGGTCAACCCCGGGGCGATCATCGCACCCGGATTCGGTGACCTCGCCGAGGGCATGGTCCGGCCCTCGAACATCTACTGATCCGGGTGGGTGGCGGCGATGACAACTCCGGGCCTCGGGTTGTTCCTCGTTGAAGCGGGTGCGCTGCTGACCGCCATGCTGTCGGCACGACGTTACGCGTTGCAGCACGTGCCGCCGTGCTACCTGCCGCGCTGGGTGCGCGTCCGTGAGCAGCGTCGCGAGCACGTGTGCCGGTTGGCCACGACACCGGCGCTCGCGGCGACCCTCATCGGTGTGATGCTGATACTCATCGCGTAGTTCACGACAACCCAAGGAGGACGAACGATGATCTTCATCACCGCGAAGTTCAAGATCAAGCCCGAGGATGCCGACGACTGGCCGGACATCGCGCGCGAGTTCACCGCCGCGACGAGGTCCGAGCCCGGCTGCCTGTGGTTCGACTGGTCGCGCAGCCTCGACGATGCGACCGAGTACGTGCTGGTCGAGGCGTTCCGCGACGGTGAAGCCGGTGGCGCACACGTGAACTCCGACCACTTCAAGGCGGCGCAGCGCGACCTGCCGCCACACCTTGTCGAAACCCCTCGGATCGTCAACTTCGAGGTCGAGGGCACCGACTGGTCGCGGCTGGGCGAACTCGCCGTCGACTGACCCGGGCGAAGGTGGTGACGGTGAAACGCGGACAACCGTCGCAGGTCGGCGAGGCGGAGTGGATGCGCTATGCGCTGCTGCGTATCCACCACCTCGTCGACAAGCCGCGCGCGGAGATGAGCGAGGACGAGTTCACGATCTTCACGTTCGCGCAGAACGCCCTCGTGCTCGGAGACCCGGTGATCGCGACACCGGCACGGGGCGTTGGAGTGCGGTTGTGCCGGATCTGCTTGGCCGAGTGGACTTTTCGGTCGACTCCCGACCACGTGCATGGTTGCCCAGCCGGTGGCTCGAGCCCGATCTCAGATTGAGACGGAGCCCGGGCCGGTCCGAGCAATAGCATCGATTGTCAGCACGCAACCGTCCACCGTCATCGATCTCCTGATCGCCCTGGCAGCGACACCGCAGAGGTAGGCGACATGCACCAGAAGGTGAGGAATCCCACCGGGATTCGCACCCTGGTGCCTGCGTGCATGGCCGCGGTCGCCTACATCGACCCGGGAAACTTCGGGGTCAATGTCGAGTCGGGTGCCAGCTACGGCTATGCGCTCGCCTGGGTCGTCGTCGCCGCCAGCCTGGTCGGGATGGTGGTGCAGTACCTTGCCGCGAAACTCGGTGCGGCCACCGGTCTCAGTCTGGCCGAGAACTGCCGGGAGCGGTGCTCCTCGCCGGTGCGGGTGCAGTTGTGGCTGGTCACCGAACTCGTCGTGATCATGACCGATCTCGCGGAACTGGTCGGCGGAGCGTTCGCCCTCAACATCCTCTTCGGGGTGCCGCTGCTCGTCGGTGCGGCCATCGTGGGCGCCGTCAGCTTCGTGGTGCTCGCCATCCGGGTGCGCGGGCACGAAGGTTTCGAGGTGCTGGTCCTGGCGCTGTTGGCGATCGTGGTGGTCGCGGTGTTGTGGCAGACGATGATCGCTGGGGTGGACCTGGACCGGCTCGCCACCGAGATCGCTCCTGGTCCGATGGAGCCGTCGGCGGCGCTGCTCGCTGCCGGGATCGTCGGGGCGACGGTGATGCCGCACGCCCTGCACTTCCAGTCGGCGGTGTGCCGTCCGGTGCCGGTGGTCACGGCGGCCGGTGCACACGGCAAGGGGGTCGGGCGCGACGGCGGGTCTGCCTCGATCGCCCGGGACCTGCGGCGCAGCGTGGTGATCGCGATGTCCGTCGTGGGGCTTGCCAACGTGGCGATCGTGCTCGCGGCAGCGGTGTTGCCGAAGTGGGCGTCCGGTGACCTGGCGGCCGCCTACACCGCCTTCGGTGACGTGGCGGGCCGGGGCGCGGCCGTGCTTTTCGGGCTGTCGCTGCTCGCGTCCGGCCTGGCGTCCACGGTCGTCGGTGCGTACACGGGTCAGGTGGTGATGCAGGGCTTCCTGCGACGCTCCTACACGGTGTGGGTGCGCCGGCTCGTGTCGCTCGCACCACCGCTGGTGCTGCTGGCGCTCGGGCTGAACGCGACCCAGGCCCTGGTGCTCAGCCAGGTCGTGCTGTCTTTCGCGGCGCCGACGAGCCTGATCCCGCTGGTGGTCTTCACCCGGCGGAGGGCCGTGATGGGCGAGTTGGTCAACCGGCGGTTCACGACGTGGGTGGCGAGCGCGGCGACGGCGCTGATCATCGCGCTGAACGTCTATGTCTTGCTGGCTCTGGTCTGAGGCGGGCTCGCTCTGGTTCGCGAGGGCCGGGTATGCCGCGCACGTCATACCCCTGAACGCCGGTGACGGCTCCCTCACCGACCGACCCCGAGATCTCGGCGTCGGTCGACGGGGAAGCCGTCACCGGGTGGAGCGGTCGGACAGTGTCAGACAGGGTCGGGTTTCGCCAGCGCCGGGCCCGAGGGCTCGCCGGTGTCGAGGTCCGTCGGGTCGTAGTCCTCGTCGATCCGGGGGTCACCGGCCTCCACGAAGTAGTCGGCGACCGCGGTCTCGTCGGTCCCGGCG
>Ga0164242_10005906_pt1 | contig 13546 bp, 9 predicted proteins | sample OricomgcompostMG_FD_108783 | JGI IMG/M metagenome (GOLD analysis project Ga0164242, IMG submission 108783) | Miracle-Growth compost microbial communities from Emeryville, California, USA - Original compost - Miracle growth compost (MG) ...
ATGTACAGATCATCCATTGTGGTGATTTTCAAGTTTTGTTCCGAGCCTGCTGAGAAGTAGACAGTTTCTCCGAGCTCGTGCATCAGCACGCAGGATGCCGCGGTGTCGCCGATGCCCTGAACCTTCGCCTGATCGTGCGCCCACATGAGCTTGCCCAAGGTGTACGAATGCGGCGTCTGCGTCCGGAACAATTGCTCACGCGGGATGGACACCCTTGATGAGACTCCGTTGTCGTTGCTCCGGAAGACCGCCTCCACGCAGGGGATCGCCGCCACGGCACTGCCACTGGTCTGAAACTCAGCGATGTTGTCGGAGATGATCTCTGACGAGACGAGGCACCTGTTGCCATCGTGGATCATGACGATGTCCTCGTCGGCGGCGCCTTCTTCTCGGATCTTCTCCAAGCCGTTGTGGATGGACTCCTGACCGGTTGCGCCGCCCGGCACGATCGCCCGCAGCTTAGTGATGCCGTATTGCTTCGCGTACGCGGTCACGACGTCGATCCACGACGGAAGCGTCACCACGACGATCGCGTCGATCGACGGGTGATCCTGGAAGGCCTCCATGGTGTAGACGATGAGCGGCTTGTTCTTGACGTGCATGAACTGTTTCGGGATGTCTTGCTTCATCCGCGAGCCCGTGCCCGCTGCCGTCAGCAGTGCTGTGATCATGTTGGAGCTCCTGGGAAATGAGGACAGTGTCAGGGTCGTGCAGCGAGGATCAGAGGCAGGTAGTCGCTGACGCTCTCGCGCGCCTTGTCCTTCATCGCGGATAGTAACGCGTCGTCGATGCCCTGTTCCTTTGCCTTCTCCATGCTGTCAACGATGAACTCGGGTCGGAAGTCGTGCCGCTTGATGGCTCGATCAGGGTAGCCGATGATATCCATGAGCTTCTCGACCTTGTCGTTCCACGACAGGATGACGGAGGGGACTCCCATGGTGAATGCCGCGATCGACGAGTGCATCCGGCACGTGATGAGCGCCTCGTACCCGTTGATAGTGTTCACGAGCACGGTGTCGTCGACCGGACGTTCCACGAGATAGGAGTCGGGGAGCTGCAGCTTCTTCAACACGCGCTTGCCCAGCGCGATGTCACCAGGCAGACCGTTGGTGAAGAACTCGAAGTCATATCCGCGATCGCGCAGGACGGTGGCGATGCCGGCGAAGAGCGCCGTCCATTCCTTCGAGCCGAAGGCGACACCGTAGCCCTGAAGCGAGTTACCGCGGATGAGTCCGATACCGATCTTCTTCCGTTCGACGGTCGTGTCGATCTCGTAGGCTTCCTTCATCCAGAAGGCAGAATCGGCGAGGAGCTTGACCTTGCGTTCAGGGCCGGCGCATGCCTGGACCTCAGCCACGTTGTCCCGGGCCGAGACATACTGGACGGCCGAGGAGCGGATGGCCCGCTTCAGGACCTTGCTCCCGAAGTCGCGCTCGTCGAACGCGCCCGCCCGACCGATCGCGTTGTAGACCACTTCGAGGCCATGCCGTTCGGCGTACTGGCTGATGAGAAGCAACGACCAGTGGTATTCGTTGTAGCTGTACTCGAGAAGACCCGCGCCGTCGATCACGATGTAGTCGACGCCATCGAGTTTCAGATCGAAGTAGCCGGCGAGCCGCCCGCGGTAGTTGCGACCGTACTTCCAGATCAGATGGCGTGCCCGGGCGATCGCGTTCTGCGCCCACTTGCTCTTGGTGGTGCGCCCCTTGCGCTGCAGGCTGAGGAACAGCTTCTCAGTGAGCCGGCCCTTCTCGCTGTACTGGTAGTAGTTGCGCAGTCGCCTGTCGCGCGCATCTGTGATCTCGAAGATGGTGTCGTTTCGGCCGAGTAGATCGACCTCGACGTACTCGATGTCGAGGTCAGGCTGCGCCTGCTCCAGGCCGTCGGCGATCAAGTACTCGAGGCTTCGGGCAATGAACATCTCCCCGAGATTCTCGCTCTTGACGAGGCCACAGATGGCGATCTTCACAGAAGTGCTCCTCCTATCGCTGGACGACGTCACGCTAGCTCGTCCTGCATGTCGTCGTCGTCGGCGAGGGGGAATTCGTCGGCGGTGTCGGAAGGCACGTCGACAATACGCGGTCCTTCTCCCGGTGCAAACGGGAAGAATGTCACGAAGCCGTGGCGCGAGACGCGCTTGTGAACGGGCAGCCATTCCATGTAATTCGCGCCGTAGAGCTGGCTCAGGTAAGTGTCGTAACCGGCCGGACACGGCAACGGATGTCCCTCGAAGTCGAGCTTAATCACGGGCGCATACTCGGACTTCTCGACGCGCTCTTCGGTTGTGTGGACGTTGGTCATCATCACGCCGACATAGTCGGAGTCCTCGTATGGGATCGACCTCGCATGTTCGATGACCTTATCGAAGAGTGCGCTCACACCGATCGATCGATAGATCCGCGTTGCGACACGATTACGGAGAATCCGGTACGGATTGCGCCCGCGGTATTTGCGCACATTGCGCGCGTGCCTGACGTGGTCCTTGCGGCGCTTGATCTCGTCGTAGTGCTGGCGATTCAATTCGGGAGTGCTTGGAAGGCCCTCGATCGGGAAGATATCGAGAAAGATGGGGTAGACCTTCCCGCCGATCCCACCCTTTGTGCGCTTGGCGATGAGAATCTTGTCAGAGTACAGCTTCCAGTGGTACGCGAAGTACAGCGGCGAGGTGTTCGGAGGCATGAGCTCGAAGTCTCCGATCTGGCCGCCGCAGAGCTCCATGAGTTTCTCACAGTCGGTTCTGGGCATATTGACGTCTACGTCGTCATCCCACGGGATAAATCCCTGGTGTCTGACAGCACCCAGCAGTGTTCCGCCGGAGAGATAGTAGGTGAGACCATGCTCTTCGCAGAACTTGTCAAACGCCAGCAAGAGCTCGAGCATCGCAGCCTTGTGGTCAGCGTCGGACGCTAGATCCCTGAGGTCGCTGTAGCTGTAGGGTCGCATTCGTGTGATTTTCTCCTCAGAAGGCTTTCGAGACGTCCCGGCTCGACGATGGTGCTTGGTAACCGTATACGGACAGCCGCGCGCGACGATTCATCTGAAGTTCCACTGCTCGCCCAGGGATTCTGGGCGGTCGGGCTTTGGAAAGCGACCAAGATGCCGCCGTGGTCGGCCATCCGATATCGTACCCCAGGAGTTCCTGTAACTTCTCCGCTGTCAGCGGAGCGTCGTTGACCGCAGGGCCACAGGCTCAGGGCCGCTGGGCGATGCTGTCGTTGCGCTTAGCCCCAGTCGACGGACTTGGCGACGACTGAGTAGCCGCTCTCTCCCGGACCACTCTCGAACGTGATCGTCACGACGCCTCGAGAGTTGTAGGCGACCGGCCAAAGATACGTCTTCCGGTGCAAGCTCCCACCCGAGCCCTGTACATGTTCTTCCCGCGCGATCTTGCCCCCGGAATGGATGATCGAGCGGACCTCAGCGAGTGACTGCCCGATCTTGATCTGCACGTACTCGGTCTTTTTGACCGGGTTCTGCGCACGGACGGGACCGGTCCGCCAGACAGCGCTCCATTCTTCGGCGCGGTAGACGCCGTTGACATTTTTCCAGAAGCGCACGTCGACCGAGTAGGGGTGGGCTCCGTACGCGGTCCGATATTGCTTCCAGACGTACTGCGAGTTCTCAGTGACCGTCTTGCCATGAGTTCCGAAGAGTTCGGCGACGCGGGTGCGTGTCTGGTGAGTGCCCATTTGGCCGAACTCGGTCTTCGTGACATACGGTGAGTTCGTGGCTGCGTCTGCTGTGAGCACGGGGTAGACCGCCAGAATGAGGGAGGCAGCAGTCGCAATGATAGCGTGGGCGACCCGGGGCCTGACGGACATGGACGCTCTCCTTCGTTGAGACGCGGAGCCGCGTGTCGACGAGTGAACGCGACGCGACCCGCGGTTGTTCCGTGGGCTGGTTCCGCAACTTCGATGTCTTGGCCGGAACCCTGCTGTTTGTCGGCAGTGTGGCATGACTGTGTGCGGCGTGCAACTGTGACGCGCGATTTGCACACCGCGCGCAAATGGGCATGGCCACGCGCTCTTCCGCGTGCAGATGGCCCGAAGAGACGTGTCCTCGACGGCACTGATGGCTTTCACCACAGAGCGCTGCGCGCGACTTCAGACTTCCGCAATTCTGCCTCTAGAGGCTTGGCCAGAGTCTGTCCGAAGGTCCTCGTCAGGTGGTGGGCGTCGCGATAGACAGCGACGTTTCCAACGACAGCAGAGCACGCTTCGGTGTCGGGGCAGATCCAGTTGTTCATATCAATGATGTCCGCCTCCGGCAGTCCTTCGACGGCGCGTTTCACGTACGTGGCGCCCTTTCCTATCGCGTCCGTTCGTGGCGTAGCGCAGGCTGTCAGGTGGTCGGGGTTCGCCGATAGGCATTCGGGGACATCGCTATTCATCTCCGGGGTGGAGTCCATGACGATCGTCGGTATACCCGCCTTGTTGAGCCGCTGGAGATCGTTGTGGAGGCCGTCGGCGTACAGCATCCTCGCTTCCCCACGCGAGAGTCCCGGCTTGTATGCGGCTCGCGTATACCGATTCGTGGTGACGACCAGATCTGGGTGTTCCGCCAGGATGTCGTCGAACATCATCGCGCTCCACGTGTTGCATTTGGTGTATTCCTGGTCGCCGTCGGCTTGGCTTACGCTGGAGAGTCCGCAGGACGCCTTGGTGCTGACCCAGAGCTTCCAACCATGCTCCTTGGCGAGAGCAATGTAAGCGCTTGCCCAGCTGGCTGCGTGCGAGTCGCCGACGAGAATGACGCTTGTGTCACCGTGTGGGTCACCCCATATGCAGCCCTTGATCTTCGGGGTGGCGGCGCTGCTCGGACGATTGCAGCCGATTCCGTAGACTTCGGTGTTATCGTCCCGTGCATCCAAGGCTGAGGGCGTGAATCCGCCTTCGATCTGGTCGGCCGGTTTCCCAGCGTCGGTGAAGCTTGAAAGGTCGTCATTGGTGAAGTCGCCGGTCAGTGCCTCGGCGCCGATCTTCGTGTCGGCGCTGGCCTCGTACTGCGGGTTCATGATCCGTGGTGCAATGTAGACGCAGGAGGCGAGGACAATACTCGACACCATCAGCGCTGCGCCGGCGAGTAGCGAACGTTTCACCGAGTGTTTCACCCACCCCCAATTGCGGAGAGGGTTCTCGATGAACCGGTAGCTCAGCCACGACGGAAGAATGGAGAAGATGACGATCAGCAGTCCGTAGCGCACGCGCAGCTCGCCACCGAGCAGATAAGTGCCGACGACGATCAGCGGCCAGTGCCATAGGTACAGCGAGTACGAGATGTCCCCGATCCACCGCATCGGCCTCAGCGTCAGTAATCGACCGACTCCGTTCTCTGCCCTGCCGTTCATGCCCCCTGCAATGATCGCAGCGGAGCCCAGCGTCGGTACCAGCGCCGCGTAGCCGGGGAACGGTGTCGAACCTGAGAACAGCAGGGTAGCGACCACGATGGAAGCAAGCCCTGCCCAGCCCAGGACATATCCGAGCCAATGGGGGATTCGGGCGATCTCGGACGCGAAGACGGCGACCGCAGCGCCGACGGCGAGCTCCCATAATCTGGTCGTCGTCAGGAAATATGCTGGCGCGGGGTCGACGCTTGTCTGGTAGATGGAGAACAGCAACGACAACACGAGCACGAGTAGCACGCCGGGGCGCGCGGCGCGCATTGCGCTAACGCGATGGTCAGCTACCGTGCCCTCCCTGGTTTTGGTTCTGCGTCGGAACAGCAACAACAGGGTCACGAGGAGCAGTGGCCAGACGATGTAGAACTGCTCTTCGACCGCCAGCGTCCAGAAGTGCTGCAGCGGGCTCGCGGCTATTTCCGCGTTAAGGTAGTCGGTGCCGGCTGCGAACACCCAGTTCACCACATATAGAGCGGATGCGATGGTGTCAACGCCGACGGTCTCCCACCTGATCTGCGGGAGGAGCATCACAGTGAGAATCAGTGTCGCGATTAGCACGACGGTGGCGGCCGGCAGGATGCGCCGAGCACGTTTCGCATAGAACCCGCCGAGCCGGATACGTCCTGAGCCCTGAGCCTCCCGCAGGAGAATCCCTGTGATCAGGAAACCCGAGATCACAAAGAAGACGTCGACACCGACGAAACCGCCACTGAAGAACTTCCAGTTCGCGTGGAACAGCAAAACCGCGCCAACGGCGACCGCCCGCAGACCCTGGACATCGGGCCGGAAACCCCCACTCGCCTTCGCCACTTGCGTCGCGGACGGTGGCTTGTGCTCTGCTTGCGATGGTCGCAGAACAAGGGTGGTCGACAGCTTGGGCACACCGTATTCTGTCACGTATCCCGGCCGGGGATTGAGAACGGGCGCGCCGCTCCGACCGGAGCGGCGCGCTGGGCGTGCGCCGTAGCGCACTACCCGCCGATTTGATTGCGCTCAATGAGATCGAAGAATGCCCGGCAGATGTAGTAGTCTTCCGCGGTCGTGATCTTGATGTTGGAACGTGGCCCTTCCACTCGGAACAGCCGGTGGCCGTACCGACGCAGCAACGTGGCAGTGTCTATGGAGTCGTCATCTCCGTCGGCCACCGCACGGTCGTAAATCTCCAGGGCCGTGCTGAGCCGGAGGCTCTGTGGAGCCTGAGCAACGTAAAGGTGGTCGCGCGGTAGCACCTCGTCGATCTCTGTAGTCGATGCCGAGACTATTGTCTCGTTGCCTTTGGTGCATGTGATCGCGGGTCCCTTTTCGCGCACGGTGCGGATATTGTCGGCGATCACCTGTGCGTCAATGAGCGGCCGTACGCCATCATGCACGAGAACCACGGTTTCCTCCGGACATTCATTGGAAACTGCCCGTATGGCACGGTGCCGAGACTCCTGGCCCGTCGCCCCGCCGTCGACGATCCAGTTCACTTTGGTGAGTTCATAGCGTGACACCAGTTGCGCGAACCTGTCGCGCCAGGAGGGGAGGATGGAGACTGCGACACCATCAATGTCCGGATGATCCTGGAAGTGCTGGATCGTGTGCACGATCAACGGTGTGCCGTGGATCGTGAGGAATTGCTTCGGCAAGTTTTCGGTGGACATTCGAGAGCCGATGCCGCCCGCGAAGATGAGTCCGATGTTCATAGTGCTTCAGCCTCCGTCGCTCGTCGCGAACCCGCGTTCCTTGTCGAGAATGAGCCAATCGATCACGCGGTCCGCGGCGCCCGTGTCGATTCTGTCAAAGTTCTGATCGCGGAAGCGATTGAGTTTCTCCTGATCGAAATCTCCCTGCTCGATAGCGCTGACGACCTCATCGAAACTCTCGCAGACACGGCCAGGAGCCGTTCGCTCGTAGTCGCGGTGGAAGCCGCGAGTCGCCCCATAGACCGTCTTGTCGGGCGCGAAGAACAGCATCGGGCGGTTGAGCAACGCGAACTCATAGATGATCGAGGAGTAGTCAGTGATCAAGAGGTCCGTGACATGGAGCAAGCCCAGCCCGTCCGCGAACCCCGTGAAGTCGAAAAATCGGTCTCGGTACTTCTCGGGGATGTCGATGGGATCCTTCACGAAGTGGTGCATCCGGAAGAGTACGACGGTGTCGGCTGGGCACGCTTCGTAGAGGGCGACGAAGTCGATGAGTCCGTAGTCGTATGACGCCTCGTGGTAGGAGGCCCCGCGGAATGTCGGAGCGAAGAGAATGATTCGTTTTCCACGGAGATGCGGATGCTGATCAAAGAACGTCTCTGTGAACGAGGCGGTTCGCTTCTCGTCGAGGAACCAATCGATACGCGGCAGCCCCGTCGGGATGACCGCGCTCTCCTCGATCCCGAACGCTTCCGCATAGACAGGACGAAGGTGTTCCGACCCGCAGATCGCATAGGAATATTGCCGGTGCGGCTGACTGAGCTTAGGCGAGTCGCTACGACCGAAACGGCTGTAACCAACCGATTTGAAGCCGATGCCGGCATGCCACAACTGGATGACGCGCGAGCGGGAATCGATGGTTACTGTGTTGAGGAGGCCGAAGTAGTCATCGAGGAGGACGATTTCGCTCGTGGCCAGGAGACAAAGGATGCGTGTGGTTGTCACCCAGCCAGTGGTCGCCGGCAAACGGAAGGAGGTACGCATATCGAACCTCGCGTCGAGCCCCCGTTCGGTCATGCGCTCGTGGACCCGGCGGAGGTTGCCCTCCATCGAAGGCTGCTGGTCGGAGGCGAAGAGGATCCTTCCCGGTCTGGGCCCGACGAGGCGGACAACGAAGTTATAGATCATGCGTGCATAAGCCTGCTTCGCCCGATTGCCGAGAAGCTTCGCCTTTACCCGCGCAAGGATCGTCGTTCTCCCCGCTGGTGGTGGAGAACGGTGAAATTGATACGTCTGAACGAGAAAGTCGAGACGCGTCGGGTCATCCGCATTTTCGTTGATGCCGTACGAGACGGTCATGGCAGCACGGTTCTTGTCGTATAGAAACACTCGGGACGCTTCATCGAGCGGATCCAGGGTTGTGCCGTCGTATGACGCGATCGGGCCCGGGCGGTGATCGATGACTGCTTGGATCCGCCAAGTGCCATCGGGGACAGCATGGCGTTGGTGGAAATTTGTGACGTTGACGTGGATGGCGTAAGTACCTTCGCCTTCGCCGGTGAAAGCCAGATCGAAAACCTGTGCGCCGTCTGTTAAGACAAACGACACCGGTGTTGGTGAGATCGCTCTGGCACCGCCGACGGTGGGCTTCAGCCGCAGCCGTATCATCAGGTGGATACGCTCCCAGGCGATCGTGATGACATCGAGCGCGTACACTGCCGAGGTAGCGGATAGCGGTGCAGGGCGTGGCGCCTCTTCGGCTTCGGGCGTCATGGTCGGTGCTCCCGTTGGAATACAGACGGGCTCATGAGCGATTCGATCTTGTCGACGGTTCGAGATGCGGCATCGCCGTCGTCGGTGTTGCCGTCCATCTCCCGCATCTGCGTGATCGTGCGATCGTGAGTTCCCTGGTCGAACTGATCGATCGCGTGCAGCAGATCTTGGTTCGACGTGTCAATACCAGTGGAGTACGCGAACGTTGGCTTGCGAGTGAGTAGATAGTCGCGCATCCAACGGGAGTCGTCGCCGATGTATGCATCGGCGACGACCAAGAGCTCCTGCATATCGGGATAGAGGGTCACGTTGTGGCAGTACACGGGAAGCCCGGCCAGTGGGCCGGCCCCAGGTTCGCTGCGGTCGTACGTGCGGATCAGGATGTCCCAGATCCCACCGAACTTGTCGGACAGTGCCTCACGTACCGCGACCAGGTCGACACCGCTGACACTGCTGGTTCCGGGGACGCCCACGTGCGACGGTGTATAGAGCACGAACCGCTGCCCCATGTCGACGATGTTGAGTCTGTCGAGTACCTTCTTTCGCAGCTCTTGCGTGAGCTGCGGAGGCGTGTTAATGAGAATGTCGTTCCGAGCATGGCCGACCATCAGCGTCGGAACATGAGGCCAAGATGAAGCCGCGACGATTTCGTCCTCATACGGGCTGCTGGTGAGAACGAGATCCATCTGTGGGCCGCCGAGCCGGCGCAATCGCCGGTCGGTAGTGCGGATGCCAGCCTCCCCATGTGGCTTCATCGCGAAGCCTGCGTCCCCCGCCTGTACCCAGGTCTGAGAAGAGCCTTTTGCGGCGCCGCTGTCTTGCAGCCCGTAGCCGTCTTGGATCACGACCTTCGCGCGGGCGATCGCTCGGAAGCTGTGGGCTGTGCCCGCATGCACGAATCGGAAGTCTTGCGGGAAGGGGCCCACCGAATCCTCGCTGAGCACCCAAGTGATCTTGTACGGAGCACCGCGGCGCAGAATCTCTTCCGCGATGTATTTCGGATCGCCGGTGTACTCACCATGCTGCGCAATGAAGATGACCGACGACGCATCGATTTCCGTCCTGTTTGCTAGCCACCGCTTGCCGAAGGCGGATATCCGGGCGTCGATCGGGGACGTGAGGAGTTCCTGGATGAGCAGCCGCACTGCCCGCACACCGATGTGAATGGTGCGAACGAAGATCTCGACGAGACGGAAGACGCTTCCGACAAGCAGCGTAAGAAGCCGCCCTTCGATCAGCTTGTTGAACATGCTTGCCTCCGGGGCACGCTCTCGACGAAACGGGTGAGCTGGTGGCGAGTGCGATCTCGAAGCTGCGCGCGCCGTTCGACGTCTGGGCTGGGCAGGTTGTTGCGCACGAGCAGATGCGCGATCTTCGTCGCGTCGAGCTCGTCCTCGGCGAAGTATCTGTCACGCAGGCCAGTGATCTCAGTGAGAAACTGCAGCTTCTCTCCCCAGATGAGCCCGACCACCGGAACATCGATCGCGTACGCCGTAATCCCGGCGTGCATGCGTGCACTGAGGATGATGTCGAAGCCGGCGATCATGTTCACGAACTCGGCTGAGCTCGTCGGCCTGTGCAGGAGCTGATCGTTGCGCAGGTTCATGCTCACGACCAGCGACTGACCGAACTGCTGGTCGACCTTCATGCCGTTGGAGAAGAGAACGAATTCTGCGTCGAGCCGTTGGAGTTCTGCGATCAGGCTCCGATAGAAGTTGACGACGCCGTCCGGCGAGAGGTCGCCCCCGTACACCGAAAAATTCTGAGGATTGAGAAGGTTAATGCCGATCAGCTGATGCGAGCGTTCGCCCTTGCGGCCACTCTGATCGATCATCTCCATCTCATTCAGCCAGAACACCGGATCGCCCACGCGCTCCGTAACGATGTCGGCGTTAATGATGTAGTCGTTGTCGAGCGTGTCGATGTCGTCACGGGTGGTAATCATCTTGACGTTCGGGGAGTTCAGAGCCTTCTTTAGCCGCTGGCACCGAATGTCCGTCGGGCTGTAACCCTCCACACCGACGCCGTTCATCATCACCGGAATATCGCGCTTGCGTGCTGCGCCCAGAATGAGTTCGTCTATATAGTTCAAACCTTGCGTCTTGAACTTAATGAATCCGCCGCCCGTGAAGACGATGGCGTCGAGATCCCTGATTCGCTCGTTGAAGTACCAGCCGAGTTTGATCTTCCAGTACGCGTAATTGTAGTAGTAGGCGATGCGTGGATCGCGGAGAATGGACCGGATAGGGCGCTCGAAAACCTTCATGATGGCCGCTACCCGGAAGTTAATGCGTCGCCGCCCGGAACGTACGCCCTTTGTCTGCGGGTCCACGTCGATGTCGACCAGTAGTGTGTCGGGGTCGTGCGATCGCAGCAGGTACTTCGAAGCCTCGACCAAAAGGTAGTCGCCGACGTTCTCATTAGTCAGCAGTCCGACGACGCCTAGAGTTCTTCTCATTCCTTGATAAGTGTAGTCGATGCGGTCGCGTGCCAGCGGCAGCCACGGGTCAGCCGCGACCCCGCATCTGCGCCACCTGCACGGTGACGACCTGGCCGGTGAGGTCGGACGCAGCGACGCTGAGCGAGACCCTTGCGACATCGTCAGGGTCAAGTAATGAGTCTTCAGGCTCATCGCCGAATGCCTGTGTGCGCATCGGTGTCTTGGTGCGCTGGGGGCTGATGCAGTTGATTCGCACGCCCGTGTGGGACCACTCCTCGGCGAGTGCCTGTGTGAGGTTGACCACGCCTGCTTTCGTCGCGGAGTAGGCGCTGTAGTTCGCTCGGCCGCGTGTGTAGGAACTTGAGGTGAAGAGGATCACCTGACCGCCGGATGCCTCGAGATACGGGTACGCCTCGCGCGCGACGATCGCCGGCGCGAGTAGATTCGTCTCGATCGTGTTCTTCAGATCGCTCTTGCGTGTGTCAATGAGCGGGGCAATGTGGAGGACGCCCGCAGTGACTACGACGATGTCGACACGGCCGTGTGCGCCTTCGACCGCTGCAAGGGCCTTGCGCACCGCTTTGGCCGAGCGCACGTCGGTTCCTGTCGTCGAGCGGCTAAACTCGCAGACTGTTGCTCCTGCCGTGGTGGCCTGATCCACGATACTGCTCCCGATACCGTAACTGCCGCCGAAAACCACGACGACCTTGCCCGACAGATCAGGCGGCGTCTTCGTGTTCTCCAGCGACAGGCTCGCCGACTGTAGCTGAAAAAGTTTGTCGGCGATGTGGACGTCGATAGGCTCGGTTACTTTCATGTTCTCTGCAGTGCCTTCGATGACGTGGATCGGCACATCGGGCAAGTAGGTGAAGACCACGCCGCAGTCATCAGTGGCAGTGAAGCCCGGGTCGGTGCGCGCGACCTCGTATGCACGGCGAATGGTGCCGAGCCGGAAAGCCTGAGGCGTCTGCCCGCGGCGGAGCGTCGCGCGGTTCGGTATGTCAGTAATGCGACCCGAGTCATCGATGCGCACGATCGTGTCGGCCGAAGGGATCGCCGTGTCGACCGCGTCATACTCGTCCAATGCATCCACGCAGTCCCTGATGATGCGGTCATCGATGAAAGGTCGGACAGCGTCATGGAAGAGGACTTTCGTGTCGTCACCCTCCAGCGCGGCGATCGCGAGCTGTGTGGTGTCGTTACGAGTCTGCCCACCCGGTAAAATTCGCGTGAGCTTCGGAAATCTGTCGTGGTCGAGAAGGTGGTCGAGCTCGTGAATGGACGATGCGTTCATCATGATGATGATCTCGTCGATCAACGCGCTGTTTTCTAGGGATTCGAGCGTGTGCTCGACGATGGCCTTACCGGCGATCTTGATCAGCTGTTTGGGGATACCCAAGCCGACGCGGACACCGATACCGCCCGCGAGGACGACGGCAACGGTACGCGGGTCAGCTGTCATGAAATCTCCTATGAGAAGAGGGAGTCGCGGATCTCAGTCGGTGCCGCGCACCGCACCATCCTATTCGCGGCGCTCAGCGCCCGATGTGACGAAGAACGAGCGTTGCGATGGTGTCTGCGCAAGGTGTGTGTGCGCTCGACGACTCCTCCGGAATTTGCACCCAGTGCTGTGCGAACGCACGGGTTGCCTCCTTGGTCGCCTGGCCGGCGGCAATCGCGGCGGCGAGTGACAGAACATCTTCGACAATGGGGCCAGGCAGATCATTCCGGTAGTCGAGGTAGAAATCGCGCGAAGCCATGTACTCTTCGAGATCAGGCGCTAGGAAATACCCGGGCACACCGAGGAGAGATGCCTCGTACAGAGCCGACGAGTAATCGGTGATGAACATGTCCGCCACCTGGAGCATCTCCTGCGTGGAGAACCCGGGAGCCATGTCAATCCCCGTCCCGAAGTCGATCGGCATAAGCGGATGGAGCTTCACCACGAGGTGAACACCGATCTCGTCTAGGGCACGGGCGAGATCCGCCACGTCGACGGTGACCTGTCCGTCGAGGCGGAAGGTCGGAGCGAACACCGCCACGGTCTTGCCGCGCAGGTGCGGGTGCGAGGCGTAGATATGCTCACGAATGGTTCGCGCTCGAACTGGATCGAGCATGCGGTCGACCCGGGGGAGAGGTGCGACGACGACTTTGCCACGCGGCACCCCCAACGCCTCGGCGAACGGAGTGCGCGCATCTTCGGCACTCGCGAGCACGAAGTCATAGCCCTCGTGCATGCGCATCGCTTTAGCGAGACGCGCGTCTCTTCCTTCGGCGTGATCGAGGATGCTCAGCCCGAATTTCTTGAAG
>Ga0164242_10005907_pt1 | contig 13545 bp, 14 predicted proteins | sample OricomgcompostMG_FD_108783 | JGI IMG/M metagenome (GOLD analysis project Ga0164242, IMG submission 108783) | Miracle-Growth compost microbial communities from Emeryville, California, USA - Original compost - Miracle growth compost (MG) ...
CAGCCCGCAAGGCCTGGCTCGGCGGGCGCCAGCGGATGCGGGGTAGTCTGGCGGTCGATGCGGGGTGCGCAGCCGCACTGGGCCGCGGCGGTAGCTTGCTCGCCACCGGCGTGACGGCGGTGGAAGGCGATTTCGCGCGAGGGGATCCCGTCGCCGTGCGTGACGCGGACGGCCGGGCGATCGCGCAGGGCCTCGTCGAATATACTTCGGATGAAGTCGCCAAAATCCTCGGCCGCCGCAGCGATGAGATCGAGAAGCTGCTCGGCTACGCCCCACGCGCGGCGGTAATCCATCGCGACCAGCTGGTGTTGCTGTGACCCTGGCCGTCACCGGCGCGACCGGGTTCGTCGGGCGCGCCTTGCTGGACGAAGCCACCAGGCAGCAGGTAGATATCCGCGCACTGACGCGCCGTCCTCAACCGAAGGCCAAGGGCGTCGAATGGGTCGCGGGCGACCTGCACGACCGCAAGGCGCTCATGCGCCTCGTCAGGAACGCCGAGGCGGTGATCCATGTCGCCGGCGTGGTCAACAGCCCCGACCCGACGGGTTTCCATCTCGGCAACGTCGAAGGCACGCTGGCGCTGGTCGAGGCGGCCGTCGCCGCGGGCGTGCCGCGGATCGTCTTCGTCTCCTCGCTCGCCGCACGCGAGCCGAAGCTGTCGAAGTACGGCGCTTCGAAGGCTCATGCCGAAAAGGTCATTAAGGCCAGCGGGCTCGACTGGACCATCGTTCGCCCGCCGGCGATCTACGGCCCGCGCGACCGCGAGATGCTCGACATGTTTCGCGCGGCGCGCTGGGGCGTGCTGCCGATGCCTCCGCCCGGGCGGGTCTCGGTGATCCATGTCAGCGATCTTGCGCGGCTGTTGTTGGCGCTCGTGCCTGCCGGTGAACCTCTGGCGCACCGGACCTTCGAGCCCGACGACGGCAAGGCCGAAGGCTGGAGCCACCGCGAACTCGCCCGCGCGATCGGCTGGGCGGTGGGCCGCCGCCCGTGGGTGCCGCATCTGTCGAAGCCGATGCTCGAACGGCTGGCGCGGCTCGACAAGGCGGTGCGCGGCAAGAAGGCCAAGCTCACGCCGGACCGCGTCGGCTACATGGCGCATCACGACTGGGTGAGCCGCCCGTCGAAGCAGCCGCCGCGCAAGCTATGGAGGCCGGAAGTGCCCACGCTGGAAGGGTTGAAAGCCACGGCGGCCTGGTACCGCGAGCAGGGCTGGCTCTGACCACACGACAAATTGCGACACTGTAACGCGCATCTGGTGGGGGTGCGCGTGCTAATCCGCGCGCGGGGCATGGATACGCGGCCCATCGCCGCGAATGGAGAGCAGAATGAAGACCTTCACGCTTCCCACGGCGATCCTCGCCGCGACTCTTTCACTACCCGCGCTGGCGCAGGGCGGTCCGCCGCCGGACCCTTACGGAGACGCGACCGTTACCCAGGCGGACGCCGAAAAGGCCGCGGCCGACCGCTTCGCGCAGCTCGACGCCAATCACGACGGAACGCTTTCGACCGACGAGCAACCCGGCGGCGGGCGTCGCTTCGGTGGCGGCACTCCCGGGCCGATGAGCAAAGACGATTTCGTCGCGTCACAGGTCCAGCGCTTCCAGCGCATGGATGCGGATCACGACGGCAAGCTGACCAAGGCCGAACGCGACGCTTTCCGCGCGCAGATGATGCAGCGCTTCCAGCAAGGCGGCGGCGCCGGCGGGCAGTGATCTTCGGAGCGGCCGGCGCGGTCAGCGTATCGGCCGCCCTGCCTTGGCGAACCGATGTTCCCGCAACCAGTGGTCCAGGAGGCCGAGCCATTGGTCACTGCTTTTCCCCTCGGCCGCAACTCCGAAACCATGTCCGCCAGTATCGAAGATATGAAGCTCGGCGGGCACACGCGCTCGCCGCCAGGCGAGGTAGGTTTGCGAATAGGGATCAGAGGCGAAGTCTTCTGCGTTGAGAGGATCGTCGAATGCCGCGGCCAGGAAAAGAGGTGGCGTGAAGGAACCGACATGGAGCGGTCCCGACATCGTCCCATAGATCGCCGCAACGGCATTAGGACGAGATGCCTCGTCAGCGTTCAGCGCCAGTCCGACAGCGGTGTATGCTCCGGCAGAGAATCCGATGATCCCGATGCGATCACGAGACAGTTTCCATTGCGAACTGTGTGACCGCACGTAACGGACAGCCTCCGAGGCATCCTCCCGTGTGGCAATTTCTTCGGCCTGTGATTGGCCTGGAGGGATTACATCCGAGTAGACCGGTCTCGGCATTCCGACCATCTTGAGAAAGAGGTCGGTTCTCGCCGGAGTAGGCACCAGCCTATATTTGAGTACGAAGGCGGCTATGCCTCGCTCGTTGAGCCAGCGAGCTATTTGGTATCCCTGCGTATCCATGCTCAGCACGAGGGTGCCTCCCCCCGGAGCGACAATCATCGCAGCGCCGGTTGCCTTGCTGGGATCGGGGAGGAATGGCGTCAGGGTAGCCTGAGAGACGTTGCGTACCACCAGCGTGCCCGTCGGGCCGACCCACCAAGGAGCAGCGGCGGTGCCCCGGAGGCGCAGCCAGTTCTCCGGTTGGACGTTGTCACTCCTGCCGGACAGGCTGATGGCTCGTGCCTGCTCCGGCGGTGGCGGCGCCGCTTCCCACGCGCCACCCGGTTCGTTGGATCGAGCATGCAGGGAAGCGGCGCCCGACGCTATGGTCACCAGGAACAGAGTTTGAATCGCTGCGCGCTGGAGTCGTGCTAGCATTCAAATCCTCCCGGTGAGGGTAAGAGGTCGGTTGACGCGGAGACATTCGCTTTCGTCGCACGTATCATACTGACGGTATGATTTTGGAGTCAAGATGCGATGGTCAAGCGAAGGAGCACGCGAAAGGTCGGTGCAAAGGGGGCGGAAACGCGCCGTGTCTTGCTCGAGCAGGCGGGGAGGCTGTTCCTATCAAACGGCATTGGCGCCACGTCGCTCGACCAGATCGCAGCGGCCGCAGGCCTCACCAAGGGCGCCATCTACGATCACTTCGATAGCAAGACCGACCTCGTGTTTGCGTTATTCGAAGCCCGCGGGAGCCCAATTTTGAATGCTTTGGGAGAGCGACGGTCCGCGAGGGACCAGTTGGACCTGCTTCTCCAGCATTTGATGTCCACCTTGCCGCACGAACTTGACTACGTGACCAGTCAGAATGAGTTCAACCATTATATCTCGAGTGATCCGAGGCACGTCGCCCGTTTCAAGGACTTGGCCCAGGAAAGCTTGACGGGTATCGGTGCGCGCCTGGAAGAAACTGTGGGGAGCGATCATCTCCCCCTCGGTCCGCTTGAGACTGCTATCGCCTTAAGCGCCCTTCATTCGGGACTGTTGTTTCATCGTCTCATCGCTCCCGATCTCGTCAGCGACCAAGTGGCCTCTCACATATTCAGGCTGATCCTGGGGATGGCTTTGCCTGCAGAGGACCGGGAGCGTAGACCTTAGCCCGCCTCAAAACGCCGGCTCGTACCCGGGCGGCAGCTCGCCGTCGTCGGTGTCGGGGACGCCGGGGAGGTGGATGCCGCACTCGGTCTTGTCCCAGCCGCGCCAGCGGCCGGCGCGCGGGTCTTCGCCCGGCAGCACGGGGCTGGTGCAGGGCTGGCAGCCGACCGAGAGGAAGCCTTGCGCTTCGAGCGGGTGACGCGGCAACTCGTGTTCCTCGAAGTAGGCTTCGAGATCGTCCTTGGTCCAGTCGCCGAGCGGGTTGAGCTTGAGCCGGCCGTCCTCGATCTCGAACCGCGGCAGGTTCTGCCGGGTGACTGACTGGAACGCCTTGCGGCCGGAAATCCAGCTATCGAGCCCGGCCTTGGCGCGCGCCAGCGGCTCGACCTTGCGGATCGCGCAGCAGCCGTCGGGGTCGTAGGACCAGCGCAGGCCGGTCTCGTCCTTGGCGGCGAGCATAGCCGGGTCGGGCGTGACGACGAAGTTCTCGGTCAACCCGAGCCGCTCGATCAGGTGCTCGCGATATTCGAGCGTCTCGGGAAACATCTTCTGCGTATCGACGAAGATCACCGGCGTTGCCGGATCGGCTTGCGCGACGAGGTGCAGCAGCACCGCGCTTTCGGTGCCGAACGAGCTGACCACGGCAACGCGGCCCAGAGTCCCATTGGGCGTGCCTTCGGCGAACAGCGCGCGCAGCATCGTCGCGGCGTCCACCCCCGCGAACCGCGCGTTGAGCGCGTCGGCATCGGCTTGGACGAAGCGGGGAGCCGTATCGATGCGGTCGACCGCTCTGCTAGCCACGGGCAAGCTCCGGGTGGCGGAGCTGCCAGATCGGCACGGCGCCGTCTTCCGCGTGCTGGTACACATAGGGGTAGCGTGCGAGCACGCTTTCGAGCACCGCCGGATCGATCGCCACGTTCGGCGCGAAGCTGTCGAAGCCGCAACGGCGCAAGAACCAGACCAGATCGACCAGCACCTCGCCGGTGGCCTTGATCTCGCCGGTGTAGCCCGCCTCGCGCAGGATGCGCGCGGTCGAGAAGCCGCGGCCGTCGCGGAACTTGGGAAAGTCCACCTCGATCAGCTTCACGCGGTCGAGGAAGGGGATCAGCCGCTCGGGATCGTCGCCCGCCTCGATCCGCACGGAAACGGCGTTGGGCTGCTCGAAGAAGGCGTCGAGACTCACCGCCGGCTCGTCGGCCGCGGCATCGTCGCGGAAGCGCAGGTAGTCCCCCTCCCGCTTGCGGGAGGGGTTAGGGGAGGGAATGTGGGCATGGTCGGACCCACCCCCGGCCCCTCCCGCAAGCGGGAGGGGAGAAGTCTGATCAGCCATAGATCGCCTCCTTGAAGCCATCCATGCCGACCCGGCGATAGGTATCGAGGAAGCGTTCGCCCGGCTCGCGGATTTCGCGGTAGCGCTCGACCGCGCGCTCGACCGCGTCCACCACGCCGTCCTCGGTGAAGCCGGGGCCGGTGATCTTGGCTTGCGTGGTGTGCTCATCGCCCGAGCCGCCGAGCAGGAGCTGATAGTTCTCGGTGCCCTTCCGGTCGACGCCGAGAATGCCGATGTGGCCCGCATGGTGGTGGCCGCAGGCGTTGATGCAGCCCGAGATCTTGATCTTCAGCTCGCCGATGTCCTGCTGCCTTTCATGGTTGGCGAAGCGCTCGGCGATCTTCTGCGCGACCGGGATCGAACGCGCGTTGGCGAGGCTGCAGTAGTCCAGCCCGGGGCAGGCGATGATATCGGTGACCAGGTCGAGGTTGGCGTCGGCCAGTTCGGCTTCGCGCAGCGTCTGCCAGATTTCATACAGGTCCTGCTTGCGGACGTGCGGCAGCACCAGGTTCTGCGTGTGCGCCACGCGCAGCTCGTCGAAGCTGTAGCGCTCGGCCAGGTCGGCGACGACTTCCATCTGCTCGGCGGTGATGTCGCCGCCGATGCCGCCGATCTTCTTCAGGCTGATGTTGGCGATGGCATAGCCGGGCGCCTTGTGCTCGGCGACCTGCTGATCGACCCACACGGCGAAATCCGGGTCAGAGCGGTCGATCTCGTCCGGCAGGCCGCTCTCGAACGCTGGCGGCTCGAAGTAAGCGGCGATGCGGTCGTACTCGGCCTGCGGGAAATCGGTCTTGAGCGTCAGGATGCGCTGGAACTCGGCCTCGACCTGGCGGGTGAACTCTTCCTCGCCCAGCTCGTGGACGAGGATCTTCATCCGTTGCTTGTGGATGTTGTCGCGCCGGGCATGGCGGTTCCACACCCGCAGCACCGCCTGCAAATAGCTGAAGATCTGGTGCTGCGGCACGAAATCGCGCGCCTTGTAGGCGATGAACGGGGTGCGGCCCATGCCCCCGCCCGGATAGACCTCGAAGCCGATCTCGCCGGCCCCATCGTCATTTGGGTTCTTCACGATGCGCAGGCCGAAATCGTGCCAGCGCATCGCCGCGCGGTCTTCCTCGGCGGCGATCACGCAGATCTTGAACTTGCGCGGCAGGTAGCTGAATTCCGGATGGAACGTGGTCATCTGCCGCAGCATCTCGGCCCAGGGGCGCGGGTCCATGATCTCGTCGGCCGCGGCGCCGGCGTAATGGTCGGCGCTGATGTTGCGGATGCTCTCGCCGCTCGTCTGGATGCAGTGCATCTCGACCTCGGCCAGCTCCGCGAGGATGTCGGGCGCCTGCTCCAGCTTGATCCAGTGGAACTGCAGGTTCTGCCGGGTGGTGAAGTGGCCGTAGCCGCGATCGTAGGTGCGCGCGATGTGCGCCAGCTTGCGCAACTGGCGGCTGTCGAGCGTGCCGTAGGGAATCGCGATCCGCAGCATGTAGGCGTGGAGCTGCAGGTAGAGGCCGTTCTTCAGCCGCAGCGGCTTGAACTGGTCGTCGGTCATCTGCCCGGCGAGGCGGCGGCGGGTCTGGTCGCGGAAATCCTCGACACGAGCGTCGACCATGGCCTGATCGTAGTGGTCGTACTTGTACATCAGATCACCCAGCTTCCCGCGTCCGGATCGGCGGGCTTGAGAGTAAGGTCGGGGCGGACGGTCGGGCCGAGCGCGCGGATGCGGTCCTTGATGTGCGCCGGGCGCACCGCGCCGTCGGCTTCGCGCCCCGCGTCGATCACGTAGCCGCCGTTGACCCGGCAGGCGGCGTCCTCGACGGCGAGGATCTGCTCGCCGCGGTCGCCGACATCGGCGGAGTCCTCGACATGCAGCGACCAGCCCTGGCCATCCCACCAGATGACGGCGCCGGTCTTGAGATCGTTGCCGGTGAGAATCTTCACAATGCGAACTCCGATGCGAGCTGGCTCAGCGCGGCGTCCTCGCGCGCGGTCACTTCGCCGATGATGATGAGGGCGGGGCTTCTGACCTCCCGGCGCTCGACAAGCTCCGGCAGGCCGGCGAGCGGCGCGCGCAGCACGCGCATCTCCCGCCGGCAGGCATTCTCGATCACCGCCACCGGCATCTCAGGGGCCAGCCCATCGGCCATAAGCTTCTCCGCGATCCGCGGCGCGGTCTTGACGCCCATGTAGATGACCAAGGTGCGGCCCTGGCCGGCGAGACCCGCCCAGTTCTGCTCGCTCAGGCCCTTGCACTGCCCGGCGACGAAACTGACCACGCTGGCGGCATCGCGATGCGTCAGCGGGATTTGCGCTGCCGCCGCCGCGCCGAGCGCGGAGGTGACGCCGGGAACGGCCTCCACCCGCACGCCCGCCGCGCGGCAGGCCTCAACTTCCTCCCCGCCGCGGCCGAACACGAACGGATCGCCGCCCTTGAGGCGCACGACGTCGCGCCCGGCGAGCGCCTCGCGCACCAGGAGCGCGTTGATTTCTTCCTGGGGCAAGGTGTGCCGGGCACGGCGTTTGGCGACCGAGACAAACTTCGCCTTCGGCCCCGCGAGAGTGAGAATCGCCGGCTCGACCAGCCCATCATGCACGATCAGGTCCGCGTGCGCGATCAGCCGCGCGGCGCGCAGCGTCAGCAGGTCCGGATCGCCCGGGCCCGCGCCGACGAGATAGACGGTGCCGACTTCATTCATGGGCGCCAAATGCGCGCTGCGCCGCAGCATCGCCAGCGAGAATGCCTTAGCGGTTGGCTAGGTCAGCTTTAGGGCCGCTCGGGCCGGGCGATCGCGGCGACAAGTTGCTGGAATTGGGCGTTGTCGCGCAAGTTGAGGTCGAGTTGCGGATAGGGCAGCTCGATCCCGTGCTCCTTGAAGCGGTGCCACACGCGCTTGAGGACTTCCGAGCGGACGGCGCTGACGCCTTCTTCGGGGTCGGTGATCCAGAAGCGGATTTCGAATTCCACCGACCTCGGGCCGAAATTGAGCAGGAGCACGCTCGGCGCGGGAGAGGCAAGCACGCGCGGAGAATCCACGACGGCCGCGAGCATCAGCCGCTCGGCGAGGTCGAGATCGGCGCCGTAGGCCACCCCCACCGGCGCCTTCACCCGCACCTCGCGCGAACTGTACGACCAGTTCTCGACCTGGTTGACCATCAGATTCTCGTTGGGAATCAGGTATTCCTTGCGGTCGCGGGTGACGACGGAGATCGCGCGAATGCCGATCTTGCGAATCTGGCCGAAGCTCTCGTTGCCGGCCGAATCGCTGACGGTGATCACGTCGCCAGGCTTGATCGAACGGTCCATCAGCAGGATGATCCCGGCGATCAGGTTGCCGAAGGTCTTTTGCAGCCCGAAGCCGATGGCGAGACCGAACGCGCCGGAGAACACCGTCAGGGCCGTCAGGTCGATGCCGAGAATGTCGATACCGACGAGGGTGGCCACCGCCCAGATTGCGATGCCGGCCAGCTTTTCGCTCAACAGCCTTTGGGTGTTGTCCAGGTGCGGGCTCTTGCCGATCGTCCACCGCGTGAGCTTCGTGAGCAGCTTGGCGACGATGTAGATCCCGACGAGGACGGCCAGCGCCCCGAGCATGGTCCAGACGGAGATGCGCTGATTGGCGATCGTGAAGCCCCAGCGGTCCAGCACGGAAGCCACCTTCAGCCATTCGCCGGGGACGGTCATGCCGCCGCCATCGCCGCCAAGCCGCGTTCGAGATCGGCGATCAGGTCGGCCGGGTCCTCGAGCCCGATCGACAGGCGCACGCCAAGGCGGTCGGCGGGGTGCCAGCCGGCGGGCGGCCAACTCGTCTCGGTGCGTGCGCGTGCAGGGTCGAACGGAATCGCCAGGCTTTCGAAGCCACCCCAGCTATAGCCGATGCCGAACAAGTCCAGCGCATCGATGAACCGCGCGCGGGCCGCTTCGTCGCCGCCCTTGAGGACGAAACTGAACAGGCCGCAGCCGCCGGTGAAATCACGCTCCCAGAGATCGTGACCCGGAGAGCCAGGGAGAGCGGGGCAAAGGACGCGAGCAATTTCAGCCCGTTGCGCCAGGAACTTGGCAACCTCAAGGGCGCTTGAGGATTCCCGGTCAAGGCGTACGGACAGCGTTCGCAGGCCGCGCAAGGCCAGTGCGGCGTCATCGGGCGAGACGACATGGCCGAGCGCTTGCGCCTTGGCCCTCAGCTTGCCGTACAGCGCCTCACCCGCCGCAGCCGAGCCCATCATCACGTCGGAATGACCGCCGACGTGCTTGGTCAGGCTCATGATCGAAATGTCGCAGCCGCGTTCGAGCGCGGGAAATCCCAGCGGGCTGGCCCAGGTGTTGTCGATCAGGCTGACGGCGCCCTTTTCGCGGGCGATCGCCGCGAGTGTGGGGACATCGCAGACTTCCATCGTCAGGCTGCCGGGGCTTTCCAGTAGAACTGCTGTGGTGTTGTTGTCGAAATGTGCCGGGAAACCTTCGATATCGAGCGGGTTGAAGAACCGGGTTTCGATGCCGAACGGCGCGAGCAGCGTCTTCGCCATGGCCCGGCTCGGCTCGTAGGCGTTGTCGGTCATCAGCAGCGTATCGCCTTGCTTCAACACCGTCAGCAGCGCCCCGGCGATCGCCGCCACCCCGCTGGGATAGAGCACCGTCCCCGCCGCGCCCGGTTCGAGCTCCGTCAGCGCCTCGGCCAGCGCCCACTGCGTCGGCGCGCCGCGGCGGCCGTAGTAGAACTGGCCGTCCTCGTTCGGGCGGCCCTTGGCAAGATCGGCGCTGTCTTCGTAAAGGTGCGTGCTGCCGCGCCAGATCGGCGGATTGACCACCGCCCCCGTCCACTCCTTGCGCCGTCCGCCCTCGACCACGCGCGTGGCGGGGCGGGGCTGTCTATTGCGTTCCTTCGCCATCCTAATCCCGTTCGCTCAGCGCGAATGGAGCGGAAGGAAGCTTGCTCAAGCGCCGACCCCCGTTTCCTTCGGCGTCGCCGGATCGGCGCCCCACTCGCTCCAGCTCCCGTCGTAAAGCGCCACGTCGTCCTTGCCCAGCAAGTGCAGCGCGAACAGCAGCACCGCCGCGGTCACTCCGCCGCCGCAAGTGGTGACAACAGGCTTGTCGAGGTCGATTCCCGAGCTTTCGAACGCGCGCCTCAGGTTTTGCGGCCGGCAGAAGGTGCCGTCGTGCTGGAACAGGAGATTGTAGGGCAGATTGCGTGAGCCCGGAATGTGACCGGCGGCGATGTTCGGGCGGAAATCGCCCTCCTCGCCCGTGAAGCGGGCGCGGCCGCGGGCATCGACGACTTGCTCGCGCAGATGGCCCAGGTTGGCGAGCATCTCGGCCTTGAGACGCACAGTGCCGTGGCCGCGAGCGGAAGTGAAATCGCCGCGTCCTGCATCCGCTGCGCCACTCTCGATCGGCCGCCCTTCGGCGCGCCATTTGCCGAGGCCGCCATCGAGGATGGCCACTTCCTTCACGCCGTTCATCCGGGCGATGAACCATGCGCGCGCCGAGGTTTTCACCGCACTGTCGTCGTAGATCACCAGCCGGTCGCCGTCATGGACGCCGAGCGCCTGCATCCGTTCAGCGAACTGTGCGCCCGTCGGTACGGCGGCCGGCACCGGGCTGTCGGGATCGATCAGCGTCGAAAGGTCGAGGAACCGTGCACCGGAGATGTGCGCGGCGGCGAACTCCTCGCGGGCATCGCGCCTGGCGTCAGGCAGGTGCGCCGAAGCGTCGAGCACAACCAGCCCGGAATCGCCGAGATGCGCCGCCAGCCAGTCGGTGGAAACGAGGCTATCCATAGCCCAGCGAATTACGGCCTAAAATGCCCGTCCGGCAAGCCCGTCGTAGATGCGCGGGCCATGATCGAGTCTCACGGGTTGAATCGCCCCGTTGCCGCTGGGCGAAGGTTGGCCGGCGACCAGCGTGAAGCAGCGCGCCTCTTGCCCGTCGGCGCCGACGCGGAATCGGGCCAGCGGGACGAACAGTTGCGCGCTACCCTGCGTGATTGGCCGCAACTGGTTGAGCGGCAGGCGGAGTTCGCCGGCCACATCGCCGCTCTCGCCCGGCGCGAGGCCGGCGAGGTAATGTCTCACCGGTAGTTCGGTCGCGGGTCCGGCGAGTTGGGTCTCGCGGGGCAAGGATGCGTGCGCGCCGATCAGGTCCGCCGCGACGCCGATACCCTCGAGCGGAACCGCACCCGCATTGGTCAGCGTCAGGCGATAGCCGAGCGTGGCGTTCATGAACGTAAGTGTGAGCTTGCGCAATTCGATGGCGATGTGCAGCGGATGCGCCTCTTCCGCCGATGAGGCTGCGACGGGTTCGGGCTCTGGCTGAGGAACGGCAGTCCCGGGTTCTGTTCCGGCCTCCGGCGATGGCTCGGGTGTGGGCGGAATGCGTGGACGCTCGATTTCCGGCACGACCAGCGGTCCCATCGGCCCGACCCTGCGCCGCAGCCACCACAGCGCGGAGAACGCACCGCCGCCAAGCAGGAATACCGCGACGATCCACGGCCACCATGATCCGGCGGGTTTTTCCTCCGCGCCCGCGCTCGGCGTGGGGAAGCTCGGCAACCGGGCGGCGGGCGCCGGGGCCGGCGTTGCGCTTACGCCGGGCGCGACGGAAGGAGGCGCAATCGGGGGCGTTGTCGAAGGGACGGCGGCGGTGGGCGCAATGGCAGTTGGCCGCGGTGCCGGTGCGGCCGCTCTCGGCGCGGGCGGCGACTTCGGCGTAACGACGCTCGGCACCGCGATCCGTGGAACCGGCGTTGGCGTTGGCGTAACTATGGCGGGACCCGGTGCGGGAGCCGGCGTTGTGGATCGAGGCGCCGGAGTCGGCGCGGGGTGCGGCGCCGGCGTATCGGGCAGAGGCCCGATCACTTGCGGCGTCGGCGTCGGCGCGGGCTGCAGGCGGAAATCTGACACCTGCGCGGCCGCTGGGGCCGCGAACAGCGCAGCGGTACCGGCGAGAAGGAGTGCGCGTCGTGTCATGTGGGTCCGGCGCTCTTTGCGAGCGCCGCGTGAATAGCCGCTGAAACCGCCGCGTCAACGCGAGGCTCTTGTGCCGCGCCGCCGCACGCGCCATCAGGCCGCGCATGACCGAGCCGAACACCCCCGGCGTGCCGCTTCATCTCGGGCGGCCCAGCGCTCTTCCGGCCAACCCCGAAGAGGCCGTGCTGGACTATGTGTCCAATCCGCGCATGGGGGCGCTTTACCTCGTGCGCTTCGCCGCGCCCGAGTTCACGTCGCTGTGTCCGGTGACCGGGCAGCCCGACTTCGCCCATCTGGTGATCGACTACGCTCCCGATGAGCGGATCGTCGAGAGCAAGAGTCTCAAGCTGTTCCTCGCTTCCTTCCGCAACCACTGCGGGTTCCATGAGGATGTGACCGTCGGCATCGGCCAGCGCCTGGCCGGGGAAATGCGCCCGCGCTGGCTTCGGATCGGCGGATACTGGTATCCGCGTGGGGGGATTCCGATCGACGTATTCTGGCAGACCGGCGTGGCGCCGGAGGAGCTTTGGCTTCCGGATCAAGGTGTCGCACCTTACCGTGGGCGAGGCTGACTTGCGCGGAGCGCAGTCCATCGACTAGGCGGCGCGCGGACCTTACCAACCGAGTTTCAATCTCAGGGGAACAGCATGCGCATCGTAATGATCGGCACCGGCTACGTCGGCCTGGTTTCCGGCGCCTGCTTTGCCGATTTCGGGCATGAGGTCACCTGCGTCGACAAGGATCCGGCCAAGGTGGAGGCCCTGCTCGGCGGCCGGATTCCGATCTTCGAGCCCGGGCTCGACGAACTGGTGGCGAACAACGTTGCCGCAGGCCGTCTGCGGTTCACGCTCGACATCGCCGAAGCGCTGCCGGCCGCGGACGCGGTGTTCATCGCCGTCGGCACGCCCTCGCGCCGCGGGGACGGCCATGCCGATCTGTCCTATGTCTATGCGGCGGCGAAGGAGATGGCCGGGTACTTGCGCCCCGGTGCGGTGGTGGTGACCAAATCGACCGTCCCCGTCGGCACCGGCGACGAGGTCGAGCGTATCATCCGCGAAGCGCGGCCGGACTTCGAGTTCTCGGTCGCCTCGAACCCCGAATTCCTCCGCGAAGGCGCGGCGATCGAGGATTTCAAACACCCCGACCGGATCGTCATCGGCGTCAACGACGAGCACGCGCGCGCGGTGCTGCAGGAAGTCTATCGTCCGCTGGTGCGTAACGAGAGCCCCTTGCTGGTGATGGCCCGCCGCGCGGCGGAACTGACCAAGTATGCCGCCAACGCCTTCCTCGCGACCAAGATCAGCTTCATCAACGAGATCGCCGATTTGTGCGAGAAAGTCGGCGCCGATGTGCAGGACGTTGCCAAGGGCATGGGCCTCGACAGCCGGATCGGCCCGCGGTTCCTGATGGCCGGGCCGGGCTATGGCGGATCGTGCTTCCCCAAGGACACGCTGGCGCTGCTCAAGACCGGGCAAGACTTCGAGGCGCCGCTGCGGATCGTCGAGGCGGTGACGCTGTCGAACGACAATCGCAAGCGGCAGATGGGCCGCAAGGTGGTCCACGCGCTTGGCGGCAACGGGCACGGCAAGACCGTCGGCGTGCTCGGCCTGACGTTCAAGGCCAACACCGACGATATGCGCGATTCGCCCGCCCTGGCGATCGTCCAAGCGCTGCAGGATGCCGGCATGACGGTGCGCGCCTACGACCCCGAAGGGATGGAGCAAGCGGCTGGGCTGCTCGACGGCGTGACTTACTGCAAGGATGCCTACGAAGCACTCGAAGGCGCCAGCGCCG
>Ga0164242_10005908_pt1 | contig 13542 bp, 12 predicted proteins | sample OricomgcompostMG_FD_108783 | JGI IMG/M metagenome (GOLD analysis project Ga0164242, IMG submission 108783) | Miracle-Growth compost microbial communities from Emeryville, California, USA - Original compost - Miracle growth compost (MG) ...
CAGCGTTTGTCCCCCAGGAACTGGCGGCGGAACTGCCAATTCGAACTACAACTACACACAGTAGCCACACACCTCGGTGAGGCTTCCAAGGCACGAACCATTGACTACGGTGAAACCCTGGTGGCGGGCACCATTGCGGTCCGTGCACTCCAGTGCCCCACCACCTACGTAGGTGGTGCCAGCCTCAAAGGCGAACATCTTATTAAGCCTTTCCCTCTTGCACCTGTGAAAGAATGACCATTAAGCTTCTCCTCAAAAAAACAAATCGCTTTAGCCCTCCACTGCTACTCAGCTGTGATCTACTCTAGTAGGAAATATGGGGGAGTCAAGCGATGAGGACCAGCGGTCCGTTGAGGTACAGTACATCCAAGACAGCCATGTAAGCTCGTTGAACACCTCCATTGACAAGAGTGACGCTACCAGGTCGTCTTTGATCCGTCCAATCCGTACCGCCGCAAGAGCTCCCTTGTCACCAACGATACAATCAAACCTCGCCTCCGACGCCATTCTCACAGGACCCAATGCCTTGTCCACCAATTCCTAGAAAACCAGCAGAGAGTCAGAGCCACTGACCACGATGAGGACCACGATGAGGACCATGACCAAGGCCACGATGAGGATGGCCGGGATGGAAACGAGAGCCACCACCAACCGCAGCGCCACGGCAAGGATGTAGCGCACAGGCAAGGCTCAAGACGCCTGGTGGAACCCAAAGGCACAGCCAAAAACGGCTACTCTGTACTCGATAACCCTAGCGACACTAGCGATGTGGGACAGGTCGACGAGAAGCATTGGAAGGTTGGCATCGTTCAACCCAGCATAGATTCGGAAACGACTGGCGCAGACGCGATGCACAGCCGCCTCCTGACCAAGAAGCAGCTGAGCGACATGGCCTGGGGTGTCCGCGAGCTCAGCAGACGACTGGGTAGCATGCGGCTTAAGTTTAAAGTCAAGAGCATCTTCGTCTTAGCCAAGATCCAGGATCCAGATCTACTTCTCAAAGTCAGGCAATTGACTAAGTGGTTGTTGAGCAGGGAGAGAGGCAGCAGGTATACCGTTTACGTGCAGAGGGAAATTAAGGATAACAAGAAATTCGACGCTACAGGGCTGCTGGAGGAGCTGAAGAAGGACTACGCCGAGGCAGGAGAGATGAGTGAGGAAGCAAACAAGGATATCACGTCGCGCCTGAGGCCCTGGGACGAGCACATGTGCCGCACACGGCCCCACACCTTCGACTTCGTGATCACCCTCGGCGGCGATGGCACCGTATTGTACGCAAGCTGGCTCTTCCAGCGCATCGTCCCGCCCGTCCTCAGTTTCTCCCTCGGTAGCCTCGGGTTTCTGACTAAGTTCGATTTTGAGGACTACCAGAAGACTTTGAATAGCGCTTTTACCGACGGAGTTACGGTCAGCCTGAGGCTGAGATTCGAGGCCACGATCATGCGGAGTCAGAAGAAGAAGTCGAACTTGGTAACAGACTCGGCCAGTGGGACGAATGAAGAGGACGAGGAGCTCCTTCAGCGGAAGCGAGATCTCGTAGAGGAGCTCGTTGGTGAGGAGAAGGACGACGAGCATACCCACCGGCCGGACGGCACTTATGAAATCTTGAACGAAGTGGTAGTAGATCGCGGCCCAAGCCCGAGTAAGTAACCGACTATGCGCTTAAGAACCTTCCCGCCACCTTCATCTATCTGTCGCAGACACTGACGCAATATTGTTTAAAGCCCTGTCCTTCACGGAAATATTCGGAGACGACGAGCACTTCACGTCGGTCTTGGCCGACGGCCTCTGTGTCTCAACCCCCACGGGCTCAACTGCCTATAACCTAGCCGCGGGAGGTTCACTCTGCCACCCGGAAAACCCCGTGATGCTAGTGACGTCCATCTGCGCGCACACGCTGTCCTTCCGACCCATCATCCTGCCCGACACGATCGTGCTACGCATCGGTGTGCCCTACGACGCAAGGACGAGCTCGTGGGCAAGCTTCGACGGGCGGGAGCGCATGGAGCTGTCCCCGGGGGACTATGTCACCATCAGCGCCAGCAGGTACCCTTTCGCCTCGGTGCTGTCGCCCGGCAAGAGGAGCGAGGACTGGGTTAACAGCATCAGATCCAAGCTCAACTGGAACACGAGGCAAAAGCAAAAGGCTTTCAAAGAGTGGGAGCGATAGCTGCCGTGTCTGACGAAGGCTCCGGGCTTGGCAATGCTTTGTTGGATGTATCAACAGCGTCGCTGGCATGGCGGCAGAAGTTGTGAGGGTGAGGTGGCAATGCTCTCGAAGTTGGCAAGTGACAATACAGGAAGAGAGTGCCAAGTGAACCTACAGATGTTTGACCCTCCAAACGGGCGCCAACCAGACTTTTTGTTTCCAAGGCGTGTGGGGGGGTTAGAGGGCGAAGGGAAGGGATTACATTACCTAGGCGTTTGTGTCATACGAAAGCAATCTATTTTTTTGCGGCGAACATGGGCAAGGGAATGCATGTAGGTGCCTTATCAGTTGCCGATGCAAAGATCGGGGTCTCCCATTGGTGCTTTGATGTCGATTTCAGTAAACTGCTGAAACAGGCGGCCCATCCAACCGCCAAGACTTTGACCCATGCCCCTTTTCTCGTCCCGGCAGGCAGGATCAACGGTTACACCGTGTGGTTGACTACGGCGGGCATTATTGGAGATGACTTGTGCATGGTCAAAACCACACGCTTATAAGCATGGACCTCAATATACATGCTCTTTGAGCAAAGACCGTCGCTTGACAACGGCTTTCCCACGATCATCGAGGAGAAGGTTTCATGATTGTGTAGTCGTCGACAGGTAATGCAGAGTCAGAGCTCCTGCTCGATTCCCTATCGTCGTTTTCAGTCACCGCCGCAACTTATGGAGTTGGGATGGCTTCTATATCTCAAGATATCTAAGCCACATAGAAGCGGTTCCCAGACGCGTATAGAGCGTGGAATATACGAGAAATATGAGAGATCTTTATGTATTGCATGTTCCCGTCTTAACCTAGCCAAAGTAAACCGCCGGTCTTCCCGGCACCGTATCCTTAACGCCTGTAGAAGGGAACACAGCCAAGTGCTCCCCAGATAGCACATCACGAGGGGTAATAGACGCCAAACCCATTGGGGGGCTCATCAAAAAATACATTCCGAATCTAAATCAACCTAGTCGGAGCCCCTCAATGTTTTTTCTTTTCGTGGTATTTTTCTCCCGTCCTCTTCCCCATCTGTCGGCGTGAAGAGCAAAACAATATTCGAACCGGCGGACCCCTTCGGTTTTGAGAGGGCTTGTTTAATCCTCGTCCTCGTCAAGCTGCTCCACAAATGTCAACGTGACGCCCTCGTCGCCGTCAACATTAAGGTTGACGGCGTCGAGTGCGTCGCGCCTGGACAGGGAGGCAGCTGCAGGGACGACGGGCACCGCTAGGTCGCGGGCTCGCTTACTCGAGGGGTTCTGGAGAGCTTGGAGAAATGTCAGTACCGAGTGTGACGGTTTTTGTTTACAAAAGAAAAAGTGGGCAGATTCGGATCTAGATAGAATGTGTAGTCCCAGTGGGAAAGGTGTTCTCGGGGACTCAACGGGACTCACAAGCTGGGACACCGCGGCGAACGTACATGGTTGTCACCCTAGCCCGGACCTTGGGGGCTGCCTCATCGACGTCACGCTTTTCGACGGTGCCCTTGCCGGCGCGAGCAGCGGCGGTGGGGTTGTTGTCGACGATGATACCAACACCAGATCCCTCGGCACCAGTTCCGAGTTGAACCTTGGGTCCCTTGACGAGAGCAGCCTCGGCGTAGAGGAGTGCGCGGTCGAAGCCGGCAAGGTCTCGCTTCGCCTTGGGGGCGTCGGCTTCTTCGCGGGGGGCGATCTCCTTGCCTAGGCCTTGAAGAGAAGAGATCTGTCCGGCCTTATTGGTTCAACGAGAGAGCTATCAGTAAGGCGTTCTGGTACACGCGCGAGGGAAGTGTTACGGTGCTCACCTGCTCAGACAAAGTCGGGTCCGGAGAGCCAATGGAGATGGCCTCGGTCTGACCCTCAGCAGCAGCAGCGGCGGCTGTGTCGGCCGTGGCGGCATTGGCAGTAGAAGCGGCGGCCTGCGTGCCTGCAGCGTTTGCGGCGGCGTTGACCGCCGCGCCTTCCAGAGCGTTCATGAGGTTCGACACGTCCTGCTTGCCTCCGAAGCTGATTTCACCATCACCTGTTGGCCCCGCGTGTCAGTAATGTCTTATTCTACTCCCGACACCTGACCGTAGCCATGGGTATACGGGGTATGTGGCATGCCCGAAGAACTAACCGACTACCAAGGCTGGCGAGTAAGCACCAAGGTTGATGTTGAGGGGGAGTGCGGCCGCCAGGCCGGCAAAGGCGATGATTCTGTAATTGACCATGTTGACTAGTAGACTTTTGCCGTAGAAGCTCGGAAGATGTGCTGGCGTTCGGGTCTCCGGGGGGGGATACAGAATAATAAAGGCCGATGGGAGTTGTCCTTCGATATTAAGAATTGACCGGCGACGACCAGCGCCAGAGAAGAGAAAGTAGATATAAAATGAAAGAAGGAAAAGAAAACAGAAACAGAAACACCAGGTTCGAGAAAGAGACAGGGATATCCAGAAACAGTTGAGTAGCCTGCTTCTAGAAGAGGGTCAAAAGAGGAGAGTGGGATGGGAGGGTATTCATATATCTCTCGATCTCTTGCGCCTGGCCCTGAGGCAACGCCGCACCGGCCACTCCTGAGCTATGGTAAACATTGAGGATGGCGGGAAGCCTCGATGGCTTCCACTTCCCACTCTCCCCCACTGCTACACTAATAGCACGGGTAGACAGCTAGAGTGAGTGAAACGCAAGTGACACTGGTCGACGGCAAGCAAGATAAGAAGCTCTTGGCGGACAGGGCCAGGGCCTAGAATGTCATCGTGACGGATCTCACCGCGCGCCGGTGCCCCTGGAGGAACGTGAACAGTGGGTATGGCCTTTCCGAGGCCGTGGGATTCGAGTATACGTTGTATGCAGCAAAGGTGGACGACATGATGTTTGGTGGGTGTTTCCCGCAAAATACCATGTACCCATAGGGAAGGTTTTGGCGGGTACCAAGCAAAATCAAGCAAAAACCAAGAGAAATCATGAGAAATCAAGACTTTTCGCCAAGCGGTGACACGCCAACAGGAGCGTTTTGCCAAGAAGAATATGAGCCTCAGGAGGGTTTTGCCAAGAACGAGGGCGACGCAGACCCCGGCCCAGCGCTGAAGCTATTTTGGGGTCCGTGGATTGGCTTCTTCCGCCCCGCCTTTTTGTTCCTGCATGCCGAAGCCAGGGACGTGAGCGTCGTTCCCGGAGAGCCCGTTAAGATTCCTGTTGCATGTTATAGCCCAGGGCGCGGGAGCCGTGCAGCGGCACTGCAGTGGGTGCGACCTTTTTCTTCCCATGTTTCCCCAATTGCCCGCTGCCCCCCATGTCAGCCCCCCCATGTCCCACAGGGCGAACGGCCGATCACACACCCTCGGGGCCACTGGGCGTTTTTCTGGGCGAGGAAATATACGGGCGATCTCACTGCCTTCTCCCAGGTCTGGAGCAGTAATCTTCCGTAATGCATTGGAAGGGTCCACATCTTCTTTTTTTGGACACCACCCTTGCGCAGCAGATGGCCGACCAGGCATTGTTGGCAGATGTCTTGGAAGTCTTGGAAAGCTTCTTTTACTTACCTCATGGTGATAGTCATATATATATGCGATCATTTTGGCCGTGGGCCTATCAATGCCCATAGTTCTGCGTTGCGTGGATCCCGTTCCCCATTTAGTGACGGCTTTGTCATTTGATCGCTCTCAACTCTGTGGGAATAAAGCAACTTCCCTTCCCCCAAAACGAGCTAAGACGTCCTGTCTCAGCTGTCCTGCCGATGTAGTGTACTCTGTAAACGCCCCACCAGTCGGGGGGCCAAGGCCCAGACCATCTCCCCCTTGCCGACCCCAGCAGCTAACGAACGAGCCAAATGTCTCGAAGCTGCACGCCCCAATGACATTTCACCGACCGGGGTACTGAGAGCGGCATGCCACTGAAGCACCGCCAAGAAAGGAACGGTCTGAGGATGCCAAGTCACAATGGTTCTTGTTGATCAGGAACAGAGGCCCTTCGTCTAACAGAGATACTCGACCGCGCGCAAAAGCCTTGATATAGCCGTATGCGCAATCCGCTTTACCAGCCGTTGGGCAACCGACAATCCTGCGTTGCGCGGAATGTCCCTCCCCTCAACTCTAGAGTCACCATGCCAACACGAGCTTGCTTCGACCCTTGCTCCTCGCGGGCGACGTCCCCAAGAACCGACCCCAGATTCTCCCGCTTGCCAGAGCTCGCTTGCTCGACAGGGGAGGCTGTGGATAACCAGGGGGGTGTGCTGACTCCATCTGAATTCGTCTGCACTCCGCCTCCCGGTTCGTCGGCGCTCCGAGAGGTATATCTCCGTTAGCTCGAGCCGAAACATAAGGGAGGCTGGTACCCCGCCGTTCCTGTGAACCGCTCGATGATCGCGATACACTCGGTTGACCGAGGCACCATGAGCCCTTTGGCTTGGCGGTGGGCCTGAGAGCTCGTCCTCGGCGGCCACACGACTTTCTCTAATCGATTGCTGAGTTGTGTTGCCCTTGTCGGCCGAGCGAGCTCCCAATGGTTCTATATGCGTAAACTGCGAATATATTGCATGGTCATATCGCCCGCCAATGCTCAAGTCTCGAGCCCAGAGACTCGGTGGGTTTGGCTCAACAGTGCGAAGCCAGATTAGATGGAGGACCGGCGCCTTCTTTGATCTGTTCGGGAGCCTCCCACAAATAGCATCCGCGCCGCGACATGGTATCATCGGTCTCGGCCTGGATGCGATGGTGCTTCTTGGCACTGTTTCTAGACCCTCGCCGATCCGAGAGTGAGCAAACTAACCCACAGGAGCGCAGGAGGTCATAGTTGCAACATTCAATTAGCACGCTGCCTGAGGGTTAGCCTTGGAAGACTCGATATTTTTAGTCGCGCCGGTGCCTCGGGAAGCCAAGATCCGTAACATATCCAATATGTTATCTCCCATCCATGAATTGAAATACTTTCCCATCCACGAATTATCATGTGGTATGGCTCCACTGGTAGTTATCCGTGGACTCTGGGTGCCAACTCATCCGAGAAGCTATTCCCAACCATCGCATCTATCCAACGTCCTGGATCCAGGTCGCCCTTTATAGGGTCTCTACCACCACCTTTTTGCAAGTCGAGATTTATCGAAGGGTTATCCAGATACCGCACTGCCAAAGCTAAAACATTGAGGCATGCTGAACCAGCCTGTAGAGCCCTCAAAATTGAAGAAGATATTCGACTTTTGATGGCAGTAGTGACTGGAAATTTGAGGATGAGACAACTCCGAACGGCCGATACCAATTGTACGTACCATAAGAAGGTATACTAGAGGAAAGAATATTTAACACTCCAGCGCGATGGATTGTCACCCGTGTTCGCGATCCGGGGCACGTGTCAGCACGTTAGCACGTGATAGATTGCAAAATTCCGCCTGCGCCAATATGAGGCCCGTGCATATACGCCTGCCTTCCGTCCTATCGGATCGAATTGATTGAGCTGTCCCGAAATTTTTGGATTTGCTGCCAAATTTTCCCATCAGAGTCCGGAGCTTCGAGTTGGTCGAGATATTCAGGAGCCTCGTTCTTTTCCATCATCTCCGCTCATTCTAGTTTTACTTCTCAGGGTTGCCGCCTTATTTCAGCCATGTCTACCTCCTTCAGAACCATTGCCCCGTTTCTACGGACGGCACGATACGCCCTCAGGAGACCAGCCAACCCGCTCGTCTCCCTGCAACGCCAGAGCCCATCACCTGTTCTTAACCTAGCTCGATCATACGCCGTGTTCGAGAGGAGCAAGCCTCACGTTAATATTGGTATGAGTGGTAACCCTTGCCGGGTCAGACTCATTGGCAAAGACTGACATCTCACGCGATTCCAGGCACAATTGGTCACGTCGATCATGGCAAGGTATGTAGACATCACCATGCGCAGAGACAACCATGAGAACCATACTAATGTGGTTCGGTGTACAGACTACACTGTCGGCGGCTATTACAAAGAGGCAGGCAGAGAGGGGATTGGGAAACTTCCTTGACTACAGTTCCATCGACAAGGCCCCCGAGGAGCGGAGGCGTGGTATTACCATCGCGACCTCGCATCTCGAATACGCGACCGAGAAGCGCCATTACTCCCACGTCGACTGCCCCGGGCACGCCGATTATATCAAGAACATGATCACGGGTGCCGCCAACATGGATGGCGCCATTATCGTGGTCGCCGCCTCGGACGGACAGATGCCCCAGACCCGTGAGCACTTGCTGCTCGCGCGACAGGTCGGCGTGCAGCGCATCGTCGTCTTCGTCAACAAGGTGGACGCCATCGAGGACCCGGAGATGCTGGAGCTCGTCGAGATGGAGATGCGCGAGCTCCTGACCACCTACGGCTTCGACGGCGACGAGACCCCCGTCATCATGGGTTCGGCCCTCTGCGCCCTCGAAGGCAAGCGTCCCGAAATCGGCGAGCAGAAGATCGACGAGCTCATGAGGGCCGTCGACGAGTGGATCCCCACCCCGGAGCGTGACCTCGAGAAGCCCTTCCTGATGTCCGTCGAGGACGTCTTCTCCATTGCTGGCCGTGGAACCGTCGCATCTGGCCGTGTCGAGCGTGGCACCCTGAAGAGGGACTCCGAGGTCGAGCTCGTCGGAAAGGGAGGCGAAGTGATCAAGACCAAGGTCACCGATATCGAGACCTTCAAGAAGTCGTGCGACGAGTCCCGAGCTGGTGACAACTCTGGCCTGTTGCTACGCGGCATCCGTCGTGAGGATGTCAGGCGAGGCATGGTTATTGTCCAGCCTGGCAGCGTCAAGGCCCACACCCAGTTCCTGGTTTCGCTCTACGTCCTCACCAAGGAGGAAGGTGGACGACACACCGGTTTCCACGAGAACTACCGGCCGCAGATGTACGTCCGAACTGCGGACGAGAACGTCGCGCTCTTCTTCCCCGAGGGTACCGAGGACGCATCCTCCAAGATGGTGATGCCCGGTGACAACGTCGAGATGGTGGCCACCCTCCACCAACCTGTCGCCATCGAGGCCGGCCAGCGCGTCAACATCCGCGAGGGAGGCAGGACCGTCGCCACCGGTCTTGTTACCCGTATCGTCAAGTAAATTCGGCTTGGCCGTTTTGCTGTTGTACAGAAGCTTGTTCCCGGGTGAGCTGATGCAGGAGAGATCGCTCGCATGTTAGGGTCTATTGGACGGGGGCCAGGTCGTACGGAGTTTCCAAACAAAAGTCATAAACTGTACACTTGTAAGATAAAAAATGATGTATACGAGAGACCCCTGCTTCGGGCACCTGTACATTGGGACGACATTTCTGGATCTCCACTCTTCTTCTACCCTTTAGCTTCTGTCGTGTAGGTATATAGACAAGGGATAGGGCAAATAATAGATGTACAAGAAGATATCCGGTTTGACGAAGCGAAGTTCTCTACAGTGCGGCATCTACGCGCAAGCACGACCTCACAAATATTTGGGCGTCTGGATTCTGACCCCTTTTTCGGCTCCTATGATGGCTGGTAGGTGGTGGATAGCAGTTCAGGTTCATCTACTCCCGCAAAGAGTGATTTAACACGGTGGTAGCAGTCCCGACGCAAAGCAGCAGAAACATGACACAGTTACCTACCCCCCTAATAAACGAGATGGCCTGGATACCAGATATGTCGCCTACATCACAAACCTAGACTCCTCCTACGTGTTTCGGTACCCTGGCAAACACGCATTTCAGCGCAGGTCAAATATTTGGCACCAGTGACGCACGCTCGTCCCGGGAATGTCACGGCAGTTTCGCGCAGCTGAGCAGTCGACGTGGATTCGCAACGGTCTATTCTTCTGTCGATGCGGGTATTCTGGTTGTTTTCCCCCATTCTCTGAGTTCGCAGACCAGTTCCCTTTTCCGGAAGTCACACCAAGAACTCCATTATGCCATGTGGACGGCCCAGAATGCTCATTGGAAGTAAAGCATGGGGAATGTATCGAGGCGACCGCCGTTCGTCCTCCCCGACTCCCCTCCCATCCTCCCCTCAACCCCTACCCCTCTCGGAGACAGATTTAACGGTGCTACAGTCAAAATGTCAGTAATTGCCCGTATTTTGCTTCCGTCTCCCCTTCGCTGGCTCTGCCGAGACGTGGCGACCGGAGCGTTCTTTCCACCCCCAATCCACACTCGGTTGTTCAATCGTACCTTGACGAAGCCAATGTCGGCGGACTTTTCCCGGAAGCACTGACGGCAGATGTTGAGGCCGTACTTTCGGATGAGACCAGCCTTGTGGGCGCAGACTCGGCTACGAAGAAAGCGAATCAGTATCCATGTGCCTCAACCACCCCACAACCCACAACCCGTCGGGGGGCTTGCATACCATGAGCGAGAGCCCTTGCCGTATGTGCGCGGGCGCGAATTCCAGACGGACTCGTGAGACATGTTGTGCGAATGTTGGCAGACGTGAGGCCTCGGTGGGAAGTGTGCTGGTGTGGTGAATTGGGCGAGGTTTCGGTCGGTGTCGTGAAGTTTTGAGGTGGAGGTGCAAATTCGGCGATTACCAGGTGGTTTTTTTGTGTGGTGTCGCTAGCAAGGGTTGACCGTGCCCCAGCCTCGGCCGTAGCGGAGCATTGAGTGTGGCTTGAGCATATGCTGTGGCTGATGACATGCATTTTCCTTATCAGTTGATTAGCGTGGTTTCTTATCGTCAGCGTCAGCAGGTGGCCAGTGCGCCGCTGCAACACGCTAGAGGCACTACTCCTCAGCGCTAACTGAACGCCACCTTCAAACCTGGATGAGCGCGAGGTGGCATTGGAGCTCTGACCACTGACAATTGGAGAAGGTGGCATCTTTCTCAGAGCTGGTCGATTCTGAGACTTGGTGTTTCTTCCTCCCAAATATTTCCCACTTTCCGCTATTGAGTGGCAGCACCTTATTTATTCCGATACTAGGCATATTAAAACATTGCTATCATCCCTTCTCCAACTCGCCGAACCCCAATTCGAAAAAAAATGGTCCTCCTCAAGAGCTTCGTGCTCGCCGGCCTTGCCGTCGCCGTGTCGGCCAAGTCGGCAGTCCTTGACCTCATCCCCGACAATTTCGACGAGGTCGTTCTGAAGTCTGGGAAGCCGACCCTTGTGGAGTTCTTTGCCCCGTGGTGCGGCCACTGCAAGAACCTTGCCCCCATCTACGAGGACCTCGCCCAAGTTTTCGAGTTCGCGAAGGACAAGGTCCAGATTGCCAAGGTCGATGCGGATGCTGAGCGAAGCCTGGGCAAGCGCTTCGGCGTGCAAGGATTCCCGACCCTCAAGTGGTTCGATGGCAAGAGCGACAAGCCCGAAGACTACAGTGGAGGACGCGACCTGGAGAGCCTGTCGGCTTTCATCTCGGAGAAGACTGGTGTCAAGGCCCGCCGGAAGGTGACCCCGCCCAGCAACATTGTCATGCTGAGCGACACTACGTTCCCCAAGGAGATTGGCGGTGACAAGGACGTGCTTGTCGCGTTCACGGCACCTTGGTGCGGTCGTAAGTGCCCTATCCTTTGTTCACCCACCCCGCGGTGGCAACATGCTAAGGTTCACGTTTCATAGACTGCAAGAGCCTCGCCCCGATCTGGGAGAGCCTCGCCAACGACTTTTCGACCGAGCCCAACGTCCTTATTGCTAAAGTTGATGCCGAGGCTCCTAACAGCAAGGCTGTTGCCTCGGAGCAGGGCGTGAGCTCGTACCCCACGATCAAGTTCTTCCCCAAGGGCAGCAAGACCCCCGAGGACTACAGCGGTGGCCGTGACGAGGCTTCCTTCGTCACCTTCATCAACCAGAAGGCTGGAACCCATCGTGCCGTCGGCGGCGGCCTCAATGCCCAGGCTGGCACCATCGAGGCCCTCGACAGCATTGTTGCCAAGTTCACCGGCGGCACCTCCCTGACCGAGGCTATCGAGGAAGCCAAGAAGGAGGCTGAGAAGCTGAAGGAGCAAGCCCAGTACAAGTATGCCGAGTACTACCTCCGGGTGTTCGACAAGCTGAGCAAGAACGATGGCTACGTTGCCAAGGAGCTGTCTCGCCTCGATGGAATCATCAAGAAGGGAGGTCTCGCCCCGGCCAAGTTGGACGAGCTCACCGGAAAGACCAACATTCTTCGGCAATTCGTCGAGACGGTGACGGGTGAAGAGAAGAAGGACGAGCTGTGAGGGAGGACGGAGAACTACGACCCGATATGTATCTGACTTCGCATCAAGACAGGAAGGGGCAGGGATATGCGCGCACTTGCAGTATAAAACTCTGGGCAAAGGCATCTTGGCTTTGAAGTTCTGGCATTGAAAGCAATGACACGACAAGTTATGACTATGATCGTTTCTAGTGACATCTCCGTGAAGTATTCATGTACGCGCCAGGTTGATATCTCCTGGATTCCGGTCCGTAACTCCAGAAACTCCCCGCCGAACCCATTGCGGCCGCTGTCCTTGGTAAATTTCAAACTTAGCTAGTTTCCCCCTCCGTTACCATCGTTGTTCGCCTTCAGTTGAGACTCAAGATTGTCTAAGCGCCTAGACATCTCATCCACTTTAAGCAGCCATGCAGTTAGCATCCACACTTCAACACCCTACTAGCTACCTATATATAGCGATAGCGATTGAGGACGACTTACTTTTGGCAAAGATCTCGCTCGAAACCCCGGAAAACTTGTTTGACAACGTGTTCAGGAGATCCTCGATCTGTGCCGAGAGTTCTGCCCGCGCATCATCGGACGTCTACAGTCGGGTGTGAGCGGGGGCGCGGTGCAATCGAGATTAACCCAGCCTCCTAGGCAACTTACGTTCGCTTGGGCAGTGCTGGAGTCGGCGTTGGAAGACATGATTATCGTCGACAAACCTTTGCAAGATCAAACGGAACCTTTTGACGGGCGTCGTTTGTTGCGCGACCAACGAGTTGAGGTCAAATTGCATTTTGTCTCAGCGGCCTGTCGAAGCAGCGGCCAGGGGGAGTGAATAAGACAGGGGTTCGCGTGGCGATAATTTACAGGTGTTGACAGTTGCCAAATGTGGCAACCTCCCGTTGTCCCGATGTCATGGTGTCGGGTCTCCACTGACGACCTCAAGGGTACTTTTCAACCATCTCATCCGCAATTCTGCTCTAGAAACCAGCTTTGAAGGCGGATCGGATGCTGCAAACACACCATGGCAAGTACGATTATAAGATGACCGCCGCAACACAACCTCGACAGCCATGCCTCCGCCGCAAGAGAACGCACGGGTCTTCATCCTGGTCATCCTCCTGCTCTGGCTCATCTCCTCGCCCGACAACGGGCCCGGGCTGATCTCCGTGCCCTCGATCACCTCCGCCCGCCTCGTTCGCCAGCGTCACGCGCACAGCGTCCTGAACAGCACGAAATGGGCCGACTTCTCCCCTCCGCTAGCCGGCGGCACCAAAGGCGCCGCGCCCCGCTTCCTGAACCTGACCGG
>Ga0164242_10005909_pt1 | contig 13542 bp, 13 predicted proteins | sample OricomgcompostMG_FD_108783 | JGI IMG/M metagenome (GOLD analysis project Ga0164242, IMG submission 108783) | Miracle-Growth compost microbial communities from Emeryville, California, USA - Original compost - Miracle growth compost (MG) ...
CAGGGGCTGCCTTCTAGGCCGACTGAAGAACTTCGAAAGTGAGGGACATGATTGTTCGGTGCATGCACGGGAAAGGGACTGCCAATGACATCGACGAGACCCTTGATACCCCATGATACCCATCGCCCAACCACCAGGGGGGGTGGAGGTCTTGAATACTACGTCGCAGGTACTATCACAGAGGGACTGCATGCCAGGGTTGAAGAGCTGAATTTCTCTCAATACTCTAAGTAATACTTGAAAGCATAAGAATACGTACTCGATACCTACTCCAGACTCCATACTCCATACTTGATACTTGGTATCTGATACTTGATAACCCAATACACGCGGTACACCCCCCCTCCCACCTTCGACTCCCCCTTGCCATAACACTGCCACTCTAGGCCATCTTAAAGTGCGAAACCGTCTTACCCCAGGCAGGGAGCTCGTTGTCACTTGTTGGAACCTGTACACTCGAGCTAGTGATCTGGATATCGAGACCGGCAACAGTCGCGGCATCGAAGACCGTCCCGTCCACGCCAATCACGCCGAAGCGGAGCTTCTCCTTCAGGTACGGCTCCACAATGTCGGTCTCGAGGCCTGGAAGGACGCCCGCCAGCGCCTCCTTCACGAGGGCCGCAGTCAGGGGCACGGTGCCTCTCGTGTCGGGGCCTTGGTGTCCCGTGCCCCGCCGGCCCGGGGCTGCAAACACACACATCGTGCCCACGAGGTTCGGGGCATGTGCCCAGGTCTGGGTGTCCTTCGGGATGTCGCCGAGGAAGAAGTGAATGTAGAAGGTCCCGCCCGGTGCCTTTTTCTCCACCCGGATATTTGCAACCCACTCGCGGTATTGGTTATGCACGATGACGGACCGACCCGGCTCGACGGTTGAAGTTGTACCGACTCGGCCGACTCCGCCCTCATCTAATGTGGGAACGACTTCCGCACTGTTACTCTTTCCAATCCCGACAAGGCTTGGCGGGCTTGACCCGCCGTAGAGTCGGTTTATGATCAGTTTGATGCTGGCCTGCGCCCGGCTGTCGATCTTCCTGCCATCCAGATCGAGACCAGCAACTTCGGCATAGGTATACCCAAACGTACGTGGGTCTCGGGCCGTGTCAGAAGTCCAGAAAACTCCATCGGAGTTGGCAAAGAACGGCGTCAAACCCGTTGTCGAGTTTACGATCTGGCCCGACGGCATGGTAAAAGTGCCCCAGGATGTAGGCTCAGGCTTGATCCATGCCTCGGGATAGAGAGCTTGCCACATGGCAAATAGACGGTCAACCATCGCATGGTGCAGGAAGAACAGGGGATCAAAGGCCGAAAATGGGATGATAGACATATGGCCTTTTCTCCCGCCTGTCAGGGCGTGGATTGCGTCGTGCAGTGATTCGAGTGAGTCGTACGATGAATTGGTGCGATCGGGTATCCAGCCCTCATTGCTGAAGGTCGTATAGTTCTTATAGTTTGAGAATAGCGTATAGAGCCGTTGTTGAAAGGACGGGAGGTTTCTGTCCAAATTCATCGCGACCAAGCTGTTATTAGATTGCGCAGACTTGTCTTCGCTTGTAGGGCTTCTCATTGTCGATACCCACATATCCCACTTGCATCACACGATGGTCAGTGTGGGTAGGAACGAACAGCAGCGTGGGGATTTTACATACCGGTGCATCGGGGAACGCCGAGGTGTCCAACGGCTTGAATCCGTAGGCGAAAAGGGGGTTGGAAATTTTCTGTACTCCGTTCGGGCCATCCACGTCAATCATTGAATCTTCCCATACGCTCCGGGGGAGGACGCTTTCTCCCATGGGAGGGGTTACAGCCCAATCCCAGTACGGAATTCGGAAATCGGCGGCCGCGGCTTGGTATCGCTCCCTCTCTGCCTTCTGCGGCCAGAGCGAGGCAATGAATTCGATCGTGCTATGGAGCATACCCTGTCCGTGAAATTATCAGTCCTGTGGTTCATCTGACCTCTCTGAGTTGGGCCCGTTATTTAGCCTCAAGGGCTTTCGACGCACCTCGTACAAGGAAATGTACGGACGATGCCATGTTGGGAAGAGGACATCTCGGTGATGACAGTAGCCCATATACTGCGAGTCATCGACTCCTTCTACACCAGACCAGGCCTGGTACGGTGCTCCATGTATGCCTGAGGCTTGTTAGGTCTTCTATGCTAGCGATCATTCTGGAAGGGCCATACCCGCGATCTGGTAATAAGAGAGTGGCTCTGACTGATCCACGAACTGCATCATACTGAGTCCCAGGATGTAGAGCGTCCATTGGTCCTTATTCTTCTCCAGTTCGCGGATTTCGTGCCTCAGGGGCACGGTCCCATCTACTTTCTGCAGGGGAGCCACGACAATCGGCTGCTCTGTCTTGCGTTTAACAAGCGGGCCAACGCCGATTCCAAAGTCGTATGGCACATGATGTTCACACGTAGCTAATTTCCCCAGCAGGAGAGGGACGGCGAGGAGGGCGAGAGTAAAACGCGCCATGTTGGTAGTCGACCACGTATGGAGGCGGAATTCGAAAGGAAATCGGATAGAGTGAGTGAAGACTCGGATAGAGTTAAGAACTTAGATGGAGTGAGGGAGAAGTGATAAATGTTCGGGAGTCAATGTGATAAGATGATGGATTTAACGGCGAGGGATAACTGCTATAAAAGCAGAATGGGGAGGGTAGGATGTTAAAGAAAATGTCTACCAAGGCACGCAGATACGGAAGCTCGTTTAGATGGGGGCGGACGGTCAGTGGTTTGTATCGTATTCTTTATCGAGGTACCTTCTACCTACCTACCTGCTGTAAGGTGGCCATCCGGGAAGGTGCAGTGGGATATTAACCACTCCTAGACCTCTGCAACCGAGGTACCTTCCATTCTTCCTGCGCTGATATGCGTTGGCAGACCGAGAACTTTAAATTCCCAGGAAAACGGTTGGGGCATGTCTGGAGCATGCTGCATATCATCACCGCTCCCTCCCAACGGGGGGCCGTTGTGCCTGACGTGGCCGTGAAGATGTGTGATACGCGGGCTCCCACAGGTAGGCTGCCGATTGAAAGTAGTCTCTCGACTTGGTGGAACCCATGAAAGCAAACAGTCCCCATAACACGAAGTGATGTGAGAAACAAGTAGAGGTGGCAAAGCCGGCAACGGAGTAGCTGCCTTGTTAAAGAACTTTAATAAAATCCATTGATTCGTAAACGCCGTTGTGGATGCCCGTCTATGATACCGAAATCAAGCCGGTTTGACGCGGCTCTCCTAATAATAACTTTCCTGCCTGAATACCCTGCAGTGACTTTTGTCTCGGGGACCCCTTCCGCACAGCGTCCTTGGAATCCAGGCGATACTTCAGCTTGACCCCCATCGCTGCTAGTTCTACATCCAGGAACTTCAGCGCACCCGGGACGACGACGGTGGTGGTGTTATCACCGCCGATCCACTGGTGGCCCTGCCCGTCCTCCCATATCTCGCCGTCCAGCTTCATCAGGTCCAGATCCTCGACCTGGTCGAGGCGCATCGCACAGTTGCGGCACCGTACGGCACTGATGGCCTTCCGCTTGCCGACGAAGGGCGATACGGTGGGCTGCACCGACAGGAACGACCCGCACGACCGGCAGATCCAGGAACGCGAGTAATCCGAGCAGTTGAGCAGCCGATCCTGCAGGAGGAAGGCCGTGCCGTGCGCGAGGAGGGCGTCGCGCTCCATTTCTCCCACGCGGATGCCGCCACCCTTCTTCCTCCCCTTGATGGGCTGGCCTGTCGTGGGGACGACCGGCCCGGTTGTGCGCACCTGGTACTTGTCGTTGACCATGTGTCGGAGGCGCTGGTAGTAGACGACGCCGACGTAGATATCCGCGGCGAATTCCTCGCCCGTGATGCCCGAGTACATGGGCTCGCTCCCGTGATAGTTGTACCCGGCCTTCATCAGCTGATGGCCAAAGTAGTCGCCGGCCGTATCCTCCTCGTCAAACTTGAACGGCGTCGAGTCTTGAGCGAGGCCGTGTAGAGCGCCCGCCTTCCCGGCGAGCGACTCGACAAACATGCCGATCGTCATTCGGGAGGGGAACGCGTGCGGGTTGATGATGACGTCCGGCTGCATGCCGGATTCCGAGAAGGGCATATCGATGGCCGGCCACTTCTGAGAACACACGCCCTTCTGTCCGTGCCTCGACGAGAACTTGTCTCCAATGACTGGCGCCCGGGGGGTGCGGAGCTTGATGGATATCGTCTGGGCTGGCTCGTTTCCGGTCTCGCTTCCGATAATACGAACTTCTTCAACGAAGGAAACCTCTGAATCCTTGTACTTCTCGAAGTGATTTACGCCGTCGCGGTTGACAAGTTGGCCGTTGTAATCGGGAGAAACGGTGTGCCACGCGTATAGGACGTCGCCTTCCTGCAGCATCCGCCCGACGTGTGGTAGCCCATCCTCGTCGAGCATAGCCTGCGTCGATGCTCGGACAGCACTGCCCGGAGCGAAGCCAAAGAGCTTGGTGACGTTCTTCGCCGACACAGCCCTTGATTCCTCCTTCAGCGTTATCTTCTTGGTTTTGTAGATCGTGCCGTGACCGAATCCACGCTCGTGGGCTGACTTGTTGATGATCATAGCGTCGTCCATGTCGTACCCAGTGTAGGCAATGACGGCAACAACGGCGTTCATGCCGTTGGGGAAGTTGTCGAAGCCGTAGGCGTTATGCAAAGGCGGCCGGACGATTGGCGTCTGGCCCGTTTGTAACCGGTACGCCTTGTTATCCGTTCGGTAGCACAAGGAAGTGCCGGGAGTTCCCATCGTTTGCTTACCCATTTGGCATTGGTACATGTTTCGGGGTGACTGGTTGAAGTCGGAAAAGGGGGTCATGTTGGCGAGGATAGATAGGATGTTGGTGGGATCAAACTCCACATGGCTCGACTCGCCCGGTACGGCCTCGGCATCCGTAACCGCAATTGACATGTACGGCTGCTCAAGAGGACCAACGTAGTCTTCTTGTCCAAGAGGTAGGTACTTGACCTGGCGAACCATCCTCGCGGGCTGTGAGGACATGTATATGCCAGGGTAAGAGCCGCCGTTGGACGGTGGGACGTGACCAATCTCCAAATGCAAAGGTACACCTCGATTTCCCTGCACCTTGTAGTGTCGGAAGGTATCGCCAATTCGTCGCGACTCGTCGGGTGTGCACCAGCCAATGATCTTGCCGTCGAGCATGACCACGACACTCTCGTCTGTAGCTGCCGAGGAAATGTCTACGACGCCAAGTTCGACAGCTAACCGAGGGATCTCGGACGCATCGACGTGGTCGGTCATGATCTTGCACTTGTGAGCGAGATGGTTTAGAAGACCGCATGGAGCACCGTCAGGGGTGTGGACTGGGCATAGGAACCCCCAGGACTCGGGCAGGAGCTTTCGAACGGTTGTCGTCTTCAGCTGGGCGAAAAAGCTACCTCGATGAACCGCACGGAAGTGGCTGATGAACCGCAAGAAGTTGAGCTTTTCTGCAACAACAGTAAAGCCCGAGGTTTGCTGCAAATCCAAGCCAGAAGGACTCAAGAGGTTGCCCGTAGACATGAAGTACTCCAAGGCTTGACCGAGGTTTTCGTTGGTTTTTCGGAATATGGATATCGGGAAGTCCTTTTCAAAGCTCGGTGATGTGAAGGACATGGTGGGGCTTCTCCTGAAATAGTCCCGAAGGGAAGCTCTGACCGCGACCGACAACAATTCCTCAAGCCTCTCTTTCAATATCATGCCGTACAAGAAACCGCCAAGGAGGATTTCTTGATTCTGAACGGCGTCGGGGTTGTCAACCGCGCAGTCCCCAGCGGCCAAGGCGTAAAGTTTCCGGGTCATGAACAAGAGCATTTTGAACTTGTCGGTGTCCTGCTCCTCGGTGACGTCGACGCACCCAAGATGGACGAGCACAATCTTCCGCAGGAATTCGGTGCCGGCTTCGTAGTGGGACATTGTATCGGGGACGCCTAGGACGACCCTAAACTTCTCTCCGAGGTACGCTCTTGTCTGCGTCTTGCTGTAAAGGCCGTAGACTTTATAAGTACGAAGCAGCAGTTCCACGCGATCCGTGAGGAAGGTGTTCTCGATCCCCCTAGATGTCGGAGGTCCAACCAAGCCCTCAAATATCTCTCTGTCGTTTGTTTCTACGAGCGCCTTTAGAACCATCATCAAGGGAACGAGGTATTCGTTCTTCCTCCACGAGAATCGGAAGGTGATGTTTCCGTCGTTCAGATAATGGAGGACATTGGTTTGAGAGGTCTCGTCGGGCCGTACCGATCGCGTTATGATACCGTACGGTGTATACGTAGGCCCTCGATTTGTGAAACTGGGCCTGTTGATTGCCATGGGGAAGTTCCGCCGGTTGACCAACAGCAGACGAATGATCTTTTCGATGCCGTTGACGATGAAGTACCCTCCAAGTTCCTCGGATTCCTCCTTCCTTTGCACTAGCAGGGCAGGGGAATTGCCCTCAAGGTGACACCTGTTTGACTGCAAATAAACAGTGTTAGCTACGGGAAGAGGACAAATCGTCTGCCCGTGGGGGGCCCGAGTGGCATGCGCACCTTGACCATAATCGGCATTTGCCCGATATCTCGTATGAATTCCTTAGGGTCGCCGCCATTGATACGATACTCGAACGTGGCGGCCAGCTTCCCTCTATACGTAGCATGTCGCTCCCGACACTCGGAGGGAAAGATCTCGCGCTTCCTTGCAAACTTGTTTGAGGGAGGAAGTTGGGACTTCTGGAGAGTGACGCTCTTGTACCGGATCGTCAACTTGTTCTTCCCCGCGGGCGCAGCTCTCTCGTCCCCGTCGAGGAATGTCTTGGTGCCAATCTCGGCTAAGGCGAGGTCAATCAGGCCCGGCTTGCCGTCGTCCCGAAATAGAACATTGAACGACTCGATGTGAGGATCGACCGCGACTTGCAAGGCAGGATATGCGGTATGGTCTGTAGGGGGGTTTCGGAAGAGCTTTTCGCGGCGGAGGACGTTGAACTCGTGGTCCCAAGACGTGTTTGTGCCCTCCGTCGCCTTCGCCATACTTTTCTTCTTCGTAGCCATTTTGGAGGAGATTGGCCGCTCACGCGATCGGGATTCGAGGTTCGAGGTTCGACGATGAGCGATGGTTGGTGGGGGAGGAGGGGGTTGGTTACGTGAACAGCAACCAGTCTCGTGGTGTTAGGATTCGCAGAATGCTGCAAGTACTGCTAAAGACGAGTCAAGGTGCCTTATCCAGCCACAAAAGTTTGCTACCTGGAGGCGCCAATTCCTCAGGGAGAAGGCAGTCCATGAATCCTGGTTGATAGACGGAAGTGGGATCTCGACTCCAAAAAATTTATTGAACCGCTGCCTTATCAGAGTTGCGATAAGAGATTATTATTGACCAACCCTAACCCTGGCATCGGCAGTCAAACTGTCGACTGTACGACACATCTCGCACATACGGAAGACCAGGGGAAAGCTAGGTAGATAATTATCACCAGAAATAAAACGATGTATGATAACGCCTTTGTTGTCTAAAGTTTCTTGTCATTGACCATGCCCTGTAAATGTATCTATTGTACAGCATCCACAGACCCGTCCGTTTAGGGTCCCATGACCATCAATGCCCATACTACCATTTTCCGGGCCCAAATGGACGTTGAACGGGACATACTAGCCCGCCAACCAAACCACGTTTAAACCCCCCATTGGGGGACGTAACGGCTGGTGTACTAAAGGTAGACAGCCAAAAAAAAAAGGAGAAACAAGAGCTCCTACTCTGGCATCCGGAGCCTGAGTATAGAGTAGAAATCAGAAATTGCGGGAACGCGACGCCTTGATAAAGCCAAGAAATGGAAACCGGTTCGTCGTTACACCAGCCGCCGGCCAGAAATGCCCATGCAGTCCCATGCGGGAGAATGATTTCGGTAAAGGAAAAGAAAGAAAAAAAGAAGTTCCATGGTTCACTGGCAATGGCAGTGCCGGAATGAGAAGGAGGGAGGTGCGGCAAAGGGGTCGATTAAATCGTTCATCCGGAGTCTGCTGATATGCTACCTCTCTGTTGAAGGGCGTGAGAAATAGGAGGGAATCTTCTCATTCAGCTATATTCGTTACAGATTATAACCCGCTCCAACCTTCCTGTTCCTGGTTCGGTTGGTATGCGCGGTATCCCGGGTATCCCGCCTGCTGCTGTTGCGGTGCCGGCGCGGCCGCGGGGCTCGGCCTGCGGCTGTATCCGGAGTTGAAATCGAATCCTGCATTATTCTGGAGGCTCGTGGGCGACGGGGGCACGTCGTGCGAGAACTGTCGCTGGGGTGGCTGCCTCAGGGGTCGTGGGGCCGCGTACGCGGTGTTATCGGTGTAGTTCCCGTGGCGGGAGTAGTCTCCCCGCGGAGCTGGGGACCGTCTAGCTCCACCGGGACCGGGAGAACGGGTGGCAGCGCCGGGGGCGGGGGAACGCCTGGCGCCACCGGGAGCAGGAGAACGCCTGGCGTCACCGTAGCCTGCATCTCGCATATTGGGGTTTCCTCTGGGCGGTGAGTACCGGCCGGGGCCCATTCCAAATCCGTCTGCCTGGTGGCCGTAGCCGTCATATGGACCCTGGCCAGAGTGGTCGTCGTAAGGGCCCTGGCGGGATCGGTCGTCAAACGCTGCTCCCTGTGCAGGGTATCCCCCGGCGCGGCCGTGATCTTGCCCGTACCCGCCGTCGTTATAGTCGCGGGGCGAACGTCGTCCTACAGCCATCGCTCCTCCGGCCATGCCGTAGCCTTGATCGGCATTAAGTTGAGGTGTCCGGTCATCGTAGGCGCCATTGTGGTTATATCCCTGCCCGTCCATCGCATATGGATCGCCACCTGCTCCGCCTGCGGCCAAGTACCCGCCCGCTGCGGCATGGCCGCCGGGGGGACCGTATGGGCTAGTTGTGTGATCTGGTGAGCGGATTGGGCTTGCTGGGCCTGGGGTCCCTGTTGCGCCGGTCATCAATGGCAGGTTTTGTCCGTTGGCTGCGGCAGCAGCACCATTGGCCGGCTTATTCAACTGCTCCAATTCCACGTCCTCCCCTTCAACTAGGACCTTCTTGCTGTTGGACGTCTCCCAGCTAGGCATTTCCGGTAGTGCGTCCTCATGAGCGCCGCCCTTCTTGCTAGCATCGAATTCCGCGTACTGCGGCGGCTCAGCCACCCGAGGGCTGGCGAAATTTGAGTTGGCGAAGGTCGGGTTAGCCCTAGGGCCGAGATTCATCGGTTCGTGTGCCTTGTACCCTTGGTCCCCATGGTGGGGTGGAATATAAGGTTCGTCAAGATATTTGTTCTTTCGTCCTCTTGGGGGGTCACAGCAGCCACAGCATTCGCCGCAGCACTTGAGGCAGTAGCAGCACTGGCAACAGCAGGAGAGGCCGCAACAGGCGCATCGGACGATACACCAAACGATGGAGGCGATAATCAAGCCTCCGACCACCATGATCGCAATGACTGGCCATCTGAGCAGTCAGTCAGCACCCGAAAAGGGGGGGGGGAGAATGGTATATGAGGGCCTGGGTGCACATACTTGCAAATGTCGGCCTTCATGCAATTGTCCCAACTGGAGTAGGCGGTCTTGAAGTCTGTGATGTGGCCTTGTACGTCGGTAATCGCATCGCGCGACTCTAGAGCGGGCCTTATGCTAGCGGCCAGCAGGTCCAGAAATCCTCCCCTCACACTCCTCGCCATTGCGACGTCGACGGACGGCATCCTGGCTGCTCCGGTCGTGCTGCGGGCACGCTAAAGTAAAAGAAACGAAGCCGAATATAGGGAAAATCGCCAACCAACATCCAACGGCTACCCCACAAGATCCTAGACGGGGCAGTAATTCGCGTGCGGCGAGGTTTTAAGTTGTCGAGTAATTGAGCCGGACTAGAGGTCCATCCCGAGGATCAATCGTCGACGGTATGATCGCCTTTTGGAAAACCAGGGACGCGGAATCTTAATCCAGCCTGTCCAAAACCTCGGGTCGAGAGAGAAAGGCGACGAAACGAGAAAGTATCGAGTGAGTGGAGAATAATGAGAGAGGGATGCCCGAAGGCTTGGAGAAACTAAAACGAAGGGTTTGAAGGAAAAGAAAGAAGGCCCTCTCTCGTCCGTGGGAGTCGAATGGCGAGGGCACTGCAGCGAAAGCAGTTGGGAAGGAAGAGGGAGGCTGAAGAGACGAAGGGGTGGGTGGGGGGAGTAGGTAGGGAGTAGGGAGTGGGTCGCTAAGGGGGTAGGGTGGTGTGAAACTTTGTACAGCCACTGCTGACCCTCGACCGGACTCGTGGAGGACGAATTATCAAAGCACAGGCGAGAAAAAAAAAAGGCGGCAGAGGGTGAGGGGTTAAGGAGGCATTGGCGAAGAAAAAACTCGTTCACGATCTACAGATTACACAACTGCAATCTACCGTAGTACTGCACAGGGGATGCACGGAAGGGGGCCTGAGGGGCATGCAAGGGACTGGTGAATTGCGATGGTACACTCCGCATTCCCGTTTTCGATACAAATGTGCCTTTGGATCAAGGCTAACCGTCTCCCAAGCCTTGGGGGGGGAGGGGGCGCTGCAGGGATTCTGAAATGACCTCACCGGAGCCGTTATAGCACCCGCTCAATGTCACAATGCCAGTAAGCAAAGCCGATGGGGCAGGGGGACTGCCTTGCCGAGAAATGTCAGACCCGGCGGGAAATGGGGAAGTGTCATCTCAGCTCTCTTAATCGTCCAGACATACACCATCCACACAGACGAAAATGTCAGGAACGAAAAGGAAAAGTGAAAAGAAGAAAAAAAGAACAAGAATTGGGTTGGCAGTCGTTCGTATTCTAAATCCTGAATGCTGGCGTATCCGCACGGGCAAGGCAGTGGGCGAGGCAGTGTACATCGTATAGGTTCAGTTATTTGCCATGTCATCCTCGTGTATCCGTACCCGTTTTAACCTGATCCCCATCAATGTCGAGATGGAGTAAGACGGGACGGGAGCATGGAAGAAGCAGGAACGGAAGAACTCGTCGTGCCTGAACCCGAAATTCAATGCGGTAATCACGTGCCCACAAGGTCCCGAGGGCATGGAACAAAGTACATGCTTTGGCCTTACTAGGTGCCTCAGGTCGACGTCCCCAGCAGCGTGGATGATCATGGACAAACTCCACGTCAAGGTTGGCAACGCTTGGAGAAGGAGAGGGAAGAATATGCTCCTTCCAGTAGTACTACTATGTAGTAGCACCCCCCATGGCCCCAAACCCCGTGCACCTCTCTCTCGCCCACCGACTCCACGTTACAATTACCGGAGTAGCTGTTGAACTAGGTAATAAAATCAGCAGAGGAGGCCTGCCAAAGTGAACGGCCACAGTGAGCGGCCAAAGTGCTCCAGAGTGTGTGTTGGAGGCGGGGTTTGCACGTCCGTTGGGTGCCAGCGCTGGACCCAATCACGACGCCTCTCTGCAACCCAAGAGCGACCCCCTCGGCGCCCCCGCAACATCCACTCCTTGCTGCCGCATCGCCTGCTTCACCGGCAACCTGGTCGGCTTGGGAGGTCGACACAGGTACCGGAGCGCCCATCATCCAGTAGAATGGACCGCAAACCTCAACACCTAAAACACCCCCCACCCTCAAAAGAAGTTACCAACCAGCTCCCGGGCTTGCACAAGGTACGACGTGCAAGTATTAGCAGCCCAACCTGACTTCTCTCATCTTCTCCTGGTGGTGCATCCGTACATGATACATATACAATGCTGCCGGCTGATTTGCCTATCGCTGGCATTCATTCTTTCTACTTGTCAGCTCACAGGTCCCCGTCATATCCTGCCCACACTAGCTTGACCTGTTGTTCACAAACCTCTCCACCTACCTGACTGCCTTACCTCTAAACACTCTCATTTTAGAGTTCGCCCACGCCTGTCACAGCGCTCAACAACTTGGATCCAGCACGCCTTTTGAACAAAGCACACCTTCCATCACCCCTCGCCTAGCGCTTCTGCCTCTCTGGTTGAGAGAGTGCCACTGCTGCTAATTGGCCCCCTTGGTCATTGAGAAGCCTCGATCGTCCAATCAGCCCGAGCTTTGACCCCGCGGTTTACTGGGGTTTGCTTGGCTTGGCCCTGGCTGAGAGTGTGTGTGAGAGAGAGAGAGAGAGAGTCGCTCCCCTCTCTGCCTTTTCGCCCTCCCCGGATCCAAGACCTGGCCACTACTGGAGGTGAGCATTGCATTGAGAGCTGCCTGCAGCATCATTTATTGCCCTACCTAGATGACCCTCCCCCGTCATCAAGCGCCCTAGTGCAGCAGCGATTCAGAGAGACCCGGGCGGTTCCGGTCTAGGGCTGATAGAGCAGATCACAAGGAAACGGGAGATCCGCTCCAGAGCAACGAAACGCCGCCTTTCCCATCACTTGCGTCAACCGGGCAAATCCCTGCAGCACCCACAGCGGCAACCTCGCACACAACCGCCCGCACCCCCATCGTTTCTTCTCTCCAAATATCAGCAGCACTGACGTCGAAACCCCATTTCCCATCCATCCCCCCCCCCGTCACCCCATCGCCCGCAAGTCACGGGTGCCCCTTCTCTTTTCCCCTTGTGCCGATGATCATTTCGCTCGTCGCATAACCTGTCTCTTGGCTCTTTTCCGGTGTCCCAAGCTTTGACCACGACCCGGTTCAACGAACAAGACGAACGAAACCCTAGTCCTGGTCGCTGCCTGAATGCAAGGTTGGCCCTTGTCCGTACCCGCAGAAAGGCACGGCCTTAAACTTTTTGTAAGTTAGCTCGCAACCAGCAAAGGCTCGCCCACATCTCATCTCCTGCGTCGTGCTGCTGCCCCGCGACGACGTACCACACACCCCTCGGGCCAACTGTGACTTGGAACTGGTCGACATCTCCTTTTCCTAGACCTGCAGCTATCCCTTCTAGTGTGGAGATCATACGAGTAGAGGGTTGATTCTTAAAATTTGTACGGGCAGAGATCGCCTGAGCGCATAACATTTTAACGGTGCCGACCCAAGACCCCACACCTGCTTCGCCCTACACCGTCTTTCTCCGTCGGCCGACCTAAATCCTCCTGCGCGACTTTGCTTCCCCGGCTTTCGAGGCCCGACGAAATTCAAGCCCCGAGAACGCTACCCCGTACCCGCACCAGAGTCAAAAAGACAGCAACCATGGCAGGGCTATTTCGGAAGGTGTATGACTGGCTGCTTCGCATGTTCTGGTGAGTGCGGCGTAACCCTGCTGCCCGCAGTTGACCCCTCTGCATCGTTGCCACTCGAGTAGCACCCTTTTCTAGGCACGTACTGATAGTGCGGAAGGGCGACGGAGATGGACGTGACCATGATCGGTCTCCAGAACGCCGGCAAGACCTCTCTCTTGCGCGTGCTCTCGGTAAGCCCCCTCTCCACCAGTGCCCCCCCTTCCGGGTTGGCCACAGCTGACCTAGTCCGTTCATAGGGAGGCGAGTTCACGATCGAGTAAGCGACTCCCCCGAAAGCCAAACCCCCCCTCCCCCCCACCCCGCCAGCCGCCCCCCCCCACCGCCGCCAGCGAGATGCCGGCGCGGAAGCCACCCCCACCCAACACCCCGGGGCCCCG
>Ga0164242_10005910_pt1 | contig 13541 bp, 12 predicted proteins | sample OricomgcompostMG_FD_108783 | JGI IMG/M metagenome (GOLD analysis project Ga0164242, IMG submission 108783) | Miracle-Growth compost microbial communities from Emeryville, California, USA - Original compost - Miracle growth compost (MG) ...
CTGCTTCTCGCTCGACGACCGGGTGGCCGACTATCTGCCCGGGTACGGTCGACACGGCAAGGGCCGCACCACGATCCGCCAGGTGCTGACCCACAGCGCCGGGGTGCCGTTCGCCACCGGGCCTCGACCGGACGTGACGCGGGTCGACGACAGCGAGTACACCCGGGCGCAGCTGGCGAATCTGCGGGCGATCTACCCGCCGGGCTGGGCGCACATGTACCACGCGCTGACCTGGGGCCCACTGGTGCGGGAGATCGTCTCGGCGGCCACCGGGCGGCAGATCCGGGAGATTCTGGCGTCGGAGATTCTCGACCCGCTGGGCTTCCGGTGGACGAATTTCGGTGTGGCCCAAGATGATGTTTCTTTGGTGGCGCCCAGTCACGCGACCGGCCGCCCGCTGCCCGGGCCGGTGGCGGCGGTGTTTCGCCGGGCGATCGGCGGCACCATGCACGAGATCATCCCGTTCACCAACACCCCGCTGTATCTGACCAGCGTCATCCCCTCGTCGAACACCGTCTCGACGGCGTTCGAGTTGTCCAGGTTTGCCGAGATCTGGCGCCGCGGCGGCGAACTCGACGGTGTGCGAGTGGTCTCGCCGGAGACCATGGCCGCGGCGACGGCGCAGTGCCGGCGGCTGCGTCCGGATGTGGCGACCGGGTTGGTGCCGCTGCGCTGGGGTACCGGCTACATGCTCGGCTCGGAGCGGTTCGGCCCGTTCGGGCGCGGCGCGCCGTCGGCGTTCGGGCACCTGGGCCTGGTCAATGTCGCGATCTGGGCCGACCCTGCGCGGGGGCTGGCGGCCGGGCTGATCTCCAGCGGCAAGCCTGGGCGTGATCCGGAGGCCAAGCGCTACAGCGCGTTGATGGACACCATCGCCGCGGAGATTCCGCGGTCGTAACGTCGGTCTCAAACGCCACAATCGTCACCGGTGTGGGCCATGTGGAGTTGTGCCCACCCGGTCCTCGGCTCCAGTGGCCAACGGGACGTTTGGGGCGAGGCGGTCAGAGGAGCACCTCGGCCGGTGCCGGACCGATACCGCACGCCGCCGCGAACTGCTGCGGGGTGAGCCCGTCGGCGGAGTTCATGTCGCAGCGCCCGAACGGCGGGCAGCCTTCCGGCAGGCCGCCGCCGTAGCCCCGGCCGTCGGTGTACTGGTGGGCCACCTTGCCCGGGTACGGCGGGTTGGCGCCGTAGGCGGCGATGATGAGCCGGATGCCGGCGGGCTTGGTGGGCCACATCCGATTGAGGTCGCCGACGTTGCCGTAGCCGATGATCCTCGCCGGGTTGCCGCACCAGCCGGCCAGGTCCCAGTACAGCCGGTTGATCGGGTCGGACTGGTCACCGCCCGGGTTGCCGCCGGATTCGACGTCGAGCATCAGCGCCACCCGTGGGTGCAGTCCGGCGTTCGCGGCGAACATGGCCTTGACCGTCGCCGCGTTGGACGCCCAGGTGCTGGGACGCACATAGGTGTAGACGATCCCGAACGTCAACCGCCCGTCGTCGAGTGCGGTACGCATCCACGCGTAGTTGCGCGCGAAGTTGTGGTCGCGGTAGGTGCCGTCACAGACCCGGATCGACAACACCCGATACGGGTACGAATCATCGACCGGCACTTGGAATTCGGAAACGTCGGCGAACAGCGTGTTGGGCATCACGCGTCGGTTGCGTGGTTTCTGAAGTGTTCTATCAGCAGGTCGGTCAGGGCTTGCGGCGCCTCGTCGGGAATCCAGTGGCTGACACCTTCGAGGGTACGCAATTCCCAAGGGCCACTGACGAAACGCCGCGACAGCTCATGGCCCTTGCGGCCGACGGCGGTATCGCCGTCACTCCACACCTGCAGGGTGGGCACGCTGATCTTGCGCCGCAGGACGGACGGCTGGGCCAACGGCATGGCCCGGTACCAGTTCACCGCCGTTCTGGCACTGCCGAGCCGATGGAGTCCGGCCATATCCCTGGCAGCGTTCGCCGGCGTCTGTCCCGTGCTGCGGAGACTGCGCTGGAAGAAGCCGGACTGGTTGCGCATCAACAATTCCGGAAGCCAGGGCAGCTGGAAAAAGAGCATGTACCAGGATTTAAGGGCCTGGGCGCTGCTGAACATCGAGTAGATGAAGGCCAGCGGATGCGGAACCGACACCGCGGTCAGGGTCCTGACCAGGTCGGGGCGTTCAGCCGCCAGCCCCCAGGCGACTGCGGCTCCCCAGTCGTGGCCGACGAGGTGCACCGGGCCGGCACCGGCGGTTTCGATCAGGGCGGCGGCGTCGTCGACCAATTCGGACAGCCGGTAGTCGCGGCGCCGTGACGGCGCGGCTCCGGGGGTATAGCCGCGTTGATCCGGCGCCAAGGTCCGGAACCCGTGACCGTTCAGCAATTCGGCCACCGATGCCCAGGAGGCTGAGGTCTGCGGGAAGCCGTGCAGCAACACCACCGGGATCCCGTCCTGCGGCCCGGCATCTTTGACTTCGAAGGTCAGTCCCTGCCGTTCGAAGGTGCTCAGCCTGGGCATGTCGTCATCCTAGTCACGGCACGCGACGCCGAACCGGAACCGGCATGGCAGCCCACCCACACCGGATAGTTTCTATAGTCGACCGATGGAGCTGCGGCACATTAAGTACCTGCTGGCGGTCGCCGACCATCAGAACTTCACCCGCGCCGCCGAAGCACTGCACGTCTCCCAACCGACGCTGTCCCAACAGATCAAGCAACTCGAGCACACCCTCGGGGTGGAGTTGTTCGACCGGTCCGGACGCACCGTCCGGCTCACCGACGCCGGTTCGGCCTACATCCACCATGCCCGGTTGGCGCTGCGGAATCTGGAGGCCGCCGAGCGAGCCGTGCACGACGTGCGCGATCTTTCCCGTGGCCACCTGCGGATCGCGGTGACGCCCACCTTCACCGCGTATCTGATCGGACCACTGATCGAGCAATTCCGAACGGCCTATGCGGGCATCCGGGTGACGGTGGTGGAGACCAACCAGGACCGGATCGAGGCCGACCTGCTCGCGGATCGACTCGACCTCGGGATCGGCTTCGCCGGCGGGCACGCGGCCGGCATCGAGGCCCGGACTGTGTTCACCGAGACCCTGAGCCTGGTGGTCGGCGGGGGCCATCCGCTCGGGACGGGAGCCAACCGGGTGCCGGTCTCAAAGCTGGCCGGCGAGCCGCTCGGTCTGCTCAGTTCGGACTTCGCCACCCGAGGGCACATCGACTCCTACTTCACCAACTGCCGGGTGCCGCAGAACATCGCTATCGAGGCGAACTCGATCAGCGCGCTGTTGGAGCTGGTAAGACGCGGCGTCGTCGCCACCGTGCTGCCGGATGCGACCACCAGTGAACGCCCGGACCTGCACCCGGTCCCGCTGGACCCACCGCTGCCGACCCGCACCGCGCAACTGCTGCAGCGTGCCGGCATATATCACTCGGCAGCGGCGCGCGCATTCACCGCAACGCTCGACGCCGTCGTGGCCGAGCGGCGGGGCCCGTCGGGAAAGTATTCGTTTTACCAATAGCTCCGCGTGGTTCTACGTATTGGACAGTGCGCGCGCCGCCTCCCATGCTGAATGTCGTCTGAGTGAACGCTTTTCAAACCAGGCGAGGAAGGCTGGGCGACCCACTATGACGACTGCCCTCTATGACGACACCACCAGCGCGCCCGGGCTGGCGCAGCTGGAGCAGATGCTGCAGATCGACCGCGGCAGCAACATAGCGGTGATCAACGCGCCGCCCGAATCGGGGCTGCGACTGCTGGCGATCAGTCGCGCCAACCCGTACGACGTCGAAGTTGTCATCGCGTTCGTGACCCGCCGGGTGGACGTGGCCTGGATACGGGCGGCCTACAGCGCGGCCGGCTCGGGCCGGACGGCCTGGGTGGTCTACCCCGAGCCGGGCCGGCCCGGGACCGATCTGCGCTGGGAGTGGTTCCTGGCAGCGCTACGCCAATACGGCGTGCAGGCGGTGCAGCAGGTTCCGATCGACGGATGCTGGTCGGCGGTGCTGTTGCAGCGCAAGCGCAACGGTGAACCGGAGCCGGGTCTGGTGGGCTGAACCGGCCCGGGTCCTCCTTTACTGTCTCAACCTTTTGATGCGATCCAAGAGCACCGCTTTGGGGGTAGCGGACATCTGCAATTCGCGCAGGCAGTCGTCAAGACGGTGCGGGTTGTGCCGCAGGTAGTCGATGGCCCCGTTCAGGTCAGTGACTATTGCCGACCCGTAAGCAGACTCAGCCTTCGCGATGGCCCGCCTCAACAGGTCCGGGCCGGGAGCCATCATTGCCAGGTCGATGACATCGCGGCTGAACACCGTGCGGTCGGCCCACCGGTCGGAGTTGACCAGCAGCTTGCCGGCAGCCATGTCAAGGTCGGTCAACGTCGTTATCCCGCAGATGTGTTCGCCAGGGACCGGCGTCTCCAGGGCGATCCGTCCCTCGAGAATGATTTCGAACTTGATCGGTTCACCGTCAACTTCGAGCACGGTTCGGATGCCATACTGATCCGCGACGACAGGGCGCAGCACCGCAACCGGTCGACGGGTCAGCGCGTTGAATCCTTCTGACTGACGCACCTTCTGACGCAGGTTCCGGTAGCCGGCTTTATCGGAGACCAGGAAGTCGATATCCACAGATTCCCGGTACTCGCCGTAACGCAGTGCGAGGGCGGTGCCGCCACCGAAGTAACAACGAGACGCCGCGAGCAGTTCGGCGTCGAGCGCGTACAGGACGCCGGCCACCCGGACATGATGCGCCCGCTCAAACAAGAAGGACCCCGCCACTATGCGTGTCGGCCAACTGCTGGACCAAGGCGCGTTCCGCATCGGTCATTGCGGCTTGATCCACGTGGCGCCAGTTGCGTTCGTACAGTTGCAGCGCCTCAAGGCCGCTGAGTTCGGTCTCGGCGCGCAGCTGCCACGCGATCGCGTGCAATTGCGGGAAATCCCCCACCCGAACCGTCTTCCCCCCTGCCTGATGCGCCGTCACGTCGCGCGCCGGTTTCCGGTCCTGGGCTTGCGGCTCATCGAAGGTCAGCCGCAGGCCCAGGGCCGCGGCGGCGTTCGCGTAGGCGCCGATGGTCACCGCCGGTGATCCGGCTTCGATGCGGTGCAGGGTGACCCGCGACATCCCCGCTGCTTCAGCGGTGGTCACGGCGCTGACACCGAGGGCCAGCCGCCGTTGGCGAAGTTCGCTTCCGAGTTCGGCCAGCGCGTCTTCGGTGCGTTGCGCGAGGGCCGGGTTTCGCGCGGGCATGTATCTCATTGTAGACAGAACCGAACCGGTGCGGATCGGGAGGAAGAGCAGTCCGCTCGCGGCCGAGTATGTCGCTCCTGATCACCCCCGCGTGCCGGCGGCGATCGACGACCTGATCGCCTACTTGCGGCGCGGCGACGCTCCGCTGCTGGCGCAGATTGCGGTGGCGCACGCCCAGTTCGAGACCATTCATCCGTTTGCCGGCGGCAACGGCCGCACCGGCCGTGCGCCGGTCCAGGCGATGCTGCGCACCAAGGGCTTGACCCGGCATGTCACCGTCCCGGTTTCGGCCGGGCTGCTGGCGGACACCGAGGGATACGTCGAGGCGCTCACCGTTTACCGCGAAGGCGATCCGGTCCCGATTGTCGAGAAGTTCGCTCAGGCGAGCGTCCGGGCCATCGTCAATGGACGCCAACTGATCACCGAACTGCGCGAAATACGGTCCAGCTGGGATGCGCGGCTCACCGCACGATCGGACTCAGCGGTGTGGAAGGTCGCCGATCTCCTTAAACGGGGGCCGGTCGTCAACAGTGTGCTGCTGCGCGACGAAATCGGTTTGCGCACCGATCATTCCCGTCGCTATCTCGATCCGCTCGCCGAAGCGGGCATCGTCGTGGAATCCTCGGGGCGCACATGCGACCGGATCTGGCGTGCACCGGAAATCCTCGACGCACTTGACGCCTCCGCCGAGCGAGCGGGACGACGCGGCTGATCCCGGCCGTGGGACCCGATCCGCGTCAGGACGCCTGGTCCCAGATGAGGCATTCGCCTTCGGCGGCGTGTACCAGTTCATCCGGGTTCACAGGGTATTCCGGCACCGCCTGAAGGCGGGTACGGCCCAGGTAGGGGTAGATGCCCACGAATCCGTCGTTGTCGATCGCCATGATCAACACCTCCTCTGGTGCCGACGGTAGCGACTGGTGCACAACTGTTCACGGTTGTTTACTGAACCCTCACGGACCCGCCACTGAACGGCCAAGCCCACGGCATCCGCAGCGGCTCAAAGAGCGGTGGCGGAGGGATTTGAACCCCCGGACGGTTTTAGCCGTCTCTCGCTTTCAAGGCGAGTGCATTAGGCCGCTCTGCCACGCCACCGCGGAAAATCGTACCCTGGCCACCGCGGCGTCCCTGCTGCCGGATCAGCCGAGGATCCGGTGACAAAATGCCGGGTCGAATCCCGACTTTCGGATGTCTTCGTCGAACTCGCCGCGGCGAAACCGTTCGAGGTTGGCGCGAAACTCGTCCAGCTTGTCGCCGTACTTGATGGCACGCATCGCGTCCTCGACGCGTTCGATCGACCATCCCGGGGTTTCCACGATGTGGGCCAGGTCGTCGAAGTCTCGTCCACGCGCCGAATCAGCGACCGCGACAGCCTTTCCACCCACCACGTCGTCGAAAACCAGCCGTAACCCACCGCCGGGCCGGTGTTCCGGCTCGCGCGACCGCTCGTAGTAGACGATGTCTACGGTCACGGGCTCGCCCGTTCCCGCGTGCACCAGCACTTGTCTGCGGAAGTCTTCATTCAAAACCGTTGAAGCGCCCCAACCGTTTTCACGACAAGCCTCCAAGATCGCCTCGTGCGCAGAGGCGAAGGTCTCGACGTCCCAGTGGTCGTTGAACGCATCGATATCGTCAGTTTCGCGGGAGACGACGTCGTAGTCGATGAGTGCCGAACCGCCCGCGAGCGCGAAGCCGTGCTCGGCGATCGCGGTGAGGATGGTGTCCTGGATGCGGATCCGGTCATTCATTTCTGCGTCCTCATTTCGGAGACCGGGGTGGAGCGTTTCCCACGCGTTGCGCACCCGCGAAGGCAATGACAGCCGGTCCCAGACGGCGATCAATGCCTCCTCGCTGATCCACTGCGCGTATTGCTCCGGTGTGTTCGCCGACGTGAGGGCCGAAGAGTAGAACAGTTCGAGGTCGGCGCGGTCGGAGAAATCGAGCTCGCCGGGCTGCCAGTACAGATTCACCGGCGGATCGAACCGACCACTGGTCGGGCCGTTGAGCATCTGCAGGTCAGAAGGGACGTACACGTCCGGTTCATACCGCGGGCTCCACGCCGGCCGTAGCCGGTAGACGCACCACTGCCGGCGCGTCGGCCGCGCCCCGTGCGGGGTGGCGGCGTGCTCGTGAACCCGGTTCGGAAGCACGTGCACGAAGGCCCCTGCGCGGATGTCGGCAACGAGCGGGTCCTGCAATGCGTTCTCCCAGTCTGCGCGGGACCGGATCATCGGGTTCACCTCGACGCCGAGTCGCCGCTGAGCCGCAGCGGCCGCGTCGTGGACCTCGTGGTGGATGCTGTCGTTCCCGACCACGAGCACGTCGACGGCGCCGGGGAACGGGCCGGTCTCGCCGGAGAATCGACGCGCCCAGGAACCGAAGAGGATGACGGCGTCGGCGCCGAGGCCGGCGAACTCCTCTGCGATCACCTGGCGGGGTCCGAAGGTGACCATGAGGAGGTCGGCCAGCGACGGTGCCGCCGGGTGCTCGCGATTGGCTCGGACCAGGCGGGTGCGGCCGACCCGGCGGCTGGCCAGCAGGCTCGCCTCTTCGAGCCGCTCAACCTCGCGGTGCAGCGTGGTCAGCGGGATATTGAGGTCACGAGCGAGGTCCGTCATCGGAATCTCGTCGTCGGCGAGAAATAGTCGGCCCAGAAGGCCGGCCTGGTGCTCAGACCGGAAGATCGGCAGAAGCGCGGGCGCGACACTTCGCATAGATGGAATATAGCTTCCATCTAAAGAAAGCGGCAGGGAACGACCTAACACCCGGACGGTCGCCGGGCCTGGACCCGGCGACCGTCGGGTGCGCTCTACTGACCCGGCTGCCCGCTGCCACCATCCGTACCGGGCTGACCGGGCGGGGTGCCGGTGCCCGCCACGCCGCCGGCGCCGCCCGCTCCGGCCGCCCCGGCTGCGCCGTGCGCCCCGCTGGCGCCGCCGGTGCTGGTGCCGCCCGCTCCGCCGGCCGCGCCGTTGCCCCCGGTCCCGCCGTCACCGCCGTCCCCGCCGGGCAGGGTGTTGCCGTCGGAGTCGGTACCGCCGTTGCCGCCGCGGCTGCCGGCACCGCCGGTGCCGCCCGTTCCGCCGGTACCGCCGTTCCCGCCGTTGCCGTCGACTGCGCTGCCGCCGGCGCCGCCTTGGCCGCCGTTGCCTGCGACGCCACCGTCGTGGCCGTCACCGCCAGGCGCGTGTGCGGGATTGGTGGCGGGCGCGCCCGTGTAGCCCGTGCCACCGGTGCCACCGGCCCCGCCATTGCCGCCGTCGACGCTGCCTTGGGTGTTCCCGCCGCTCCCGCCGACGCCGCCGTCGCCGCCGGAGCCAATGGTGCCGGTTCCGCCCATGCCGCCATCGCCGCCGTTGCCGGCGTGGCTGGGACCGGCGCCGTAGGAGTTGTCGGCGGGCATCATGACGCCGCCGCTGTCCCCGCCCGCGCCGCCGGCACCGCCGTCTCCCGCGGTGCCACCGATGCCACTTCCGCCGAGAAGGACCATGCCCGCGCCGCCACTGCCGCCGGTGCCGCCATTGCCGCCCGATGCCGTGCCGTTTCCGCCCGCGCCGCCGATGCCGCCCGTTCCGGCATTGCCTCCGCCGTACGCGGTGCCGCCGGCGCCGCCGCTGCCGCCATTGCCACCCACGCTGATGACACCCGGCCCGGTCGCCCCGGCACCGCCATTGCCGCCGCTGCCACCGACCGCACCATCACCGGTGTAAGCACCACCGCCGGACGAGCCGCTACCGCCGTTACCGCCGTGGCTCCAGATGGTTCCGGTTCCGTCGTCCCACCCGGTGCTGTCGCCGCCGTTGCCGCCGCGGCCGCCGGCCCCGCCGGTGGCACCCGATCCGGCACCGAAGAAGCTGTCACCACCATTACCGCCGGCATAGGTTCCGGCACCGCCGTCCCCGCTGTCGCCGCTGGCCCCACCGACCCCGGTTTGGCTGCTTCCGCCCATACCGCCACCGCCGCCGTCGCCGCCAATGGTCTTGACAGTGTTGTCGCCAGTAGCCCCATTGCCTCCGGCGCCACCGTTACCGCCCGCACCACCGGCACCGTCTTGGGATGGCGCGCCCCAACCGCCCCAACCGCCGCTGCCACCGGTGCCCGCGGCGGCATCTCCGCCGGCTCCGGCATTTCCGCCGGCGCCGCCGGTGTTGTTGCCGGCGGACTGGCCGCCGTTGCCGCCCCAGCCGCCGCCACCACCGTTGAGGCCGGCGCCGCCAGCGCCGCCGTCACCGCCGTTGCCACCGATATTGCCGTTGCCGGCGTACCCGCCGTCACTGCCGGCACCACCATTGCCCAGGTAGTTGCCGTTGACGTCTTGGTAGGCGTCGCCGCCGTTACCGGCGTCGCCGCCGTCGCCGCCGTTTCCGAGCTGCCCGACGTGTCCATACATGGGGCTGGTGTAGATGGAGGATCCGCGCCCGCCGGCCGCACCGCCGGCGCCGCCGCCCCAGGACCAGGCCCCGTTTCCGCCGTCGACGTGATCGGCGGTGCCGGTGGCGCCGTCGCCACCTTTACCGCCGGCTCCGGCATTGCCGCCGTTGCCGCCGTTGCCGAACATGAATCCGCTGCGCCCGCCGGCGCCACCGTTGCCGCCGTAGCCGCCGGCTATGCCGTTGCCATCGCCGCCGTTGGCGAATGTGCCTGCGGCACCGGCCAGCCCGTCCGCCCCGTTGCCGCCCACACCGCCGTTGCCGAAGAACCACCCCGACGCATCGCCACCGGCCCCACCGTTGCCTCCGGCGACAGCAGGATCCAGGGCCTGGCCCCCGTCGCCGCCGGCCCCGCCGTTGCCCATCCAGATGCCGCCGGCTCCACCGTCACCGCCGTTGGCGCCCGCGCCACCGTCGCCGCCTGCGCCTCCGTCGCCGAGCCAGCCGGCCGCGTTGCCGCCGTTGCCGCCAGCGATTCCGGTTTCAGTGCTGTCCCATCCGTTTCCACCGTCGCCGAACCACAGCCCGCCGTTGCCACCGTCGGGATTCTCGGCGGTGCCGTCTGTGCCATCGCCGATCAGGAACTGCCCGGCCGAGGTGTTGATCCAGCCGTTGACCATCGCCCCGAAGTCACTGCTGATCCAGTTCTCCATCGAGGTGTGCAGCGGCTCATAGAGCCACTGATCGACCATCGTGGTCCAGTCGAGGGCCTCGCCCAAGGCCGGTCCGCTGAACAGCGGATCGAAAAGATCAGCGATCCAATCGAATTCGTCGGCCTGAGCGGCAGAGGCGGCGGTCATGGGGGCCATTCCGAAGGCCAGGAATGCAGCTACGGCGCCGGCGGCGCCAACTGCCCGGGAGGCGCGGCGCGGATTGGTGTGATGACTCATGTGCAGGGATACCTCTCTAATAAATCGGGGACAAAGGGTTTGACGGATCAGAGTCCGAGCAGGTCGCCCAGCCAGCCGAAGGCGTCGCTCGCCGAAGCACCGGCGTTGCCGTCATCAAGCAGGGGCAGTCCGGCGCCGGCCAACGGCGGGGTCACCACCACCGCGCCCTTGCCATCCCACCCCGACCCCAACAACGCGCCGACGGTTTGACCCCAGGCCTGCCAGGCGGCGATCGGGCCGATGCCGGCACTGTTGAGGTCGAGGGTGCCCAAGACCGGGACCCCGCTGAATTCGATTCCCACGCTTTGGAAGATCGATCCGCCGACCGCGGGCACCGAGGCGGCGACCTCTCCGCCGGGGCCAAGGACCTGGTATGGGCCGACCGCGACGGCACCCGGCGACAGCAGCCCACCGAAGGCGATGTCCAGGTGGTCCATGTTCATGCCGGCCGGGAAGTATCCGGACTCGTTGATCATCGGCAACAGCGCATCCAGGTTCAGGGTGGCGCCGTTGAGGGTGGCCCCCCACATATTGGCCAGGGTGTCGCCGAAACTGTCGTGGTCGGTGATGCTGTTCATCAACGCGATCCACGGACTGATCATCGGGCCGATCATCCCCATGAAGACCGCACTTGAGGGGGAGCCCAGGTAGTCGATGATCGGCATGATCAGCGACTTGTCCACATCGGCCGGGATATAACCCGCCACCTGACCGAACATCAGCTGATGGGTGCCATCCATCGTGTGGTTGAGCACCGTAGCGTGGGTCGCGTCGGTCTCGTTCTGCAGCGCCCAGCCCGAGATCACCGCGTTGAGATGCTTCTGAATCTCCTCGTTGACAGCGTTGGTCGAACCCGCCGGGTCATTGGCCAACTGGTCGGCGTAGCTCATCTGGTTGGCCCAGAACTGCTGCATGCCAACCCCGGGCGCCAGGTACCAATTGTTCAACAGGCTGGTCATGTTGGCCGAGGCGGTGTTGAGGACGTCCTGGAACGCTCCGGTCAACGCCACCGCGCGGGACTGGACATCAGGCATGGCCGGGGCGGGCGCGGCCAGCGGGGCGACCGCGACAAGACCGGCTCCGACCAGTGCCACACCGGCGGTGGCGTAGGGGCGAATGGTGGCGTGCAAGGGAACTCCTCGGCAGGTGAATGTGGTGACGTGCTGAACAGCGCTGAACGTAACTAAGCGAGGGCTGAGTGTCTCTAATCGAACGTTGTTATTGCCGAAGATGTTTGCTGCCCTGGCACGCCAGGGCGCCTTAACGGCGGCAAAACCCCCAGGTCGAGTGGCATATTCCCGGGTAAACATGAGCCACTACAGCGGGCCCAGTTGTTTCAAGCGGTAACTACCGGCGGGTAACCGTTCCGGTTGCGCCCCTGGCAGAACCGCGCCGCCCGGTGCCAGCAAACTGTGGAAACACTGGGAACCAGACCGCGCTCGAGGGCAGCGTCAGAGTGTGACCACCGGGGCGGCGGCGTCGATGGTGGCGGCCACTGCCACTGACGAACTCCGGCGACCCGCCCGCGCCGGTCGGTCGGCGCCGGGTTTGCCCGGCACGCTGATCCGGCGGCACGCATCACCGAGCGCGATCGCCTGCTGACGCGACATCGGGTCTAGGAAATTCCGGCGAATCTCCTTGGCGTAGAGGGCAAGCGCCGGCCCCAACCGCGCTCGTCCGCGGGGCGTGACGGTGACAACCACGCGTCGTCGATCGCCCGGACCGGGTCCACGCAGCACCAGTCCTTGAACTTCCAGGCGGGTGACCTGCTGGGTGACCCGACTGGGCGCCAGTGCGAACGCCTCGCCCAACCTGCTCAGCGGCATCGAGCCGCGGGGATACTTGGCGATCCGGTCCAGCAGCAGAACATCGATCAATGTGAGCTGGTGCGCGGCCACCAGCCGATCGCTCAGCAATGGGCCCAACGCCTCCGAGGACTCCAGGAATTCGTGCCAGCAACGCTTTCCGGCGTCGTTGACCCCGGGCAGGTAACACGTCGGGGCTTCGGGAAAGGTCGACTCGTCGGGGTCACCGTTGCCCAGGGCTCGATTGATGCGCCAACAATTCTCCGCGACGGAGTTGACCTGGCGAGGCGTCAGCGAAGCGAGCAGGTAGTCGGCCACCCCGCGCGCGTAGGTGTTCCTCGCCTGGTCGACGATATTCCGGCCGTCGTCGGCGATGAGCGCGGCCACTCCGCGCCGGTCCCGCGGATCGGTCCCGCGTCGCACCAGGCCGCGTTCTTCCAGCCGGTCGACCCGCTTGGTCATCTGGCGCCGAGTCGTGCCCAGCGCATCGGACAGATCCCCCATGCGGGCGGACCCGCCAGCGGATTTCGCCAAGATGTCCAGCACCCGCAGGTCGATCACCGACAACTGATGCTCGGCGTTGAGCAGCCGGTTCAGCGCCGCGTCGAAGCGCAGCACGGCTTCCAAGTAGTGTTGCCAGGCTTGGCGTTCGGCGAGGTCCAAGCCGGGCAGGTCACTCCCGGTCCGGGGGCGATCGCGGCGCTGCACAGCGTCATGCTAAGCGATTCCGGCTGGTAGTAGCGTGTCCGGCATGCGTGCCATCGTCGCTGAATCCCCCGAGGTGTTGTCCTGGCAAGAGGTCGACGACGTGCGGCCGGCCCCCGGCGAGGTACTGATCCGGGTCGCCGCGGCCGGGGTGAACCGGGCTGACCTGCTGCAGGCGGCGGGCAAGTATCCGCCGCCCCCGGGAGCCAGTGAGACCATCGGGCTCGAGGTGTCCGGTGTGATCGCCGCGGTCGGTGAAGGGGTATCGGACTGGACTGTGGGACAACAAGTTTGCGCTTTGCTGTCCGGCGGCGGTTACGCCGAGTACGTGGCGGTGCCGGCGCCGCAGGTGCTGCCGATTCCCGACGGCGTGGACCTGGTGGACGCCGCCGGCCTGCCGGAGGTGGCCTGCACGGTGTGGTCGAACCTGGTGCAGACGGCGGGACTGGGCGAGGGCCAGCAGTTGCTGGTGCAC
>Ga0164242_10005911_pt1 | contig 13538 bp, 10 predicted proteins | sample OricomgcompostMG_FD_108783 | JGI IMG/M metagenome (GOLD analysis project Ga0164242, IMG submission 108783) | Miracle-Growth compost microbial communities from Emeryville, California, USA - Original compost - Miracle growth compost (MG) ...
AATGTATAGTGTAGTAATCGAGGGTGACAGAAGCTACCAAACTACCTCTATGGCCACAGACCTGAATGACCACAGACCTCTATGACCACACAGATGGCCCACCCAATTTGTCCAGGCACCAACAATTAACGGCTGTCTCGTTAACCTCCACCAACTTTTGTGACGTCGACAGGATGCCATCAAGGGTCCCGAAACCCGCACACCGCCCCGCCTTTCTTGCTGCCCGGTGCCAAGTTGCTCGCACGCAAGTCACTTAGGTAATAACTCAGCTACATTCACCCTCCCCGTTATCAACCGAGCGCCAATGCCATGTCCCCATCCTCTCCACGTTGTGCCCGCCCGCCATTTGCTTCGGCCCCTGCTCCTTTTTTTATGATCGGTCGATCGAGAGGACTTTGGACATGAACCGCCCATCGATGCGCACTCGCGCACACAAGCTCCATCCACTCGGACGTCCTCCTTCTACCATGCCTGGCCCACTCTCTCTCTCGGTCGAGTCGCGGTCCGGTTGCCAACTTCCCACCGCCCCTTTTTTTCATGTGCGGATTCCCACATCCCTCATCCCTCCCCTCGGTGCCGGCTCTGCACAGACGCGGGTTGCCGAGACGGGATAGCATACAGGATCAATTCCCAACCTCGAACCATGGGCCTGTCCAGATTGATGCAGCTTGCGTGGGGTGGTAGCCGAGGGAGCGAACGGCTCTGCGTCCAAAAATACGACCCTACAACGACAGTTCTCGCAGGGTTACAGAGGGTTGGTTTAACCCTCAAAAGGCCAGCATGAAGTGCAAGTAGCTAAAGCTTGCCTGGCTACCTTGTCCACCTGGGTGAGACAAGTCATGTTGCGACACTGACGGTGAGTCTTTGGAACTTTGCTTCACTATAGCCCTCCCCCCAGATCCTCCAGAATCAACGTGGGGAGCGAAAAGGCATTTCCTCCTTGACCCATATGGGGGCTGTTAAGGCTGTATGAAATAGACGACCAAAACAGCGATAATGATGGCATCTGGCAACGAGCCTGACGTATCTTGCCTACAACCATATTACCTTGTACGTAAACAAGCTCTGCCAACAAAACATTTATGCCCTCGACCTACCTACCAGACCTGGTAATTACCGGCCCCTCTCGACGGATCACTATAATATCCCCCTATAACTGCGGCCCACGGAACGGGAACCTCTGGCTGTGACGGCACAACCTCGAGAGAAAGGTGAGGGGCTTCGCCCGCGTATGCACCGTATATTGCATCCAAAAAACTTCCCGAGTGGCACCAAACAATTTAACCCCCCTTCCTTCAAGGTTCATGACCCCATCGCAGATGGAAAACAGCCAACGTGCCTGGTCTCGAACGCACATACCCGGCGGCTCACCTAGAGAGGGATAGAAACAGAGAGAAAGAATTCGACCTATGTCGTTACTCCCGCCGGCCGGGGTTCAGCATGATCGCCTCTCTTCAACCCTTTCCGGCATCACGCAGGAATCCTGCAAGTCGACGAACCGCCCCTCTCGTATTCTGTAGCTCTTTCCTCTTGAGAATACCCCTACAGGTTTCGTGTCACACTCCGAAACAACACCAGATAGACATTAGAGTGGGCTCCTCGAAATAAAAGAATTTTCCGATGGTTGTGGATTCTCTCTGCATATTAGCGACGGGTAGCCTCGGTCCTTCAAGACCTATTTATGGGAGGGCCCTACAGATTCTGCAGGCTTCATAGATAAACAGATAGGAGGACACAGAGATAAGATGCGAGATAACGAAGCAGTGGGATCGCACCCCCATTTCCTGCTCGGCCAAATCGAGCCGAGGACGGCGTTGTTTGAAGATTGTCTGTAAAGTGTAACCTTCAGGACCCCCAAGGCTGCCCCCCAAGCGGGCCCCCCATCGATCCCACCCCATGCAATTGTCTCCCAAAACCGATGCAGGTACAACCAAAACCCGCTCAACCACGGAACTGCCTATCTGCCCGAAGGGTGGGATGAGATGGTCTGACGTCGTCCATTGGCATCCAGATCAGACCCCGTCCGGCCATCAGGGTAAAAACGTTTAAATTACTCCGTACCGACTTAACGTTGGGATCGCCAGCACCGTCCGCAACGGTCAATCTCAAGGCTGACACTCAAGAAATGCCCAGCTCCGGTCTCGCAGCAGGCATCGTCCCAACGCTCCATCGCCTGTTCCCTATTGATCCGGAGTTTCTGAGTAAGTACTTCTCTCAACCCATCCACAGTGGGACATCGCTCCAGATCCGATCGTCAAATCACAAATCGCTCGCCAGGGTGAGGTCATATGAGTCACCAGTCTTGCGCAGGAACACACACAAACACACACGCACACCCGGATAGATTTTGGCCGGGGGAGGGTGTGGGCGCGTCACAAGCGCCGACCCACGCGACCCGGTTCCTGACGAGGCCTTGAGACGGTTTGCGTGCTCTTTTTCTTACTCATCCCAGCCCTGCGATGGCGAGATCGCGCGCCTTGTGGACCACATGTCGTTAGTCCCTTCGCTGTTCACGCCATCTGCCGGATGCACCAATGCCCGGCTTGGGCAGTCGTATTGCCTGTGTCGCGTGGCCAACTCAACTTTGCGAGACCAACACCCTCTCGTTACGTACAGGGGTGTGTCCCTTTGCCTCCCTCTGACGCAAGATGGAACAATGATGGCCTGGCCCGTGCCGTTTCAAACTTTCTTGAGTAGTATCATCCAACACCCTGTTGTCTAGAAATATCTTCTTTTACAGTATAATTCTACAGTATATATGTGCACCCCTTTCCCAATGCAACCCGGATGTCTCTGCAGTAGATATTATGACATGACATGGCATCATATGGTGATATGAGGCCATCAACGGCGACGCTAAGATCCTATGTTTGTCGGTGGTGCCCTGATGTAAATCGGCCGACACGGTTGTCCGCCCTCGGATCCGAACGTAGCTCCACCAGTTCCGAGCTTGCCGCCTCTGGTCCCACATCTCTCAACGGCGGGTCGACTGGGGCCATCAGTCCGTTACACCGACCTCGGCAAGCCGTGATGTGGGCCTCGTAGTTGTATTACGTGGTAGCACCGGAATTTGGGTGTGATTTTGAGGTCCCTGTTCGGGTTCGGGAGGACCCCTCGCCATGGTATGATGAATCGGACGTACTCGAAGCTACTGCCATTTCCTTGCCCCCTTGCTTGCGAGCCTGCAGTCACCGCTCCCTGCGTATGGCGTTACAAAGAAAGGGGGGACGGGAAGCTAGAAGGCTGACCTGGTCGAGACGATGGAGCCCCAGCCCGAGACAGATAATCGAGGGTGTAATCGAGTACTGATTGGTATCATTCCCCCCTCCACACTCAGAGTCCCCGTCCCGTTCGATATTCCTACACAAACGCCCATCGCAAGCCTGAATATCTCATGAATCACAAACTTTTCCGTCCTTCACTGAGACGGCGTAGTGACCAACCCCTGCTGCAGGGCGGCAAGTGCGCTCTTCATGTCTTTCGTTTTCAAGAAATTCTGAACCTGTGCGCGAAGAGCCGCACCCGCACTAGCATCTCCCGAAGCATCGGCTTTCTTCTGGTTGGGGACCGCATATGGTCGCGAGTCTCCCGAGAGTCCTGTTTCCGCCCCGGAAGCTTCGAGTAGGGCGACCAGCTGTCCATCAAGGTACGTGTCTTCCGCGTAGTCAGCGGCACCAATCCCGATTGCAGCTGCGCCCCCTGGTTGCTGCCTCATCTGCCCAACTGACCGGACGACGGCGTTTGTGAACAGTATCAAGTTCATGTCTATCTTAGGCGACTTGAAACCCGTCGAACTGTGCCATTCGTGCCATATGCTTCGGACCGCCCCGACCTCCCCCAACAGGAGAATGTAAGATTTATATGCCTCTCGGAAGTCGTTCGAGGCGGATATCATGGCGCGGATTGACGGCTTCATCGTACCATTGGATATACTTCGGCCTGTTAGGAGACTGAAGATCTCTGAACGCGTTTGAAAGCTGACGCCGAAAGGCACAGCCTGCTGTGAATGCATGTGCCCGAGGAGAGAATGAAGCGTTTCGTGAATCGCATTTGCATCCACGCTACCACCTTCCCCATCCTGCCCTCCTTGTAGGCCCAGCGTAAGGAAGTTCGCAATTGCCGGTAGGTGGAAAAGCTTGGATGATAATTGCAGCCCGAGTCCTTGCAACGACGCCGGCATGCCGATATTGCGAGCACCGAGGCCTATCGCGATGTTGTTGAGGAAAACAAGCACTTCGGTCGGGTCATTCCCCACTCGCAGCTGAAGTCCGTGGCGCTGCTGGGCGGCATCGACGAGGGCAAAATATACCTCGGCACCACAAAGTGATAGAAGTCTGCTGCCAGCGTCGGTCTGAAGTAGCTGGGCAGCAACCCTTCGTAATTGGGGCAAGCTCAGGCGTGATAATTCTGATTTGAGCTTCCCGATATCCTCATTGCTGACAAGCTGGGGTTCATGAAGCTCTTGCCAATGGAGCATGAAGTTGACGGTCTTGATATCATCTTCGAGAATGCGCTGCGGAATTCCATTTGAGGTGAGGAGTTCCGTGGTATTACCCAATGAATCCTGATCAACCGAGGTGTCCAAGTTGTGACTTCTCCCCCTACCCGACGCCCCTAGGAATGCAACAGAGAGGAGGTCACGATCGGACAGCCGTCGCTGATCAAATGGACCAACCGGAGCCTTCCATAGCTTGTCTGATTGCCTCAGCTCGTCTCTGAAGATCTGTAGACGGTCCGACAGCGCACCGACCTTCGGATTGTGGCTCCATCGCGCAGTCTGATCTTTCTCGTCCTGGTCGGTATAGTTCCGCACTCGGGGATTGTCCTCGGCGTCGAGATCTAAGACTACGTAGGGAATCTCGTAGAGAGGGCTGGATCGCTTTGTCGGGGATTTGGCTTGAACCTTGCGTTTATACCGTCGATTCCTCTCGATTTGGCTGGGGCTTTTATAAATAAGCGTCCTGACCTGGCTCTGAAGTGGAAGACGCGGGAGGAGCCCCTGGACAGACCAAGGGCTGCCCAATCGTTGCATTGCTGTTGCACTTGTCGTTCGTTGCTTCCATCGTGCGCGGAGGGTCGCGTTGCAAGAGTCGCAAAGTTCTGATACGGCGATATTCCAGTAAATCTGGAGACCCCACTTGAAGAGACAGGGGTGAGAATTTGATGTGGAAGTCGGACGCGAGATCACATGATATATCACGTGCACTTCACCAAGAAGAGTGCAAGTTCCTTGGTACGTACCCCGACGACTAACTTCTGCAGCGAACAACATCAGCCTCGACCTCAAAATAATTCAGCAAAAAACCCAACCATGCCGCCTGCGAAGAAGAGAAAGACGGGCGCTGCGAAGTCCAAAAACATCAAGGCGGCTGCCCCGAAGAAACCTGTATCCGAAGAACCAGAGATCCCAGCCGAGGCGCAAGAACCCCCCCGAGAACCCTCACCAGCACCTGAAGCAACTGCAAGTGGCGCCCCACCACCGGAACCGTCCCCACCACCCGTCGTGGAGGACACAGCAGCTACCAAGGAAGATGCAGCGGCCAAAGCCAAGGAGCGCATGGCGCGTTTCCGCTCCCTTCAGGCACGGGCTAAGACGTCGTCGGACCAGAACCTAAAGGAGGCAACCAAGGAGTCGCAGCGGCTCGCCAGCGACCCGAGCCAGCTGACGGCCGTGAACCGCAAGCACGCGATCGCGTCACAGAAGCTCCTCAAGGCGGACGTGGAAGAGTCCGGGGGCGACTTTGAGCGCAAGCGGGCGTGGGACTGGACGGTGGAGGAGAGCGAGCGGTGGGACAAGCGCATGCGCAAGAAGGATGCCCACCGCGACGATACCGCCTTCAAGGACTACCGCCAGGACAGCCAAAAGGTGTACAAGCGCCAGGTGCGCACCATGGCGGCGCCAAACCTGGAGCAGTACACGCGGGACAAGATGGCGGCCATCGAGAAGGCCGCGGCGGCGGGCACGCTGGAGATTGTGGAGACGGAGGACGGCGAGATGATCGCCGTGGATAAGGACGGCAGCTTCTTCAGCACGGCCGACTCGGCGTCGTTTGTCGATAATAAGCCGGACAAGGCTGCTATCGACCGGCTGGTCGGCGATATGAAGAAGGCTGAGGAGATCTCGCTCAAGAAGCGGAGGGATAGGCAGGCAGCCAACGGCGACGACGCGGATGTCACGTACATCAACGAGAAGAACAAGCAGTTCAACCAGAAGTTGTCTCGGTTCTTCAACAAGTATACCGCCGAGATACGGGACAGCTTCGAGAGGGGAACCATGGTTTAGTGGCTCTTTGGAGGATTGGGGCTGGACGGGAATTTGTTTATAATAACTTGTGTACAGCGAATGGAGTCTTGTTATGATGGTACATTCTAGAGTTGCGGGTATTGATACAAAAATAATCATCTTGATACAAATCATGGTACACACAACCTCAGAGCATGGTCTTCCGCCAAGCCTTACTCGCCAGTTCCTCAATTTCTGGCACTTCCACCGGGCCCCTGACATTCTCATCGCTCAGGGCTTCGACAACCGCGTCGGCCACCACATCCGCCTTCAGCGGCTTTACGCCGGCGGAACCCAAAACCCCACCCAGTACGCCCCGCGTGACGCCGTTGAACACCGACCCAGCCAGGTTCATCGCGGCCATGGGCATCGTGGCGGGCCTCGAGCTGTCGTACATGAACGGCGGCCGGATGAAAATGCCGCGCATCTTGGGGAACTCGGCCGCGATCACGTTCTCCGCCTCTCTCTTGGTGGATATGTACCGGCTGGGGAGAGCCGGGAAGCCGGCAGCTGCTGAGATGTAGGCGAACGCGGCGGCGTCCTCCTTGGCCGCCTCCTTGGCTAGGAGGATGGCGCTGTCGCGGTTCATCATTTCGTATGTCAGCTGGTTCGCCGACTGAGGAGGCTTGATCTCCTCCCCTTGCTTTCGCTCGAGTGGGTTGGGTGTGTGGCCCCTGGCGGATGAGAAGGCCTTTTGCAGGCCTGAAATAGGCGATTCACGTCCGGATAGGACGCCTTTGTAGTCGGCCTCAAGTAGGATCCCCATGCTATGTATGACATAGTCAGCCCCCTTGAGGAGGGGGGCGTATGTGAGGGGCATGAAGATGTCAGCTCGTTCCCATGACACCCTGTGAGCCCATGACGGCGGTGTTGGGGATGCTGTCACCGAATTCCAATGAGGCTCCCCGGAACGGCTTGAGACTAGGTTAGCACAAGAAAACAGTCATTGGCACAGTATGGGTTCTTTACCTTATCGATGTGACGTCCCAGCCACGAGCAACAGCTGACTTGCATATCCTAGAGCCCAGAAACCCATTTCCTCCACATACAACGAGCTTCTTGACAGCTGCCATGGTGCTGTAGCCCGGGGCTGCTCACAAAGGGCGAGTAGCCAGAACGTAGATACGGGAGTGAGCTGTCACTATCGTATTACAGTCATGATACTGCAGCTCAAGGTTGGAGGTAAATTCTAGCAGAGGTAGTTGGTAACATGAAATTAGGGTCACAAATGCCCTGACAATGTCATGATCCGATTCAACGCGGCCGAAAGTCCGGTACCAACCCTAACCCTTTTCTTTTTCCGTTGAGGTCATTGCATCATAACAGTCCGCAAGGCTGACACCACTGGAATTTTTCAGGACAGGGATCAGTATGCACAACCCCGGTCGTAGGGGCCAGCAACCAATCATATTTGAATAACTCACTGCCAGGCTATGACTTCGTGTGAAGAACGGCGCATTTCGATCTCGATTTCTCCCCACCATCACCGAACAAACAAATTCAGCCACCGAATAGCTACAAGATGGCACCTCCGAGCGGCGCCGGCAAGCGTGTCAAGGGCGTCCAGGTATTCCGGCCTTTCATCTACGGAACCACCGCGAAGCCCTTCGATGAGAAGACCAACCCCAAACCCGCTGGCGTGCCCGACGATCACACCCACTCATGGACGGTGTTCGTGAAGGGCATTGAAGACACCGATACCACATACTGGCTGCGTAGAGTGCAATTCAAGCTCCATGAATCGATTCCAAATCACGTCCGAAGTAGGCATCTCAAACGCCCCCCTCCTTCAAGATTCCCTGTATAAAACAAACAGGACTGACCCGTCGCCTCTAGTGATCGAAGGCGAACCCGGCAAGCCCTTCCTCGTCCAAGAAACTGGCTGGGGCGAGTTCGAGATAACCATCAAGCTCTACTACGTCTCCGAGTCCGGCGAGAAACCCCAAACGCTCTACCACCACCTCCGCCTGCACCCTTACGGCCGCTCCGAAGAAGAAAAGGAAGAGATGCGCGTGAACCGGAGCGAGATCATCAGCTGGACTTACGAAGAGCAGCTCTTCAACGAGCCCTACGAAGCCTTCTACGAGATCCTCACCTCGGGCGCCATGCCGCCGTCGTCCGCGCCCCCCGCCGCCAAAGGCAAGGGCAAGGGCAAAGACAAGGACAAGGTTGTGCAGCCGCGCCGCACCGAGGGCGGCGTGCTCGAGCGCAGCGCCATGATCCCGCTCACTAACCGGCCGGGCCACCCGTTCAGCCGCGAGACGGAGCTTCTAGAGATCAAGAAGCTCAAGGAGGCGCAGGTGCGCGTCGAGGACATGACGCGCCAGCTGGCGGACGAGCTGAAGAAGAAGGAGGAGAGGCTGCGTGAGCTCAAGGTGCAGAGCGGCGCGGTTTAGTTCGGACTAGACCGCTATTGCTGTGCTGATATGCTGCTGTGGAAAAAGGTGGGAGGGAGGGGGTTGGTCGGCGCTTTTCATGTTTGGGGGGTTTGAAACCATTCTTCGGAAACACATTCGAGGGATCAAAGTGTATCCTCGTTGGTTTTAGAACGGGGAAGGATGACTCTGGCTAGGAGGAACAGCTGGCCCATTCGAAGCGACTCTAGAATTCAGGCGTTCGGTTTTAGCAGGGATGGGGCATACCAGGGGCGTTTAGGTCAATAACTGTACATCAAATGCGGGTGGCCATTGATTCATGTGTCTAAAGGGATTACGAGAAGGGTACGTAGCGATTCCTCTGGAAAGGCGTTGCGATCTATATAGCCCTCCTACCCTCTGCGATGTATAAACAAGGGACAGCAGACGCTGCGTTCGAAAATACCACCATATGATTCAGCGCAGCAAGGGTTGCATGATAATGAGACCTGCCCAGGTAACGCTAATACCGTGAGCCTGTCTGTGATTGCATAATGAATTTTGTGTTTTGTATTTTGAGATGGGAGTTGATTCTCTTAAGAGGGCCCGCTATGCCGGCGGTATCGCCTCTCTCACCGTTCCTAGCCCCTTACCCGCCGATATGTACACCCTATTCCACAGTGCTATACAATGTTCCTCCACAGGGCTGTCTGTCCCAGTTCAGCCATCAGCGACAAATGAGATTTTTTAGCTGGAGAAGCCCAGCAAGGGGAACAACGGCATCCGTGGGCCCCCTTCGCCATTTTTGGCTTCTTCTTAGCCATGGCTTAGCCGTGGTGCCAGACCCCTAACCAGAATGCCATGTGTAATTTTTATGCCCTCCGCGCCCGTACCAATGAACGCCGTTCCCAGTGCCGCCCGCCCATAGAAATTATAAGATTACCTCTGATAGGTAGGCAGGCGCTATGATCCCCCCGGTTGACGCCAGAAAAACAAAAAAGGAATTATGGGAAAGCAAACACGCTTGCCCGAAAAAAAAAAGGGATTTATAAAGACAAAGGAAAGTGGAGTTTTGTGTTGGCGCGGGCATTTCTTATCTCGCCTCGTACGCCGGGGGCGGAGCGTCGTCCTGTTCCTCCCAGAAACTGGCGTTCCGGTTCTTCTCATCGTACACGCGGCGAGCGATCTCGCCGGCCATCTTCATGATCCAGGCCTGCTCCAGAATAACGGAGGACGTATCGGAGGTGGGGCCACGGCGGGGGCCTCGCTCGCCGAGCCTGGGCGCCTTCGTGTCCGCAGAAATCGGCGCGCCCTTTTCGACGGCCGCTTCCCGGTATGCGGGCATGTTTTCCGGTAGCACGGGCCGGCTTTCGGCGGATACAGGTTCTCCCTTCTCCGCCGACGCGGCAGGGCCGCCGAGTGGCCTGTACAAATCCGGGTTCAAGGGGGTTCGGGCGGGAGGTTGAACCTTGTCAACGGATGCCCTGAAGCGAACCCTGCTTGACGCTGACATGGATGGCAGGATATCGTCCTCCGGCTCTTCGGGGATAGTCGTGGGCATCAGGGGCTCTGATGCCGGTACCTCGATGGACGCTGTATCCGAAGTCTCGTCTCCCGCTTCGCTGGTTGCTTCGCTAACTGGTGCGCTAGCAGAAGTCTTGCGCCTCAGATTCACCACCCTGGTCTTCTTCTTCCGGCCAGACTTTGAGTGCCTGCCTGAGCCGAGGCCTAGCCCCGTGGTCGCGGAATGGAGACTAACGAGGGATGGCCTCGACGGGAGCTGGTCACTGTCTCGGTTGCCCGAATCTGAGAAAGTGTATGTTGTCGCAGTTCCGAGGAAGGAGTGCGACTTGGCAAGGCTCGGCGTCGATAGTGGCGAATTAAAGCCCGTATCCGTGCGATCTATCGGACCGGCCCAAGCCCTAAAAACGGCGTTCTGGATGCCCGGTGTGAACAACGATAGTGTTCGGTGGGAGTTGGCGAGTGCTGCCAAACGAAGCATGTTCTTTTGGGAAAACAGTGATTGAATCTCAGAACCACCGTCAAGAGAGAGAGATGCGATCTGCAAGGGGTCAAGCAAATGGCCATTCGCATCAACGGCATCGAGTGGAGGAGTGGCCAGGGGGTCCACGGCAGCCTCGGGGCTCTCCTTGAAAGGATCGGTTTCCTTGGGTAATTGATCCGGGCACCATAGCTGCAACGAAAGTCGATGGATGATGGCAGGTAACTCATCCATCATCAGGTCACGCAGCTTCCCTTCGATGGTTTTCTGCAGATAGTCGCGGACGAACTGGATCGAGTCAAAGGTCGACGAGACCTTGAGGGACTCGAGCGGGTCATTTCGAAAGACCAAGGTCAAGCCTTTCTGTTTGGAGAAGACAACGATGATGAACGCGGACAGCTTGATCTCTGATAGAGTAATCTGCAGAGGTATCGTGAGGCCCGACGACGCTGCAAGCGGTTGTGGAGACGTGAACATGGGCTTGGAGCACAGGTAGGTGTTCAGGGGGTTGGCCTATAGTTGTTGTGAAGGTATAATTAGCACATGCTATTAACGCACGAGCAACGCGGAAATGAGGGCGCTGAACACGCGAATCCCTGCTTCGCAATTTATGAAGTCATGCGAAACAGCAAGAAAAAGGCGCGAATCCTGGCTAACTGTTCAGCCGGGCAGAGCTGCCAGGGAATCCGAGCCAGTCCAGTCGAGGGCTGCTTTCCATATTGGAATCGCGTCCCGGGTCAAGAAGGCACGGCTGATAATGCCCGACAAGCACCCGAGCTGAGAGCTCTCAGATTGTGAGATGATGGCCCTCAGGAGTCGAGGGAAATGGTAATTGGGACAGACGGCACTTGCCATCGATGTCCCATTGATGAAATCGAGCTTAAAACACAAATGCGCCGGGTGGTGTTGTGGCGGATGCAGCAATTGACGATGGTGCGTCTCGGAATCGTACGGGATTTCGGAGGTGGCGAGAGGCATAAAAACAGAGATACCGAGGGGGGAAAAACCAACGAAACCAAAAAAGAATCGCAATAAAAACGAGACCAAACGTACTTGAACCCTCGTCTTCAAAGTCAAGAAGGCATCGCCGGAGTAGCACATCTTGAAGATGCCCCGAAAGCGATCCTCGGCGATATCCCCTATTTCCAGTATCTCCAGCTCGGGCGGCACGGAGCCCAGGTTGAACTCGGTCACCAAGATGTCATCGACGATGATGGGCGGCTTCGGCGACTTGTTCAGCGCGGTCGTCAGGAGGTCGCGCGTGCGCTTGTAGAACTCTGCGTCGGCCGTGAGCGGCGACCAGTTGAAGTTGAAGGCCATGTTGAACGGCTTCGCCTGCTCGGTGATCGCATCCAATAGACTCGGGGTGGGCTCGCTTGCAAAGCCCCGTGTTTGCGCGAGAAAGCCAAGGGGAAAGAAAAAAACAAAAAGGGAGACGGGGATCGCGAGAGTAAGGCGCAAGCTTGTCGTTAAGGACAGCGGCAGGCGTATTCAATGCCTCGACGTGGGGTTTATCGCGTGGATTAGTTGAGTGTTGATACTCGAAAATGGACGAAGGATCGGGGGGGAGGCGAAGCTTGGTTGGAGATGTTGTGTGGATGGATGACGCTATTTCTCGGGGTGGTGCGGCTTCTTTTTTCTTTCGTTGCGAATTTTTTTCGCATGGCAGATGCTCCTTTGTCGCGTGTGGGCTCCCAGTTCTTGGTTCAGTTTGTTGCTCCAGTCGAAATGTCAGGCTTGTGAGTGGGCAGAGTGGGTATCCCCCCGCCACGGGTCTAAACAACCTGGAAGGGGGGCCTGGGCGCCCACGGCTGACCTCCACTGATGACAGCCCGCACCCCTCATGTTGTGTCCACATGCTTGCATGCTTTGACTCCTGAAATGAGACTTGCAACGATGTAACTGCAACTTGCAAAATGTTTGCCCGATAACTTGCGCCATGACTTCAGCAATACCTTTAGCACTGTTACGACGAACGAAAAGAGAGAGGAAAGTGGACGGAAGCGGTGTTTTGAGCTGCAGATTCCAGCATTCCTCGAACCCGAGCTCAACTCTGGGGTGCTGCTTGCAGCCCGCCGGACCGAGGTATGGGGCTCTCTGGAGCAGAAATGCCGGGTCACGCTAAAGACAGACCCAAGCAGCACTGCACCCACAATCGCGAAAATGAATCCAGGATGTCCGTACCTCTTCTAGGGTTGCCACGAGACCCAGGACCGAACCACACAGCCAAGACCAATCATACGAGGTTAATCTTCTCATCCTCATGCCACACAAATGACGACCCGACAAGCTGGTCAAGGGCGGATCGAAGTAACACCCGTACATACACCTATGCACAGAGACAGTTTGAACGGGTCTACTACTAGCAGCACAACTCGATCACGCGAGTGGAAGGAATAATGTATGGGTAGGTAGGTAGGTAGTAGGAAGTTTATACTGTGCAAATTCAGGTCTGAGAGGGTGGTAGCCATGGACATAGACACGATCCCACCGGGATGCGAAGCTGAATTCGTGGGCGAGGGTGCTGCAAATGTGGTGTTCGCCATCAAACCGCCGAGCGCATCTTCAAGTCATTCGTCCTTTCAAGGCAAGGGGCCCACTCCCTAGCAAACCTCCATCATGCAGCACAGTCGCACTAACCGGCCAAAGCAGGGAAGCTCCTCCGGGTACCCAAAGCCGGCACCAGAGCATACCCCCACCCGGAGCTCCAGGAGTACTGGGAGACCGCTGTCAAGCCCCTTTTCTGCCGAGACGACCTCGTCCAGCAGTCCCTCGTCAGGTTGACGGGGAGTGGCATTGTGCCCAAGCTTAATGCTCTCCTCTCAGAGGATGAGCCGAGCCGCCGGGAGGACTTTAGAGGCGGCAGGGTCGCCGACGCCGAGTTCGGCATGCTCGTGGA
>Ga0164242_10005912_pt1 | contig 13537 bp, 13 predicted proteins | sample OricomgcompostMG_FD_108783 | JGI IMG/M metagenome (GOLD analysis project Ga0164242, IMG submission 108783) | Miracle-Growth compost microbial communities from Emeryville, California, USA - Original compost - Miracle growth compost (MG) ...
CGCATGGATGGTCAGTATCTGGCCCGGCCGCGACAGTGCCTGCAGCACCGCGCGAAACACTGCCTGGCTACCCAGTGCTGAATCGGCGAATCCCGGGCCGATCTGGCGCAAGTCGACGGCGTTCATTCGCTGTCCTCGGTAGTGGAATCATTGCTTGTCTCGCGAGCGACCGTGAAGAATTCCACCTTGGTACTGCGCGCCTTGTTCGCGCGCGTCGCGCGCCGGGTTGCGCGCCAGTCTTCGATCCGCGTCAGCAGATCCGCCGGAACGAGTGCGCTGCACGCCGGGTCCTGCAACATGGCGTCGGCAGTGGCCGCGAGTTCTGCATGACGCTGCGAGCGGCCGAGCACGTAGGCGACGCCGACCGCATTGCAAGCGACGACGGTCGGGTCGGTACGCAATGTGCAGCGCGTGACCGTCACTTCGCCGAGATTGAAGCGTGCGCCCGCGCCGCCGACGCGTCCTTGCGCCATCACCAGGCCGGTTTCCGGTGCGCGCAGCCATTGCGGCTGCGGGCCGGTGAATCGGGCCAGTGCGGGTTCGAGCATTTCCAGGGGGGCGCGGCTGAGCAGGCGCATCCACGCCTGGCGCGCCGCGACGGTATGCGTCGCTTGGTTGTCATCAAACTGCAACGTGGACATGTTAGCCTCAATGTTGTCTATACAAATTTCCAACGCAGCGAAGCTTACGGCGCAAATATGTCCTCCTTGTGACACAGGAAAACCGGATGACCGACGATCAAAAAACACACACCGCGCCGCAAGAGCGGAGCAGCGCATGGAACCGCATTGCGGCCCGGCTGACCGACGGCATCGCAAGCGGCATGCACGCGCCCGGCACGCGCCTGCCGGCGGAACACGCACTGGCCGAGCAGTTCGGCGTCAACCGGCATACGGTGCGGCGTGCGCTGTCGTCGATGGCCGCGCAGGGACTGGTGCGCATGGTGCAGGGCAGCGGCACCTTCGTGGAGGAATTCGCGGTCGACCTCGTGCTTGGCCGGCGTACGCGCCATAGCGAAAGCCTGCAGCTCGCCGGCTTGTCGGGTCGGCTGCAGGTGCTCGAAGAAGAGAGCTGCCGGGTCAGGGCCGAGGTGGCGCGCGCACTCGACATCGCCCCGCGCGGCACGGCGTTGCGGATGAAGGTGCTGGGGCTGGTGAAGGAGCGGCCGTTGCACGTCAGCGAGCGCTTTTTCCCGTTGCCGCGCTTCGCCGGCCTGGCCGCACTCGTGCGCCAGACCGGCTCGATTACCAAGGCGTTTGCGGCGCTGGGAGTCGAGGATTATTCGCGGCGTGAAAGCCGCATCGCCGCCGTGCTGCCGGCAGCCGACATCGCCGCGGCATTGCTGCAACCGGTGTCGCGGCCGGTGATCCAGGTGCGCAGCGTCAACGTCGATCCGGCCGGCACGCCGGTGGAAGCGGCGACCACGTTCTTTGCCGGCGACCTGGTGACCTTGCTGGTGCAGTCGGATAGATAGCAGTTGCCGAATTACCGGATTACTGAAAGGGAGGTTCCATGAACAGGCTTTACTTGACCGGGGCAAGGGTGGTGCTTGCCGACAGGGTGCTCGACGATGCCGCGGTGCTGATCGAAGACGGCGTCATCGCTGCGATCGATCCGGTGTCCGGCCATGGCGCACACGCGGTGGATCTGCGCGGGCGCATGCTGATGCCCGGCATGATCGATCTGCATTGCGATGCGCTGGAAAAGGAAGTCGAGCCGCGCCCCGGCGTGCATTTCCCGCTCGATTTTGCAGCGGCGCAAATCGACAAGCGCAATGCCGCAGCCGGCATTACCACCGTGTATCACGCATTGTCGTTCGCCAATCATGAACTGGGCATGCGAAACAATGCGTTCGCCGCCGAGGTGGTGCGTGCGGTCGACAACTGGCGCCGCCATGCGCTGGTCGATAATCGCGTTCATTTGCGCTACGAGGTCACCGACGAGACCGCGCCGCCGGTGCTGGCGCAATTGCTGCGGGGCGGCCATGCACAGATGATCTCGTTCATGGACCACTCGCCGGGTCAGGGACAGATCAGGGATGTGGCGGCGTTCCGCAACTTTCTGGCAAAGAACTACAAGACCAGCGAAGACGACATCGACCGCATTCTCGACACCAAGGCTGCGGCCGGGAAAAATGCGATGGAACGCATGCAGTCGCTGGCGGCAGTCGCAAGGGAACTCGGCGTCGCCATCGCGAGTCACGATGACGATACACCGGAAAAGATCGACATGCTGGCAGCACTCGGCACGGGAATTTCCGAGTTCCCGATCAATCTCGACACCGCGATGGCGGCACGTGCGCGTGGACTGGCGACACTGTTCGGCGCCCCGAACGTGCTGCGCGGGAAGTCGCAATCCGGTGCGATGCGCGCCCTCGATGCGGTCATCGCAGGCGTGGCCGACTGCCTGTGCGGCGATTACTCGCCGGCTGCGTTGCTGCCGTCGATGATGCGTTTGCCGGAACTGGCCGGCATCGACTTGCATCGGGCCGTGGCGCTCGTCACCAGCAACCCGGCGCGTGCGGCGGGCTTGCGGGATCGCGGCGAAATCGCGGTCGGCAAGCGCGCCGACCTGATCGCCGTCGACGTGGTCGGAGGCTTGCCGCAAAGCGAGCAGATGTGGCGGGCCGGAGTGCCCGTATATCACGCGCATTTCGACAATGTCCGGACCGGCTTGAAGAACGCAGCATGACAGCGCCGCTCATCTATATCGTCGGGGCATCGGGCAGCGGCAAGGACAGCCTGATGCAGTACTGTCGCGAGCGCCTGGGCGGCTCCTCCGCAGTGCAATTCGCGCATCGCTACATCACGCGGGCCGCGCATGCGGGAGGCGAGAATCATGTCCAGCTTTCGCCGCGGGAATTCGCAGCACGTGCGCAGGCGGGATTGTTCGCGCTGCACTGGTCCAGCCACGGTCACTCCTATGGTATCGGGATCGAGATCGATCACTGGCTGGAAAAGGGCATCGCCGTCGTCGTCAATGGCTCGCGCGAGTACCTGGCGGAAGCCGGCAGGCGTTATCGGAAGCTGCTGGTCGTCTGGATCGACGTGTCGCCGGAAGTGCTGCGCCAGAGGCTGCTGGCGCGCGGGCGTGAAAGCGCGGCGCTGGTCGAGGAGCGCCTGGCGCGGCATCGCCGCATGACGAGGCCGGACGCCGGCGTCATCGTTATTTCGAATGACGGCGCGCTGTCCGAAGCCGGTGACGCCCTGGTTGCGGCAATCGAGCAGGCGCTCGCATGCGCATAAGCTTTCTCGGGACGGCCGATGCCGGCGGCGTCCCGCTGTACGGCTGCGATTGCATTGCCTGCGTACGCGCGCAGGCGACACCGGCATTCCGGCGCGGGCCGTGCAGCGCGCTGGTGGAAGAGGGCGGCACCCGCATCCTGCTTGATGCCGGCCTGATGGACCTGGCCGAGCGCTTTCCGCCGGCCAGCCTGGATGCCATCGTGCTGACGCATTTTCACCCTGATCACGTGCAGGGTCTGTTTCATTTGCGCTGGGGCCGCGGCACGTCGATACCGGTTCATGCGCCGCCCGATCCCGAAGGCTGCGCGGACCTCTACAAGCATCCGGGCTTGCTGGAATTCAAGGCACTGAGAAAATTCGAGCCGGTAACGATCGGTACGCTGACGATTACGCCGCTGCCGTTGATTCATTCCCGGCTTACCTACGGCTATGCGATAGAAAATGGGATGGGCGCGCGTTTTGCCTATCTGACCGACACTGCGGGCTTGCCCCCGAATACCGTCGAATTCCTGTGCGACTGGAAGCCCGACGGCATGGCGATCGATTGCAGCCATCCGCCGCGCGCCCAACCGCCACGCAATCATAACGACTGGAACCAGGCAGCGGCACTGATCGGCCTCGTCCAGCCGCGGCGCGCGTGGCTGACGCACATCGGCCATGAAGTGGACAGCTGGCTGCTGCAATGTCCGCAAGCGCTTCCCGAGCATACCGAACTCGCGCACGACGGCATGCGCATCGACTTTTCGGAACGCGCGGGCGCCCCGCTGTTGCGGCCCTAGCATCGCGCCGGGAGGCGAATGCGGATTCGCCGTCCGTGCCCGCCTCAGGCCGCCGGTCGCAACAGCGGCTCGCCGCGCATCCAGCGCGCCAGATTGTCGAGGAACATGCGGGCGACGCGCTCTTCGTTACCGTCCGAAAAGCCGGCACTGTGCGGTGTCGCGATCACGTTCGCCATGTCCCACAGCGGGGAATCCGGCGGCAAGGGTTCGTGGGCGAACACGTCGAGATAGGCGCCGGCCAGTCGGCCGTCCTGCAACGCATCCACCAGCGCCGTTTCATCGACCACTTCGCCGCGCGCCACGTTCACCAGGTGGGCCGATGGCGGTAGCAATGCGAGCGCACGCGCGTCGACCAGCGAACGCGTGACCGGCGTCAACGGGCAGGCGAGGATCAGCCAGTCGGTGCGCGGCAGCACCCGGTGGAAGTCGGCATAAGCGACCACCTCGGCATTGTCCGCCACCGCCTGCGCCGATTGCCGCACCACCACGAGTTTAAGGCCGAGCGCCGCCAGCAGGCGGCCGAGCGTCTGCCCGATTGCGCCCCAGCCGACGATGGTGGCGGTCTGGCCTTCGAGGTCGGCCGGCAGGCCGGTGCCGATCAGCGGTTCCCAGCGATGCGCGCGCTGCGCCGCCATCAGTTGCGGAAAGCGGCGTGCCAGTGCCAGCACGCCGGCCAGCGCGGTCTGTGCGACCACGCCGGCATTGGCGCCCGACGAAGTGGTGACCAGCACGCCGCGCTCGCGCAGCATGCCGAAGATCGGCCGGTCGGCGCCGGCCGAATGGATGTGCACCCAGCGCAGGCCGGGGCTGGCCAGCATCGCATCGTAGAAGCGTTGCGTTTCCGGCAGTACCCGGTGCTTGGTCGACAGGCCGGTCACGTCGCGCGACACGAAGGCGACCTCGGCTCCGGTGTCGGCGCCGGCCGCATCCGGCGTCACCAGTTCGTGGCCGGTGGCCCCGGTCACTGCGGCGATGCGGGAGTCGAGTTGCCGCGCCGCCTGGGGGGAGACCAGGATGCGCAGCGGTTGGCGTTCACCTTCGAGAGTAACGTGCGACATGATGGGCTGTTATCGATTGCTGGTTTGCGATTACTGCTGTTTTGCGCCGGATTCTGCCACGACCGTCTTCCACTTCTTGTATTCGGCGTGGACGAAGTCGGAGAACTCTTCCGGCGTGCCGCCGACCGGGTCGGCACCTTCCTGGATCATCTGCTTTTCCAGGTTCGGCAGCGCCTTGTTCACACCGGCGTTGATCTTGTCGATCACGTTGCGCGGCGTGCCCTTGGGCGCGAAGATGCCAAACCACGATGCCGCCGAAAAGCCGGGGAAGCCTTTTTCCGCCACCGTCGGCAGGTCAGGCAGCGAGCGCGAGCGCTTGAGGCTGCTGACGGCGAGCGCGCGCAGTTTGCCGGCACGGATCTGGCCGATCACCGAGGGGATGGTCGCGAACATGAACTGGATGCGGCCGGCCATCAGGTCGGTTACCGCGGTGGCGCCCTTGTACGGAATGTGCGTCGCATCCGCGCCGATTTCCTTGGACAGCATGAAGCTGGACAGGTGCGACGAAGTGCCGACGCCGGTCGAGCCGTAGTTGAGCTGGCTCTTGTGGCTGCGCGCATAGGCGACGAACTCTTCGAAGTTCTTGACCGGAAGCGACGGATTGACGACCAGCACGTTGGGCACGTTGGCGATCTGCACGACCGGCACCAGGTCCTTCAGTGCGTTGAAGCGCAGGTTCGAATACAGGCTCTCGTTGACCGCGATCGGCCCGACCGAGTTGACGTTCAGCGTATAGCCGTCGGCCGGCGCATGGACGACGTACTCGGTGCCGATGTTGCCGCCGGCACCCGGCTTGTTCTCGACGATGAAGCTCTGGTTGAACTGGCTGCCAAGTTCCTTGCCGACGCTGCGTGCCAGCATGTCGGTGGTGCCGCCGGCGGTAAACGCGACAACCAGGTGTACCGGCTTGGACGGGTAGTCGTCGGCGGCCGAAGCCGGTGCCGCGAACAGCGCGGCGGCCGTGCACAGCGAGGCGAGGGCGAGGCCGGTCTGGAACAGGCGGCGCGAGGTGGGATAAGTGCTTGGTGTCATCGCTTGAGTCTCCTTGGGTTGACAAAAAAGGCTTGAACGCAGCGGACAAGGCGTGCAAGCCCGAAGGCTGTTTTTTTGTGGAAGGCATCAGGGCCGATGCCGGGGCGGGCTTCGGTGTGTCGGTGTGTCGGTGTGGCGGCGCTGCTCGGCGCGCTCGCCGGCCTTGTTGGAATTCATGTTGCCGTCTCCCGCATGTCAATGCGCGGGCAGGCCCTGAAATCCATCGGGATTTCAGAGCCTGCCCGCAGACCGCTCTGCTGCTTGCGTCTTGCTGCTCGTGTCTCCTTAGCGCGGCCAGCCGTACAGCGTGGCAGGATTGTCGACCAGCACCTTGCGGCGCGCGGCCGCATCGGGCAGCCAGCGCGCCAGCAGATTGAGCAGGTCGCCGTCGTCCGGCACCGGCTTGTCGAAGTAGGCAATGTGCGGCCAGTCGGCACCCCAGACGATGCGCTCGATGTTGGCCGCGATCACTGCCTTTGCCAGCGGATCGACGTCCTCGTATGGCGTGCCGGTGCCGCTCAGGCGGTCGGCTCCGGAGATCTTGGTCCAGGCCTGGCCTTCGGCCAGCATCCGGCACAGCGTCTGGAAGCCGGGATCGCCGACGCCGCGCGACGCATCCATGCGACCCATGTGGTCGATCACCAGCGGCATGCCCAGCTTGAGCAGGCGCGGTGCGAGCTCGGGCAGGTCCGGTGCGTGGATCCACACCTGCGCATGCCAGCCGCGCGCCGCCAGCCGGGGCGCCAGCGCTTCCAGCGTTTCCAGCCCGACGCCGTTGCGATACACGGCGTGGCCCTCCTTGCGGAACAGGTTCACGCGGACACCGCGGATGCCGCTTTCCGACCAGTGGTCGAGTTCGGCCTCGGTGACCGCCGGGTCGGGCACGGCGACGCCGCGCAGACGGTCCGGATATTCGGCGAGCGCCGCCAGTACCGAACGGTTGTCGGTGCCGCTGGCGCTGGCCGTCACCAGCACGCCGCGCGACAGGCCCATGCGGTCGAGGTAGGCGATGAAGTCGCGCCCGGTCTGCTCGGCCGGGGTGTAACTGCGCTCTTCCGCCAACGGAAAGTCGGCATACGGCCCGAACACGTGCGCATGGCAGTCGCATGCGCCGGGCGGGACTTCAAACGCCGGAGCCGCGTGCTGCAGCTTCGGCGGGAGACAGGATCGTGTCATCGGTATCGAACCTTCAAAGCAGGGAAGAATTACTGGCCCTTGAGCTTGCCGGCCTTGGCCAGCGCGTAGCCGCGCTGCTCTTCGGTTTTCAGGATCTGGCCGAACTCCTCGGGTGTCGAGGCGCGCGCGAGGCTGCCGGCCGCCAGCAGCTTCGCCTTCAGCTTGTCGTCGGCCAGCGCGCGGCCGAGGGCAGCATTGATCGTGGCAACCACCGGGGCGGGCGTGCCGGCAGGGGCCAGCAGGCCGCTCAGCGTCGACTCGTCGAAATTGGCAAGGCCGGCTTCACGCAAGGTCGGCACATCCTTCAGCAACGGGTCGCGGTCTTTCGACAGCACCGCCAGCGCATGCAGCTTGCCGGCCTTGATATGGGCGATGGAGCTGGTCAGCTGATCGACCACCAGGTCGATCTGGCCGCCGAGCAGGTCGACCAGCGCCGGGCCCGAACCGCGGTAGGGCACGCCGGTGACATTGATGCCGGCCGCTTCTTCCATCAGCAGCATGCCGACATGGTTGGTGGTGCCGACGCCCGCATAGCCGGCCGACAGTTTCATCGGATTCTTTTTCGCGTACGCGAACAGGCCGGCGGCATCCTTGAAACGGGTTTCATTGCCCTTGACGACCAGCACCAGCGAGGTCGACGAAATCAGCCCGATCGGCTGGAAGCTGGCCGGGGTGTACGGCACCTTGACCATGCGCGGCAGGATGGAGATCGCGTTCGGCGTGCTGATCAGCAGCGTGTAGCCGTCGGCATCGCTACGCGCGACCAGGCCGGCGCCGATCGCGCCGCCGGCGCCCGCGCGGTTTTCCACGATCACATTGGTTTTCAGCTGGGTGGAGAGAGCGGGGGCGATCAGGCGTGCGACCATGTCCAGGTTCCCGCCCGGTGCGAACGGCACGATCAGCGTGATCGGCTTGGACGGGAAGCTGTCGGCGAATGCGGACGTGCCAAGCAGTGCTGCGCCGGCCAGGGCGACGCCGGCCTTGATGAGATTTCTTCTGTTCATTTCCAAATTCCTTGAGGGCAGGTTTCAACAATCGGGTGCCGGGCTCGCGATGGCGGCCGGGCCCTGCGTCCGCTCCGGCTGCGGTACAGCCGGAGCGGGACGCGATGCGTGCTGCGCCTGTTCGCATGCACGCATTCCGCGGCCGCGAGCGGCCGGGAAGCAGGGGGTGCAGTGGTGTTCAGCTCTTGTAGCCGGGATCGATGCGGTCCAGCTTGCGCAGCAGTGCCGGCCATTCCATCTGTCCATACGGGCGGCGGGTGCCGGGCTGGTAGTTGTTCCAGGTTTCTTCCAGCACCGGCTGCGCGACCTTGACCAGCGGCGAATTGCAGGCCATTGCCGCGAGCTGCGAGCGGCAAGCGAGTTCCAGCCGGTGCATCCAGTTGAACGCTTCGCCGACCGTGCGGCCGACCGTCAGCACGCCGTGGTTGCGTAGGATCAGCGCTTCGCCGTTGCCGAGGTCGCGCACGATCGATTCCTGCTCCGCCAGGTTGAGTACCACGCCTTCATAGTCGTGGTAGCCGATCTTCAGGAAGCGCATCGCGGTCTGGGTGATCGGCAGCAGTCCGCATTCGAGCGAGGACACCGCCATCGATGCCCAGCTGTGGGTGTGGATCACGCAGCCGACGTCGGGGCGGGCGGCATGGACGGCGCTGTGGATCACCGCGCCGGCCTTGTTGATGCCGTAGTTCAGCGCACCGAAATCCGGCTTCGACAGGATGTTGCCGTGGTGGTCGACCTTGAGCAGGCTGGAGGCGGTGATCTCCTCGTACATCATGCCGTACGGGTTGATCAGGTAAGTGCCTTCCTCGCCCGGGATGCGCGCCGAAATGTGGTTGGCCATCATATCGGACATGCCGTACATCTCGACCAGCCGGTAGCAGGCGGCCAGGTCGACCCGGGCTTGCCATTCTTCGTCCGAGCATTTCCCTTTCATCGAGCTGATCGTCAGTTCATGGGCGTTGGACATCATCGACTCCTTTCAATATTTATCTTTACGACATTCGCGCAGCGAATGTCGTCCGTTCTCACCCTCTCCCTCCGGGAGAGGGCCGGGGAGAGGGTTTGCGCGCTCCGTTCTCACCCTCTCCCTCCGGGAGAGGGCCGGGGAGAGGGTTTGAGCGCTCCGGCTGCCAACTCTCATGGAGCGTTCAAAAATCATCACGCAATATGCAGTGCATGGCTGCCTCGGCTGCCCGGCACTCAGTCGGAGCCGAGCTGCAGCCGGTTCGGCTGGCGCTTCTCGATCGCCGACTTCAGCAATGCCGCAGTCCGGAAGATTCCGTGTGCGAACTTGCCGTAGGGCAGGGTCGCGAACAGCGCGATCACGGCGCCCAGGTGCAGCGCCAGCAGCAGCGGCATCGCCGCGTTTTCGCGCACGGCCAGCAGGCCGAGGCCGGTGGCGGCAACCACCAGCAGCAGCGCGATGAAGCCGCGGTCCATTGCGCGCTGCGCCGGGTCGCCGCGCTTCGGGTCGCGTTGCAGGTTCAGCCACAGCAGGCCGGCCGGTCCGATCAGCAGGCCGATGCCGCCCACGGTGCCGAGGATGACCGGCAGGCTGTCCAGCGCATACGGCGCATGCAGGCCGAGCAGGTAGTGGTACAGCGTGGCGACCGCGGTGGCCGCAAAGCAGGACATGAAGCCGTAGAACGTGAAATGGTGGAAGCGACGGCGCGCCAGCGTGAACTTGTCGTCCGCTTCATTGCAGCCGTCGCCGTGGCCGCCGTCGAGATAGGTCAGCGCCAGCACATTCTTCGCGGTTTCGCCGACCGCTGCGCCGGATGCGGCGCCCGGCGACACGTCGCGCCAGAAGCGGGTGACGCCGACGCCGAGCGCAATCACGGCAAACGCAAACACCGCGCCGAATATCGCAGCCAGCATGTTGTGCGGGAAGATCGCGTAGAAATTGCCGCCGGGCTGGGCCTGGAACAGCGAGCCGGCGCGGCCGATCACCAGCGCCAGGAACAGCGCAAGGCCGGCCGCCAGCGCCAGCGCCACGGTCAGGCCGTTGCGCTTGTAGAGTGCGCCGAATGCCTGCGGCCATGCGTATTCGGCGTAAGTGTCGCCGCGCACGCGGGCCATCGCCTGCGGCACGTTCAGTGCGAATTCATGCGGCGGCGCGTACTGGCATGCGTGATAGCAGGCGCCGCAGTTGTGGCACAGGTTCGCCAGGTAATTGATGTCCGCCTTCGGGAATTCGAGCCGGCGCGTCATTGCCGGGAACACCGCGCAAAAGCCTTCGCAGTAGCGGCAGGCGTTGCAGATCTGCATCTGGCGCGCGACTTCGGCTTCGTTCGGGGTCAGCGGTATCACGCGGGCCGGTTTCGGTTGCCCGCCGCCTGCAGGGCGGTTGGGGGCGGAAGAGGCGAGATCCTGCGCTTCGCGCGTCAGCGCCTTAAGCTGCTGCATGTTCTACTCCAGTTTGTTGCCGTGCGGCGGCAGCCCTGGCTGCCTGGGTGCCGGCGATGCGGCCGAACGCGGTGCCGATCGACATGCCGACGCCGGCCGTATATCCCTTGCCGAGCACATTGCCGGCCATCATTTCGCCGGCCACGAACAGGTTGTCGCTCGGCTTGCCATTGAAATGCACGGCGGCCTCTTCGTTCACTTTCAGGCCCAGGTAGGTGAAGGTGATGCCGGGACGCAGCGCGTAGCCGTAGAACGGGCCGACGTTGATCGGACGTGCCCAGTGGGTCTTCGGCGGCGCCAGGCCTTCGGTATGGCAGTCATCGAGCGCGGTATGGTCGAAGGTGCCGACGCGGCAGGCCGCGTTGTAGTCTTCGATGGTGCGCAGGAAGGTCTGCTCGGGCAGGCCCAGTTTCTGCGCCAGTTCGGGCAGCGTGTCGGCCTTGATGCCGGGGAAGACCGGCGGCATGAAGCGGCCGATCGCCTTGCTATCGATGATTGAATAGCCGATCTGGCTTGGCTGCTGGGCGACCAGGCGGCCCCAGATCGCATAGCGTTTCGGCCAGAAATCCTCACCCTCGTCATAGAAGCGTTCGCCGTTGCGGTTCAGCACCACGCCCAGCGACACGCAGTCGATCCGGGTGCAGATGCCGCCGTCGTACAGCGGTGCGCGCGCATCGATCGCGACGCAGTGCGCCTGGGTCGGGTCGCCGATCACGTCCGCGCCGGCGTCGATCATGTACTTCAGCAGCACGCCCATGTTGTAGCGGGTGCCGCGGATCAGGAAATTGTCGGCCGGCCATTCGCCGCGCTCGTTGACGCCCCAGGCTTCGCGCATCCACTCGAGGTTCGATTCGAAACCGCCGGCCGCCAGCACGCAGGCGCGCGCTTCGAAGCGCTGCGAACCGCTGCGGGCGGCGACGAAGCGGCCGTCCTTCAGTTCGATCGCATCGACGGGGGTCTGGTAACGGATCTGCACGCCCATGTTCTCGGCGCTGCGGTAATACGCGTTGACCAGCGCCTTGCCGCCCCCCATGAAGAACGCGTTGGTGCGCGCGACATGCAGCGCGCCCGACAGCGGCGGCTGGAAGCGCACGCCGTGCTTCTGCATCCACGGGCGGCAAGTGGAGGACGCGCGGATCACCATGCGCGCCAGCTTCTCATTGGTGATGCCGCCGGTGACTTTCAGCAGGTCCTGCCAGTACTCTTCTTCCGGATAGGCGTCGACCAGCACGTCCTGCGGCGCGTCGTGCATGCAGCGCAGGTTGCGGGTATGGGAGGAATTGCCGCCGCGCCATTCGCGCGGCGCGGATTCGAGCAGCAGCACCGAAGCGCCGGCTTCGCGCGCCATCAGCGCGGCGCAGAGCGCGGCGTTGCCGCCTCCGATTACAAGAACGTCCACCATCTGTACAGTCTCCATGTGTCGGGACGAGACTGTACGGAGGCGGGCCGGTCACCGCCAGCCCGGTTTTGAGAATAGGTGTTCAGTTTTTGTAAAGGGTCGCGCCAGGCCAGCGCTTCTGCCGGACCAGGGTCTGGGTGACGCTGGTCAGGACGCCGCGCGCAGCCAGCCCGGCCGGCGACAGTTCGTCATCGGACAGGCTGACCAGCAGGTTGGGCCGGTGCGCGGATGCATCGGTGATTTCGATCATGACCAGCGATTCGCCAATGAAACGGGCGACCGCGGCGCCGGGCTGGATGGTGGCGCCGTAGCCGGCGCGCACCGCGTCCATCAGCATCGCCAGGCCGTCGATTTCGGCCGCCACGTTGAGTTCAAAGCGGCTCTGTCGGGCGGCATTGTCGAGCAGCGAGCGCAAGCCGTGCGGACCGGAAGGAAGGATCAGCGGCAGCGAAGCGAGTTGCGCGAGCTTGACGCGCCGGGTGGTCGGCAGCCCCGGCAGGTCGCCCTTGGCAACCAGGAACAGGCGTTCCTCCAGCAACGGCGTGACGCTCCAGCGCTGTGTGCGCTCGACATTGAACAGGATGGCAAGATCGAGCCGCCGGGCGCTGATCATTGCAGTCAGGTTGCCGGACAGGCTTTCGACCAGGTGCAGGCGGATGTCCGGATAGCGTTCGCGCATCGCGCTCATCAGCGGCAGCCCGAGCACCGCGGTGGTACTGGGCGGCATGCCGATGCTGACATGGCCGGACAGGCGCGCCGAGCGCGCGGCCCGCTCGGCGTCGTCGACATGGCGGATCGCCAGCTGCGCCTGCTGCAGGAAGGCGAGGCCGGCATCGGTCGGCGTCACGCCGCTCGAAGTCCGCTGCAGCAGGCGCGTCGAGAGTTCGCTTTCGAGGCGGCTGATCTGCTGGCTCAGCGCCGAGGTGCCGACACCCAGTTCGAGCGCCGCGCGTCCCATGCTGCCGAGCTCGACCACCCGGGCGAAATAGCGTAGCTGTCGTAGTTCCATGTATTCCTGTACGGCGGTCTTTGCGACATTCGCGGCGGCGAATGTCGTTTGTTCTTGCGCTTTTCCTCGGGGTGGAGGTTTGCCTGCAAGACGGCAAGCCCTTGAGAGCTCCCTCTCCCGCAGGCGGAAGAGGGGGCGGGGAGAGGGTGGTTACCAAGCCTCGCGACCTTGCGCGCACCCTCTCCCCCGGCCCCTCTCCCACCCGTGGGAGAGGGGAGCAAAGCAGGGCGCTGGCGAATGGCGGGTATCCTCTTCCCTCGCAGATGAGGCGTGGAGAGGAAGCGAGCTTTACGACGCTTGTTTGCTTTGTATCCCACGCATCGCTAACGCTGATTAAAATCGCAAGGCTCCCGCGTAGCCGGTCAACTCCAGGTAGCCATGTCCGGCCGGCTTGCCGTCGCGCCCGACCGTCACCGCGCCTTCCCAGTA
>Ga0164242_10005913_pt1 | contig 13537 bp, 11 predicted proteins | sample OricomgcompostMG_FD_108783 | JGI IMG/M metagenome (GOLD analysis project Ga0164242, IMG submission 108783) | Miracle-Growth compost microbial communities from Emeryville, California, USA - Original compost - Miracle growth compost (MG) ...
ATTGCGCGCGGCAGGGTCGTGTGCATTCACGGGGAGGACGCCTTCGCGGTGGACGGCGTGCTCGACGTGCTCACGCACGACAATGTCGGCCACGAGGCAACGACGCCCTCACAGCAGGCCGGCGGCAAGACGACGACCACGCTCGAAAGCGACCGCGTGTGGCACGACGGCCAGATCATCGGCGTGATCGTCGCGGAGAGCTTCGAAGTCGCGCGCGACGCGGCCCGGCGCACGCGCGTCGAGTATGAAGAGGAAGCGCCGGCGGCGACGTTTGGCAGCGATGGCGCGCAAAGCTTGCGACGGCCGCCTGGCGAGCATGAGGACTATCGCGTCGGCGATTTCGACAGCGCATTTGCAGCTGCCGAGTGTCGCCTCGACGCGAGTTACGCAACGCCGACCCAGCACCACAATGCGCTCGAGCTCTATACGACCACGTGTGCGTGGAGCGAAGGTCAACTGACGATCTGGGAGCCGAGCCAGTTCGTCTACGGGCTGCGCGGCAACGTCGCTCAGCAGCTCGGCATCGAAGCAGAGCGCGTGCGGGTGATCTCACGTTTCGTCGGCGGCGCGTTCGGCGGCAAGGGCAACGCGACGGCGCGCACCGCGTGGATCGCAATCGCCGCGCGCCGCATTGGACGGCCTGTAAAGCTCGTGGCCACGCGCGGGCAGGGCTATACGATCGCGACGTATCGCGCGGAAACGCGGCATCGGGTGCAGTTGGGCGCAACGCGCGACGGCAGGCTCGTCGCGCTGCGCCACGAAGGCTGGGAGCTGACGAGTCGCCCGAGCGAATACAGCGTTTCGGGTACCGAGTCGACTGCGTGCCTGTACGCGTGCCCGAACATCCAAACGGCGGTCAACCTCGTGCGCGCGGATCGCAACACGCCAGGCTTCATGCGCGCGCCGCCCGAAACGCCGTACATGTTCGCACTCGAATCCGCGATGGACGAACTGGCCGTCGAACTCGGCATCGATCCCGTGGAACTGCGGCGACGCAACGACACGGCGACCGACCCGGTCAGCGGCCTGCGCTTTTCATCGAGACACCTGGTCGAGTGTCTCGAGGCGGGCGCCGAGCGCTTCGGCTGGGCGCGACGCGACCCGCATCCCGGATCGATGCGCGAAGGCGACTGGCTCGTCGGCTGGGGCTGTGCAAGCGCTGTCTATGCGTCGAATATCGCCGCAACCGCCGCGCGTGTGGAGTTGCGCGCCGATGGCGGCGCAAGGGTCGAGCTTTCCGCGCACGACATCGGCACCGGCGCATATACGGTGATCGCGATGGTAGCCGCCGAGCGGCTCGGTCTGGAACCGGAGGATGTCGAGGTACGAATCGGCGACACGGAACTGCCGCCCGCGTCGCTGGCCGCCGGCTCCAGCCATACCGCGACGATCGCGAACGCGGTCGCGGCCGCCTGCGATACGTTGCTCAGGCAGCTCGCCGCGGCGGCATCCGAAACTGGCCCCCTGCAAGGCGTCAACGCCGCCGATATCACGTTCGCCCGCGGCAGCCTCGTCGCGGCCGGTGGGCGGTCGATCCCGCTGGACGAACTCGCTCAGCGTGCCGGCGCGCAGCGATGCTCTGCCTGCGCGGAGCACGTGCCCACCGGCCTGCCGCCGGAGGCGATGGACCGGTTGCGTTCCGGCAAGCTGCCCATCCTGCGCGGGAATCTGCGCAAGGATGTGGCGGCTTGCGCGTACGGCGCGCATTTCGTCGAAGTGCGCATCCACCGGCTCACGCGTGAGATTCGCGTACCGCGCATGGTGGGCGCGTTCGCATCGGGCACTATCGTCAATCCGCTGACGGCCCACAGCCAGTACATGGGCGGGATGATATGGGGCATCGGCTCGGCACTGCTCGAACAGACGGAACTCGACCGGCTGCGTGCGCGCTATCTGAACGTCAACCTCAGCGAATATCTCGTCGCTGCTAATGCGGACGTCGGTGAAGTCGACGTGATCATGCTCCCCGAAGAGGATCGGCAGGTGAACGAACTCGGCATCAAGGGCATCGGCGAGATCGGCATTGTCGGCGTCAACGCGGCGATAGCCAACGCGGTGTATCACGCGACCGGACGGCGGGTGCGCGAGTTGCCCATCCGGATGGAACAGCTGCTTTGAAGGACTCACCGGCTTAAGGGGAACGGCATGAAACTGAAAGACAGACACGTACTCGTCACCGGCGCCGATTCCGGCATCGGTCAGGCCATCGCGACGCTTTTCGCGCAGGAAGGCGCGGATGTCGCGATCGTTTACCACTCCGACCACGACGGCGCACATGAAACGGCGCAGCGCGTGCAGGCGGCTGGCCGTCGCGCATGCGTGATTCAGGGCGACGTCGGCGATTCCGGTTCGGTGGCCGCGTTGTTTGCGGCAGCAACCAACGCGCTGGGCACGCTCGACGTGCTCGTGAACTGCGCCGGCGTGGGTGCGCACGGTGCGTCGGTCGCCGATCTCGAAGATGACGAGATCGAAACGGTATTGCGCACCGACCTGATCGGCCCGCTGTATTGCTGCCGCGCCTTCGTCAGGCAACGGCGGGACGCCGGCGGAGGCGGACGCATCGTCAACATCTCGTCGGTCGCGCAGCATCTGCCGACGCCAGGCAGCGCACCCTACGGGATGGCGAAGGCCGGCGTCGGTTCGCTCACGCGAAGCTTGTCGAGAGAAGTCGCCGAGGACCGCATCAACGTCAACAATATCGCGCCTGGACTGATCCAGACGCCGATGACCCAGAAGCGTCTCGACGATCCGGCGAAGCGGGAGCAATCGATGTCCGTGATTCCGTGGCATCGGCCGGGTCAGCCCGAAGAAATCGCGCAGGTTGCGCTGTTCCTTGCGTCGGACCAGGGTGACTACGTCACCGGACAGACGTGGACGATCGACGGTGGCTTGTCGATGCAATGGGGCGGCGCATGAAGATGTCGCTGGTCGATCTCCTTCACTCGGACGGATAGCTGGCGACCTCGATCAGGTTACCGTCCGGGTCGCGGCAGTAGACGGAGGTGATCGCCCCGAGCGCGCCGGTGCGTTGCACCGGCCCGACCTCGACCGGCACTTCGTGCGCAAGGAAATGCGCCACCACTTCGGTCGGCGGCATGCGGGTGATGAAGCAGAGATCATCGCTGCCCGCAGCGGGATGGACACCGGTGAACCAGGCCGCCTGATCTTCACCAACGGGCCGCAGGTTGATCTTCTGCTGGCCGAACTTGACGCTGACGCGTGTGCCGGTGCGCGAGGAGAAGTCTTCGCGCTGCATGCCGAGCACGTGTTCGTACCAGGTAGCGCTGGCCTCCACGTCTTTCACGTTCAGAACGATATGGTCGAAGCGGTCGATTATCAGGCTCATGGTGCGCATCCTGTCGGCTTTGGGGTGAAAAGAAGGTCCTGGCGGCCGCCAGGCTTCTGTACTTTACAATGGGAAAGGAGATGGTTGTCCTTATGGAGCCGAGCCCGGCGGGATTGGCCATAACGTCCGCCGTGGCAATTTTGGTGCAAGCTCGTATGCGTCCTATTGCTCGACAAGCCGTACACAGTGTCCCACCAACTTGCCCCCGCGGACCACGTATAACGTTATTGGCTTCGTGTTCTGGTATCGCGAGCTTGCGCTCGGCGGCATTGCAGGCGTGGGCCCGTTGCAGTTGGCTCAGCCGTTCTTCGGTTTTGTGCTGGCCGCCCTGCTGTTGCACGAACAGGTGCACCCGACGATGACGGTCGCCGCGCACCGCCATCGAACGTCGCCGCGCGTAACTGAGCGCCCACGGGTGGGGCCAATCGGCACACAACATCAACATTGTCGTAGGCTTTTGACATCCATGGCATAGTTGGGCGACGTTCCAATGCCTACGGATATCCGCGTCTTTAAATCCTGGACGATGTTACTAGACGACCTTCTGCCTCGTTTTGATTTTCGGGAAATTCATTCCGTTCCCGTGCGCGCCCCGTCGAAAGTCGTTCTGGACTGCGTAGCTCGCCGGAGCGCGCACGACGATCCACTGATCGGCCTCGCTATCAAGCCAGGGGAATTCCCATCGCGATTGCTTGGCCGGCCCCGCGGACGACCGCTGGATCTTGATGACTTTACGTTCCTTGGTCGCGATGAAGACCGCAGTTTGGCGTTCGGACTGGTGGGTGCCTTTTGGCGCGCAGACTACGGCTTGCTCACTATTCGCACGGCCGAGGCATTCAGGCACTGCGACAGCATGGACGTCTGCCGGCTCGTCATGGGATTCACGGTCGAGTCCAGCCCGTTCGGCGAAAGGGTATTGAGCACTGAAACCCGCGTGTTCTGTCCGACCCGGGCCGTTCACCGCAAGTTTGCCCCGTATTGGTATGCCATCCGTCCAGTGAGTGGTCTCATACGAAGACGTTTGCTCACTCGTATTCGTCGACAGGCTGAAAGCGCTGTCCAGCAAATTTAGGGTTCCGAAGAGGTGTGGAGGCAGATCGACCATTGCCGGCGCAGAAGTGACCATTCAGCGCCGCTCATCGCTGAGCAGGGCGGTGTCATATGCATCTGAGAAATTGGATTAAGCGCCCTCCGCATCGGCCTTGATAATCGGGGTTACCCTTGCTGACTGATTCCCAATGCAAACCCTTTCCCTGGCGCCCACAAATCAATTTTCGACAATCCGATTCGTGCTCACGGATATGGACGAGACGTTGACCTATCAGGGGCGTCTCCCTGCGGAAACGTATGCCGCGCTCGCGAGGCTGGAAGCCACCGGCATTCGCGTGATACCGGTTACCGCAGCCCCCGCGGGATGGTGCGATCAGATGGCTCGCATGTGGCCCATCGATGGGGTCATCGCCGAAAACGGCGGATTGTTCCTGCGGCGACATTCGGATGGACACTGCGTCGAACGACGCTTTTGGCATTCTCCGGACAGGATTGAAGATGTACGCGAACAACTGCGGTCCATTGCACGGATCGTGGAAGAAGGCGTGCCGCAGGCCCGACAGGCCGACGACCAGGTCTTTCGGTTGACCAGCCTCGCATATCGCCGCACCGGGACCGATGCCGATCACCGTATCGTCGAGGCGCTCATTAACGCAGGGGCCGACGCGACGATCAATAACCTTTGGGTACTGGGCTGGGTTGGCGGCTATGACAAGCTGACAATGTCGTTGCGAGTGCTGGCTGAAACATACGGGATTGACGCCCATGCAGCACCTGAGTTGGTCGCTTATTCGGGAGACTCGATCAACGATGCACCGATGTTCAGGTTCTTCAAACACACAGCCGGGGTAAGCACCGTGATCGATTGCCTGCCGCAATTGCCGGTTGCACCCCAATGGATAACGCATGGGCCCGGGGGAGCGGGTTTTGTGGAATTCGCGGATGCCATTCTCAAGTCGCGGTCCACCGCCGCAAAATAACGGCTCACTTGCCCGTCGCGTGCTCTGGTTGCAGCACAGGCCGGCCTTGCACGCGAACCCGGCTCAGAAAAGCGAACACCGCGAGCGCGCACAGCACCGTAATGGCGATGAGGCCATCGAGTAGATGCCCGAACGCGGCGTAGTAGGCCGCCTGAAGTGTCTCACGCGAAACACCCGGCAGTCCCGCCGCAGCGTGCGTGAGGTCGCCCGTGGCGAGTCGCGCGGCCGCATCGGCGAGCACAGTGGATTCGGCATGCGGCGCCGCTGCGCGCAGGCTGGTCTGCGTGAGGGCCGCGAGAAGCGCGTTCGCAACCGCCAGCGCGACGCCTTCCCCCGCGACCCGCGTGGTGCTGAAGATACCCGTCGCCATTCCCGCGCGCGACTGCGGCACGACGCTCACCGACAGTCCGTCCATCAGCCCCCACGGCAGCCCGGCGCCGATGCCGATCGCGAGCATCGGCGCGATCGCGGCTGGCCCAGCTCCCGCATGCAGCGCGCCAGCGAGTGCATACAGGCCCGCTCCTGCAATCACGAGGCCGATCCCCGAGATGGCGCCCGCCGACATCCACCGCGTGAGCGTCGCCGCAACGAACGGAACGAAAAGCATGGGCGCCGACAACGCAAGCATCAAATAGCCCGCGTGGATTTCGTCGTAACCGTCCAGGCCGATGAAGCGCAGCGGCAGCACGACAAGCAGCACGATGTAGCAGTAACAGGTAGCGATCGGCAGCACCTGGACACCGACGAAGCGCGGATAGCGGAACAATGTCAGGTCGAGCATCGGTCGCCGGCTGCGCATCTCGACGATGACGAACATGATCGCGAACGCGACACACGCGGCGAGCAGTGCGACGACCACCGCCGATGTCCATCCGCGCGAAGGCGCTTCGATCACGCCCCATGTGAAGCACGCGAGCGTGGCCGTAAATGTCACCGTGCCCGCCCAGTCGAGGCGGTGCGCGTGCGGATCGCGCGACTCGCGCATCCGCGGTAGGCCCAGCACGAGCGAAAGGATACCGGCGAGCGCCCCCGTCGCGAAGATCGCGCGCCAACTGAAATGCGCGATCAACCAGCCGGCAAGTACGGGGCCGAACGCAAGGCCGATCCCGAACGTCGTGCCCAGCGCACTGAACGCGCGGGTCCGCGCTGCGCCGTCGAATTCCTGGGCGAGCCCGGCGGTTCCGCCCGCAAGCGCGGCGGCGGCGGCAACGCCCTGTGCGCCGCGCAGCAGGTCGACGACGAGGATCGACGGCGCAAACCCGAGCGCGATCGAGGTCAGTGTGAAGCCCGCGACGCCGCAGACGAACAACCGCTTGCGGCCGAACCGGTCCGCGAGCGTGCCTGCCGCCATCAGCAGACTGCCGAACGCGAGCATGAAGGCATTGGTGATCCAGTTCATCGCGACGGGGCTGCCGCCAAGATCGCGGCCGATTGCGGGCGTCGCAACGGCGCCGCCAGAGAAGGCGAGTGGCAATGCAAGTGCCGCCATGCAGACGGCCGCCAGCACGACAAGCCGCCTCGTCGTGTCGTGAGACATCGTGGAGTCCATTACCGCTCCCTGTGGAATGTCGGGGCATCGCGATGCGGCCGACTGAGCGATTAAGGATGATGTAGATTCAATCATGGAAAAACACTTCAGGAATCCGCAGATAGCGGAGCAAAATTCCGCAATTGAGCGGATCGGATAAGGTCGAACGGGTATGGACAACCTGAATGACATCGTTGCCTTCGTGCGGACCGCGGAAACGCTCAGCTTCGTCGCTGCCGGCCGCAAGCTCGGTATCTCTGCATCGGCGGTCGGAAAGACGATTGCGAAACTCGAACACTCCCTCGGCGTGCGGCTTTTTCATCGAACCACGCGCCGCGTCACACTCACCGACGAAGGGCGGCATTTCCACGCGTGCTGCGACCGGATTCTCGAGGAGTTGCGCGACGTAGAGGCGACGCTGTCAGAGGCCGCGCAGACGCCACGTGGACGACTTCGCGTGAGCCTGCCCGTGATTGGCTACCGCTTCCTGCTGCCAGTGCTGCCAGGATTCCACGCGCGCTATCCCCACGTCGAGTTGGACCTCGATTTCAACGACCGGCTCGTCGATGTGGTGCAGGGCGGTTTTGACGCGGTGATCCGCAGCGGCACGCTTTCCGACTCCAGCCTGATGTCGCGCCGGCTCGGCCTGTTCCGGTTCGTGCTGTGCGCGGCGCCCGACTACGCGGCGCACGCCGGCCTGCCGCAGACGCTCGCCGAACTGGCCGCACATGACTGCGTGCGCTATCGCTTTCCTACCACGGGCAAACTGCAACCGTGGGAGATCGCGGCGGACGGCAGTGAACCGCCCAACCTGCGCACCGGGATGATCTGCAACAACATGGAGGCGCTGCGCGGCGCGGTGGTCGCGGGGTTCGGTATCGGCTTCGTGCCGGACTTCCTTGTCTTCGACGCGCTCGCGAGCGGCGCACTGGTCTCGGTGCTGGACGCGCACACCATCGCGCCCGGTCGGTTCTCGATCCTGTGGCCGTCGAGTCGGCAACTGTCGCCGAAGCTGCGCGTATTCGTGGATTTCATGTGCGAGCACCTGTTTCCCGAGCAGTGAAACGAAGTGCGTCGACGAATTGCCGCGGGACACTCATGTTGAGGCTCGGGAGATCGGGCGAACTGGGTCACCTCAAAAGCACTTGCATAATTAATGGGCATATTTCGCTAATGGAAGGCCTCGGCCCACCGGCGCGTGGCCGGGTACTGGTCCTTCTCCGTGTCGATGAGCTGCTTGCGCGTGATGCCCAGCTTGCGTAGGGGCACGCTCGCCAGATCAACCACCTGCAGTGGCTGTGCCACCTCGACGGTGGAATGCACCTGTCCGACCAGTTTGCCTTTATCGAAGCTCTTGAAACCTGCCGTGTGAGGCACGTCGTGGAAGACGGTTTCCATCAGTGCGCAATCGATCGTCGTGCCGCCGTACAGCGTGGGAATGGGCTGATCCTGGTCATTCTTGATCGGGCTGAATCGGGCGTTTCCCTGTACACCGGGATTGAACTGGTCGGCCCGGTAGCGATCCGGGTGCGCGCGGTGCAGCACTTTCCCCTGTGCCAGTTCTGTCATCGTGACCGGGAGTGCGGCCGGGGGCACGGGCGTGGCGGCAGACGCTTCGCTGTCTGGCTGTGCGGACGCTGGCGCGCTGGTGCTACGCCTAGCCATGGGCTATCTCCTGCACCTCGTCCCGCGCGGCCTCGATCACCCGTTCGGGCGCTGTCGCAAGCAGATCCTGCGGGCGCTTGCCGCCCAGGAAACTGTTGTCGGAGCGAAACCAGTAGGCCATGCCCCAGCCGTCCTTGTGCCCGGTGAAGACCTCGATGACCCTGGCCAACGCCCTGACCGGGCGAAAGCCCGCATCGCGATCCAGCCCGTAGCCGGGGAAGTAATCGACGCCGTTGTGATGGATGGCGAAGATCAGCCTCTGCTTCTTCCATTTGTTGGGCTGGGCACTGGGGTTACGGGTACTCAGGCCCGCCAGTTGTGCGACTTCCGCGGCTGTTAGCCAGTCGCCGCTTTCCAGTACCGCCTTGCGGGCCTGCACCAGCATGGCGGCTTCTTTGAGCAGCCGGGGCGACGGCGGCGTGCGTGGCACCAGCACCTCGGCCAGGCGCTCCAGCGATTCGCGGTCGTGGCGCTCCAACAGCACCTCGAACATCGAAGAAGCCACGTTGGTGAAATTCTCAGCCAGGGCCTCGAAGACGGCCGGCTTGATCTGCTCGAAGGACAGCACCAGCACACGGTCAGCATGCGACCGGCCGAGCCGGGCCTGCACTTCCTTGGGCGTTCCGGCCAGGGTGGAGACGCCCGGGTGGTCTGCGACGACGGTCATGGATGCGCTCCCAGTTGGATATGACGGTTATCAAATAATAACATATCCAATATAACCAATCGATCTGCTTCCACCAGCAGTTCGTCGAGCGAGAAGGGCTGCACGAGGTCCCGCTGCGGCGCTTCGCCAGTTCGACACGCTGGAGCTGTTGTCTGCCACGGTGTTCACGCCGAGGGTGGGCGGAACACGCAGTTCCATAGCCCTGCCTATGCGCGTTCGTCGATATGGTTTGCACGGCGGCGGTTCGTGCGCTGCCACCATGGGATGGCAAAGTCTGACAACGCGATGCTTCCCAGCAAACCACTCGCCCTGGGAATTGCGTCGATGCCTCCGTGCGAGAGCGCGATACCTCCCGCGAGTGCGCCGCCGCCGATCCCAAGGATCGGCAGCCGCGCTGTCTGTTCTAGCGAGCGAAAGCATTGCACAACGTCAGGCTGTCCTCAATGATCAGGCCGTCGTGCATGTCCTCGGTATAGATAATCTGGCAGCCAGACAGAGACGCCGCCGCCAGGATACATGCGTCGTAGAACGCCACCTCATGGCGTTGCGCGAACTGTCGTGCCAGGTGGTGGACTTCGACCGTCAGCGGGACGACGGTGCAGAGACTGCGCACCACATCCAGAAACTGCGCGACTTCGCTCCAGGCCATGCCGAGCTTCCGGACGCACACGCTCGTGACCTCGTTCAGCACATGGACGCTAATCGTCGGCCGATGGCGTGCAGGAGCGATTGACGTAGAATCGGAAAGCCCCTCGGTCACCCGTCACAACCATGCTCGGTATATCCAGTGTTCCGCTGTTTGTCGGCGCAGTCATGCTGCTGAACATCACCCCAGGCCCCGATATGGCATATGTGGCAGGCCAGACCATCGCCCGGGGGCGCGCCGCCGGAATGCGCTCCGCGCTCGGACTGGTGATCGGTGGCAGCATGCACACGCTTGCCTGCGCATTCGGGCTGAGTGCCTTGATTGCCGCCTCTCCCACGGCCTTCGCCGTGATCAAGTGGGTCGGTGCGGCCTACCTCGTATTTATCGGTCTGCAAACGCTGCGTGCAACGGCGCGGACGACGCCCGCAGCGGAAGCCACTGACGCTCTCGCGCTCTCCCGTTCACTGCTTGTTCGCGGCCTCATCACCAACGTGACCAACCCCAAGGTCTTCCTGTTCTATATCGCCTTTCTGCCGCAGTTCGTCAGCCCGGATAGCCCGCACAAAACTGCGGCCTTGCTGGTACTCGGCGCCATGCTGGTTACGCTCGGCTTTTTCACCGACTGCGTCATCGTTTATGGTGCTGCCCGGGCGTCGGGTCTGGTCAGGAAAAGCGCCACTCTCGCCAGATGGTTGAACCGGGTCGTCGGCGCAGGCTTCATTGGATTGGGTCTTCGTCTCGCGGTGACAACCCGATGGGCCAGACCTGGCACGTGTTCGTACCAGGCGACGCTGGCCTCCACGTCTTTCACGTTCAGAACGATATGGTCGAAGCGGTCGATCACCAGGCTCATGGTGGCGCATCCTGTCGGTTTTTTGGGTACAGAGAAGGTTCTAACGGCCGATACGGCCGCCAAGCGCGAGAGGTTCAACGCACTGCGGGGATGCCCTCAATAAATGAGTTCGTGGATTTCGTTTAGTGCAACGCTAAACGGCTGTTAGCCAATTCGAAATTAACAACGCGATTTTGACTGGCGATCATCTCGGTCATTCGTCTTCCGCGCTGTATTGCTGGCCCGACGATAAGAGAACCGCGTTGCCGGGCCAGCCGGCTCGCCTGCGTCAACCACGTGGTGATGCGTGAGTGCGCTGTTTCATCCACTGCTTTATTCGCCTACGAACCCATGATCCGGAACACTACCGCCGGCATCGCGTGCGCACTGCCGCTGCTTGCGGCATCGCTCGATGCAAACGCCCAGTCGGCCATCACGCTATATGGCGTAATCGACACGTCGATCCAGTATGCGCACTCGGGCAGCCAGAACACGACGCGCGTCGACAGCAGCAACGTGATGCCGTCGGTATGGGGCCTCACCGGACGCGAGGATCTCGGCGGCGGAATGTCCGCGATCTTCAAGCTGGAGAGCGGTTTCAACGCCAACACCGGCGCAGACGCGCAGGCGACCAAAATGTTCGGCCGAGAAGCATGGGTCGGGTTGCAGGGACGGTTCGGCACGGTGAAGCTTGGCGAGAACAACACACCGATGGCTTGGGCGCTGATGCGCTACTCGATGGGCGACCTCGGCCACTGGAACTGGGGCCATGCCAGCAACGACTATGACTTCTTCATCAGCACGCGCGTGTCGAACTCGATTTACTACACGTCGCCGCGGATAGCGGGCGTGCAGTGGTCGGCAATGTACGCCCGCGGCGCGAACGGCGACCCGACGCTGCCGCGCACGCTCGGCGACACGCTCGCGAGCGGGCTCAACTATACGCACGGTCCGCTGTCGATCGAGGCCGACTACGAGAGCGAGGTCTATGCGCTGGCGTCCACTGCAACGGCCGCGACGCCGACCCGCGCCGGTAACTACACGTTCGTCGGCGCCTCGTGGGACTTCAGCGTCGTGAAGGTTGGCGCGCTGGTGATGTTCCACCGCGGCGCGAGCGGTGTACCTGCAGTGAACTCGGGTGTCTACGCGGACCCGGATAACACGTATTACGACGTGTCCGCATTGATTCCGCACCTGTTCAGCCCGCACGGCAGCCTGATGCTGAGCTTCGGCCAGTACCGGCTGCAAAGCACGAGCGCCGGCGACTCGTCGTCGCTCGGGCTGCGCTACGACTACCGGCTGTCGGCGCGCACCGGTGTCTATGCAGGCGTCGCGAACATCTGGAACGGCAGTCTCGCATCGTTCTCGCAGACGGGCGCATCGTACACCGGCATTCCGGTGCAGACCGGCAAGAACCAGTTTGCCGCGCTCGTCGGCATGATGCATCGCTTCTGATGACGACTCGCGGCGCTAACCTCGGCGCTGTTGCGAGCTGTCCTCGCAGTCGGCGACGCGACGTTCCGGTCTGACTATTGCTTGGACGTCGCGGCGCTCGCGTGTGCCAGCGACGTCGACCGTATGCACCACGATTTCTCCGAACGCACCAGACGGGTGCCGCACTACTGGAACCTCAACCCACGTATGCCTTTCGACACGCCTCCACACGCGACCCCGATCGCGATGCCCGACCGACGCGCGATCGTCGCGGCCGGTGTCGGCAACTGCTTCGAGCTGTTCGACCTCACGGTATTCGGTTTCTTCGCGCCGACCATCGGCGCGCAGTTCTTTCCTGCGCATGACGGCGTGACGCCGCTGCTAAGCAGCTTCGCGACGTTCGCCATCGGCTTTCTGATGCGGCCGGCAGGTGCGCTTTTGCTGTCGTCGATCGGCGACCGCTACGGCCGCAGGCGCCTGTTGACCGTCACGATGACGTTGATGGGCGTCGCCGCGCTCGGCATAGCAGCCCTGCCGAACTACGCGCGCATCGGTGTCGCCGCGCCGCTGCTGCTCGTGCTGTTCCGGTTGCTGCAAGGCTTTGCCGCCGGCGGTGAATGGGGCGGCGCGGTCACGATGATGGTCGAGCATGCGCCACCGTCACGTCGCGGCTTCGTCGGCAGTTTCCAGCAAGTCGGCTTCGGGCTGGGCATCCTGTTCGGTACGCTGTTCGCGCTCGGCGTGAACGTCGGCTTGACGGACGCGGAGCGCGCCGCGTGGGGCTGGCGTCTGCCGTTCCTGTTCGGCGCGCTGGTCGCGCCGGTCGCGCTGTACATCCGCCGCAACGTCGAGGAATCGCCCGAGTTCGACGCGAGCCACCGGCCGGCGACGCCGGTTCGCGACGCGTTCGCGCAACACTGGCGTGGCATCGTGACGGTAATCGGCATCGGCACCGCGGGCACTGCGGCCGGCTACATCTCGAGCCAGTTCATGAGCGCGTTCGCCGTCCGCTCGCTCGGCATGTCCGCGTCGCGCGTATCGCTCGTGATCACGTTCGCGTCCGTGCTGCAGACGCTGCTGATCCCGTGCTGGGGCTGGCTGTCGGACCGGGTCGGCGGGCTGAAGATCATCGGCGGCGCCGCGTTCGCCTACGCCGTGCTCGTGTACCCACTGTTCAGCCTGCTCGTGCATGCGCCTTCCGTACTGACACTCGCAGGCGTTGTGATCGCCAGCGCGGTGCTCGTCTCCGCGAGCTCCGGCCCGCTGCCGGCACTCGTGTCGAGCCTGTTTCCGGCGGAGGTGCGTACGACCGCGATCTCGCTTGGCTACAATTTTGCCGCCGCGGTGTTCGGCGGCTTCGCACCGTTCGCCAGCACGTGGCTCGTCAAC
>Ga0164242_10005914_pt1 | contig 13537 bp, 12 predicted proteins | sample OricomgcompostMG_FD_108783 | JGI IMG/M metagenome (GOLD analysis project Ga0164242, IMG submission 108783) | Miracle-Growth compost microbial communities from Emeryville, California, USA - Original compost - Miracle growth compost (MG) ...
GGCCTCGAGCGCATGACTGGTGGCTCGAAGGCGCAGAACGTGGTCTTTGACCTGACGGCTGCGCGTACGTTCCCGAAATTCCGAAAGCCTGCCGTGGGCCTGCTCGTCGTACAATATCCGACAGCTGCCGCTGCGCTCGGGCAAGACAAGATTCTGATCCGGGATGAAGGTGGGCTCAAACCTTTTGCTCCGGAAGCAAAGTGGAGCGACATGCTGCTTGAGGAAGTACAATCGAGCATTGTGCAGAGTTTCGAAAATGCGGGCTTTCTGGGTCAGGTGTCACGACCGGTCGAAGGCACCACGGCGGATTTTCAACTCGTAACGGACATTCGCAATTTTCAGATTCTTGGAGGAACGCCAGCGACCGCCGATGTGGAGTTCTCCGCCAAGGTTCTCAATGGCGAAGGCCATGCGATCGGCGCGCGTCTCTTCCGCACGAATCAGCCGGTTCATTCACTGGATGCTGCAGGTGCCGCAAGTACACTTGATGCAGCCTTTGGATCGATGCTGCCCGATCTTGTCGTCTGGACGTCGACAACCATTGGGAGTGCTCCTTCAACGCCGCGCTGATCGTTCACGCGCCGGTGGTCAAAAGCATGGCAAGGTCTTCAGAGACCTGCCGGAAGCTTGGTAGCCATCATCTTTTTCCGATCATATTTGCGCCCGTCCGCTATGAATGTGCCGTCGCCGACTGCATGCAGCATGCGCTTCTCTTTCCGCCGAGCGTCGATGTGGGCAACAACACCCTCAAGCATGACAATGTCGTGGCGTGGGATAAGATCGATGACCTTGCATTCGATGTTGGCGAGGCATTCCGCAATCAAAGGCGCGCCGACAGCCTTTCCAGCGATAGCCGTGACCCCGAATTTGGCGAACTTGTCAGTATCGCTGCCCGAGCACGTTCCAATGCCTACGACCTGATCCAGCATGTCGACAGCGGGAATGGCAATCACGCACTCCTTGGTTTTTCGCAAAGCGGCAAACGAATAATTCCAGTTCCCGGTAACGAGAGCGAATACCGGGGTGAAATCTTGCACCATGATCCATGAGATCGTCATAATGTTGCTCCTACCCCCGTCTCGGGTGGTCACGAGAACCACCGGTCCCGGCTCAATCAGGGTGAAGGCCCGGCTCAATTTCATCTCTCGCATCCAAGCATTCTCCGGAATGCGCTTAAAGCTTGCCGCCCAATAAGAATATTTTCTGCTGCCGCTAGAGTTGCCTCACAAACTGACGATTTGATCAGGCCTCGATGATAACCTTTAAAGCCCGCGTCTCAGCGGCTCGGCTGAAGGTGTCGTAGGCATCAAGAATTTTATCAAGCTTGAACCGGTGCGTGATCAGCTTTGTCGGATCGATCTTGCGTGCCGCGACGGTCTTCAGCAGCATCGGCGTAGTGACGGTATCGACGAGGCGCGTAGTTATTGTGATGTTCTGGCTCCAGAGACGTTCAAGGTGCAAATCGACCTTGGCGCCGTGGACGCCGACATTCGCAATCGTTCCGCCCGGTGCAATGATGTCCTCGCAGGTCAGAAACGAAGCAGGCACGCCCACAGCCTCTATCGCTGTATCAACGCCGCGCCCGGCGGTTAATTTCATTACAGCTTCGGCAGCCTTACTGCTTGTGGCGTTGATCGATTTTGTGGCGCCAAAGCGTCTTGCGGCTTCGAGGCGGTTATCATCGAGATCAATCATGATGATTTCCGCCGGCGCGTAGAATTGCGCTGTCAACAAAGCCGCAAGCCCGATCGGACCGGCACCGACGATTGCGATTGTACTGCCTGGCACAACCTTGCCGTTGAGAACTCCGCACTCAAAACCGGTCGGAAGGATATCACTAAGCATTACGAGGGCCTCCTCATCGATCCCTTCCGGTATCCGATAGAGACTCGTATCGGCATGAGGAATGCGAACCCATTCGGCTTGTGTGCCATCAATCTCATTGCCGAGAATCCAGCCGCCGCTCGTGCAGTGCGAGTACATGCCGCGCCGGCAATATTCACACCGCCCGCATGCGGAGATGCAAGAGATAAGAACGCGGTCGCCAGCGCGAAAAGTCGTGACGCCTGGCCCGGCTTTGTCGACAACGCCAGTCCCTTCGTGGCCCAGGATCCGTCCGGGACTGCATGTTGGAACATCGCCCTTCAAGATGTGGAGGTCGGTGCCGCATATCGTCGTCTTGGAAATCCTCACGATGGCATCGCCTGGGTCTCTTACGTCCGGAATGGGCCGGTCTTCGACGATTTTCTCGCCGGGGCCTTTGTAAATCAGTGCTTTCATTGTGCGTCTCATTTCCATGCCATTGCAGTTATTCCGCCGAGTACGATTTACGATCATTGTTCTCCGGCCCTTTGACCTGGATCAGTCATTCCGAAGCAATTAGACGAGGAGCCGGCAGATCAGCTTTGCGCATGAGCGCGGCGGCGCCTTAGAAGCTGCGAACTATCTGCGGTCCGGAGAATTCGCTACGCCCGCAGCGACATGTCTCGGCTCTAACATTATTTCGGCGGCAGCGAGACGACGGTAGAGATCACGGCGCCGTTTCAGCGGCCACCAATCGTATAGGAATGTTTCAATCGGCTTCCAGTTCGCAACCCAGCCGACAAGCAGCAAACTTTCAGCTATCGTGCTGGCGAGCGGACCGGCGCCGAGTCGCGAGCGCACAATTTGACTGAACATGAAGCAGACAATGAGAATCGGTAAGCCGATTGTGACGTAACGGCGTCCAATTCGAAAAAGCTCGTTAAGTTCGCGCTGCTGAGCTTCAGCACATTGCGCGAAGTAATTTAGAAGTGCCGTTCTGAGGTCGCGCTCCTCTGCCTTCCTGGCTTCGAGCTCGGGAAGATGAATAACCAATGCAAGCTTTGCTTGTGGTGGAAGCTCGCGCGCCCATCCTACGATATACTCTGCAGCGTCGTCGTCGAGGTCTCTTTCCGAGAATGGCGAAGGGTCAAGAGAGTTGAAGAGCTGCGAAAGCTCTTTCACGCGTACTTCGATGATCTGCCGAGGTGACGGATTGGGCGGCATATCGACATGAGTGGCCGAGCTAGTTCTGAGCCGAATCAGCTACGTTCGCCTTGGGATGCCTCATTCTCTTGCGAACGAGATCCTGCAGTTTGCGGCGGGCAGCGGCAAATGCGTCGGAGATCGCGACGTTGAGATCGTCGTGTCGGCCGGTCTCGACGGGATCGCGCGTGACGGCTATGTCACCCGCGCCCGGAGCCGAGAGGACGAGCCTGACACTATAGCTATCACCCTTATTATGGCGACGCTGCTCCCTGTCGATGACGACGCGAGCAGTGGTTAGCCGACCATAAAATTGTTCCAGCTTATCGAGCTCGTCACGGACGCGGTGCTCAACAGCATCACTGTGCTCGACGTGCTCGAAACTGATTTGGACCGGAGTTTCCATTTCCTTACCCACCTTACTTCTTTTGGATGGATTGCAAATAGGTCTTGAGCTCGATGACGGCGCGGCGGGAATAAGCGGCGCCGCGCTTGCCACCGTTGGCTTCTTTGCTGAAGACCAAGCCCCAAATCGGCATGGCGCGCGTCCCGTGTCCGGAAATATCACCACCATAACGGATGATGTCGGCAATACGTGGCGCATCAAATTTGCCGCCCGCCCGTTCGCTCAGAGTCGTGAGATCTGCCGGCTTCACAGCGAGCACGCTGGCCATGGGACCATCGCCGGTAGCGTCACTGCCGTGACACTGCGCGCAATGCTCAAGAAACAGGTCTCTGCCCGAGGAGGGCACATCGATAGCACTAACTGGCTCGGCAATTGCCCCTGTCGCAGATATAGGAACCGCGATGAGTGCGAAAATAACAAGCGAAAAAGAAGCATAATGCAAGTGACTTATGTCTATCATCTGAGTAACCGGAAATCATATTGGCTTACAAAGTTCAAAACCAACTGACGGCGAGAGCATTGACAGGCGTCAAATGAAGTAAGGTACCGCTGCCGGCAGTCGCCTGATATTCAATACCTTGCCTGCGCCCAAATTTGTCCCAGGTCAACGCAGACGGCCGTTCAGCTCTTAACGCTAACGCGAGCTGCGGCGTGGTCTCGTGCCTCTTCTCGTTTGGACTTAGCGCTCGTGGAACAGTTGAAGCGTCGGTAGCGACAATAGATGTTTCTCACGCAGAGTAGGCGATGCGCTATGCAGCCTGAACAAAATGTAGAGAAAGAAACGATTGCCGCCGAAGGGCTTCCGTTCCAACAGCAACAATTAGTCCCGAGGATCGAGAAGCTACCGGCGTCGACGAAGTCGAGTTCTAGTCGCCGCTTTTTTCTCTGGCGCTCGATTCTCGTCTCTCTCGTAGGGATCGCAGCTTCTATCGGAGCGGCTTACTGGTGGACGCATCGGCCGCCAGCGCTTCCGGCCGCAATCGTGGTGGGAAACGGGCGGATCGAAGCCGATCCCATCGACATAGCAACGAAATTCCCAGGACGGGTCCTCGAGCTACGCGTCGACGAAGGCGCCAAGGTAACAGCCGGTCAGATCCTAGCCGTCATGGATACGCGTGATCTCGAAACTTCATTGAAGAAAGCAGAAGCCCAGGCAGAGCAGGTTAAGAAAGTCATCAATGAGACAAACGCTCTTCTGAACCAGCAGCATTCGCAGGTCGTGCTTGCACAGCAGCAGATGGACCGCGCCAGCTCCTTATTCAAAAGTGGATGGATCACGAAGGAGGTTTTTGACCAGCGGCAGCAGGCGCTCAATGCGGCACAGGCCGGAGAGATCGCAGCTGAGGCGCGCGTAACGGAAGCATCGCATGCTCTGGAAGCGGCCAATCACGACGCGGAACTTCTTCGGGTCAACATCGCCGACAATACGCTGGTCGCGCCGCGCGCTGGCCGCATTGCTTATCGGATTGCCAACACTGGTGAGGTTTTGGCTGCGGGCGGCAAGGTCTTCACCATGCTCGATTTCAGCTATGTCTACATGGACATTTACCTTCCGACGCTCGAAGCCGGGCATGTTAAAATTGGCGATGATGCTCGTATCGTGCTGGACGCTTATCCAGATCATCCCATTCCCGCGACCGTGACCTTCATTTCCGATCAGGCGCAGTTTACGCCGAAGATGGTCGAGACGCAGACTGAACGCGACAAGCTGATGTTTCGTGTGCGTGTGCGAATCGATCCCGCCCGCTCAATATCACACGCCGATTACGTCCGAAGCGGACTACCGGGCATGGCGTATGTCGTTACAGATGCCAAGACGAAATGGCCGGAGCGCCTGCAGGCGAGGACGTAACCATGACGAGCGAGGCATCCGTCGCTCGTCTCGCAAGCGTCTCTCATACGTATGCGAACATTTTTGCGCTCGGTGACGTCACTGTCGATATTCCAAGCGGGAAGATGGTTGGTCTTATCGGCCCAGACGGGGTCGGCAAGTCATCGCTTCTCGCTTTAGTCTCGGGCGCGCGCCGAATTCAATCGGGTCGCGTAATCGTTCTCGGCGCGGATATGTCGAAGGCTTCGGATCGGAGGACGATCTGTCCGCGCATCGCATACATGCCGCAGGGCTTGGGCAAAAATCTCTATCCCGATCTCAGCGTGCGCGAAAATATCGAATTTTTCGGCCGATTGTTCGGCCAGCATAGGTTAGAGCGCGAGACGCGTATCACCCACCTGATGGAGAGCACAGAGCTTACCTTGTTCGCTGATCGGCCGGCACAAAAGCTCTCCGGCGGTATGCGTCAGAAACTCGGCCTTTGCTGCTCGCTGATTCATGATCCGGATCTCTTGATCCTCGACGAACCCACGACGGGCGTCGATCCTCTTTCCCGTCGACAGTTCTGGAAACTCATCCAAAACATGCGGTATCGGCGCGTCGGCATGAGCGTCATCGTCGCCACCGCCTACATGGAGGAAGCGGAGCAATTCGATTGGCTCATCGCAATGAACGCCGGCAAGATTCTTGCCATGGGAACGCCTGCCGATATCAAGGATAAGACGGGCGGGAAGACGATCGAAAACGCCTTCATCAACCTTCTTCCTCCCGGAATGAGAGTTGGGCATCACACCCTCAGGATTCCCCCGATCATCGAATCGATTGACGGCCCCGTGATCGTCGCGCGCGGCCTTACCCGAAAGTTTGGCGACTTCATAGCTGTCGATCACGTGAGCTTCGACATCCGTCGCGGCGAAATTTTCGGGTTCGTCGGCTCGAATGGCTGCGGCAAGTCCACGACTATGAAAATGTTGACTGGCCTGTTGCCGTCGACGGGGGGCTCTGCGACGCTATTTGGCCATCCGGTAAAAGCGGGAGACATGCGCCTTCGGATGCGCGTCGGTTACATGTCGCAATCGTTTTCGCTCTATAGCGAATTGACTGTTCGGCAGAACCTCGACCTGCACGCTCGGTTGTTCCACTTGTCTCGGGATTCCATGAAGAACCGCATCAACTATCTGATTTGGCGGTTCGGTCTTTCAGATTATATCGACAAGTTTGCCGAGGATATTCCGCTCGGCATCCGGCAGCGACTGTCGCTAGCGGTCGCAGTCGTGCATGAGCCCGAGCTTTTGATCCTCGACGAACCAACTTCGGGCGTGGACCCGATCGCGCGCGACAGCTTTTGGGAATTGCTGATCGAGCTTTCGCGAAAAAACGGTGTGACGATTTTCGTTTCGACACATTTCATGAGCGAGGCGGCGCGCTGTGACCGTATATCGCTCATGGATGCTGGTCGTGTGTTGGCAACAGATACTCCTGACAACCTCATCAAGTTACGCGAGGTGGTAACGCTCGAAGAGGCATTTATATCTTACATAGAGGAGGCGATCGGATCTCGGACAAGCGATAACAGGACGCCATTCGACACAGAATCTGGTTTGAAGCATTCACCAAAGGCAACAAATGTTTCATCGATATTCTCTTTGCGTCGCATGCTTGCCTATACGATCCGTGAATCGCTGGAGCTGCTCCGTGATCCGATCCGACTGAGCTTCGCGCTGTTCGGCACGGCCTTTTTAATGCTCATTTTCGGATTTGGCATAACAACGGACGTGAACTCGTTATCGTTTGCGGCGCTTGATCGTGACAACAGCTTCGAAAGCCGAGCCTATCTGAGCGAGCTTCGAGGATCGCCATATTTTAAAGAGCAGCCTCCGATAAGCGATACCGCCGACCTGCAGCGTCGACTAAAGAGCGGCAAGGTTTCGGCAACAGTAGAGATTCCTCCAGGATTCGGCCGCGACATCCGACGCGGAAGGCCGACGGAGGTTGGGGTTTGGATCGACGGCGCCATGCCCTTCAGAGCCGAAACCATTCACGGGTACTTGCAGGGCGTACACCAGGAGTTTTTATCCGATCGCGGGATTCGCGGCCATGTAGGTCTGTCAGGTCCAACCACGGCTGCGAATATCGAGATACGGTTTCGCTATAATCAGGACTTCGACAGCATCTATGCGATGGTGCCGTCGACAATGGCCATGCAGCTTGCGCTGATTCCTGCAATCTTGATGGCGCTCGCGATCGTCCGCGAGAAGGAGCTTGGCTCTATCACCAATCTCTACGTGACGCCCGTGACGCGGCTTGAGTTTCTACTCGGCAAACAAGCTCCGTACATCATCGTCGCGATGGTCAATTTTTTTCTTCTGTTTGTGATGTCCATCTTGATATTCAAAGTGCCGCTCAAGGGAAGCTTTCTCACTCTTCTGGCCGGGGCGCTAGTCTACGTCACGGCGACGACGGGCTATGGAATGGTGATTTCTTCGTTCACCCGGACGCAGATTGCGGCCTTATTCGGCACGGCCATTCTAACGGTCCTCCCCGCAACGATGTTTTCCGGCATGATGACGCCCGTTTCGTCGGTCACCGGCTTTGGCGCGATCCCGGGGCGAATGTTCCCAATGACCTATTTCCTGCCGATCAGTGTCGGGACATTTACGAAGGGACTGGGGTTCAACGATCTCGCAAAATACATGGGGGCCCTCGCGCTCTTCGTTCCGATTCTCACGGCGGTCAGCCTCCTCCTCCTCAGCAAGCAGGAAAAGTGACCGGAAATGCGTAAGCTTTCGAACATCTTTTGGCTCGGAATGAAGGAGTTGCGGAGCTTTTTCCGCGATTGGGTCCTACTTGGACTCGTCATCTATTCTTTCTCGATCGCAGTGATCGCACAGGCTCAGAGCAACTCGCAGGAGCTGCATAACGCTTCGATCGCTATCGTTGACGAGGATCATTCAGAACTCTCGCGGCGCATCGCAGGTGCTTTCCTATCGCCTTATTTCCGGCCGCCACAGTACGTCGAGGAGCGGGATGTCGACCGGTTGATGAACACCGGCCGATATACGTTCGTCTTGGATATTCCACCGCGCTTCGAAAGCGATGTTCTTGGCGGCAGGAATCCAGCGCTACAGGTTAATGTTGATGCGACGGCGACGGTCCAGGCCGGCATTGGCTCCAACTATGCCACGCAGATTATTACCTCCGAGATAAACAAGTTTGTTTCGCGCATCGAGAATGCGCCGCCGCCGGCGGTGGCGCTCTCAATTCGGATTGCCTTCAATCCCAACATTACGACTGAGTGGTTCACGTCCGTCATGGGCATCATCGGCTCCGTAACCATGCTTGCCATCGTGCTTGCCGGCGCGGCTGTTGTACGAGAGCGTGAGCATGGCACGATGGATCACCTCCTCGTCATGCCGTTGACACCCTTTGAGATTGCGATGTCCAAGATCTGGGCGAATGCACTCATAATCACAGTCGCGGTTGGACTTTCTCTCACTATCGTGGTGCAACGCCTGCTCAGTATTCCAATCGCCGGCTCCGTACCGCTTTTCGTGTGCGGTGTAATCATCTATCTCTTCTTTGCCACGGCGATCGGAATCTTTTTGGCAACAATTGCCCGCACGATGCCGCAACTCGGTCTGCTTTACATTTTAACTGCAGTTCCACTTAACATGCTGTCTGGCGCCAATACGCCTCTCGAAAGCATGCCGCCCTTCCTACGCACCATTATGCAAGCCTCGCCGTCGACGCATTTTGTGTCGTTCGCGCAGGCTATTCTCTACCGCGGGGCTGGGCTCGACGTCGTATGGCCGAGGTTCGTCGCTATCGCAGCAATCGGTGGACTTTTCCTAACCCTGGCACTCCTTCGTTTTCGGAGTGTTACGTCATCGGCGATCTAGCAGTGTTGAGGCCTGATTGATTGGGCAACTGGATAGTATGTGGCGCCTGCTGACCCCATCCGTGCTGCCGACCTCAAACATCGGCACTATCTCCAAGGACGACAGCGACGTGATATCGATAAGGAAAAGTGCAATGCCTAAGAACCGTGCGAACGATCCGAAGAAATTCGTCCACGATCACCTTCACGTCCCAGTCGCGAACAAGCTAGGGGCGAGCGCCACCCCGAAACGAAAATCTTTGCTGCTTGCTGCTGGCCTCATCTTTTGTGCCTTCGCACAGACCGTGCAAGCATCGGACACTGCATCGCCAAGCGCGGAGAACGCACCAGCTCATCAGTCCTCGGGACCGCCGTCTTCCTCCGAGCCCGTCTTGCCGTCGGACGCGGTCACCAGCCAAGTCCTCGTCTCCAATAAAGGGGAGCAGATAACCTATACAGCCACGGCGGGATCGGTGACATTGACGGATGCGAAGGGCGGCAAGACCGCCGAAATATTCTACGTATCCTATATGCGCTCGAGTGTGCCCCCGATCAAAAGGCCAATCACCTTCGTCTTCAATGGTGGCCCTGGCGCGAGTTCAGCCTATCTTCACATGGCAGCAATCGGACCGCGCATACTCGATTTCGGCAACGGCCGTTCAGCTATTACACCGGATGGAAAAACCATCAACAACCCTGATTCATGGCTTCCGTTTACCGACCTCGTATTCGTGGACCCGGTGGGAACGGGCTACAGCCGCGCGATGAATTCAGTAAAGGACGTTGGAAAGGCGTTCTGGGGTGTTCACAAGGATCTCGATGCACTTAGCAAGATCATTTGGCTCATTTTGGCTAAGCACGACCGAATGGGCTCGCCGGTTTATCTCGCAGGTGAAAGCTACGGCGGATTTCGCGCGGCGAAGCTGGTCAAGCATCTTCCTGCCGACGCAGGCATCCCGGTGACGGGCGCAACGCTGATTTCTCCAGTACTGGAATTCTCCCTTTTAAACAACGATGATTTCAACCCGCTAGCATGGGCGTTGCGCCTGCCGTCATATGCCGCCGTCGCCCTAGAGGCGGGGGACAAGTTAAATCCGGAAGCTCTCCAAGGGGCAGAGCGGTATGCGCTCGGTGACTATCTCACGACGCTTGCCGCAACACCTCCTGACGCCAGCAAAAGTTCTGCTTTTTATGCCGCTGTTGCCAAGGACATCGGGTTGCCAGAAAGCTTGGTTGCGAGATGGGATGGACGAGTGCCCGTGAGTATTTTCACGAAGGAACTTCACCATGAGACGGGTGAAATCGCGAGCCCCTATGACGGGTCCATCGATGGCGCCGATCCTTATCCATCGGCGCCGAGAACTCACGGCAGCGATCCGGTCTTTGAGAATATCATTGCGCCACTAACGACGAGCTTTGTCGCCTATCTGCGCAACGAATTGAAGTTCAAGACGAAACGGCCGTACGTTCTCCTCAACAGAGAGGTGAGCCGCAAATGGGACTGGGGACGAGACGATCCTTCAGAAGCGGTTGGCGCCTCCGATGATCTTCGCGAAGGATTGGCCCTCAATCCGAAGCTAAAGATAGCGGTCGTGCATGGCATGACAGATCTCGTAACGCCCTACATGACGAGCCGTTATGTGATTGCTCACCTACCGATAGAACTCACACGGAACAGGGTGTCGCTCGATCTTCTTCCCGGCGGTCATATGATGTACCTCCGTCCGGACTCACGAGCGGCACTCTCTCGAAGCGCCCAGAGTATCTATTCGCATTGAGAGTAAACCGCCTTTAATAGGCGAGGCGGCCATTTTTGCCCCGGCGACAACGGGCATCGCACAACGCGGTTGCGCCTCTCCCGGGCCTTAAGAGCCATAGTTAGTCGCATGAGGCACTTGTTTGCGGTGAACCAGAAACGCGTGCCCCATAATTCCGAGGCCCCAACCTAAGGCTGGCCAATAGAACCACAAGTGATGTGGGCTTACTATAAGATTGATTAGTAATAGGAGAATGTTCACCGCAACATATACGATGAGGTGTATTCGAAAGCCTGGATTTTCTAGGAGCCGTCTCATTGGGAAACTCCTTCGGACGTTAGGTTGAAATCAGCCAGTTTGCGACAGGTCAATTTCAGCATGAGCCGATGGCGATAGGGTTTCATTGATTTGAAACAAAGGGCCCAGTCCGGTTTATGATCATTCGAACAACTAGGCATACTTCGCCCCTGAAGAGGCGCATGATGGTCGGGGCCATACTCGCGATCTGCAGCTCGACTTTTGCCATGACGACGCTGGCGAGTGGTCAGCCAAATGATGGCGAGTCTCCCGACTCCTCGGAAACAATTAAGCGGACGAAGCCGGATCCCGAAAACGGGCGCATCATTTCTCGCGCGCTATGTACGAACTGTCACGTGATCGAAGAGGGACCGAATGCGGTGGCCGTAAACGCAGATGTCCCCAGCTTTCCTGCAATTGCCAACAAACCGAACCAATCTGCCGAACGTATATCGGCTTGGCTGCTTAGCGCTCATGAACCAATGCCAAACGCGCATTTGACGCGAAAAGAACTTCGCGATCTCTCAGCCTACATAATCTCGCTGCGCAAACCGAAGTCGTAACATCTCCACGGAAGTGAAATCTGGCAGTCCAAAAAAGCTAAAGCGCTCACCTCCTCGCCCGAGACCGCGCCGCCTATCTCGTGGACCGCTACAGCGAAAGAAAGGAAAGTGCGGAGGAGTTGTCACGTCGCGTGAATCTAGCCTCCGCACTGAACGACGCACCGAGGCGCTAGGTCGGCCAAATGACTTGCCTGCGCATGGACAAGAAATTGTCACTAGGCGCCGCGTATGGTCATTCAGTACCTGAAGACATAGGAATTGATTTGGGTGAAAGCCCTGCAATTCCGTTCGCGATATGCAATGACGACGTTGTTTGGCGTAGGGGGTTTTCGATGGTCGACCATCGGAGATGCAATGCCGAACTGACGAGCGCATCAAGGGGCCAAGCCCCGGCGTCGTCGCTTGCTTTCAACGCGGGGATGCCTACTGAGTCACGGGTCAAAATCCCCGAACACCGCTGCCTTATGAGCCGGAAATGTGATTTTGGCCACCCGTCGATTTGGTCTGTAGGTCGCAACGTTTTTTATGCGGCTCGCCCAACGCCAACAGGAAGCCGGCAAGATAAATCTAGCATGTGAGGATGTGCGATGAAGGCGCATGAAATCATGAGTCGTCAGGTCGTTTCGGTCACGCCTGATAGCACCCTCGTCGAACTCGCTAACTTAATGCCCGACAAACGCTTCAGTGGTGTACCGGTCATAACGGCGAAGGGCAAACTTGTCGGTATGATCACGGAGGCGGACTGCATGCATGGTGTGGAAATCGGAACAGCAAAGAAGCAGTCGTTTTGGCGCTCACTTTTTCTAACCCCGAAGGACGCGCCGAAAATTATATTCGGGAACATGGCCGCAAGGTTTCCTACCGACGTATCCGAGATCATTCATTTGATGGAGAAGCATCAAGTGAAAAGAGTGCCGGTCGTAAAGAGCGGCAAGGTTGTCGGTATTGTCAGCCGGGCTAACATTGTGCAGGCGGTGGCGAGCGTGCTTCGAGAAACAGTGGAGGGCAAGGACAGCGACGCAGAAATTCGCGATAAGGTGCTTGATGCGCTTGCAGAACTGCCGTGGCCCGCAAAGACATTCGTCACCGTTACGGTAAAGAACGGTGTCGTTGATCTTTGGAAAGCTTTTACAGCTTTTCGCCAAGACGAGTCGGCTGTCGCCCGCAGCGGAAAACGTTCCTGATGTCAAGGGCGTCCAGAACAATTTGGCCTGGGTCGATCCACTTTCGGGGTTGGTGATTTACGAGACTGGTGAAAAGCGGCCCGTCGAAGGCGCCACCAATTAGAGAGCGAGCCGAGGGCGGCTAACCGCGGTCGACCGCTCGCGTCGCTATCGCGGTTGGCGCCGAAGATCCGTACCCAAGGTCCTTTTTCTTTGCGTCCATTGGTTTTTGGAGGGCCACATAAAACCGCTGATGCTTGATATTCCCGTGTGTCCTCCTCAGCGTATGGAATCGGCAGACTTTTTTGACGACCGCGGTGCTGAAGCCGCCGCAAAAAACGGCGCTTCATGTTCTGGCTTACATTCCGACCCTCTAGAGCCGCACCAAGACAGCGCTCAGCTTGCTCCGCACGGTCTCGGCGAGGCTGGCCAACGCGCTTCATTGACGCTGTCGGATCGATTGTGGCCACCTCTACCTCCCCGTTGGCGCGCTCGAGCAGAATGACATTGCACGGGAGCATAACGCCGATTTTGTCTTCGGCTTGAAGTGCATGATGGGAGCTGAGGGTCGCACGCACCGAGGATACGATAGAGTTTTACATCGATACCTAGCTTTGCATTACGCGTGGAGCGAACA
>Ga0164242_10005915_pt1 | contig 13533 bp, 10 predicted proteins | sample OricomgcompostMG_FD_108783 | JGI IMG/M metagenome (GOLD analysis project Ga0164242, IMG submission 108783) | Miracle-Growth compost microbial communities from Emeryville, California, USA - Original compost - Miracle growth compost (MG) ...
CTCGCCACCAACATGGTGGTGGTCGCGACCTACTGGCTTTCATATGAATACGTGCGCAATCCGCGCAAATACACGGAACAGGACGTGATGGCGCAGGCGCTGGCACGCGGCTGCTACCAGGTACTGTCGCAGATCCGCCCCTACCTGCGCGGCGAGACGCAGCGCAGGTTCGACCAGCTTGCGGAAGACTACCTGAAAAAGCTCGGGCGCAAGCCGTGAGCAGGTCCTCCCCCTCGCCAGCGTACCGGGCGAAGCCGGGGCCGATTTCCGTATATCCTTCGCGTACCGCTTTCCGAATACTCCACCAATCAACCGATCCCATGAAAACTCTCTGTGTCTACTGCGGCGCCTCGATGGGCGCCAACCCGCTCTATGCCGATGCCACGCGTGCACTGGCACGCAGTATGGTCGACAACAATGTCGCACTCGTTTACGGCGGCGGCAAGGTCGGGCTGATGGGTACGATTGCCGACGAAGTCATGCGCCTGGGCGGCGAAGCCACCGGCGTCATTCCGAAGGCCCTGCTGGACAAAGAAGTCGGACACCAGGGCCTGACACGGCTGCACATCGTCAAGGACATGCATGAACGCAAGGCGCTGATGGCCAGCCTGGCTGACGGTTTCGTCGCGCTGCCCGGAGGCATAGGCACGCTGGAAGAGCTGCTGGAGATATTCACCTGGTCCCGGCTCGGCTTGCATGACAAGCCGCTCGGCTTGCTGAATGCCGGCGGCTTCTACGATGGACTTATCCGCTTCCTGCAGCACGTGGTGAACGAAGGCTTTCTGCCGGCCGAACAGGCGTCCCTGCTGATGCACGACGCAGCTCCCGACGTGCTGCTCGCCAGCCTCAAGGCATTCCGGCCGCAGCCGCACCCGGTACTGCTGGACAGCGCGGAAGCAAACCGGATCGCCTGACCGATAATGGCAGTACCGCTCCCGTTGCCCTCGGGCCGCGGGAGCGTAGCGTCGGCTCGTCAGCGCGCCAGTTCGATCAGCCTGTTGTCGACAAAGGCCAGCAGGTCGGGCGACAGTGCGCCGGTCTTTTTCGCGCGCTGAAAAGCTTCACGCGCTTCGGCCGGCCGCTGGTCGGCCTGCAACGCGATACCCAGCCCCATCCACCAGACGCCGTTTTGCGGAGCATCGCGCAAGGCCAGCAGGTAATGGTCGACGGCCTCCTTCGGCCGCTGGTCGCGCTGCAGCAAGGCCGCCAGGAATGCCTGGTATTCCGGCTTGCCGGCCGCGTACGGCAGGCTGCGCCGCAAGGTGTCCAGCGCCGCCTGCAACTGCCCCTTTTCAACCTGCAGCCGCGCCAGAATCATCGCCAACCCCTCGTTGGCGCGATCCAGTGCCAGCCCATCCTGTGCAAGCCGGGCCGCATCGTCTGTTCGCTTCCGGTCCAGGTAGGCGCCGATCAGCGCTTCGCGCGCACCGAGGTGGCGGGAATCAAACTGCAGTGCGCGCTCCAAGTCCTCGATTGCCTGGTCCGTCTTCCCCTGCTGCAGCAGGCCAAGTCCGTCGCGATAGGCATTCTCGGCCTGCTGTTGCGGCGTCAGCACCGTAATCTGCTTGTGTATCGTGCTCGGCGCGGCTTGGCGGTGAATTTCCTTCGGCGGTAAAGGAGCCGTTGCCGAGCGGGCATCGCGCGTGTCCGGCATGAGGCGTTCGCGCTTTGCCACCGGCGCCGGGGTCGTGGCAACGTCATTCGCCTGGGCTGGCTGCGGGGGCGCAGGCGCCGGCTCGACTGGTGCCGGCGGCTCCGGGTCTGCGCTGGCCGCCGGCACCGCCGGCGACCCCGCCTCTGGCAGCGACACCGGAGCCGGCGCTTGCGCTGACGACTCCGGATTCGTGTCGAGTTTCCAGTCGAGCTTCAACGGCAGCATCGGCGGCTTGGGTGCCGGCACCGGCGTCACGACGGGCACCCTCACGGGCGGCCGTGCCGGCCACAGCATCACCCACGCGGCCATCGCCACAAGCGCGACTGCGAGCAGCAGTACCAGGATCCATGCGACCGGGCTGCGCCGCTGCCCGGGTACGGCGCGGATATGCCCGCCATGCGTGCCGCTCTGCGCGTCGGAACGGCGCGCGTCGAGCTCCTGCAGCATCTGGTTGATCAGGCTCATTTCAGGTACACCCAGCCGGCTGCACCGAGCGCTGCCAGCAACAACAACATCGGAAGCAGCAGCCAGCGCGCGCCTGCGCGCCGCGCCGCGCCGGTATCGCGTACCGCCGCCTGCACGTGGCGTGCATTGACCTGTTGCCTGCCCTCGCCGTACGCCAGCATCAATGCCTTGTGCGCGAGAATGTTGGCCAGCCGCGGGATGCCGCCGGCTGCCGTATACAGGCGACTGATCGCGCTCCGGTTGAACAGGCGGCCACCCGCATAACCGGCGATGCTCAGCCGGTGCGCAACATAGGATTCCATGTCGTCGCGGGTCAGCGGACCAAGATGAAAATGAAAGGTAATGCGCTGGTTCAACTGACGGATCGCTTCCTGCTGCAGCTTGCGGTCCAGTTCCGGCTGCCCGAACATCACGATCTGCAGCAGCTTGCGCTTTTCGGTTTCCAGATTGGTCAGCAGGCGCAGCGCCTCCAGCGTTTCGATCGGCATCGCCTGTGCCTCGTCCACGCACAGCACTGCGCGCTTGCCTTCCCGCGCCAGCACCAGCAGGCGGTAATTGATCGCCTTCAGCAACTGGTGCTGGTCGGCATCCTTGTCGAGCGCGACTTCCAGTTCGTCCGCCAGCGCCATCATCAGCGCGCGCGGTTCCAGATAGGGATTCGGGATGTAGGCAGTGACGAAACCGTTATCGAGGCTGGCCATGAACTTGCGGCACAGCAGCGTCTTGCCGATACCGACTTCGCCGGTGATCTTGATGAAGCCTTCGCCGTTGCGGGTGGCGACCAGCAGCGTATTGAGGGCCTGCTGGTAGCTGGCACAGGCGAAGAAATAGCTGGTGTCCGGGGTAATGCCGAAGGGCAGCTCGCGCAGGCCGAAATGGGACTTGTACATGGCGTTCGCGCTACTCGTTGCGCAGGCTGCGCGGATTCATGTCCTCGATACGCTGCTGACTCTCGAGCATGTCCTGCGACCAGGCAGCGGCTCCGGTGACCACGGTCGGTTTTACCAGGATTACCAGCTCGCGCTTCTGGCTGACGCGCTGCCGGTTGCCGAACAGCGAGCCGACCACGCCCAGGCTGCTGCTTCCCGGCAGTTCGGAATCGTCGTAGGTGCTGGCCTGCCGCATCAGGCCGCCGATCGCAAAGATCTGGCCATTGTGGCCGCGCACCACGCTGTCGGTCTCGGAGATGTCGCTGGTGGCGAGCGGCAGGTCGAGCGTGCCGATGGCGCTGCCCAGGTTGACTTCGGTATGGCCGGTCGAGACCTTGCTGACCGATGGGTGGATATGCAGGATGATGTTGCCCTCGTCGTCGATCTGCGGCGTCACGTCGAGCGCCACGCCGGAAAAGAACGGCTGCACCGTCACCGATGCGGTCGGCGCGGTCGTGCCGTTCAAGCCGGTGACGCCGCTGGTCGTATTGACGTTGGTGACGAAAAACTGGTCGGTGCCGACCTTGAGCACGGCCTTCTGGTTGTTGAGCGTCGCAATGCGCGGGCTGGACAACACATGCACGGTGCCCTGGGTCTGCAGGAAGGACAGCAGCGCGGCGAAATGACTGGTCTTGAACGCCAGTCCGAATACCGAGCCGGCGACACCGGCGCCGGACGGGACCTCGCCGCCCAGCACACTGGTCAGCGTCGAACTGGAAGCGCTGGAGGCGCCGGACAGCAGCGCCGACGACAGCATGCCGGCCGCTGCGGCGCTGTTGTCCCGTTGCGTGAGCACGGCCCAGTTGATGCCGGACTGGTAGCTGTCATTGAGCTGGACTTCGAGGATTTTCGCGTCGAGGATCACCTGGCGATCGACCGACAACTGGGTCGCCTTCAGGAAGGCATTCACGTTGCGCAACTCGTTCCACATCGCGCGCACCACGACCACGCCCGACTGCGGGCTCACCACGACGCTGCGGCCATCCTTGTTGCCGACGATCGCGTCCAGCGACGCTTTCAGCTCGGTCCAGAAGTCGGCATCCGACGAGGTGCTGATCTTGCTGCTATCGAGCGTGCGCACCACGTTGTTCTGGGTCGGGTTCACCGTCTGGTTAGGCAGGTTGTTGGGAGCGCCGTTGTTGCTGACCGAATCGCTGACCGAACCGGAGGTGACGCGGATGTCGGAAGTGCCCTTGCGCACGCCGGTCAGGTAGTTGACGTGGAACACGCGCGTCTGCAGGCTGAGCGGTTTCACGTAAATTCGCGTCCCGTCCACCGTATAGTCGTAGCCGTACAGTTCGCGCACTGCGTCCAGCGCTTCAAACAGGGTCACGTTCTTCAGGTTTACCGAGATGTTCCCGCTCACGTCGGGATGCACCAGCATGCTGTAGCGCGTTCCCGAGACGATACTCATGAAGAATTGCGCGGCGGGGACGTTGTTGAGCGACACCGAAAACCGTTCCTCGGTCGGCCTGGCCGCCTTCGGCACCTCGATGCGGATCGGCGGCAGCAGCGCGGCGGCGACGTCCGGCGGAGGTCCGGCCTTGGCATCGGCCTTTTCCGCCTTCGCCAGTTCGGCATTGATGAGGTCATAGGTCGCATGGGTCGGCTGCACCGGGGCGCAACCGACCAGTCCCATGATCACGATGACGGATATGACTTTTCGCACTGTCTACCTTATTTGTCTCGTTGCCGTTCCTGCCGTTCCTGCCGGTCGCCGCGGGCGCGTCCGGAAACCGGCTGCTTCTCCACCTGCGGAAACAGCTTCAGCGTCCGGGTGCCGCTGGCGCTGCTGAGCACGACCTCGGTTTCGGTGATCCGGACCACGCGCGCATCCGCATACATTTGCCCCAGCATGACCGTCTGGCCGCTGATCACCGCCACCTTCCTTGCGGGGCCGATGAGCACCGACTGCAGCACCGGCCCCTGCGGCGCGGCCGACTGCTCCGCCTTGTCGGGCGCCAGCACCGCGTCCGGTGGACGCGTCGGGTCCGGCAGCACCTCGGCGCGTACCGCGGGCGCCTGGCATATCACCATGCCCAGCAGGGCGGCCGCGCCGACGCGCATGATCCCGGTGATCAGATATTCAGCCATGTCTTGTCGAGACCGAGGGTAAAGAGTTTCAGCGTCAGCGTGGCATTCGGATACGAATCCACCTTGATGCTGGCGCTGTCCCAGAACAACTGCCATGGAAGACGTTCGAGCTGCGACAGGTAGGACACGATGTCCAGGTACCCGCCTTCGACGACGATCTCGACTTCGTGACGGTATACCGTGCCCGCCCCGTCATCTGCCTCCAGTCGCTGCGCCGGTTGTACTGCCGGTGTTGCAGCTTGTCCGTTCGCGGTTCGATTGGCTGCGCCGTCTCCGGACCCGCTCAAGGCCAGCGCCGGCAGCTTGCGCAGCGAAACCAGGCGCAGCTTCCCGTCCCGACCCAGCATATCCTGCAAAAGGCTTGCCATTTTATCAGGGGAAACCAGACCTTTCTGCAACACTTGCAGATCGCCGCGTAATTTTGTCGATTCCAGCCGCAGATTCTTCAGCTGTTCCAGGTCAGCCGCATCCGGATTCGCCACCCGGGATGCAAGCGTCTGCTGTATGGTCGCCTGCATGGCGGCGATCTGCTGCTGGTCCAGCCTGGCCTGGTGCGCCAACTGCCGCTGGCGGCTGAGCAGCGGGTCGAGCACCGCGGTATTGACCAGGGTGATCAGCACCAGCGCCGCGACCGCAAACACCATAGCGCGCTCGCGCAGATTGAGTGCATCGATTTTCGCTTCGAGCTTGAGCCAATACTGCTTCATTTCGCGGTCGCTCCGCTTTCATTTGTTCCGGAATCCGCAGCAGTCGCCGCCGCCACTGCCGCCGACTGCAGGCGGAATTCGACGAAGTTGGCCGGCACCTGTTTGGGCGCTGCTGCAGGTGTGCCGGCCGGCGCCGGCGCATCGACCATCGGCACCTTCATCTGCAGCGCAGAGAACGACTTGCCGGCCATTACCGGCTCGCGCTTCAGGCGCTTGATGTATTCCGGCACCAGCTCCGGATGCAGGGCCCGTCCATCCAATTCGATGCCATTGCCGGCGCCGGCAATGGTAAGGCCGGTCAGCCACAAGCCGCTGACCACCTGCCGCGCCAGTGCCTGCAGATAGTCGGAATAACCGCTGTCTGCGGCAAAATTGCCGTTGCGCGCGACCGTGAGTATCTGGTGTTCGAGCAGCAGCTCGGCCTGCGCCTTGCGAATCTCCTGCTGCAGCTCCTTGCTCGGGGCATGCGGCCCGTATTCCGCCTTGACCTTCGCCAGCTGCGCCTGCGTTGCATGCAGGCGCACCGTGGTCGCCGCCGCCTCGGCATCGATGCTGGAAAGCTGGGCGCGGGCGATGACAGTCACCACGATCGATCCGACGAAGACCAGCGCCAGCGCCTGCAGCATGGTCACCGCGGAAAACAGCTTCTTCTGCTTCAGGAAGATCGGATTGAAGAGATTGATCTGCTGGCTCACAGCACCGTCTCCTCGTGCCGGAGTGCGATCCCGAGCGTCAGGAAACAACGTTGCTGCTCTTCGATCCGCAACAGCTGCGGCACCTTTGCCACATCCAGCACCGACGCCAGATCGAGGGTCTCGACCGGCAGATACAGATGCTCGGCGAGATAGGCCTGCAATGCCGTGCCGATGGCGGCCAACGGCGCCAGCACGATGCGCGCCACCGTGACGAAATGGTACTGGCGGTCGAAATGGTCGAGCGAGCGTTGCAGTTCCAGCGTGATGCGATCGAAATAGCCGGCGCGCTGCTCGTCATCCGCCTGCACTATCTGCGCGAGCGGCAGTTCGATGCGGCGCGCCAGGTAGAGCTCGCCGCCATAGGTCACGGTCAGCAGGCCGCCCTCTTCGTCAAACGACAGCATCGCGACGCCGCGGCCTGCGGATTCCAGCAGAACCGAAAAATTGCGCTGGCCGATTTCCGGAATGTCGATCACGCTCAGCGGGATTTTCGCGTCGGCGAACAGCGTCTGGCGCTGCGCGATGACCTGGTTGCGGGCAGCGATCGCGTACATCAAATGGGTACGTACCGCTGCCGACTTGTCGACCGGGACATCGAGCACATCGACGGTCGCATCGTCGACCCGGTAGTCGAGCAGGTCCTTGAGCTTCCAGCGCACCGCGACCTTCAATTCGTCCGGCGGCACGTTCGGCGCCTCCACCGACATCACCTGGTACTCGCCGGGACCGAGCAGCGTGGTGCAGTCGAAGCCGGAAGCCTGCAGTTCCTTGCCGAACTTTTCCAGCGCGGCGGCACGGGAGGCCGCGGGAGCGGCCGCGAACGACATCGACTCGACGCTTGGCTTGCCGGTGGGAGTGCGGACCACATGGGCGGCGAGGATGCCATCGGGGGCAAAGCTGATCGCCATCCAGCCGGCATTTTTTCGCGATTTCCTGAACCACCTCATCACCGCTCCATACCCCCTGCCGCCGTTATCACAAACCACCCGAACTTAGGGTAATAAACTCTTGTTGTCAATCAATATTCCTGTACGAAAACCTGCTTATCTTTCCTCAAAGAAACCTAATAATGGCCTTCCCGCAGATAAATCACCCGGCCGCTGCGGTACACGCCGAAGGTCTCTATACCGGTGCCCGGCAAATAGGCGGCGAGCCCCGACGCGGGGGCCAGCGTGACGGCTCCCTTGCTGGTCGGCGTGGGCGACAGCTTGCTCAGGGCAATGGTGCCGGCGCCGCTGGCCAGTGCCCCGCTGCCCTGCACTGAAGTCATGCCGGTCGTCAGCCCGCCCGTGGCGCCCGCCAGAGAAAAATTGCCGCTCCCGAGCGGCGTACAACTGTCGTCGGTGTTGTTGACGTAGGCGCTGCCGTTCCAGTACTGCGCCTGCAGCCTGATCGGCATCGGCAGCAGTTCCGAGCCGTACATGCTGGGGATGGACAGGCGGCCGTAGCGGACGCTGGTCGTTCCCAGCAGTTCGCGCTCGGACGTGCCGTTGTTGTCCGCATCCAGGTTGTAGCTGGAGAAGCGCACGCCGTCGCTGTCCTGCGGCGCGATGCCGAGCTTGAGCGAAGCGTACGGACCATCGGCCTGGTCCGCGCGCTGCAGCAGTGCATCGGCGGCGAACGAGGCAAGCCCGGCGTTCCATCCGCTGCTGCTCGGCGTACCGTAGAGTGCCACGCGGGCGCCGGCGGCGCGCGTGACTGCCGGCGGCGTCGCTGCCGTGCATGACTGGAAGCTGGTCGTCGTACCGCTCGAAAACACTGCCTTGCAGGTGCCGCCGCCGCTGCCGAAATTGTCGCCCAGCATCCACAGCCCCATGCTGTTTGCACCTCCGAGCGTCAGCCAGTCCGCGCTGCCCGGCGAAAGATGGGCGTAGCTGCCTGCATAGTTCTGGGTAACGCTGCCGCCAAGCGCGACCGCTTCCAGCGTAAAGCCGATGCGCATCGGTTCTCCCATGTAGGTATAGCCGGACGCGCCCGGCGAACAGCCGGCACCGCTGTTGATGTCGCTGCGCGTGATGATGGTCGGCGTGCCGCTGAAGGTGAAATGATCGGGCCGGAAGCGGCCGACCCGGGAACCCTGTGCGCTCGAGGCCGGATTCGCAAAAATCGCGACCCGGTTGGTCAGATTCGCGACATAGGGACCGGAGGAGTTCAGATAGGCGGTCGATGGCTGCGCGTGCAGCGAGAAGCTGCCGACTTCACTGTAGGTGAGCGAAAGCTGCGTGGTGCTGCCATTGGTGACGGCGACGCTGCCGCCGCCGACGCTGCCGGCGACGCCGGTACCACTGGGCGAATCGGCCGGCGTGGCCGGCGCGAACGGGGTCCCGGCCGACAGGTTCACGGTATCCGCATAATGCGGCGCCAGGCCGCCGGAGCTGATCTGCGACCAGTTGTCGCCGCTGTCGGGCAGTCCGTCAGCGTTGGCATCGCCGGAGCTGTTCCACAGGTAGCCCGAGACCGTCGCCGAGAAATTCGCGCCGGCCGCGGTGAATACCGGGGTGCCGGGGCCGGGCGAACTGCCAGCCTGGTTGTTCCCGTTGCTGCTGGTGACATTCGATACTGCCACAGCGAACGGCCGTACCGTCAACACGTCCGACGATCCGGTGACTGGCGAGTTGACGTTCGAGTCGTCGCGCAGGAATACCGAGTACTTGCCGACGTCGCTGCTGCCGAGGCAGAAATTCGCGACGCCGTTGTTGAATGCGAGCGAGACGTTGTTGCTGCCCGACGACAGGTTCGGCGCCGCAATCGACAAGGTCTGGCAGGCGCCGGGCGACGGCAGGCAGGTATTGCTCGCGTTGCGGGCGCAGATCTGCGGCGCCAGCGCGCCGCTCGGATGATCCTGGTCCGGAACGTACCAGCCGTCCAGCGCCTCGGTACCCGAGTACCCGGTATCGACATAGTTGTAGCCACGCCAGCAGCCGGTACGGGTGATCGTCATCTGATGCGTGCGACCGGCCACGACGCCCTCCCCGAGCGGATCGTCGGTGCCAATGGTGAAGGTGCCGCCGCTGAACTCGATCGGTTGGGTGGACGGAGTCGATGTCGCAATCGTGCCGCCGTTTTCGCTGACGGTCACGTACACGTCCTGGGTGCTGGTATCGGTCAGGTAGAACTGCGCGGTGCCCTGGTCGGCAGACGCGAACGTGTACTGGTTGCCGCTCAAGGTGCCGCTGCCGCTCTTCAGGCTCCAGCTTGCATTGGCGCTGCTGCCGCCGGACAGGGTAGCCGAAAGCGTCACCGTCTTGTTGTAGGTGGTGACGATGTTGCCGTTGTTGTCGAGCGCGGTGACGGTGACCACCGGCGAGGACGGCGACCCGCCGGGCGTACCGCAACTCGACGGCGCCAGGTTGTCGACCTGGATCCGATACCCGGCTGGCGGCGTGATCGTCTGCGCACAGATCTTCAGCGCGCCGATCTCATGGACATTGGTCAAGCTGCCGGTCGAACCGGTGAACGACAGCTTCCAGTTGGCCGGCACCGCGGCCTGGGAGGAGTTGACTGCGAACGCGTCGAACGGAGACACCAGCGCGGTGTAGTTGTTTCCGGTGCCGCTGGTGTCGCGGTCGACCGACACTATCGTGGTCTTGTTGGCGCTCGTATAGTTGCGCGCATCGACCTTGATCCGGTACAGATAGCCATAGGCGGGATTCGACGAATTCGGGTTGTCGATACCCGGGTTCAGCGAACCGGTGCCCGCAAGGTACGGGTAGCCAGACCGGCCGGAGCCGGAGCCGCGAATCGCGACCGCATCGGGCGTCATGCCAGGTGCCGGGCCGCCTGAGCGGCCTTCGGTATTCGACGAATACTCGCCATATTCGTCGAGTGCGATGCCGATCCAGCCGCCGGCAAAGCCGGGGCAACCGCCGGCACTGGTGCAGTCCGAGCCAGGGTTGGATTTCTGCGCATAGCCGAGCGAACCGCCGAATGCGCCTGGCGACGGCGCGATGTTTGCATCCGACAAGGTGAGCGCGACGCCGTCGGCCCCGCTTCCCGAATACGCGTAGTGCTTGAATTCGATCTGGATCAGGTTGCCGGCGGCGGGAAAGGTGCCGGGCATGGTGGCAGCCGTGGCGACGCCGTTGCTGTTGTCGGTCATCCGGAGATAGCCGGAGTTCACGATCTTGGGAAGCCCGAAGCTGCCGCTGCTGGTCGAGAGCGTCCAGTTTCCGCCGTAGATGGTCGAAGGGTTCAGGCTGGAGCGTCCGAAGTTGTCGCAGACGCAGGTCATGTTGCTCGGCAGTCCGGCCGGCACCGAACAGGTCGCCGCCGCCTCGCCGACCGCGAAGTCGGTGGGCGTCACGATCGGGCCGGCAATTCCCGAAACGCCGGTCGACAGCGAGCCGTTGCTGACCGGGCTCAGCGTCGCCCATATCCCGCCGGAGTAATCGGCTACGGTGAAATTGCCTGAATTGGCAACGCTGTCCAGGTCACCCGAAATGAAATTGAACGTCGCTCCATAGCTGCTTACCAGCGCAGCCAGCGTGTCGCCGCCCGTCCCTATCGTCCAGTAGCGGTTCGCATCCCTGGTCGGATCGATCGGCGACGACGCAATCTGCGGATGCTCGTTGCCAGTCGTGCTGGCGCTCAGCGTGCCGCTGCCGGATGCGCTGACCGCGAGGCTGACCGGTGCATAGGCGGTACTGCTGCCGATATCGTAGGTGCAGGTATGCGTGCCCGATGGGAAAGTCAGGCGCAGATAGCCATTGACATAACCTGCGCTGTGCGAGACCGGACTGTTGGTACAGTTGGGGCTCACCGTCAGGATATTGCCGCCGGTGGTAACCGCACCGCTGCCCAGCACCAGCGCGGTCACGCTGAGGCTGGAGGACAGCGTAACGCCATTGGCGTTATTGACGGTGAGACGATTGAGCGCAGTCACGCCGGACGGCACGATGATGCCGCTGGCACTGCCGCCATAGGCAAGGCTGGACGCGCTGGTGGTCGACAGGTTGGCTGGCGTTCCCGCGATCGCCGGGCCGTTCAGGGTCAGCGTATTGCTGCCGACCGCAAAGCTGCCGCCGCTCAGGGTCAGCGTGCCGCCCACGGTCACGCTGCCGCTCATCGCAACGCCGTTCGTGTTCGCGATGGTCAGGTTGTTGAGCGCCGTGACGCCGCTCGGCACGCTGATGCCGGCGGAACTGCCGCCGAACACCAGGCTCGATGAAGCGCTCGTGGACAGCCGGGCCGGGTTGCCGGCGATCGCCGGCCCGTTCAGCGTGAGCACGTTCGCGCCGACCGAGAAGGTGCCGCTGCTCAGTGTCAGCGTTCCCGACACCGTCGGATTGTTTCCGTTCAGCGTCAGGCCGCCGCTGTTCACCGTCAGGTTGCCGAAGTTAGTGGTGCCGCCGCCGCTCAGGGTTTGCGAGCCGTAGCCGGTGAACTGCGTGGTCCCATTGCTGGCGTCGAATGTCCCGTAGTTCGCCAGGCTGCCGCGAAATGTCAGCAGCGAATAAATGCTGGTGGCGCTGAAGCTGCCGCTGTTCGTCGCCGAACCGTCGACTTCGAAGTCGGGACCGCTGGATCCGACCGTATAACTGCCCTGGTTCGAAAACGCTCCGGAAACCACCACGTCGCAATGATTGCCGGGGGTGTCATCCTGCCCCATCACGCCGCCCGAATTGATGGTCAGGTTGCCGTCGACCGAAAGCGAGTGGCTCGCGGTACCGGAACTGTTTCCGCCTACTGCGAAGGTACCGCTGACCGACATACTGCTGTTGACATTCAAGCTGCGGCTCGTGCCGCTATCCCCGATCACGAGGGCACCGTTATTACTGATCGTGAACGATTGGACCGAAGCGTTGGTATCCAGCGTGACTGTGTCCCCGTTGTCAATGACGGCATTGTCGTTGCCGTTTGTGCGCGGCGTACCGCCGTTGCAGCCGGTCCAGGTACTGCTCGAACTCCAGTCTCCACTGCGGCGCGAGGTACAGGTACGTGCATGCGCACTGGCGGTGAAAAGAGCGAGCAGGACTGCCAGGACGAGGTACGCCGACATGCGAGGCAGCGGTGCCATCACACGTCGGGGCACGCTTTCCCAAAACCCTTTCATCCCGGTTGCTCTCATCATGTCTGACTTCACCCTGTTCATTGCCGGAACGTGACCTGCAATTGCCGCTCCACGTAGTCCGGGCCGCTCGGGATGCCCGGACACTTGCCGCCGCTCGGCTGGTTGCACGCAGTCGCGGTAATCTGGTAGATGCTGACGCTCATTCCGGTCGCCAGTTGGACACCGTTCACCGCGCTGCCGCTGCCGTAGGTCGTGCTGCTGCAGCTGACGCTGACTGTGAAGGTGCTGAGGGTATCCCCCGCCGGCATCGCGAACGAGTTCGATCCACAGTCCCCCTGCCTGAGCTGCCGGTACAGCCCCCATTCGACGCCGGCTCGCGCCGCCTGGTACGCGCGCGTGCCCTGCACGTCCAGTTGCGAACCGAGATGCTGGCTGGTCGCGAAATTCAGCATCGCCGCGCCCAGCATGGTCAGCACCACCAGCAGGAAGACGGCCGAGACCATGGTGAACCCGCGTGCTCTGCGGCGGCGGGCGCCCGCGGCATTCGATATTGGATGCAAGCTGTTCATGGCGTGTTATCCACGTGGACCTGGCGTACCAGCGTCACCGAGCCGCTGGCGGCGTTGTTCGCATCCTGCATGCTCAGGCTCAGCCCGACCAGGCCGGTATGCGTGTTCGCCAGCGAACGGAACGAAAACGAACAGGAAGTGATCCCGCTTGCCAACAGTGCATGGCTGGCCGTTGCCAGCGGCGCCGCGGCAATGTTGACCGGCTGGGTCGCGCTGAACGTGTAGTTCCAGTAGCGGGTCAGCGTGCCGCCCGCGCAGACATAGGTCACTGCTCCGCTCACTACCTGGAAGTGATGGTCGGGCGACTTGAACTTGGTGGTTTCGGCCGCGAACGGATTGCTGACCAGCGTGACCGTGTTGCCGGCCACGCTCCTGACCGTCGCGCGATTGCACGAGCCGCTGCAATCGTA
>Ga0164242_10005916_pt1 | contig 13532 bp, 10 predicted proteins | sample OricomgcompostMG_FD_108783 | JGI IMG/M metagenome (GOLD analysis project Ga0164242, IMG submission 108783) | Miracle-Growth compost microbial communities from Emeryville, California, USA - Original compost - Miracle growth compost (MG) ...
CGCCCGCCCGCTGGTCAGCCGACATATCGAAACTGGTATCGAAACGTCTCAAGGCGATCAGCAAAGGGCAATTGCGGATCGAAGGCACTACCGTATCGCTACGCGGGGAAGTTGCCAGCGATGCGCTGCGCCGGGCCATTGCCGGTGAATTCGCGGGAGCCCTCAATACAAACTACGTCATTCGGAACGGCTTGCGAGTGACAACAACCCGTCAGAGCAAGCTCGACCAGGCACTTGCCAACCGGGTGGTGGAATTCGAAGCCGGTAGTGCACTGCTGACGGACTCCGGCAAATTGATTCTGGACGACATCGTCGGCATGCTGAAAACGATGGATATTTCAAAAATAGAAGTAATCGGCCATACCGACAACGTCGGCGATCCGGCAAAAAACCTCGCCCTGTCCCTCGCTCGCGCCGATTCGGTGAAAACCTATCTGATTGCACAGGGAATGGCGTCAGAAATGATCGGAACCAGTGGCATGGGCGCCGATCAGCCAATCATGCCGAACACTACCGAAGAAGGGCGTCGCCGAAACCGGCGTATCGAGTTCCGGATCGGCCGATAAGGCAATTGCCCAATCCGAGTGTCTAATCGGCAACCAGGAAAATTTCCCGTTGCATGGAATTTAGATCCGATTCCGGATAATGTGGCGTATGGGCATAATACGCTCCGTATTCAGGGCGATTCAACGCGTTATCCAAGTGAGCACCTAACAATGAAAGCATCAGAAAGATAACAAACTTGGCGCTTCCAGGAAGAAAAAAGATCTGTCTGAATGTGCCGGGCCTTTCTCGGGAAACGCTAGTTGAATGATCTTTATTTGTGAAGGCCGGGAAAGTTACCCTTGCAAAAACCCATGTCGGAAAAACTTCGGTAACCGGTCATAAATTATGGAAAATTCATAACCTGTTAAAAGAGATATATAGTCAATTCGGTTGATCTGAACACGCACTGTGCCCACGCGGGGGCCACAACGCGCCATCGCTCCCTCGCGTTATCCGCGTATCAATGTCGCGCCCTCAATCGTTCCCGACACCTTCTGTCGAGTCCTCGCTCACCCCCAGGAGTTCTTCGATATGCGACCGAGTGCCATTATCTTTTACCACACTGCGCAACCAGATATGCAAAGGCATGTCTCCCCAATGGGCGGCCTTGTCGGCAAGATAGGCGACAGGGCTGTGCGGCTCGGTCTTGCGAAAGAAGGCGGCGACCTCGCGCAACGATTCGAGCGCCTGCGCCCGCGTCTTGATCGTGCCGGCGGCCGTGGCGGCGATAAGCGCATCGGCATGTTCCGCTGACGTTTTCTGACATCCGTCCTCGACGGCCGTCTTCTCAGGGGCGGCAATGCCGCGCTCCTTGGCGATCGCCTCTAGACGTTGGCCTAGCGCGTCAATGCCTTCCTCCAGAGGGGAGAACGAAGGGCCATCCATGTCGAACAACGTGTCGGAAGCCCTCGCCAAAGCCGTCAACGCCAGACGGCAGCGATCCGTTTCAGCCAGCCATTGGACATAGAGTGCCTTGTCCGTCCCACTCACCGCCTCGGCAAATTTTTCGAGCGTCACCTTGTCTTCCAGATCCATGCTAGAGCCCGGATGCCGTTGCAATTGCGCCTGCAATAGCCGGGCCGATTCGTGATCGTTCAGACTGTAACACCCCGACTTCGACTGCGTGATCGGAATCTGTCGCACCAGTTGCGACATGCGCATTACAAACCAGGTGAGCGTGGCTATCCGCTGCTCATGGCCTCCCTCTTCTTCGCCACGAGGATGCATCTCCCGTCCAAAGTGTTCGATCATCTGGGCATTGGCCTTGATGCCCTCCCATAGGCCCGCCACGCCCCACGCTTTTACCAGGCCTTCCGCCAACCAGGCAGACAACCGCAAATCCTTGCTGCGCGTCCGCAGTAAATCGGTGCAGCAAGCGATGACTTTGGGCCAATCGGCCTGCTTGAGTGCCGCCTGCCACTCGCCATAGTCGACAGTCGGGTCGTCTTCGCGGCGTGCATCCTGTATGCGATCGAACTCGGGCGAGAACGACAGATCGTCGCCGCACGGCTGCTCATCGGAGATGGGCACCAAAATACCGTTGATTCCTTCAACCATCATGTCTCCGCCGTCTTCAATTAATTCTGTAGCTGAATCTGCCGCCGCCTGCAACATCAATTCGTATCTTCTTGAGCGGCTTGCCTTCCGCCATCCTCGCCAGAACGGTTTCAGCGATCCCGGGCAGCATGGTCCCATTGAGAATGTGATCGACGCTACGCGCTCCGGTGTCGACTTCCGTGCAGCGGGCGAGCACGGTATCGACCACCTCGTCGCAATACGAAAAACGCGCGCCGTGATTGCTTTCGATCCTTGTCTTGATGCGGTCTAGCTTCAAGCGAATGATGTCAGTGAGTACGGGGTCGGGCAGCGGATAATAGGGAACCACTTTCATGCGGCCGAGGAAAGCCGGTTTGAACGCTTTATACAATTGCGGCCGGATCGCTTCGCTCAGATCCTCCGCATCCGGCAAGTCCTTGTCGCTCTTGTTCAGGCATGCCTGCATGATGGTTTGCGAAGCGACGTTGGAGGTCAGTATGATGATCGTATTCCTGAAGTCGATTTCGCGTCCTTCCGCGTCCTCCATCACGCCCTTGTCGAACACCTGAAAAAACAGCTCCAGCACGTCCGTGTGCGCCTTTTCAACTTCATCCAGCAACACCACGCTATAGGGTTTACGGCGCACCGCTTCCGTCAATACGCCTCCCTCGCCGTAACCGACATAGCCTGGCGGCGATCCCTTGAGGCTGGAGACGGTGTGCGCCTCCTGGTACTCGGACATGTTGACGGTAATCAGGTTGCGCTCGCCTCCATACAGGGTTTCGGCAAGCGCTAGCGCGGTTTCCGTCTTGCCGACGCCGGATGGGCCGACAAAAAGAAAAACGCCCTTCGGCTTGTTCGGGTCTTCGATATTGGCACGCGCGGTACGGACGCGTTGTGCGATCTGTTCGAGTGCATGCGGCTGGCCGATCACACGTTCCTCCAGCAATGGCTTCAGCTTGAGAATCGTCCTGATCTCGTCTTTCATCATGTTCCGTAACGGAATACCGGTCCAGGCGGCAACGATTTCATCGATGGCCTGCCCGTCCACGCACGTCGGCACCAACGGCTGCTCCCCTTGCAAGTCGGCCAATTCCTGCTGCAGGGATAATAATTCTTTCAACCGGGGAGAAACGGCTGCCGCGCGACGGGCCTTGCCGGTCCGGAGTAGGTTCCTGCCAGCGGTCATGCCATTGGCGTCGCTTTCGAGTGCATTGCGCAAATTGCGAATGCGTTGAACCAAGGCCTTTTCCTGCTCCCAGCGTTTCTCACCTGCTTTCAGCAACGCCAGATTGGATTCCCGCTGCGACAGCAAGGCGGCCAGGCGTTCGTCATGTGCAGCGCCGGTAGCAAGCTCCCGCTCAAGCGCGGCGATCTCCCCGGACAGGATCGTATCCAATCGGCGCGCGTCCTCGATCGCGGGAGGCGTCGCCGATTGCCCGAGTGCGACCCGTGCGCAGGCAGTATCGAGAACACTGACTGCCTTGTCCGGCAGTTGCCGGCCACTGATGTAACGCGCCGACAGCCGCACTGCATCAAAGATCGCCTGCTCCGTCACGCGCACGTTGAAGTGCCGCTCCATCCTGCCGGCTATCGCACGTAGCATCGCGCAAGCGACCGGCTCCGACGGCTCCTCGATTTTCACCATTTGAAAACGGCGCGCCAGCGCTGCATCCCTCTCGAAATATTTCTTGTACTCGCTCCAGGTAGTGGCCGCAATGGTGCGTAATTCGCCACGCGCAAGCGCTGGCTTCAACAAATTGGCGGCATCGGTCTGGCCGGGTTGCCCTCCGGCGCCGATCATCGCATGTGCCTCATCGATGAACAGAATGATCGGATGCGGACTGCGTGTCACTTCCTCGATCACATTGCGTAAGCGATTTTCGAATTCCCCCTTGACGCTGGCGCCAGCCTGCAATAAGCCAAGATCGAGGACATGCAGTTCCACGCCGGCCAGCGGCAACGGCACCTCGCCTTCCGCGATGCGTTGCGCCAGCCCTTCGACTACCGCCGTCTTGCCAACGCCCGCCTCGCCAGTCAGGATGGGGTTATTTTGACGGCGCCGCATCAGGATATCGATTACTTGCCGAATTTCTGCGTCGCGGCCGATGACCGGATCAATCGCGCCCTCGCGTGCACGCCGCGTCAGGTTATAGGTGAACTGATCGAGCGCCGGCGTCCCGCTCACCGATTTGGGATTCGGTGTGGCGAGGGTCTTGTCTTCCGGTGACAAGGCAGGCGCGGCGGCTGCATCGCCCGCTTCGGGGAAAGCGGCCGAGATAGTGGACAGTTTGTGCTTCAATTCCTCCAATGGGAATTCCATGAACTGCGGCGAGCTGCGGGAGGCAAGTTGCAACAGCTCCGGTTCGGTCAGCAACGCCAGCAGCAGGTGTCCGCTACGTACCTGTGATGCAGCCCCCTCCAGCGAGGCTAGCAGCCACGCATGTTCGAACAAGCGCGGCAGATCCCGGGAAAATACCGGAGTGCGCATATTGCCGGACGCGAATGTCGCTATTTCGCGCAGCAAATCCTTTTCCAAAGCACTCGGGCTGATGCCGCAATGTCTCGTCAACAGCGAAAAGTCGCTTCCGGTATCGTCGAGAAGCGCCAGAAACAGATGTTCCAGTTCGACCTCGTACTGGGCGCGCGCAACGCAATAATTGATTGCCCGCTCTGCGGCTTTTCTACAGGTGGAATTCAGTTTCCCGATAAGCACTTTCAAATTGGCGGTCATGACATTGATGGTAAAGAAAGAGAGCAATACTCAAGAAGCGACTTCGATCAAGTAACCGACATCGCAGGAGTCCCGTGTTGTATCTCGCGTGCCGATCCAGGCACTCCATCCAAGCCTGGCCGCCCCTACCGAGGCGCCCAGAATCATGGGAGCCGCGTCGCGCCGATCGAGAATCAGCTTCACTTCGCAGTCGGAAATGGTGCCGACCATCAGGCGGAAGAGCTGCTTCAAACTGTTGGCTGCACGGCCACCAGGGAGAAAGTCATCGAACCGGTGCTTGCGCATCGGCCCCAATATCAGGCGCATTCTGGTCTGTCGGTCCCATACGCGATCGCCGCAAAATGCAGTTCCTCCCAATATGCAATGGGTCGTTCCCAGGCGCGAATATTCGTGCTCCGCCAGCTTGAACCACTGACCGATAAATTGTTCTGCCCTACAGGCAACCCGAAAATAGTCGGTGGCGACGCGTGCAAACCACTGCACGGATTGAGGACGGGCGCGCAATGCGCTCGCATAGTACGCAAGCGATTGGTCTGCGATGCCGCCCGATTCACCTTCCAGTCTGTCGCGCATGCCGGGCAGCCCCATGCCAGCCAAGCTCAGCATCATCGGCAAAAACCGGCTTTCCCGATCAGCCTCATACTGCAAATGCAGCCGACATTTCAACCAGGCTTGATAAAACAGCGCAATGGCGCGCGTCGAGAAGATATCGAGGAATGCTCGGGTCGCCGTATCACGGTGGTAAATCTCCCGCTCGGCCACATGCTGGGTATAATGCCGCGGCATGACGCCCAACGGCCCGGTCAAGCCAATCAGCGATGGCGTTAGCGTTGCCGCGGAAAATTGCCGCGGCTCGCCATTCTTCGATTCGATTGTCAGCGACTCGATTTCGCTTGGCGGGAAAGCGAGCGAAACCGAGCTGCGGAAGCGGATGATCTGCCCCAGTACGTCCTGATCCTGTTCGCTCGAATTGTGCCGATGCCATGCCAGCAATACCCGGACCGCTTGAAAAAACTCAAACCGATAAGGCTCGTCATGCAGACGCCGGCTCACGCCAGAATGGATTCGCCGTTTCTTGCCGGGCATCGGGCCAGCTCCTGTCCTGATTGCTTGGAAATAATCACCAGCTGCGTGAAACTGTTCGCGTGCGCGTAAAGCCCAAAAAAGTGATCCAGGATCTGCGTAAACATGAACAGACCGATGCCCGCGTAATGGGTTTCGTCGATGGTCACACGCACTTCCAGGCCACGCACGAACACCGGGAATGGATTGCCGGCGACGCGTGCGGTAGTGCTGCGATGGTCGATCGCGACGATACCGGCAATCTGTCTGCCATTAGCCGGCGTGCGCGCAATGTCGTACAGCGTCAGTATTTCCCGGATTGCAGCCACGCCCTGTCCCGACAACGACAAATGATTCAGAGACAGGTGGGAAATCAACCGCCACTGGGCGCCGCGCCCACGCGGGAAACGATAGCTTTGCGTCGGCTTGCGCAACATCCTTATCGTCTTCACTATCGAGCCGCCCTCTATGAACAAATCGCCGTCGAGCAGCCCGAACGGCAACTGCGAAGGCAAGTCGTGATTGGTGCAGAGCAGCTCCATGCTCAAGGTATTCGACTCCGGTTGCCGCGGATCGAATGTCGAATCGACCAGTGCGATTTCCATCGTGTAGTCGCCGCAGGCTTCGTTATCCACGTAGTTTGCATGCCAGTAGCGTTCCGGCTCTTGAGCTGCTTCGCCATGGCGTATCGAATAAAACGGTTTGTATTCGCTGATTTCTTCGCCGTCCGATGTTTGCCGAATCCTGGCGACATGCTCGATCTCGTATACCTCATAAGCCTGCGGCCAGCGGCTATCGACAATGATCGGGTAACTGGTTACGGTATGGTCGACGCGAACCGGCTCCGAAAATTGGCGGAACAGATTGACGACAGGGGTACAACCAAGCACGAAATTATCCTTGCCGATCCCGTCCAGCAAATGTGCCGCTGCCTGATTCAGCAGCCCCTTCAGCCCTATTCGTATTTCGATAACGCGGGCTCGCGCCCGAAGCTTGCCCGCAAGAGCGCTTAGATCCAGTTCGAAGAAATTGAATTTTTCCGGAAAGACGAAATATTCGAGCAGCAGCTGGTAAGCATGGTGCGCGCGCGCGTCCTGTTCAAGCAAGGAATCTTCCGCGGCAAAGCCGACTGGCTGAATCGTTTGTGTCGGCAATTCGATTTTTTCGTTTCCGCCGGGTGTCGATATCCATATGCCAAGTGCATCGGAAAACAACGCTTCTCGAATCAGCGCGACGACCGAGGCGTCACCGGTCAGGAAAAACCTCAATTTCCCAAAAGCGAGTTTGTCGAACCCTGCCGCCTCGGACAGTGACTCCAGGTCAAGGCGCAGTGCCGAATCGCACAGACGAGCGGCATCGCTGCGCGATTCAGCCGCATCGAACACGTTTTCATGAATTGCACGAACGATCCGTACGGGCCAGATATCGGTGTCGTAGGCGGTTCTGAACCGGCATCGCACACCTTGGACTGCTCTCGTTTCCATCATCGTATTTCGCGGTATGCGCGACGCTTTCGTCAACTGCGGCAGCATCGCGCCGCAATCAAATTGCGCGATCGATACCGCGGGTAATGGTCGCAGGTACTGCGGATACGCGACTTGCAGCAGCGAATCTGTCATTTCCGGATAATCATCGTCGAGTTTCCGATGGATGCGTGCGGCCAGAAAGGCAAACGATTCAATCAGCCGCTCGATATGCGGATCCTCACAGGCTTCCCCGGACAGCAGCAACCGCCCGGCGATTTTCGGATGGCGTGCGGCAAAATCGTGCGACAACCTTCGCAGAAAGGTCAGTTCGCGTTCATAGTAAGGCAGAAGGGTTTCCATGCACTCTCACACAACGGCGGCATATCTGGTTTTACTGACTGAATATTGCAACGTGGACGGTTGCAGCAACGCGTCAAAATAGACCGATTCGGCCGAAGGATGAACCACCAGCAGTGCGTTGATCGTGAATTTGAGGCGATTCACCGTGTCATTGTCGAACGATAGCGAAATGCGCACCTCTTTCAAGCGGCGCTCATGAATTGCGATAGTCCGTTCCAACGAGCGGCAAATATGATTTCTGTCTCCAGGATTGGCAAGGCTGCAACCGACAAAATCGTGCATGCCGTATGTGTAGATCGACTGTAGCGCTTCGGGGAATGAATCAAGAACATCGCTGGCCGGCGCGCATCGACAGTTGAGTAGGGATTCTAAATCCTTCGCCACCGATTCCTTCAGCTCCTCGACTGTCATCAGGCGTAACGGCTGCATCTCATGGGATTCGATAGGGGTCGGATCGGCAAGGCGCTCGAGCAAGGTAGGCCGGTATTTGGATTTGAGTGAGGAAGCTGTAGGCATCTAAGCAGAAAGCAAATGAAGTGAGGAAAATCAAAAACAGGAATGGTTTTTAACGCGGAAAAATTTATCCTTCATGCTTTGCGCCTCTATAAAGGGTATTAAGGTTGCCAATTCGCTCTTCATAAAAATTCTTTGCAATTTATATAGTCCCTAAAATTTCCCTTCACCAATTTCTTGATTGAGCAAAAAACACTGCTGATATGAATGCGGCAGCATGAAAATTGCGACACCACCAAGTGCCGCAATTTCTTAAAAGAGATTCCTCGAGCCGCTTAAATCGCTTCGGTAGCCTTGTTTTTCGCGAGACTCCACATCTGCGGATTGCTGCCGCCCTTCTTGCCATCGACCCCCTGCACCGTGTATGTCCATTTCACCGAGGCGTACTTCAGAGCGACCTCTTCCGTGGGCAAACCTTCCCCGCCGACGGACGGCTCGACAGACGCGACGATCACATGATTCAGGACGATTTCAAGATACTTCACCTTGTCCTTGCCGTTCGCGCGCATGAAATCAATGGTTACCTTGTTGAAGGTGTCTCCCTGGCTGCAGGCAAGCCAGAATGAAGGGCTGGTCGAATCGATATCCTTGGTGAAGACCATATCGCCATGCTCGCACCGTTCCGCCGTGTGTCCGCCCGAAGTGCTCGCGGTCGCCGACTTCGGCTGACGAATCGTATGGTTCCAGGAGATCGCCTCCAACCATTTCGGATGCCCTTCATCGCGCGACTCTCCTTCGATCTTGGTATCGCCGCCTTCAAACTTCAGGTAAATGTCTTTCATGCTTCCTAGCTCCTTAAAAATGCACACGCGTGCTGACAGGTTTTGCAACTGCGACTATAAAACTATCCTTTTGCCGACTGCGGCAATTCGGCGACCAAGCGCAACGACACGCTCAATTCATCCAGCTGGAAGTGCGGCCGCAGGAAAGTGACTGCCCGATAGACACCGGGCCTGCCAGGCACTTCCGAGACCTGCACCGATGCTTCGCGCAGTGGGTATTGCGCTTTCACTTCCTGAGTCGCGGAATCGTCCATTACGACATACTGGGCCAGCCAATTGTTGAGAAACTGCTCGACGTTGGATGCGGAGGCAAAGCTGCCTATTTTGTCGCGCATCATCGATTTGAGATAGTGCGCGATCCGGCATGATGCAAAAACGTACTGCAGTTGCGTCGACAGAATGGCATTCGCATTGGCGGCATCAGTGTTGTATTTCTTTGCACGCTGCGTGGACTGAGCGCCGAAGAATGCCGCGTAGTCAGTGTTCTTGCAATGCACCAGCGGAATGAAACCGAGGTCGCTCAACTCTTTTTCGCGCCGGTCGGTAATCGCGATCTCGGTCGGACATTTCAGTGCGATTTCGCCGTCATCGGTCTTGAATGTATGCGTCGGCAGTCCCTCTACAAGGCCGCCGCCTTCGACGCCCCGGATGGCGGCGCACCAGCCGAACTGATCGAACGCGTCGGTGAGCCGGGCCGCGAATGCATAGGCGGTATTCACCCAGAGGTATTTGCCATGATCCGTCCCATCCACGTCCTCGATGAAATTGAAGCCTTCGACGACTGTTCCCTCCTTCGGGTGGTATGGCATGCGCCCCAGAAAACGCGGCGCGGTAAGGCCGACATAGCGCGCGTCATCGGATTCCCGCAACGACTTCCACTTCGCATATTCGAGTGTATCGAATACCTTTGCCATATCGCGCGGCCTTCCGAGGTCGGCGAAGGTTTCCAGGCCGAGCAGTTCCGGAGACGCTGCGGAAATGAACGGCGCGTGAGAGGCGGCGGCGACATGGGACATCTGCTCAATGAAGTACATGTCTTCCGGCTGGCGCGTGATTTCATAATCCCCGATCAGTACGCCGAACGGCGCACCGCCGAAGGTGCCGAATTCTTCTTCATACACTTTTTTGAACAGCGCGCTCTGATCGAAATCGATCGCGTTGTTGAAGTCGCGCACAAGATCTTTCTTGGCGACGTTCATCATCTTGATCTTGAGCATTTCACCGGTCGAGGAGTGCTTGCAAAGATAATGCAGGCCGCGCCACGTACTTTCCATTTTCTGGAATTCGGGCGCGTGCAGAATTTCGCTCAATTGCTCGGAAATCAGCTCGTCCAGTTCAGCAACACGGGCATCCAAGGTGGCGGACAGATTGCTGGATACGACGACAGATCCTTCCAGAACCTGGGATATCAGTTCCCCAATCAAGTCCCTGGCGCGCACGCGCTCGGTATCGGAGCGCGCAATCCTGCTTTCGTTGACAACCTGGTCGAGCAAACTGCTCACAGCCCGCGCTTCCGCGACGGGAGCCGGCATTTGTGCCTGTGCCTCCATGTCAAGCCTCCTTCGGCTGGGTTTCCTGTCCCAGCTTCTGCAAGCTTTCGGTATTCGACAATACCTCGCCGAGAATATCTTCCAGTTTGTCGTTACCGGCCAGTTTGTTACGCAGATCAGACAATTTGGTGCGCGCTTCCACCAGCTTGCGCAAAGGTTCGACCTGCTGAACGATGGCTTCCGGCCGGAAGTCATTCATCGATTTGAATTTGAGCTCGGCGGGAGACGCGTCACCATGTCCATCGAGCGTATTCTTCACACGGTAAACAGCACGCGGCTCAATCCCCTTCATCACGTCGTCGAAATTATCGGTGTCGACACTGACGAACTTGCGGTCCTTCAACCTCGGCAACGGATTTTCCGCGTTGCCGGAAAAATCTCCTATCACGCCGACGACGAACGGGATTTCCTTCTGTTCAATCGCGTCGCCTATTTCCACGTCATAGGTGAGTTGTACTCGCGGAGGCCGGACGCGCTGCAGCTTCTTCTGTACGCTTTCTTTCTTGGGCATGTGGGTTTTCCTTGGTTGGCAAGATCAGAGGAGTGGATGGCGCCTACTTCAAGATCCGGAAGGGGTCCGAAGCCGGCGTATTGGAAGCAGCGTCATGTGTCTTTGCCGCATGGCGCCCCCTGGGACGATGCCGCACGGGACGGGCTTCCGGTTTCGCCTGAACGATTGGGGGCGCGGGAACAAGCACTTTTTCGCCGAGTACATCACGCAATACCTTGGTCAGATTTTCGGCTTCCGCGCGCGAACTTGTATCAACCTTGCTGTTGGCCCTCAGACCAGTTACCGCACCGGCCGCTACGCGCAGTCCGGCCACGACCAAAATGCTCTTCGCCTCCTGGTTTTTCGCATCGCGCTGTAACACTTCGTTCGCTGCCAGGATGGAGGACGGATAGTTGCCTGACTCAAACCAGATATCGGCAATCTTCAACCAAGGCACCATGCTGGCGGGGTTTTTCTTCGCCGCCTGATTCAACAGCTCGATGGCCTTGTCTCGATGTCCGGCGGCAAGCTCGCCATCGGCTTTCTGAATCTGGGATTTCAGACTTTGCTGTGTCGGTTCGAGATCGATACCGGTCGAAGCGCATCCAGCAAGAAAGGACGAGCAAAGCAGCGCCCCCGCCAGATAAGCGGCGGCGCCTTGGAGGACAGCAAACCGACATAGAAAAATTTCCCCAAATTTCATGAGCGTGTCCTATCGATTTAAAGCAACTTCCCTGAAGAGCGCGTGCCACTTCGCCCTCAATGGCAAACTTTTTAGGAAAAGATGAAAGAAGGAATTGCAATTATTAATTAACAAATGCACAACACATGCGCTATACTAACCGAAATATTATCCAAAAAACAATTGTTTTTTAGATATTTTATCTCTTCCCTGAAGAAATATTTGTCAAGGAGACTCGCTTGCATCAGCAGCTTTCACCTATGGAATTGCAAACTCGCGACGCCTATCTGGCCCGCCGCGCGGACAAGCGATTTCTGCGTGTTTGCCTCCATGTCTCGGCTCTGATCGAGTGTGTTGCTCTGGCCGCTTGCGGCACCCCTGTTCAGACGGTGGCGAATAAGGCCGCCAAAGTCGTTCTGGAAGCGGTAGGTATCAAAGCCCAGAAATTCCCCGAGGCGCCCCCTCCCTCAAAAATCGTCAAACTGCATCTTGAGGGGGCCGGTGACTTGAACGCAGGCGATGACGGCCATGGTCTTTCCACCATCGTCCAGATATACAAACTTCGCGACCAAAACGGCTTCCTGTCTCTGCCTTACTCGAGTTTCGGTTCGGAAGACAAGGAACAAGAGGCCATTGGGACCGACTTGCTCGATGTTCGCGAGCTGACGTTGAGGCCGGGGCAAACGCTCGATCTGCAAGAAAAAATGACGGCCGAAGCGGCTTATCTCGGCGTCGTGGCCTTGTTTCATTCTCCGTCACCGCGGCGCTGGCGTTTCGCATTCACGACCGCCCAAGCGGAGCAAATCACGATAGGCGTCCATGCATGCGCAATGACCGCCACCAGCGTTTCCCCTATTGGAATGACTTTGAACGAGAGCGCTCTTCTGTCGCCCGTCAAATGCAAATGAACCGATCGCAAGGATCAACACTTCCTACAAAAAAATGAACCGTTCCGCAAAAATCCTGTGGGGCGAAGGTTTGTTCCTCCGTCCGCAGCACTTTCAACGTCAAGACCTGTATCACGAAACACGTCTGGTCGAATTCGGCCGCACCGCCCATCCCTATCTGTGGGGTATTCGCAATCTGAAACTGGATGTCGACGCCCTTGCTGCAGGTGTATTCAGGGTAACCGCGATCGACGCCATCATGCCGGACGGTGAAATGATTAACGCACCGGAAAGCGATGCCCTGCCCCAGCCTATCGATCTCTCCTCGATGGAAGATATCGGCAGCGGAGTAGTGTTTCATCTGGCGCTTCCCTATCTTCGTGAATTCGGTTCCAATTTTTCACAGGAGGGTGAAGCAACTGCCCCAATCCACCGCTACTGTCAACAGACCGAATCAGCGACTGATCTTTATACGAATTCGCTCGAATTCGAGCTCTCGATTCTCAAGAAATCCCTGCGCCTGCTGTCCGATCATGACAATCGCGAACAATATGTTTCCCTCCCGCTTGCGCGCGTACGCGCAACGAGCGCTGGCAGCTATGAACTAGACGTCGCGTTTCTTCCGCCCATTCTGACGATCCGATCCTCAACATCGATTTACCTGATGGTGCGTCGGCTGATGGAAATCCTGCATGCAAAAGCCCAGGCATTGTATGGGCATCATCGCGAACCGTCCCAGAACATCGTCGAATTTCGTTCCGGCGACATCGCCTCGTTTTGGTTGCTGCACACGGTCAATGAAGCCTACACGTCACTGCAGCACCTGTTCCATCATCCCGATCTGCATCCAGAACGCTTGTTCCATGAAATGCTGCGACTGGCAGGGCAACTGCTCACATTTTCCAAAAACTACAGCTTGTCCGA
>Ga0164242_10005917_pt1 | contig 13531 bp, 11 predicted proteins | sample OricomgcompostMG_FD_108783 | JGI IMG/M metagenome (GOLD analysis project Ga0164242, IMG submission 108783) | Miracle-Growth compost microbial communities from Emeryville, California, USA - Original compost - Miracle growth compost (MG) ...
CGTCGTCGCGCCCACCCCTCCAACTCGGCCCGCTCATCAGCGGTCAGCACAATCTCAGCAGCATGAGGCGTCGGCACGACCCAGTCTAACAACTAGATTGTAATTAATGACTCAGGACACTAGTTGGCCGTGGGCACCTCCGGTAGCGGTGCTGCAGGATAGGAGGGGTCTCCGTGAGGACATGAACGGAGGTCCGAACTACATGAACGCCTCACTTTTGGGCGCATTGGTGGCGGCGGTACTGCTGTCGGCGATCGCGCGCAGCCGCAAGGTGTCCGCCCCATTGACGCTGATAGTCGCGGGACTCGCGGCCGGGCTGATTCCCGCGATCCCCAACATCACTTTGCCCCCCGATCTGGTGTTGTTCGCCATCCTGCCCCCGCTGTTGTGGTCGGCCGGGCTGGAGAGTTCGTATATCAACATGCGGCGCAACGTGCGTTCCATCGGGCTGCTGGCCGTCGGGCTGCCGCTGGCCACCACCGTCGCGGTCGGATTCGTCGCTTACCATAGCGTTCCCGAGCTGACCATGGCGGCCGCGATCACCCTGGGCGCGATCGTGGCGCCGCCCGACGCGCTGTCGGCTACCGCGCTGGGCCGCCAGCTTGGGTTGCCGCGCCGGATCATGACGCTGCTCGGCGGGGAGAGCCTGCTCAATGACGCGACGGCGTTGACCGCCTACAAGGTGGCGCTGGGGGCTGCGGTCGGTACCGCGGCCAGCTGGGGTGAGGGTCTGGCTACCTTCGCGCTCGCGGCCGTCGGCGGCGTCGTGGTCGGTGCCGTGTGCGGTGTCGTCATCGTGTTCATCCGGGCCTGGTTGGACGATGCGCTGGTGGAAAGTGCCGTCGGGCTGGTCGCCCCGTTTCTCATCTACGTCGTGGCCGAGAAGATCGACGGTTCCGGGGTGCTCGCCGTCGTCATCGCCGCCCTGATCCTGGGCCACCGCTTCACCCGCGCGACCTATGCCACGGCGTTGCAGGACCGGGCGGTGTGGCGGGCGGTCCAGCTGGTGTTGGAGTCGTTCGTTTTCCTGCTGATCGGCCTGCAACTACCCACGGTCGTGCGTGAACTGCGCGGCATCAGCGCCTCGACGCTGACGATTTCATCCACGGCGGTGTTGGCGACGGTCTTGGCAGTCCGCATTGTTTGGGTCGTGTTGTTCGCTTATCTGCCACGGCTGCTATCGGTCGGGGTCCGTGACCGGGAGCCGGCCCCCACGCCACCGCAGCTGGCCGTCTTGGCCTGGGCCGGTATGCGAGGTGTGGTGTCGCTGGCAGCGGCGTTCGGCGTACCGCTGACGACGCTGTCGGGTGCGCGGTTTCCAGGCCGCCCGCAGCTTGTGTTTTTGACCTTCATCGTGGTGGTCGGCACGCTGCTGCTGCACGGGTTGACACTGCCGTGGCTGATCGGCAAGCTCGGCATGCACGGACATGAGACCCGCAGCGACGCGCTCGCCGAAGCGGCCGCACAAGATAAGGCAATACGCGCCGCCGACGAGCGGCTCAACGAGGTGCTAGCCACCCAGCACGCGGCAGGGGGGCGCTCCGATGTTCACGAGCGTGCCGCCGAGATCCTGCGGAGCTGGAACACGCGTCGACGCGACGCGGCATGGGAACGGCTGGACCGCGACGACCTGGATATCGGCGAGAGCCCCGCTGCCGCATTTCGCGAGCTAAGGCTGGAGATGCTGGCCGCCGAGCGGGAGACGTTGATCGCTGAACGCGACAGTGGGCACATTGACGACGAGGTGCTGCGGTCGATGCTGCACAGGCTGGACCTGGAAGAGGCGACGCTCAACCTCGGTTGATGACAGGACGCGGAGTGGGCAAGAGTCCAGCGGCGTGCTCGAGTAGGCGAAGCTCGTCGTCGAGCAGTCCGGTCATCGCGCCCAAGCCGGGGACCGCGTCGCGGCAGGCGGTGAGCCCGAACGCGATCGTATCCTCGGTGCTGGTGCAGGTGATGTTCAGCGCCTGCCCGTCGACCGGGATCGACAGCGGGTAGAGCGCATCCAGGCGGGCGCCGTTCCAATACAGCGGCACTGGCGAACCGGACACGTTGGAGATCATCACGTTTGGCGGCCGCAGCAGCCCGTAGTGTCCGAGGAACATGCCCAACGCCAGCTGGGTGGCGCCCAACGCGCTCATGGCCAGGACCTGCAGTTGACTGTGCGAGACCAGCTCGGCCTTGCCCGCGAGCATGCTCGCCTGCACGGACGCCAGCCGCTCGCCGGGATCGGCCAGGTCGGTGGCCAGGCCGCACATCAACGACCCGAGTTTGTTCCCGGTAGCCGCGGTGTCGCCTCGGTCGCCCTCGGCCCGGGGGGCGCGCAGTGAGACCGGGACCATCGCCACCAGCGATGCCAACGGCAGCGCTTCCTTACTGGTCAGATAGTTGCGCAGCGCACCGGCGCACATGGCAAGCACGACGTCGTTGACGGTGGCATCGCTGTGCTTGGCGACCAGCCGCAGTCGCTCCAACGACCAGCAGCACCCGGTGAACGACCGGGCCCCGCCGATCGTCACGTTGAACATCGTGTGCGGTGCGACCAATGACAACGTGCCGCCCTGGTGGCGCAGTGCTTGCCCGAGCGTGCCGGCCAGCGCGGGCACCAGGCCGACGGCATCCCGTGCTGCGCCCCACATTGTCGTCGCCGTCCGGCCCGGCAGCCCGAACGCCGCCAGACCGCACCGTGGTGGGGCCGGCGCGCACCCCGGCGTGGCCTCGACCGGCTCCCACAGCGCGGGCTGACCCCGCCGGTCGGGGTTGGCACTCAGCGCCGCACGCAGCATGCCCATCGCCGACACCCCGTCGATGAGCGCGTGGTGGACCTTGATGTAGAGCGCGTACCGGCCGTCGGCGAGACCCTCGATCAGGTGTATCTGCCACAGCGGCCGGTCCCGGTCCAGCGGGGCCGCGTGCAACCACGACACCAGCGCCCACAACTCCGCCATCCCGGCGGGTGGCGGCAGAGCCGAATGCTGCACGTGGTAGTCGAGGTCGACATGCGCGCCGACATCCCAGCCCCACTGTCCCAGCGACGTCACGGACCGGCGGGCCCGCTTCCGCCACATGCCGGACACGTCGTCACGGGCGACGGCAGTGGCGAACATCTGGCGCACGTCGCATGCGCGGGCACCGTCGGGCGGGGAGAACAACGCCAGCCCGCCGACCTGCATATGACAATTCTCGGACTCCGCTAGCAGGAACATGGAATCGGTCGGGGACATAGGAATCAACATCAGGGTACAAACTCCAAACATAATGGCGACACCGACGATGGTGCGCGACAACGGGGTTACGCGAGAACGCCGGCTCGGCTGGGCGAATCTCCTTGATCCATGCCCAAATACCGCAGAGGTTGCCTTCGCCTCGCATCTTCAGGTCGGCGACGATCACGCTGGTCGCGGTGGCAAATCGCACCTTGTTGTGATGGGAGCTAAGAAGCTCGACCGGGTCGCAAAGAATGCAGCTCCGGCCGGGTGAGGTGCTCCTTCACCGCTGTGGTCAACCCTACCCCCACACGGTGGGCGTTGTCGCGTTCTCACAGCTGCCAGACAACGCGTGGGCAGCATAAACGGCGGCGGTTACAGCTGGAGGAGCCAGGAGCCGCACCCTCAAAACGTGCACCTTGATACCAGTAAAGAAATTCCTCACGCGCGAGGTCAGGGACTGTGTTCGGCAGTGTGCGGGCGGGTGGGCGACGCGGGGTCGCGGTGAAGGTGCTGGCCGCGGAGCGAGAGGCGCAAGCGTCGTTGGCCTGGTGGCAGCTGGCACGAACGCTGCGGGTGTATTCACTGGCTGGTGGCACTGGTGCTCGGCGGCGGACGCAGGGCGCAGTGGAGCGACCGGCGCGGACGGGAGCGCCAGCGGACGGAAGCGAAGGGAGCGCAGCGCAGCCCGGAGGTAGCCGCCGAGTTGTCTGTTCTGCTGCTCAACGTCTGGTGAGCAGCCCGATCAGGGTGTCGGCGTTGCGGCCGAGGTGGGCGAGGACACTGCTGCCTTTGGCGACGCTGGCCTGGGATGGGGAGCCGATGACGCCGGTGGGCGTGTAGGCGTGGATGCCGAGGCTGGTCAGGTAGCGGCGGTCGTTGGCGGTGTGGTCGCTGGTCTGCCATCCCTCGCGCAGGTAGTCGGCGTGGGCGGCGAGCAGGATGGAGGTTTCCAGTTCGCCGGCGTGCATGTCGTCGTGGTTGCTGCTGTGGATTCCGGCGGCGTCGCGGGCTTCGGCCCAGTCTTCGCGGCTGGGGTAGAGCCCAACCTTGACGGGGTTCTTGGGGTGGTTGGCTTGTTGGACGACGTTGGTCAGCACGGCGTTGCCGCCGTGGCCGTTGACGACGATCAGCCCGGCGATGTTCTGGCGTGCCAGCGATTCGATGATGTCAGCGACGATCGCGGCCAGGGTGGTGGCGCTGATGCTGATGGTGCCGGGGTAGGCCGCGTGTTCATGCGAGCAGCCGAATGTGACTGGTGGTAGCTGAAATACGCTGTGGTGCTGATTGATTGATGATGCGATGGCACTGGCGATGAGGGTGTCGGTGCCCAGCGGCAGGTAGGGGCCGTGCTGTTCGAATGAGCCGACCGACAGCACCGCGACGGGGCGGGCGGTTGCGGGGTCGGTACTGGTGGTGTCGGGAATGACTCGACGGCTCATGGGAGGACTCCTTGGGTGGCGTTTTTGATGCGGCCGGCGAGCTGTTGCAGGATCGAGTCTTTGTTGCGCCGTCGGCGGTCCCGCACGATGGTGCCTGCCTGGGCCAGATGACGTCTGGCTCGCTGGGAAGGCGCGGCCAGGTAGCCCGGGATCGCCGTGCCGGTCAGTGCGAGTGCTTTTTGGTATTCGCCGGTGGCGATCCAGGCGTGCAGGAGTCGCATGTCGGCCACGGTCTGGTCGCGATGCTGTTGTGATGTCCAGGCGTGATGGTGCGTGGCGAGCAGCGCGACTGCTTTGTCGGGGTCACCGATGCGTAGGTAGCCGGAGGCGATTTCGCTGGCGACGTAGGCGCCGTGGGCGTAGATCGCATGATCGTGCGGGTGGGGTTGCAGGTCACCGAGTTCGAGGGCTGCGGCGGCGTGGCGATGAAAAGCCCGCTCATTGTCGTTGGCCAGCTCAGCGAGGGCCTGTTGGCGGGCGATGCTGGCGGCCAGACGGCCCACGTCGTGGCCGTCGATGAGTTCGGCGGCATCAGCGGCCAACGCGGCGGCCAGGTCGGGGTTGGTGCGGGTGAGAATGTTGGATTGGCGCATCAAGATCATGGCGTTGAATGCCGGGCCGGCCGTACGCAGGTGCAAGGCGGCGGTGTGGGTGAGTCGTTCCGCGGCGGCGTGATCTCCGACATCTTGGGCGATCCACCCGGCGACCTCGGCGGTAGTCCCGGCGGCATGCCGCATTTCCGCTTTGACCTGTGATGGCGCGTGGACGATCAGGGATTCGATGGTGAGCAGATCGGATTCCACCAGCGGGCGGGCGTGCTGGGGGCCGAAGGTGTGCTCAGCTCGGATGTGGGCATGTTGCTGGGCGGCGATGACGGCCACTACGTCACGGTCGACGGGCACTTGCAGCAGCAGCGGGTGCGGCAGGTCGGTGGTGATCGGCACGCTGAACATCTCGTCGGGTTCGACGCCGAACACCGCGGCGAGGTCTTCGCGCCACATCGGGCCGAGCATTCCGGTCCGCTCGATCTGGGCGATTTTCTGTCGCAGGGACTCCTGGGTGGGCAGGTCGGCATCCCCGCGTAGCGTGCGGACGTTTTCGACCTCGATCGCCAACTCGCGCAGGCTGTAGCCGTAGCGCTTGCGGGCCGCGCTGAGCCGCTGCGCGTTGAGTGCGCGGATCGGGTCGGCTGCGGCCATGACTTCGATCATGCCGCATATATCAGCGCAGGTCAGCAACCTGTGCGCGTTTGCGGTCATCACTGCTATCACTGCCTATCACTTCCTGGCGCATCGCGGGATGGCGCTTCCTTGTCTGGCGGGTGAACACACCCGCGGGAAAACAAACGAGGAAGGACAGCACCGGCATGAAACTGAGAATCGACACGAGCGGCGTGACGTTCTTGTGCACGCGGGTTCCTGAGCAGCGCACCAATTTCGACACCGGGGCACCACGCGTCGACAAGGCCACCGGGCAAGCGCTGTGGCAGGTGCAGTTGATCGCCTTGGACGCCACCGGCGGCGAAGTGCTGGCGGTCACCGTGGTCGGTGAACCGAAAGTCACTGTCGGCCAGCCGGTGGCGGTAGCGGGTCTGGTGGCGTTGCCGTGGTCGCAAGACGGCCGCTCGGGCATCGCGTATCGCGCCGAATCCATCACCGCCACCGACCCCGCCACGGCGACCGTCAAGACGGGCCAGCAGGCCCGGTAACCGGATGCCGGCCCGGCAGTTGCGCACACCAGCGCGTCGGGGCTGCCGGGCTGGCACCCCCATTCCTTCCCTTTTTCCGTCGTCAGTGAAAGCAGGCCGTCATGTCGAATGCCCCAAACAATAAGCGCCACAACAACAATCCATCACCCGATGATGACTGGATCGGTGAACTGATCGTGGCGGCAGTCAAAGCCGTCGGACAGCTACTGTGGTGGGCGATCCTGTTTCCCGTCCTGAGCGTCCCGGTCATCGTGGCGCTCTGGGTCACCGTCAGCCACGGGGCGCGGGCCGGCGTGTTGACCGCCATCGCGGAGATCGCGGCATATGTCGGCTGGTCGGTATGCGAGCCGTCATCGTTTAGCCGGTGGGTGACCAACCCGCTGCGGCAGCGGTTCTGGGCGTGGTGGCGCTATCACCGCAACTGGGCATCGGTGTGCGCCCTGCACGGGCTGACCGCCAAACTGGGTGAACGCACGCTGGTGCCCGCCGTGGAGTCGGTGCGGATCGGCCGCCACGCCGACGTACTGTGCCTGCGCGTGGTGACCGGCCAGTCGATTGCTGACTGGCAAAAACGCGCCCCCGCGCTGGCCGCGACCTGGGGTGCGGAGCGGTTGACGATCCGCACCACGGCGCCGGGGCAGCTGCGGATCATCATCGGCCGCGGTGATGCGCTCGGCCAGCCGATCGCGGTACCGATGCCCACCCCGGCCACGGCGGTCGATCTGGGCGCGGTGCGGGTCGGGGTCACCGAATCACGGCGCTGGTGGACTGTCCCGGTTCTCGGGCAGCACCTGCTGGTTGCCGGGGCCACCGGAGCCGGCAAAGGTTCGGTGCTGTGGTCGCTGATCGCCGGGCTGGCACCCCAGATCAGAACCGGGCGGGTGCGGCTGTGGGTGATCGACCCCAAAGGCGGCATGGAACTCGGCGCCGGCGCACCGCTATTCACCCGGTTCTGCTATCACACGGGGCAGCCCACCGTGGAGTTGCTGCGCGCGCTGGTGGAGCTGATGCACTTACGCGCTACTCGGCTGCGCGGGTACACCCGCCTGCACACCCCGACACCGGCCGACCCGCTGTATGTGGTGATCATCGATGAGATCGCCGCGTTGACCGCCTATGTCACCGACCGCAAACTGCGTGCCGAGATCGAAGGACTGCTCGGGCTGCTGTTATCGCAGGGGCGGGCGGTCGGGATTTCGGTGGTGGCCGCGGTGCAAGACCCGGCCAAAGACACCCTGCCGGTGCGCCAACTGTTCACCGTGCGCATCGGGCTGCGCATGACCGAAGCCACCCAGACCGCGATGGTGCTCGGACAAGGAGCCCGCGATGCCGGCGCCGAATGCGACCTGATCGCCGATGCCACCCCGGGGATCGGCTACGTGATGATCGACGGCACCGCCGACCCGGCACGGGTCCGAGCCTTTCACGTCACCGACCGCGACATCAGCGTTTTGGCCCGTACTTTTCGGGTACCGCGCCCCGGCGAACAGGGAAATCGGTGAACACCGTAACGACGTCGAGCCCGGTGATCGTGCTGCCGGGCCTGCCCACCACTATCGATGCGGATGCGGTGATCAGCCAGATGTGCCGCCGCGCCTCCTCACCCGGTTTCGGGTCGTGGTGGCGGCGGGTGGAATCGGTCGGCTACTGCGCCCAGCCGATCCAGCTGCTCGGCGAAGGTTCCATCGGGCATCGGCAGGTGGTGTGGACGCGCTGCAACAACCGTCGCGCCACCATCTGCCCGTCGTGTGCAGATTTGTATGCCCGCGACACCTGGCAGCTGGTACACGCCGGCGCCGCCGGCGGCCACCACGACGTACCTGCTGAGGTTGCCGATCGTCCGCAGGTGTTCGCCACGCTCACCGCACCCGGCTACGGGGCCGTGCACAACGCTACCGGAACCACCTGCCACGCACGCACACCACGCGTCACGACACAGCACTGCCGACACGGAAACCCGCTGCACTGCAACACGAGTCATGCCGTTGATGATCCCGTCGTGGGTCAGCCACTGTGCGCGGACTGCTATGACTATCTCGGGCATGTGCTGTTCACGTGGCATCTGCCCGAACTGTGGCGGCGCTTAACCATCGCACTACGACGCGCCATCACCGCGCATCTGAAAGCCATTGGCGTTTCTACGGATTCGGTGCGGGTTAGTTTTGTCAAGGTGGTGGAGTTGCAAGTGCGTGCCATCCCGCACATTCACGCACTGATCCGCCTCGACCCACCCGGTGATCGGCCCACCGCGTCAGGTGATCACATCAGTGACGGCCCCGCCGCCCCTCGGGGTGGTGGGGAGCCCCGTTCCAGAGTCGGCCAGGATGCGGGCTGGTCGTCACCGATCACCGCCACCGAGCTGACCGCTCTGATTCGCCAAGCCGCCGATCGCGTCCGCATCGAGATACCCGCCGGCGGCGATGACCCCCGCCGGGACGGCGTGCGCACGCTGCGGTTCGGCACCCAAATCGACATTCAAGCATTGGCATCCGAAACAGGCACGGCTGCACACGATCCCACCGTACCGGGAACAGTAACAGGCGCATCGTCGCGGCTTTCACCGCGTCGGGTCGCCGCCTATTTAGCGAAATACGTCACCAAATCGTTGCACGACTTCGGGATCACCGCACGACGCCTGTCCGCCGAAGCGATCACCGGCTTGGATGTCAGTGAGCATGTGCGGGCCATCTTGGCCACCATCGCCGAGCTGACCGAGCACGGTAGTGGCGCGGTGGCGGGGATCGGGCGCTGGCTGCACACCCTCGGGTATCGCGGGCACATCACCACCAAATCCCGGCACTTCTCCACCACCTTGGGCGCCCTGCGGACCGCCCGCGCCACCTGGACCCGCCAGCAAGTAACGAAAGACGCAACGCAACGAAACGGAACTTCACCCGGCGGCGCGGTGACCGGCCCCGACCAGCGGCCTTACGCGGCGCTCGACTCCGATGAGGTGTTCTGGGAGTTCGACTACGCTGGACACGCCAGCGCCGGCGACCGGGTGCTGGTCGTCTCCGCAGCGCTGCGTCACATCGCTGCCCGCATCGCTGGTATCACCGAATCCCGCTGCGCCACTGGGATAATCCCGCCCATGCTGCCGGGTGCCGGATAATGACCAGCACACCCGGTGACGCGACGGGAGACGCCGCTAGCAGTAGTGACTCCGGCGTGCTGCCCCTTCATGAGCGGCCCGAGTTCATCGCGTGGCTGACCGCGTCGTGTGAACGCCACGACGTGCCGGTCACCGTGACCGACCCGACCGTCATCGCCCGGATCGCCACGCTCCTTGGGGCCGATCGCCCGCCGACGTCGTCGGGTCAGACCCGCCACACCGGGGCCACCCGGTCGATGTCCAGGCGGCGCGCACCCGGTGTGCCCGGTGCAATCACGGCGTGATCCAACACCGCTTTGACGATCGCCTGCTGGCGACCCAAATCCATTCCGTCCCAGTCTGTGCGCAACACCCCGCCGGTCCCGGCCAACTCGAACACCGCCGTCGTGTCAGTAGCCGCAGCAATATCTCGGCGTGCCGTCGTGATGCGTTCGGTGATCGGATCACGCGCGGCGATCCACTCTCGCGCCGTGATCGCCCCATCGGCATACAAGCCGGCCAACTCATCCAGACGTTCCTGGCACGCATCGACCTGGGCGGCCAACGCGGAAACATCGGCATCAGCGGTGGCTTTGCCGGCCAGCACGTCGGCCAACTGCGGTGAATCCAGCCGCGCCAGCACCGCCTCAGCCAGCAGTTCCTCGACCGGGGCGGCGACCACCGTCAACCGGCCACACCCACCATGATCCGGCCCCTTCAAACACACATAGCGGCGTATCCGATTCTGCGGATTGCTGTGCCGAGCTTGGGAATACAGTCGGTTGTTGCAGCGTCCGCAGCGCAGCATCCCCGACAACAGGTAGGTGCGGGCGGTGCGGGTCTTGGTCACCGAGCGTGCCGCCATCCGCGCCAATACCCGATCCCGTTGCACTGGAGTGATGATCGCGGGCCACACCGCCTGACCGATCACTTCTCCGCGATGCTCGCGCAACCCGGCGATACGGCCCGAGGACAACACTTGGCGCACCGCGGTGGTCTGCCACGATGCCGCCACGCTCGGCGCGACCTGGGACTCGTTGAGCCAGATCGTCAACGATCGCAGGGATTGGCCCGCCAGATACCGGTCCACCATCTCACGGACCACTGCGGCCTCTGATTCGCGCACGGTGATCTTGTCGGCCTCATAGCCGAACGGGCGTGCTGAACCGTGCGGCAACCCGGCCTGGGCGTTCTGCAACATCTTGCGGCGGATACGGGCCGACTTGCGGCCGGACTCCTTGGCGGCGAACGCCGCGAAAATACGGGCCATGAACAACCCGTCATCATTGCCCAAGTCGATGTCGGCGGTCACCGTCGCCACATCGCGCACCCCCACCGACTCGCACAGCGTGACGAACTCCTCCAACTCCACCGGACGCCGATGCAGCCGATCCAAGTTGTAGACGATCACCGCATCACGATCACCTGATGCCAGATCAGCCAGCATCCGGGCGTACTGCCGGCGCGGCTTACCCGAAAACGCCGACACATCGTTATCGACATACTCGGCCCCGACCGGCCAACCCCGATCCTCAGCGAGCTTGCGGCAATCCTCCAACTGCCGCGCCACCCCCAACCCCGTGCCCTCCACATCCGAGGAAATCCGGGCATAAATCGCCGCCGACCCCACCCCAACACGCTGACCAGCAGATTTCCTCACAGACATGAGGGTAGTTTAACAACTTATGACCTTGGACAGGTCGGTGGGGCCGCCGTCTTCCCAGTGCACGATGTGGTGGGCGTGTAGGCCCCGGGTGGCGCCGCAGCCGGGGACCACGCAGCTGCGGTGGCGGTGTTCGAGGGCGCGGCGCAGCCGGCGGTTGATGGCGCGGGTGCTTCGTCCGGCGCCGATCGGTTCGCCGTTGCGTTGCCACCAGGTCTCGAAGGTGGCGTCGCAGAGCAGGTATCGGCGTTCGGCATCGGAGAGCAGCGGGCCCAGGTGCAGTGCGGCGGCTCGGTGCTCGACGTCGAGGTGCACCACCACGGTGGTGTGCTGACCGTGCGGGCGGCGGGCGGCTTGGCTGTCCTAGCCGGTTTCGATCAGGCGCATGAACGCATCGGCGGTATCGGGCAGCGGGGGCCGCTGCGCTGATGCGGGACTGTCGTCGGCGTGATCGTGTTTCCATTCGGTGATCAGCGCATCCAGATGTGATTGCAGGGCGGCGTCGAATTTCGCCGCGTCGACGGGGTCGAGTCTGATGCGCCAGCAGCTGCCGTGTTCGTCGCTGGTCTTGGTGATCGAGCGCGCCGGCTCGGATCGGGGATCGGGGTCGGAATCAGAACGCGGTTCGAGTTTGACCGCGGTGCGTAGTTGGGTGACCGTGGCAACGCTGACCAGCGGTGCATAGTGTTCATCGGATCCCGCGCCGGCTCGTTGCGCGATCACCCCGATCTGGTCCAGCGAGACGCGGCCTTCCCGCATGCCTTGGGCGCAGCGGGGAAACTCCTCGAGCCGGTGTGCCACGGCCGCGATCGTTCCGGCGTTGCCCGGTGATACACCCGTTTTCCAGGCCACCAGCGCGGAGATCGAGCGGGCGCCGGTAGCCCCCCACAGTCGGTCGCGGTCGATCTCGGCGACGATCTCCACGATGCGCCCATCGATCGCGTTGCGCTGCCCGGTCAACTCCGCCAACTCATCGAAGAGCACATCAAGACGCTGGGCAGGACCCAACTTCGTGGTGTCAGCCGATGCGATCGAGGACATGCCCTCATCATCGCAGCGGGGTATGACAAGTCCGGGCCGCGAGCAGAGTCAGCCAGACACAGTGGCGTCAGTCGACCTTCGCCTTCATCTGGTCGAGGTTGACCAGCACCGGCCACCCGCACACCGACAGCGCATTGCCGTGCCCCGTTTCGTGGATGTCGAACGCGGACTGAACCGCCGAGTAAAAGCCCTGCACATCCAGGGTCTGGTTGACCGCGCGCTTGGCCTGCCGCAGGGCGAACGAGGGCATGGTGGCGATGTGCTCGGCGAGCCGGCGGGTCTCCGCGTCCAGCTCGTCGCGTGGCACCACCTTGTTGACCATCCCGGTCTGCTCGACTTCCTGAGCGGTCATCGCGCGGCCGGTGAACAGGATCTCTTTGGCCTTGCGCGGACCCAATTCCCAGGTGTGGCCGTGGTATTCGACACCGCCGATGCCCATGAGCACGACCGGGTCGGAGAACTGGGCGTCGTCGGCGGCGATGATCAGATCGCACGGCCAGCACAGCATCAGCCCGCCGGAGATGCACCGGCCCTGCACCGCGGCGATCGACGGCTTGGGCACATTGCGCCACCGCAGGGTGTACTCCAGATAGCGCTTGCACTCGTGCTTGTAGATGAACTCCAGGGTGATCTTGTCCGGCACCGGACCGCCGCCCTTGAGGTCGTGGCCGGCCGAGAAGTGTTTGCCGTTGGCCCGTAGCACGATGACCGCGACGTCGTCATCGTCGGCGGCGCGCGTCCAGGCCGCGTCGAGCTCGTCGAGCAACTCGGGGTTCTGGGCGTTGGCCGCCTCCGGACGGTTCAGCGTGATCGTCGCGATCCGGTCGGCGACCTCGTAATCGATGTACATGGACGTCCTCACTTGCGTTGCCGGGTCGGTACCGGGGCGACACCGTGCGAGAAGCTGCTTCTCTTCCTGGGAAAGTTACCATCTTCGAAGTCGGGACGGCAGCGCCCAGATCGGCGCCGTCGCTATGGCCTCGTTCTCCGGTAAGGTGCATTCGTGTTCTCCCAAAAAGGCAACCGCTGGAGCCGCTGGTGAGCAACCCCGAAGAGGAGCCCGTCTGGAAGCAGCGCGCGGTCGAGCGGTCGATCAAGACCGCGCGCCTGCGGGCCGCCCAGCGCGTGCAGCGATTCCTGGACGCCGCCCAGGCCATCATCATCGAAAAGGGCAGCACCGACTTCACCGTCCAGGAAGTCGTCGAGCGCTCACGGCAGTCGCTGCGCAGTTTCTACCTGCAGTTCAATGGCAAACATGAGCTGCTGCTGGCGCTGTTCGAGGACGCCCTGAGCCGAACCGCCGACCAGATCCGGGCCGCCACCCAAGCCAAGACCACACCGCTGGAACGGCTCAAAGTGGCCGTCGCGCTGCTCTTCGAG
>Ga0164242_10005918_pt1 | contig 13530 bp, 13 predicted proteins | sample OricomgcompostMG_FD_108783 | JGI IMG/M metagenome (GOLD analysis project Ga0164242, IMG submission 108783) | Miracle-Growth compost microbial communities from Emeryville, California, USA - Original compost - Miracle growth compost (MG) ...
AGCAGGTGCCGCTTGACCGTGTAGTACTTCGGCTCGCGCGCCGGCCGCACGTCGCTGGTCACCGGCCCTCCTGCTGCTCGACGTCTACGCTCGCCACTGCCACAATGCGGCGAGCACCAGTGAAGCACGCAGAGCCGGAATGGTCTAGTCCATTTGCGATATTTCGTGCGACTCACAGCTTGCGCCGGTCGCGGAGCACAATGGGCGCATGAGCGAACCCGTCGCGGCCGAAGCGCAGCCCGTCGAGCCCGCGCTCGCCGACGAGGGCGGTGACGCGGCGTGCTGGGCGAACCGGGTCTGCCCGGAGTGCGGCCGGCTCAACGACGCCGAGCGTCCCGAAATCTGCCAGGCCTGCGGCGCCGAGTTCGGCTGACCGGGCGGGTAGCCGACGGCGCTGACGAACCGGGCCGCGCGGCTACAGCTCGGCGGCCAGCTTCGTGCCCTGCGCGATCGCGCGCTTCGCGTCCAGCTCGGCGGCGACGTCCGCCCCGCCGATCAGGTGCACGCGCACGCCTGCGGCCGTCAGCTCGTCGGCAAGCTCGCGCCGCGATTCCTGCCCGGCGCAGAGCACGACATCGTCGACGGCGAGCACGCGCGGCCGCTCGTGCTTGTCGCCGAAGCTGATGTGCAGGCCGGCGTCGTCGATGCGCTCGTAGTTGACGCCGTTGATCATCTCCACACCGCGCGCCTTCAACGCGGCGCGGTGCACCCAGCCGCTCGTCTTGCCGAGGCCCTTGCCGACGCCGGATGTCTTGCGCTGCAACAGGAACACCTCGCGCGGCGACGGCTCCGGCGCAGCCGTCACGAGCCCGCCGCGTGCCTGCGCCGGGTCGCCCACGCCCCATTCGACGAGCCACTGCTCACGCGACTGCGCGACGCCCGGCGTGCCGGTGTGCGTGAGGAACTCGCTGACGTCGAACCCGATGCCGCCCGCGCCGACGATCGCGACGCGCCGGCCGACCTGTACGCGACCGGTGATCACGTCCGCGTAGGAGTGCACGTTCGTGCGCTCGACGCCGGGGATCGACGGCGTGCGCGGCGTGACACCGGTCGCGAGCACGACCTCGTCGTAGCCGGCGCCGGCCAGCTCACTCGCCATGACCGCGTGGCCGAGGTGCAGCTTGACGCCGGTCAGCTCCAGCTGACGGACGAAGTAGCGGATCGTCTCGGCGAACTCCTCCTTGCCCGGGATGCGTCGCGCCAGGTTGAACTGCCCGCCGATCTCGTCCTCGGCCTCGAACAGCTCGACGCTGTGACCGCGCGACGCGAGCGAGGTCGCAGCGGCGAGCCCGGCCGGACCCGCACCGACCACCGCGATCCGCTTCGCGCGACGTGTCGGCAGCAGCACCAGCTCGGTCTCGTGCGCGGCGCGCGGGTTCACCAGGCAGCTGGCCCGCTTGTGCGTGAACGTGTGGTCCAGGCACGCCTGGTTGCACGCGATGCAGGTGTTGATCTCGTCGCTGCGGTCGGCCGCCGCCTTGTTCACCCACTCGGGGTCGGCGAGGAACGGCCGCGCCATGGAGACCAGGTCCGCGTCGCCGCGCGCGAGCACCTCCTCGGCCGTCTCCGGCATGTTGATGCGGTTGCTCGTGACGAGCGGGACGGACACCTCGCCGCGCAGCTTCGCGGTGATCCAGGTGAACGCGGCGCGCGGCACGGACGTGACGATGGTCGGCACCCGCGCTTCGTGCCAGCCGATCCCGGTGTTGATGATCGTGGCGCCGGCGGCCTCGACGTCCTTGGCCAGCGCGACCACTTCGTCCCAGGTCTGGCCGTCGGGGACGAGGTCGAGCATCGACAGCCGGTACACGACGATGAAGTCGGGGCCGACCGCGGCGCGCACCGCCTTGACGATCTCGACGGCGAAGCGGCGCCGGTTCTCCGCGCTGCCGCCCCACTCGTCGGTGCGCCGGTTCGTGCGCGGCGCGAGGAACTGGTTGATCAGATAGCCCTCGGAGCCCATGATCTCGACGCCGTCGTAGCCGGCGCGCTTGGCCAGCTCGGCGCTGCGGGCGTAGTCGGCGATCGTCGAGCGGATCTCGCCGCCGCGCATCGCGCGAGCGCGGAACGGCGTGATCGGTGACTTGCTGCGCGACGCGCTGACGCTGAACGGATGGTAGGCGTACCGGCCGGCGTGCAGCAGCTGCAGCGCGATCTTGCCGCCCTCGGCGTGCACCGCATCCGTGACCTGCCGGTGCCCGTCGGCCTCACGCGCGGTCGTCATCTTGCCGGCGAGCGGCAGCAGCCAGCCGGTCCGGTTCACCGCGTAGCCGCCGGTGACGATCAGCCCGACGCCGCCGCGAGCCCGCTCGGCGAAGTAGGCGGCCAGCTTCGGCAGGTCCTTGGTCTTGTCCTCGAGCAGCACGTGCATCGAGCCCATGACGACGCGGTTGCGCAGCGTCGTGAAGCCGAGGTCGAGCGGTTCGAGCAGGTGCGGATACGGGTTCGTGGTCACGGTTTCGCCTTGTCGGGACGGGGCGTTGTGCCCTTCTTGGACGGACGGAGCGCGGCCAGCACGTCGTCGTACCAGTCGATGAGGTTGCGTTCGAGCGCGATGCCGCCGCGCAGCACCAGCCACTGGTGCAGCCGCTTGCCGCGTAGCCGGGACGAGTCGGGGAACTCGTGCTTCTCGTTGGCGAGGTAGGCGTCCAGGCGCTCCGCGTGCAGTGCGCGGTGCCGCTCGACCTCGGCAGCAACGGCGGCCGGATCGCCGTACGAGGCGCCGCGGATCTTCACCGCGAGTTCCGAGCGCGCCACCTCGGGCGCGGCCGGCTGGGCGATCCAGGCGGCCAGCTCGGCGCGACCGGCGTCGGTCAGGTCGTAGACCTTCTTGTCCGGACGGCCGTCCTGCTCGACCACGGTCCCGGCGACCCAGCCGGCGGCCTCCATGCGGGCGAGCACCTTGTAGACCTGCTGGTGGGTCGCCGTCCAGAACTGGCCGATCGACTTGTCGAAGCGGCGCGCCAGCTCGTAGCCCGAACTCGCCTTCTCGGCGAGCGAGACCAGGATCGCGTGTTCCAGCGCCACGCCGTGCAGGCTACCTATGCAATGAGTTGCAGTGCAACCAGGAGACTGTGTGATCAGTTCCCCTGTGGCCACAGCATGGTTTGGCTGCGGGGGTATCGATCACGCCGAGACGGTCGCTCCCGGGGCGAGGTAGGCGTACTCGCTGCCGTGCTCGGCACCGATACGGGACACGTGCCCCTCGACGATCCCGCGCCCCACGTCCGTCAGCAGCACGTCGTGCACCGGGTGCACCTTCGGGGCGCGGACGGAGATCACGAAGTCGATCACCTCGGCGGCCTTGGACCACGGCGCGTTCAGCGGCACCAGCAGCGTGGCAACCGGAGCGGACGGGACGGTGAATGAATCGCCCGGGTGGTAGACGCTGTTCTCGATCAGGTAGCCGACATTCGCGATCACCGGGATGCTCGGGTGGATCACCGCGTGCTGGCCGCCGAACGTCCGCACCGCGAAGCCGCCCGCGTCGAACGACTCGCCCGCGCCGACCGCCACCGCCTGCTCGCCGAGGTCGGCCAGGGACTCCGTCACCGCCGACGGCGCCCAAATGCGCAGCCGCGGGTTGGCCTTCGCAGCCGCGCGCAGCCGGTCGGCGTCGAGATGGTCGGCGTGCTCGTGCGTGATCAGCACGGCATCCACTCCGTCCAGCGCCTGCTCGACCTCGCTGAAACCGCCCGGGTCGATCACGAGCGCGCGGTCGCCGTCGTCGAAGCGCACACAGGCGTGCGTGAACTTGGTCAGCTGCATATCAGTCCCCTGCCTCGATGCGCTCCAACAACGTGTTGAGCTTGCGCTCGCTGTCCGCGTCGCCCGGCGTGTACACCTGCAGCCGGGTGCCCGCGCGTGGCGCCAGCCAGGTGTTCGTCGCGTCCAGCTTCAGCATGCCGACGAGCGGGTTCCGGAACCGCTTGCTCTTGTTCTCGATGCCCTGCACGTCGTGGCGCGCCCACAGCTCGGCGAACTCGGGCGATACCGCGCGCAGCCGCGCCACCAGACCCTTCCAGGACGGCTCGCTCACGTGCTCGGCCATGAGCACGCGCAGGTTCGCCGTCATCCGCATGGTGGCGTCGTCCCAGTCGACGATGACCTTGCGCCATGCGGGATCGGTGAACAGCAGCCAGAGGCAGTTGCGCTCCTCCATCGGGATCGCGTCGAGGTCGGCGATCAGCCGCGCGTACACGCGGTTGTAGGCGAGGATGTCGGCCTTGCCGTTGATCACGCACGCGGGGAACGGCTCGAGCTTGGCCAGCATGGTGTGCAGCTGCGGCGACACGGCAGCGCACTCGTTGGCCATCGCCGCGTCGGACGAGCCGGCCAGCCGGAACAGGTGCGCGCGCTCGTCCCGGTCGAGCAACAGCGTGCGGGCGATCGCCTCCAGCACCTGGTCGGACACCTTGATGTCGCGGCCCTGCTCGAGCCACGTGTACCAGGTGACGCCGACGCCGGCGAGCTGCGCGACCTCCTCGCGCCGCAGCCCGGGCGTGCGCCGGCGGCCGGCGACGGTGACACCGACCTGCGCCGGCGCGATGCGTTCGCGGCGGCTGCGCAGGAACGCCGACAGTTCGGCCCGGCGCAGCTCGTCCGGATCGCGACGAGTCGCCGGCGCGGAGCGCAGCTTGGTAGCGGAGCGAAGCTTGGTGGCGGAGCGCACCGGGGTAGCAGCGGTCATGCCGTCGAGCCTGCCGCATCCCCGCGGCGCTAGCCAGGTGCTGGCTATACCTGGATAAACGCGCTCCTGGTACCAGGCTCATCCGGCCCGGACAGTAGCAGCCATGACAGCAACATCCCTCGAGACGCGAACCGTCTCCCCCGTTCGCCGCCGGGCCACGACCGTGACACCGCTCGGCATGCTGGTCCTGCTGCTCGGCGCGTTCCTGCCGATGCTGGACTTCTTCATCGTCAACGTCGCGCTGCCCACCATCGACGGCACGCTGCACGCCTCCGCCCCGATGCTCGAGCTCGTCGTCGCCGGCTACGGCACCGCGTTCGCGGTCTCGCTCGTCGTCGGCGGACGCCTCGGCGACGCGCGCGGCCGACGGCGGCTGTTCACGGTCGGGCTGGCCGGCTTCACGCTCACGTCCGCGCTGTGCGGGCTCGCGCCGTCGGTCGGCGTGCTCATCGCGGCACGCGTGCTGCAGGGCGTGTCCGCCGCGCTGATCCAGCCGCAGGTGCTCGCCACGTTCCAGGCCACGATGGAGGGCGAGGCGCGCAGCCGCGCGATCGGTCGCTACGCGGCCACCGGTGGCATCGCCGTCGTCATCGGCCAGCTGCTCGGCGGGCTGCTGCTGGACGCGAACATCGCCGGCACCACGTGGCGGCCGATCTTCCTGGTCAACGTCCCGGTCGGCCTGGTCGCGCTCGCGCTCGCGCCGCGCGTCGTGCCGTCCAGCCGCTCGCCGCAACCGGCGGCCGTGGACGTCCCGGGCACCGCGCTGCTGGCCGCGACGATCGTGGCGCTGCTGATCCCGCTGACCGAGGGGCCGGCGCTCGGCTGGCCGGTGTGGAGCTGGGTACTGCTCGCCGCCGCGCCGCTGTTCGCGGTCGGGCTGTACCGGTCCGGGCTGCGCAGCGAACGCGCCGGCCGCACGCCGCTGGTCCCGCCGTCGCTCGTCGGGCTGCCGATCGTGCGCCGCGGGTTGCTGCTCGCCGTGCCGTTCTTCCTCGGCTTCGGCGCGTTCATGTTCGTCTTCGCGCTGACCGTGCAGGACGGGCTCGGCGAGGACGCGCTGCACTCCGGGCTGGCGATCACGCCGATGGCGGTCGCCTTCTTCGTCGGCTCGCTGCTGATGGCCCGGCTGTACGCCCGCTTCGGCGCCGCGATGCTCGGCGCGGGGTTCGCGCTGCAGGCGCTCGGCCTGCTCGCGCTGCTCGTGGTCGTCGCGCGGCAGTGGCCGCACGTCTCGCTCGCCGCGATGGCGCCCGGCCTGGTGCTCGCGGGTTTCGGCCAGTCGCTCGGCCTCGGCTCGCTGTTCCGGACGGTGCTCGCGGGCGTCCCACAACGGCTGGCCGGCGTCGGCAGCGGCATGCTGACCACCGTGCAGCAGGGTTCGATCGCGCTGGGCGTGGCCAGCCTGGGCAGCCTGTTCACCGGGCTCGAGTCGCACGGCATGCGCACCGCGTTCCTGGTTGTCGTCGGCATCCAGACCGGCTTCGCGGTCATCCTCGCGGCGGCGAGCCCGCGGCGCTCACCGGCGGACGCGGCCGCACCGGCGCCGGCGGACCTGGTCGTCGACGCGGCCTGAGCCGGATCGCGAACGTCGCGGCGGACGGCCTGGCGGCAGGGCGAGCGGACAGCCCGGCCGCCAGGCCGAGCGCGACGACGGCGATGCCCGCCCACACGGCCGGACCGGGCGTGCGGATCCCCAGCAGCATGCCGGTGATCGCGGCCGACACCGGCGCGACGCCGGCGAGCAGGCCCACCCGGTCCGAGCCGAGTGCCGCGACGGCCGAGTACCAGAGCACGAAGGCGGCCGCCGTGACGAACACGGCCAGGTAGCCGTCCGCGCGCAGTTCGGTGCGGGTGAGCCCGGACGCGGCCCGCGGGCCCTCGGTGGCCAGGGCGAGCACGGCGAACATAACCGTGCCGATCCAGACCGAGTGCACCGAGACGCCGCTCGCGCCGTGCCGCGGCAGGACGGGTACGGCCAGCAACGTGAAGCCCGTCTCGCAGCCGAGCGCAAGGACCGCCCAGGCGATGCCCGTCCCGTCGGTGTGGCCGGTACCGGCGACGAGCACCGCGCCCGCGGTGACGATCAGCCCGGCCAGCACGACCGCGCCGCGCGGCCGGCGCCGCTCCAGCAACGGGCCGAGCACGCCGAGCAGCACCGGCACGCACGCCACCGCCACCGCGATCACGGCCGGCTCGGCGTGCGCGTCGCCGCGCACGACTGCGACGTTGAACAGCACCAGGCCGCTGCCCGCGACGCCGGCGAGCCAGAGCCACTCGCGCCCGCGCGGCCGGCGGATCGGCGTGTGCGTGGCGCGCGCCCAGCCGAGCAGGAGCAGCGCGGCGGCCGCGTACCGGATCGCCTGCGCGGTGAACAGCGGGGCGGTGGTGAGCCGCTGCGAGACGCCGACGCTGCCGCCGACGAACACCATGCCGAGCGCGCCGCTGGCGACGTCCAGGATGCGAGATCTGGTCACGGGACCAGCGTGCGACGACAATGGCCCAATGCCCAGGGCCAATCCGTCCGTCGATCAGCGGTCCAAAGTGGGGACCGACTTCCTGCAGCTGGACCGCGCGAGCGCGCCGCGGGGAAGGCTCGCCGCGTGGCTCGCCGACCAGATCCGCGCCGCGATCGCGGACGGACGGCTGCCCGCCGGCGCGACCCTGCCGCCGACCCGGGTGCTCGCCGCCGAGCTGCAGGTCGCGCGCGGCACCGTGTCCGAGGCGTACCAACGGCTGACCGAGGAGGGGCAGATTGCGGGCCGCGGACGCGGCGGGACGGTCGTGCTGGACCGGCCGCGACGCGCCGCCGCCGGCCGCGTCCCCCGCCGCCGGGTTCCTGCCGCCGCGCACGTCGGCACGGTCAGCTTCACCGGCGCGCCGACCGGGCCGGTGTTCGACGAGCTGCGCACGGCGCCGGCCGCGATCGACCTGTCCCCCGGCGTCCCGGACCTGGCCGCGTTCCCGCGAGCGGCCTGGCTGCGCGCCGAACGTGCCGTGCTGAACTCGCTGTCGCCGGAGGACTTCGGCTACGGCCAGCCGGCCGGCGCCCCGGCATTCCGCGCGCGCGTCGCGGACTGGCTGGCGCGCAACCGCGGCATCGCCGCCGAGCCGGACGACGTGGTGATCGTGTCGGGTGTCGCGCAGGCGCTCGCGCTGGTCGCGCGGGTGCTGCGCGCGGAGGGCATGCGCACGATCGCCGTCGAGGACCCCGGGTCGCTCGGCGCGCGGCAGCAGCTGCAGAGCTGGGGCGTGGCGACGCCGCCGGTGCGCGTGGACGAGCGCGGGATCGACGTCGCGGCGCTGGCGGCGAGCGGGGCGCCGGCGGTCATGCTCACGCCCGCGCACCAGTTCCCCACCGGCGTCGTGCTGGACGGGGCGCGGCGGCGCGAGCTGCACGACTGGGCGTCCGCCGGCGGTCTCGTCATCGAGGACGACTACGACGCCGAGCACCGCTACGACCGCCCGCCCGTTCCGGCGCTGCGCGCGCAGCTGCCCGAGCAGGTCTGTTACACCGGCAGCGTCTCCAAGCTGCTCGCGCCCGCGCTGCGCATCGGCTGGCTGCTCGTGCCGGCGCGCTATCGGGACGCGGTGATCGCCGCCAAGCGCGACAGCGATCTCGGCAACGCCGTGCTGCCGCAGCTGGTGCTCGGCGAGCTGATGCGTTCCGGCGACCTGGAGCGGCACCTGCGGTTCGTCCGCCGCCGGCACCGCGCGCGGCGGGACGCGACGATCGCGGCGATCGCCCAGCACCTGCGCTCGGTGCAGGTGCACGGCGCCGCTGCCGGACTGCACCTGACGATCACGTTCGCGGACCGGGTGGACGACGTCGCGCTGGCGGCCGCGGCGTTCGCGGCCGGGGTGAAGGTGCAGCCGCTGTCGTGGCACTGCCAGCGCGCCCGGTCGTCCGGGCTGGTGCTCGGCTACGCGGCCACCAGCCCGGGCGAGATCGAGCGCGGCATCGCGATCCTCGGCCGGCAGCTGCGCCGACTGTTGGCCCCCTAGCAGGGCGACACGCCGCGGATTCAGCGGCTACGGGGCCAACACTCGTTAGGGCTCCTGCTCGATGTGCACCGCGGCCTCCTCGGCGCTGGCCGCGTACCCGGCGCGGCCGACGTCCGTGGCGATCTCGTCCTTCTCCTCGTCCGGGTGCGCACCCTCGTCGGGCGCGACCAGCCGGCCGGCCCGCGGGTCGGCGTCGGCGCCGCGCACGTCCTGCTCGCTGACGTCCGGCTCCTCCTCGCGCAGCTTCTCGTCCAGCGTCTTGCCCTCGCGCTCGTCGTCGGTGGTGCGCGCGTCGCGCAGGTGGTGCGGTTCGCGCTCGGGCGGCGAGTAGCCGGCGTCCAGCGGGTCGTCGGTGTTGTCACCGGTCAAGGATTGCGACGGGTCCACCTGGTTGTGGCCGGCGAACCCGGCGTCGTACAGCTCGTCGGAATCACTCATGCGACAAGCCTTCCCGGATGAATCCTGGATTCACCGCCCCTGAGCGCGGTGAATGCGGGATTCACGGCTTGCTACAGGGGCGTGATGCCCCAGCTGCCCGCCCACGCCGCGCCGGGCTCGAGCGTGATCAGCCCGGCGCCGGAGTTGAACGCGTCCGGGGCGCACGTCATCGGCTCCAGGGCGATGCCCGAGCCGCCGCCGGGGAACGCGTCCAGCGTGAACGCCTGCAGGTAGCCGAACGCCTCGCCGCACCAGACGCGCGCACCCCCGGTCGCGGTGCGCACCTCGGCCACAGCGCGCCCGTCGGTGTGGACGAGATCGGTGAAGCAGTCGTCCATACGCAGCTCGCCGAGCCGGCGCGCGATGCGCAGGTCGAACACGGTGCCCTCGACCGGCTCGCTGCCGACAGGGATCTGCACCTCGTCGACCAGCAGCCGGGTATCGGCCGGGATCGTCACGGTCACGTCGTCGAGCCCGTCCGGCCCGCACGCGAGGTACGGGTGGAAGCCGGCGCCGAACGGGGCACGCACGCTGCCGAGGTTGCGCGCGGACGCGTCCACCCGCAGGCCGGTGTCGGCGTCGAGCGTGTAGCGCACCTCGACGGTCAGCTCGAACGGCCAGCCGGTCTGCGGGACGAGCTGCAGCTCGAACGTGACGGACGACGCGTCCTGGTGCTTGACGCCCCACCGCTCCCAGCGGCCGAGGCCGTGGATCGCGTTGCCGGTAGCGGGCTCGGTGAGCGCGAGCTGCAGCGCCGTGCCGTCGAACGAGTACCGCCCGGCGCGCAACCGGTTCGGCCACGGCACGAGTACTGCGCCGCAGCACTTCGGCGGCAGCACCTCGTCGGCGTAGGTGCAGGTGACGTCCACTCCGCGCTTGGTGTAGCGGCGCAGTCCGGCGCCGACCTCGACGACGGTCGCCTCGTGCTCGCCCGCAGTGATCGTGAACTGTTCCCCGGTCATCCCCATGAGGCGGCGGCCCTCGTGAGCATCGCAGCGAGCGCCAGCGAGCGAGGAGCGGAGCGGGGGACGGCGCCGGGATACACAGCCATGGGGGAAAACCTAACCGGTCAGCTGTTGCTCGGCCTCGCGGGCGTCGTAGCGCCAGAACGGGCGGACGAGGAAGCCGGCGCTCGCGACCACGATCATGCACACGATTCCGCCGATCACCCAGGAGAATTCCGGGCTGCTGACCGCAGCCGTCGCGCCCGCGCGCACGTCGCCGAGGCGCGGGCCGCCCGCGACGACCGCGGTGAACACGCCTTGCATGCGCCCGCGCATCTCGTCCGGCGCGTAGGTCTGCAGGATCGTCTGGCGGTAGACCGCGCTCACCAGGTCGAACGCTCCCGCGAGTGCGAGCAGGGCCACCACCAGCCACAGCTGCCGGGCGAGACCGGACAGCGCGACGGCCGCGCCCCAGCCGACGATCGCGAACACCAGCATGCGTCCCTGCCGGCGCACCCGGTTGATCCAGCCGCTGGAGAGCCCGGCGAGGACGGCGCCGATCGCGATCGCCGCGTACAGCGGTCCGACGTTGCCGCCGAAGCGCAGATCGGCGACGGCGGGGAACAGCGAGCGCGGCATCGCGAGCACCATGGCGGCGATGTCGACCAGGAACGACATGACGAGCACGGGACGCGTCGCGATGAATCGCAGCCCGTCGAAGATCGCGTGCATGTCCGGACGTTGGGTGTTCCCGTCCGGGGGGATGTCGGGCAGGCGCAGCGCGGAGTACAGCGCCGCGGTGAACAGCAGCGCGTCGATGCCGTACGCGTAGGCGAAGCCGTGGCTCAGCCCGACGAGCACACCGGCGATCAGCGGACCGATCACCTGGCCCACGTTGCTGACGGTGAAGTTCAGCGTGTTCGCGGACGCCACGAGGTCGAGGTCGACGATGCGCGGAATGATCGCGCCGCGCGCCGAGGAGGCCGTCGCGAACATGCCGGACTGGACGACGACCAGGCACAGGATCAGCGCGACGCTGCCGACCCCGAGCAGGGTTTGCGCGAGCAATGCGCAGGTCACCAGCCAGCCGCCCAGTGACGACCAGAGGTACAGCCGGCGCCGGTCGACCGCGTCCGCGATCGCGCCCCCGTAGAGGCCGAAGATCACGATCGGCAGCAGGCCGGCGAGCCCGACGAAGCCGACGTACAGCGACGAGCGGGTGATCGCGTAGACCTGCACCGGCACCGCGACCTGGGTGAGCATCGAGCCGATGAACGACGTGCCCTGGCCGATCAGCAGCCTGCGGTACGGCGCGATAGCCAGCGGGCGGGTGTCGACGGCGTGCCGGCCGAGCAGTCCGCGCAGCCGGCTGGCCTGTTCCGGGACCTCGGCCTGATCGGGCGTGTCGAGGTGTTCGGTCACCTCGGGTTCGTTCATCTCGGGGTCCCCGCGAAAGTGCGTAGCGTTCTTTGCGGAGCAGTTTCGTGGGGTGAGTTCACGGAGCGAGGCGTTCGAGAGTCCAGCCGTCGCCGTCCGCGCGGTAGCGCAGCCGGTCGTGCAGGCGGTCGGGTCGGCCCTGCCAGAACTCGACGGTTTCCGGGACGATGCGGATCCCGCCCCAGTGCTTCGGAGTCGGGACGTCCTGACCGGCGAAGTGGTCGGCAGCCTCGCGCGCGGCCCGGTCGAGTTCGTCGCGGGACGCGACGACCTGCGACTGCGGCGACGCCCAGGCACCGACTTGAGCTCCGCGCGGGCGGGTGGCGAAGTAGGCGTCCGTCTCGGCGCGGTCGATGCGCTCGACCGGTCCGCTGATCCGCACCTGCCGCTCCAGCGGCACCCAGGCGAGCACGGCCGCCGCGTACGGCCGGGCGGCCAGGTCGCGGCCCTTCGCCGAGTCGTAGTTGGTGAAGAACACGATGCCGCGCCTGTCGAACGCCTTGAGCAGGACGGTGCGCACCGACGGCCGTCCGGACGCGTCCACGGTCGCCACCTGCATCGCGTTGACCTCGGCCGCGGGGAGCGTCGCGACGGCGTCGTCGAACCACAGCTGGAACAGCGACAACCAGGTGGCGGGGACGGTGGTCTCGTCGAGTTGTCCGCGCAGGTACTCGCGGCGCAATGCGGCAGGGTCGCTCATCGTCCCTCCATTCTCGCAGCGGACCGGGCCGCCGCGCAGGGGGCCCGCACGGCCTGTCGGCGGGACGGGCAGAATGAGGCGTCGGGGGCGTAACCCGCCCGTCCACACGCTTTGTCCGTACGCAGCCGAACTATCCGATCGGAGCATCCGCATGGCAGCCGACTACAGCCCGGGTCTCGAGGGCGTCATCGCGTTCGAGACCGAGATCGCCGAGCCGGACAAGGACGGCGGCGCGCTGCGTTACCGCGGCGTCGACATCGAGGACCTGGCCGGTCAGGTCACCTTCGGCAACGTGTGGGCGCTGCTGGTCGACGGGAAGTTCGGCCCGGGCCTGCCGCCGGCCGAGCCGTTCCCGATCCCTGTGCACACCGGTGACGTGCGCGTGGACGTGCAGGCGGCGCTGGCGATGCTGTCGCCGATCTGGGGTTACCGTCCGCTGCTGGACATCAGCGACGAGGAGGCGCGCGAGCAGCTGGCCCGCGCCGCGGTCATGGCGCTGTCGTACGTCGCGCAGTCGGCGCGCGGGCTGGCCACGCCGGCCGTCCCGCAGTCGCGAATCGACGAGTGCGACACGATCGTCGAGCGGATGATGGTGCGCTGGCGCGGCGAGCCGGATCCGGCGCACGTGAAGGCCGTCGACGCGTACTTCGTGTCCGCCGCCGAGCACGGGATGAACGCCTCGACGTTCACAGCGCGCGTGATCGCGTCCACCGGCGCCGACGTCGCGGCCGCCATGTCGGGCGCGATCGGGGCGATGAGCGGTCCGCTGCACGGTGGCGCGCCGGCCCGCGTGCTGCCCATGCTGGCCGAGGTGGAGAAGACCGGCGACGCGCGCAAGGTGGTGGCCGGGATCCTCGACCGGCACGAGCGGTTGATGGGCTTCGGGCACCGCGTGTACCGGGCCGAGGATCCGCGCGCCCGCGTGCTGCGCCGCACGGCGCAGGAGCTGGGCGCGCCGCGCTTCGAGGCGGCCGCGGCGCTGGAGCAGGCGGCGCTGGCCGAGCTACGCGAGCGTCGCCCGGACCGTCCGATCGAGACGAACGTCGAGTTCTGGGCCGCTGTCGTGCTGGACTTCGCCGAGGTGCCGCCGCACATGATGCCGGCGATGTTCTCCTCGGCCCGCACGGCCGGCTGGTCGGCGCACATCATGGAGCAGAAGAAGACCGGACGGCTGGTGCGGCCGTCGGCCCGCTACGTCGGTCCCGCTCCGCGCAAGCCGTCCGAGGTTGAGGGCTGGGGCGACATCTCGCACCCCTGAGCGGGCTGGGGGTCTAGGTCGCAGGCTCGGCGTTGCCGGGCTCGGCACTGGCGGGCTCGGC
>Ga0164242_10005919_pt1 | contig 13530 bp, 10 predicted proteins | sample OricomgcompostMG_FD_108783 | JGI IMG/M metagenome (GOLD analysis project Ga0164242, IMG submission 108783) | Miracle-Growth compost microbial communities from Emeryville, California, USA - Original compost - Miracle growth compost (MG) ...
ACTGACGATATTCTCAAACTGACGATATTCTCAAACTGACGATATTCTCAAACTGACGATATTCTCAAACTGACGATATTCTCAAACTGACGATATTCTCAAACTGACGATATTCTCAAACTGTCGAACTGTCGATTTCGACGTTTTACAATATTTTCTAATTAATTCTTTACATTTTAATTATTAAAAGCATAAACTTCGTTTTCGATCAATAATGATATATTGGATTTTGAATAATGATATTTTAAATAATTATTCGATATTGATTTTTAAATAATTAGATAATCTCCTTTTTTAGATCAGATTTTTTAGATCAGATCCAAAAGATCTGAAAATGACGGAGATCCAAAATTGCGAAGAAGCTGAAAAACAGTTCTCTCCGGTTTTGGAGAAATTCAACCTTTTCGTTGGCGTTACTCAATCGGGAAAAACATTCGTCGCTATTTCAAAAATTATCGACGAATTAAATAATGATGAAAAGGAAGGGAAAAGTCTTCATATTGTTTTTACTATGAACACTCTATTGGGTAATGCTCAATTTTCACAACGTCTTGAATCAATTAAAGATTCAATCCTTGTTTTTGCGTCTTCGAAAAAGACTGGATATAAAACTGCCATAAATTTAGATGAATGCAAAGGTTGTATGTTCAAATATCCGAGCGTGATCTTGATGTGTAGCAATATGACGCGTTTTAACGATTTGACAGAAATTATTGAATATTTGGAAAAGCAAAATTTTCCCGAATACAAAAGAGTTTTTGTTTATTTCGATGAACTTGATGCCTATATTAATACAAAGGTTAAAGAAGAAACATTAAGACAAACGATCGAAGAAATTCATAAAACAAATATTGTGAAAGAAATTTTGGCGATGACTGCGACACCAAGTCCAATTTTTTCCAAGGAACCTTGGAAAAAAATTAATATTTATCCTAGTGATTTTAGAAATCGCGAAATCTACGCAGGTTATGATGATATGAAATTCATTGATCCCGAATATAATTTGAAAACGGTTGATTATATTGAAAAGGTTCTCAACGAAAATCAACTTCTTCAAAGAGGAAATATAATTTTCGCTCCAGCTGATATAGCTGTTAGAAGTCATCAAAACCTCAAGGATATCATCTTTCAAATCAATAATCAAACAGTTGTCATTGTCATCAATAGTAAAGAAAAACTCCTCTGCTATTATAAGGATGACGAAAAACTTGAAGTAAATCTCGTATCGAAAATCGATGAATTATCGAAAACCATTCCTGAAATAATTAAGAAGAATCTTTTGACTGACAGACCTATTGTTATCACAGGGTTTTTATGTGTTATGCGAGGTCAAACCCTAATGAGTGAAAATCTCGGTTCTTTTACACATTCTATTTTCGCGTATCCTGGTCTTAATAGGAACAATGATTATCAAATTTTCGGTCGTATAACAGGGAGGACCAAAAAATGGGAAAAAACCCAAGCCTTATTGGCTAAAAATCGAGATGAATTTATCACCATTGTTTATTGTCCGAAATCATTTGCTGACAATTGTCGAGATGGACAAACAAATATCTTCAATATTATCGGAAATGAAAATAATATAATCGATCTAGGAATTTATGAAGGTAAGAAAATAATAAAGGAAGAACCAAAGAAATCTAAGGTCGAAATTCCTATAACAGACAGATGTTATCAAGTATTCGAAACGATTGAAGAAGCAAATTCATTCGCAAAGAAATATTTGCGTCGTGGTGAAAAGTTTACAAAGTTTACATTAGTAGGAAGGGCGTTCGTAGACGGTAAACCGATGGCCTCTACTGGTTTTAGGAAAGGTGAAGAACCTAAAGAAATAAAAAAGGAAGAATTGAGAGAAAAATTCAGGAAAGGAGAAATCAGAAATATGACAACAAATGAAATAATCAAAAAACTCGGCGGTCTTGGAAAAGATAAGGATGAGATCCGAATGTATCCAAATGATCAATTTTGTTGGGTCGTATATTGGAAACGTGAATCTTATCCAAATGCTCCGAGTCTTGAATAGAACCAAATTTAACAAAAGAATTCTTTTGTTGCTTATATAATATTATTTTTTTAGAATTATTATTCTAATTTTTTATATTTTTGATTTTTTCTAAAAGTGGGTTTCGATCTATAACGATATATTGTTTCTCATTTTTTCTATTTTATCCCAAAAATATTTAGGAAGCGAAACTTACACCGAAGGCGGATAATTTATTATATAGTTTCTCAAAAATTTATAGTTCATCCCGAAAATAATTAGGATAATTTATTTTTATTATTTTCAAACTGACGATATTTTGTCAAACTGACGATATTCTCAAACTGACGATATTTATACTCTTTTACATTCAAAAATTGAAAAAGTTATTTACTTAGAAATATTATTTTCTAAAAATTTTTATAGATTATCCTGAACGATATTTGGGAAGCGAAGCTTAAACTGAAAGTTGATAAACTTTGACAGTTTTCTAAAATTTTTTATGGATCATCCCGAATAATAAACTTTGATATTCTCTAAAAATTTTTATAGATCATCCTGAACGATAAAATTTTTAGAAAATGATATCTCAAGATAAATATTTTTAAAATGTAGAAGAGTATAAATAAAATAAAATATACAGAAGTTAGAAACTAAAATATTATTTTTAAACAATAGTTTAAAAAATCAACGATATTTGACACACATTTTCTTCGCTTCAGCTAAAACTTGAAAACCGGGAAGATTAACATTTAACGGGGCGTCAGGGTTTTCGATATCAATTGATGGTGTTGTCAATGGGATAATAAAAACGTGAAAAGAAAGCATCGTTGAAGTGTCGGGAGCAACGTTTTCGGGTAATTGAACATAGGAGCGTTCAATTGTCCGATATTCACCCGCCCCCGGGCTCCAAATATGATAATAAAATAATTCAGTGTCAAGTGGAATCGTTGAGTTAATCCCAAGAGCAACTTCTTCTTCGTAAAGGTTAATACTCGTGTAGAAACAACGTTGAGTGAGTCGATGGTTTATCGCAACGACAAGAATACTTTCATTCGCCCCTAATTCGAACGGAACAGACGCAACATAACCAGCCGTTGGATTATCCCCTTGACAAAGAACATTGTTCACAATACACTGAAGACCACTTTGATAATTTTGCTCGAGCCCGACGGCTTCCGAGAAATTAACAACCCGGATTTCACGAATAACCCGATATTGTTTTTTGATTTTTGCAACATAAGCATCAAAAAGATCCTGATAACAAAATTCGCTCGGTTCTTTCGGCAACGGTTTTAAGTAAAGCGGAAGAACGCCGAGCGGAACTTGGACACAAGACCCAGACGGGATTGCCATTACGGGAGAATAGCCGATATCGGAATAAGTATTTTTGTAAGTGATAACTTCCGGTCGGTTGACATAAGTTTCTTGAGCGCCCCGGGGGAAAAAAGCGACTCGGACAATGTAATTAACCAAGGAATCGAGCGGAGCTTCAATCGGGATCCATAAAGGGACGACCGTTAAACCGGGAAATTTGGTTTGGATTCTCATCCGTTCGCGCTGAAAAACGTTTTGGTTTCGGGTCATCACAATCGCGATTTGGTCAAGATTTGGATAATCGAAATTATTTATCCCTTGAGTCAAAGAAGCGAAAATAATTGGTCCGTAAAATTCAGACGCAATTGTTCCCGTGCTTGTCCCGGTGTTTCGCCAGAGATAAGGAATAAAAGACCAATATTCAGAAGGGGGCGTTTTCCCGATCCAGACAATCGCTTGATTAGGTAAAAGAACGGTTGCCCCGACAGCAACGTCAAGAGCCGACAAATCGGGGGTTGGAGGAAAAAGCGAACGTCCATAAGGCGATATCGAATTTTGAAAAAAACAATTTCCTTCTATCCGACAATTTTCAATATCAATAAATCGAAAAATCCCGAATTCCATTGTCGGGGGTTGGACGGCGCGAATTAACGCTGTTCCAAGAAATCCAATTGACGATAAAACAGCTCCTCCTAACGCTAAAAACATTTTTTTAACCTCTCAAATAGACTATTTATTTATCTAAAATTTAATTCTTTTGTTCTCTTTGAACAATCAAAAATGTCGTGTATTACTATTCCTAAATTAAAAACTCTATCATTATTAGGTGAAGGGGCGTTTGGACGAGTTTATAAAATGGTAGATGACACAGGTAATCTCTACGCGGTCAAAATTAATTTTGGTCGACGCGGAATCCAGGGCGTTCTCGGGCTTCGGGATCTCGCCGGATCCGAATCGTGTCAGAACCATCCTTATCTTCTTTCAGCAAATTTTATCGTTGAAACCAAAATTTTAACCGGAATTGATCGAAAGCCCCCGGGCTCAAAGAAGATTTTTATGGATCTTCTTCCTTGCCCTTACTCGATCGTAATGCCTCTCGCTGAATCAACTCTGTCAGAACTTTTCACGACGACAACGAATTTCGTTCAGAACCTTCCATTTTTCAAAGAGATTTTGTGCGAAATCCTCCTCGGCGTTGAGTTTCTCCACGCTTCCGGTATTGCTCACCGCGATATTAAACCTGATAATGTTTTTATTTTTCGTCAAGGAATGAAACCGACCGCTCGTGTCGGAGACCACGGTTTCGAATCACTCCTTGACCCTTTCAATACAAACACCGAAAAGATTTTGAACTTTCGTTTTCGTCCCCCCGAGTCAGTCTTAAATTCGAGTCATTATACCCTAAGTGTTGACGTTTGGTCTCTTGGTGTCGTTGCTTTTTATATCTTAACAGCGGGACGTTATCCTTTTATGATGAATGATGATTGTCCCCAACAAATTTTAGATCATATTCATCAAGCTATTTCGCTCGAGAACGTCAATTATGAAAATATTAGTCCTGATAACATTCTAATTTTTAATGAAATCAAGAAAAAACGGTCTGAAAATAATCTGTTGACAATGATTAAAAAATTGATGCCCATTGTCGCGAGAAAAATGTTCGAAGGAGGTGAAGAATTAGTCAAACTGATGCTGAACCCAGAAATTAACCGAGCGTCCGTCAGCGAATGTCTCGAAAATAAATTCTTTCAACCCTTCGATGGAAAGATTAAAGAAACAAGACAGAAGTTCGGTCTCAGCGATGACGTCCAAAACAAACGCGACTCGATTGCTGACCTAATCTATGTTTCAAAATCTCAAATTCGAAAAAAGGTCTTCCCCTTGGTTTTATCTTTTCGGGAGAAGAAGGGAAGTTATTATTCCGACCAAATCCTTTTTTCTTCGATTGACCTTTTTGACCGTTGGCTCGTTTGGCGCCTGAAAACTGGCGAGCCCGAAATGGAGGAAATTGAATTTGCCTTTTGGTCTTCAGTTTACATTCAAAACAAGAAAAGTATCTCTTTTCATATGAATTTTGATGGTCTTTATAAGGTTCCGAATGAAAGATATTTAGTGATGGAGAAAGTCCTTCTCAATGAAGTTAGTCATTTTAATCTTTTCCGCCGAACCATTTATGAAGAGCTTTTTGAATTGAATGAGCGCGAAATTGACGTCGATAAATTAATCCAAATCATTTTCAACCTCCCGAAATTTACTGAAAGTGGGACCAACACGTGGCATTGGCTCGCTCGATCCTATCGAAAAACAAAGGCAAAGAAAGAAGAAAAATAATTTTATCATTTAATTAAATGGTAAAATCTACAATTCCAATCGTGGTTGTATTTTTCTTTATTGTTTTTGTCATAGTTATTTTTACTGTTCTATTCTTTTTGTTTCCGAGGAAAGAAATTATTGTCGAAAATGACTGTCCGACATTTGGAAGTTTAACGACTGAATGTCGCGATATTAATATCAACGATTACCCTTTTCAACAAATTCTGTTCAAGAACGCCGTTATCAAAACGAACGATAATTATTATTTAACCGGACAAGGTCTTAGTATTACCCAGGAACCGATCCCGAATTGGAGTTCGGACGATAATGAAATTTATTGCCCGTTCGGGTCATTAGCGGTTCAGAACGGCGAGGTTGTCTTTGGTCAAACACAATTAACATTCTATGATGGAAGAAATATTTTATTCCTTGAGAATAATATTTTTTATTGTGCTTATCATCAAAATAATCAAATTATGGCTCGTCAAATTAAGATCGAAGAATATTATTATTCAACATTTTCATATTTCACTTTGGAATGATTCAACGATCGTTGAATCAAATATTTTCAATGTTTCTTGTCATCGTCGTCAAGAAGGTCGTCGAAGTTCTTCGGGATGCCCTTTTTTGTCTTCGGTTTGTCGTCTTCGTCGCTTCCGTCGCTCTCGACTGGCTTCTTTCCCTTCTTTTTCTTCTTTGGTTCGTCGTCGCTGTCGGATTCATCCCGGGCATCGTCAATGTCGATTTCGGCAAGACCGTCGAGAACACTGTTGTCAAAGTCCCAATTCTCAGCTTCCTCGACCTGGTCATTGATTCCGCCTCGCTCCGAAATTGACTTAATAATCGACTGGTCAAAGTAAGAAACGACGGCGTTGACCTGACCAAGATAGAAATAGTCAATCTTGTGAATAACCCGTTGCTCAATGTCAAGTCGGCGTTCCTTTGTCTCAATCAATTTCTTGTGAGGGACAAGCTTGGTTCCCTTCGAACCCTTCTTGTCGGGGACGTGAAAGGCGGACCAAGGCTTAACCTTGAACCAAACCTTCGGCGGTGAACTCTTCTTGTCCTTCGGAACTGACCAAAAAGGCTTAATGCCGTTCTTCTTACTCGCAAGGTCAATATCTTCGAAATCCTCAATGAAGTTTTCCTTGTCTTCTTTGTCCGCCAACGGCGACAACTTCTTAATAATCGCGGTTCGAATCTCGTCGAGCTTTGCCTTCTCTTCCGGAAGGAGGGCTCGAGTCCCGAGGGATTCCTTCGGCCCTTGCTTGTCGTCAAAAACCTTTCGACTAATCCCCGTCGTGATCATCAAAGGATAACGGATCCGAAGGCCCGACTCCGGCTCATTCGGGTATTTGTAAAGGATCGGAACAGCCCCAAACTTGAATTTTCCAGCTCCTCCTTCCCGTTGCTCGTATTTGCCAATTGTCAGGAGCTTCGGGTTAAAATCTTCCAAGTTAACGAAACTCATCTTGAACGGATAAACTTATAACCTCGGTTAAGACAAAACTTCGACCAAAGGGAATCGTATTTGTCAATTGTCGGTGGAGAAATCGAAGGCTTCAATTCCTCAAGTTGTATTTCTTCCCCTAACAATTCAAGAATTTTAAAAAGAAGATACAGACCATTCGGAAAGCTTGTCTGTTCGACAACGTTAATCTCTTCAAACTCTTCAGCAAATTCTTGACAAAGATTCATTATTTCTTGTCTCGAACTTTGATAAGAAGGAAGAGAGAAACCCCGCCAAACAAAAAGTAAATAGCTCGCGTCGTGGTAGTAGTCGCGGGTTTGATCACAACCAAAAATTAACCGCACAAAATCAATTCTTTTTAGGTCTTTCCAAACCCCGTTTTTGACGTAGCCTGAATTTTCCGCTCGTTCTTCGAGAATTGCGATAATTTCGGGTGGAATATCGCGGTTGATTTCACCGGTGTGTCGGCCATAATATTTTTCAAAGTGTTTCATATGTTCAGCGATTGCATTTGATGATTTGATAACGTGTTTTCGTTTCTTCTCGTAGTTAGTCGCACATTGGGGACATTGGAGAATCTCATCATCGACTTCGATCAACTTAGTAATACAAGCCGAGCAGTAGTCATCTGGAACGTTAACTTTTTCTCGTTTAATATTATGTGAATAATAAAGTTGGCACATCTCAAGAAATTCTTCAATAATTTTCTGTCGCCCTTCAATCAAATTTTGATTATTTTCAATAATTTCACCGAGATAATGACCAAACGCACCTCCGAGGCTTTCTCCGAACCCTGAGCCGATAAATTTCCCGATCTCACTCTCGTCGAATTCCTTTCCGAGCTCCTTCCCGACCTGTTCGAGGCGCTTTGAAAGTGAAGTGTATTCTTTCAATAAAGGATTTGCCTTTTTAGCGTATTCAGTTGGGGCTTTTTCGATATCACTCATAATTTTTTCTAATTTTTTAATGTTTTCTTCAATTTCATACCGTTGAACTCGGGAAAGATAAGGATTAATTGATGTTTGTAATTCACGAATCTTTTTTTGGTATTCGGGAAGTTTAGTTTTATTGTTTTTTAAATAACTTCGAATAGTCATATCAAGAAACCGAATATCATAGTCATTTTTCCAAGTTGTGTTAGGATTAATTTCAACAGGTTGTTGAGATAATAATGTATCTTGAAATTTTTTCGCCTTGCTTAACATCATTTATTTGACAGTGAAATTTTTTTAACTCAATTGAGTTAATGGATGATCAATTTAAGTTAATTTATCGTCGGTAGATAAAACGAGGTCCGGCTTGTGGAACAGCGTAGTTTCTGTTTGAATACTCATATCGCTCATTCATCGGGTCTCGTTGGCAACGTTCACAAACCTCAATTCCGTTAACGCTCGCTTCGGCGTTTTGAAAACTAATCGTGGGCTTCGCGAGTCGAATATTGACCGCGTTGTGAAAATCGACTGACCATCGGAACCAAGCGAGCGGATTTCGTGGAACGGGATGAGAAAAAAGATAGTTTTGAAAATGAAGCTGACAGTTTTGACAGAAAAAATTATCAACTAAATCTCGAATATAATCAGGAAAGTAGGGTTTCCTTTGGTAGGCTAGCATATGAATAGTGAACCATACCCCCTTGCCCGTGTCTTCCGGGCTATAAGGCATTTTTAGGAAGATAAAAATTAAATTAAATTAAATTGAAAAACAGTTGATACAAGATTCGAGGGCCATAAAAATAAACTCTCGGTCGTCCTCGTTTCCAAGCATCTTCGCGAAGTCAATTTTAACCCCGGTATTTGTCTCCAAGTCGGAACAAACGATTTCGAAAACACGATAATAATTCTTGTTTCGGTGATGTTCAAACAAGTCTTTCCCGTCATCGCGTTTTCGGTTTAATTGTTCTTCGAAAATTGAATAGAGTTGGTCATCGGTGAAATTATTCAAGGCAACAACAACCAAGTCTAAGACCGCGTCTTCGCGGTGAATTGCAACAAGTTCGTTAAAAAATGTTGTAAAAATTTGCTTAAACTTACTCTTATCTCCTCGATTCGACATTTAATAAAAATAAAAAATGTTCTTAGACTGACACAAAAGAAAATAAAAAATTTCTTTTTATTAAAGCAATAAACGATGGCGAAGGATTGTGATTGCCAAAAACGCCATGATGGTCAAAAGGATCGGAAGAAGAAGGATTGTGATGACAAATGTTGTAAGGAGGCGAAGAAATGTTTTGGTTATTGGGGCGTCCCTCGCGAACTGAAGTGCGGTGTTCCGTGCCAGTATGACCAGCTTCGTTTTAAGGACATCCCGAACGGTTCGATTTACTTTGCTGAACGTTGGGATGCTTATGGCGCTCTTCGTTCGCTTGCCTCGGCTCAGAAATGGTCGTTGATCGGTATTATTGTTCAGATTGGTCGGAACCGCCAGGAATCTCAACCCCACGTTTTTACCGTTTTCTACAACAAGACGGTCGCTCTTATTCCCCTCGTCGAATTAATGCAAGACCCCCTCGTCATTTCTCAGGGCGTTCGTTCGAAGTTGCGGGCTTGCAACAGTTGCGCCGAGGCTGACCAGGTCCGCTTTTTGACCCGTGTTATTCGTCGCTACCTCGGTGCTCCTTTCGAATCGAATGGGGCTCAGGTCGCCCGGTCCATCTTCGACATCCCCGCGATTAATCCGAACGAGGACAGCTACGTCGACACCGAGCTCGTCTACCGCGTCCTTTTCGAATCTGCCCTCATCGGGAACTGTTGCCCCCCGAACGAAATCCCCGATTGCCCGATTCAGAAGTGCTCTCAATTCGACGACTACAGCGTTGAATCGTCGGCTTGTACGCTCCCCTGCGACAAGAAGTGTTGTGAGAGTTCATCTTCTTCGACCTGCAACCCGTGCGACAAGGTCGACGTTTATCGCGCGAGTAGCGTTTCGATTTGCGATTTTATTACCGCCGATTATCTCGATATGCGTTGGTATTACCCGATGGCTTCGATTTACACCGAGCCGATGGACGCTTGCCGTCGCGAGATTGCGATCAATCAGAGCTTTGCTCAAGACGGTCCCTGTCTCCTGATGAACATCCGTCAACTCGTAACGCTGTGGCAATCCGGATTTTCGTTCCCGAACTGGAAGACGAACAAGTGCAACCCGTGCGAACCGATTAAACTTGACTGTGGTGAGAAGAAATGTGGTTGCAAGAAGGAAACAGTCGAATCTTGTGAGTCGGTTGTCCCAGAGAGCCTCGCCTCGATTGTCTCCTCGGCTATCAAGCCCGAACAGTGCGACTCAGTTAAGCCCGAACCTTGCAAGGAGAAGAAGGATTGCCCGAAAAACGCTTGCGACAAGATTAACTGCAACGCGACTCAACAGGAGGTTCTCGCCGTCATTGCGACCCTCCAATCGGCGGTTAACCAACTCCTGACGAACGGCCCGCTCGTCGGGAACAACGGCAACCTTCTTTTCGCCTACTTCCAGTCGGTAATGGATTTCCTCGGTTCTCTCATTTGTAAGCCTGTTCCTCAGCTTGCTCCGGTCGCCGGTGGCAACTTTACCCTCAGTTTCACGCTCAGCCCGCTGACTCTTCCTCGCCCCCCGATCGTCGGCCCTTGCCCCCCGGTCGCCGGACCCTGTGGCCCGGTTGCTGACTGTGTTGACGGTTGCGAATCGGTCGCTGAAGGCGGGTCGAACCGCTTCTTGGCTGAGCTCGATGCCCTTGTCAATGGCGTTAACATCGCTCAAGTTCGTTAATAAAAGACTATCTTCATTCGGCTTAAGAAATAAAAAATCCATCAGAAAAGAATTCTTTTCTGACGTCATAAATGGCTTATCATACTTTGCAAAAAAAATTAGATAAAGAATTTCCGTCAGGAAAAATCGGTATTGAAATCCAGACAAAAAATAATGGTAGTTATGAACGTGGGATTTCGAAACTCCGAAGTCTGAAATTAACACCTTCAGCTTTTCCTTACATTGTTCGAGGAAATGAAGAAATCAATCTTCCCGATGAAAGTTTATTCTTCCTTCGGATCAGGATGCTCTCACTTCGATCTGAAACAAACAAATCGGTATTCTATCCATTGAATGAATCAGGCTGGGGATTTCTTGACACTGGAAACACCCTAAGTTTGATTACTTTGAGCCCGAAATATAATGAATGGGAAACCCGACAATTTAAAATTCTCGGTAATCATCTTTTCGATTTTTTGGTCGGTGGGAAACCGTTCAGCGACGCGGTTCAACGAATTGTTGAAAAAAGGATTGAAAATCTTCTCGACGAACGGGTCGGGTTGCTGGAAAAACTCAACCTAGACAATATTGCGAAAATGATTCCAAAGAAAATTCGTGAAAATGGTTATACCGCGTTTGCCCTACCCGCCGGGGAACCTGTCCTTGTCTTTATTGACCGAGAGGGCGTTTTTCTTCTTCACAACTTCTATCAAGTCAAAAGTCGATATCTTGAATTAATCACGACTGACATCGATTTTTATGATCCGACCTCACTTCCAAGTATTTTTTGGGGCGTTCGAGTTCCAAAAAGTGAAAGAACCGGAGTCGGGAAAGATATTAAACATAACTATGTTGTTCTCTTCGATTGCTGGGTTTATAACGCAATCCCTTACGTCAGTCAAAATTTTAATCGTCGTTATCAGAAAATGACTGACTTTTTCAATAGCGCCGATCGGTCAATTGAAGGATTGATTAAGTTTTCAGTTTCACGTAATATTTCATTTTTTGACCCTGATCAGTTTTTTGTGATGATTAAGACAATGATTACTTCATCGTCGAGCCTTTTTTATCGAATGATTGGATTTTACTTTGTTCCTCGGGGAGAAATGGGCGATCCGGCCTTTCCTTCTTATTTTTGGACCTTGCAAAAAGATTTTAGCGACGTCAAAATTGAAACGCTTCTTCAACAAGATAATGCTCTCGTCAAACATTATCTTGAACTTGAGAAAAAATATATGTTGAATTTTACTGTTCAACGTTTGAAACGATCTTTAACATTGATTGACACATCGGAAAAATCGACAATCGAAAATTACTGGCAAGTTTATGACACGAAACATCAAGGGAAAGTTGACGTTGTTTTTCTCGATCAATTCACCGATCCGTCTTGGGTCGATTCGAAGGTTAAGCCCGGCGGAAGTGTCCTCGCATTAATCCCTGAACGTGAACTCGTCGAATTGACTGAAGTCGATATTAAATCTTATCGCCTTTCTGACTTGATTAAAGCTCTTCCCGGTTATAAATTTCGTTCTTGGATTTGTGATCGTCAACTGTTAGGCTATGAACCAAAATATCGAATTTATTCAGCAACAATTTTTATCAAACCGGGAAAATTCGATCCGAATGGGACGAAACCGATGACTTGGAAAAAGACCGAATATATCCCCTCGCTTCGATTCGTTCCATTAAAACAAATCGAAAAGACTGAAACCCCAATTTCAATTAAGCAAGATAAAACGCCTAAATTTAGTCGGGCCGAATTCAAACCCCCAAATCAACGGGTCCCAATTCCAATTCAAATTCCCGGGGGAAAGAAAATCGACGTTTTGACTCGTTATAAACAATATGCGAGTTTGCGACCCAACGAAGAACAGCCGAAAGAACAGCCGAAAGAACAGCCGAAAGAACAGCCGAAAGAACAGCCGAAAGAACAGCCGAAAGAACAGCCGAAAGAACAGCCGAAAGAACAGCCGAAAGAATGTCGAATTCTTCCAGTAGACGACAAAGAAAAACTTTATTCTTGGCTTGGAACGAAATTTTATCGACAAGGGGTGATCGGTGATGGTAGTTGTATGATTCACGCTGTTTTGGTTGATTTTGGCGACAACGTTCAATATGAAGAAGGAAATCGAGAAACAAAAACCCTCATCGCTCAGAAATATCGAAGGGCCCTCGCGAAATATCTCACTGAAGAAAATTATTCGAAATTATCCCAAGCTGATCTGAAATTAGATCCGAGCACGCCTGGATCTCGACAATGGATGATCGACGCCCTGACAAAGAAAGATGAATATCTTGACGCTTATTTTTTCCAACTTTTGATGAATTTCTTCGATGTTAATATCGTTGTTTTTCGTTGTCAAGAAGAACCTTATGTTTATGATAATCCATATGATCCAGAACGACCGACAATCTTTATTTGCTATGTTTCAAATATCCATTATGAATCGGTCTTTGCAAATGTCAATAAAATAGCCGAATACATTATTGAACCCGACACTGAATTAGGCAAGAAAATCGCGGAATATTTTGCAAAGAAATGATTCATCTTATATCAACCGATTTTGTCGAATGAAAATAAATTTATTTTCAATCATTTTCTATCGTTCGACAAAATCGGTTGTTCGACAAAATCGGTTGTTCGACAAAATCGGTTGTTCGACAAAATCGGTTGTTCGACAAAATCGGTTGTTCGACAAAATCGGTTGTTCGACAAAATCGGTTGTTC
>Ga0164242_10005920_pt1 | contig 13530 bp, 9 predicted proteins | sample OricomgcompostMG_FD_108783 | JGI IMG/M metagenome (GOLD analysis project Ga0164242, IMG submission 108783) | Miracle-Growth compost microbial communities from Emeryville, California, USA - Original compost - Miracle growth compost (MG) ...
CTGCCGATCCTGTTCCATCAGGGCACGTCACCGATCCGCTTCGCACCGAACCGGTACAGCCATCCGCTGCTGATGGATGAGATCGCCATCGACTACCCCGATCTGAAGATCGTAATGGCGCATCTGGGCCACCCGTTCACCCGGGAGACGGTGACCATTGTTCGCAAGCATCCCCATGTGTATGCCGACGTCTCCATGCTCTATGTCAGGCCATGGACGTGCTACGAGGGGCTCGTCATGGCGTCGGAATGGGGTGTGATGGACAAGTTGCTGTTCGGGTCGGACTACCCTCATTCAACCCCCCAGGACGGGATCGAACGGCTCCGCGCGGTCAATGACATCCTGGCCGGCACGGCGCTTCCTCGGATCTCGGCGGAACAGATCGAGGCCATCATCCATGCCGATGCGCTGGACCGGCTGGGGCTGGAGGATCCTCGACAGTCACCCGGCCGATGACGGCCGACCTGCTCCTTTCCGGCGGTCTCTTGGTCGACGGCAGCGGCGCCCCTCCCCGAGCCGGTGATCTCCTGATCGGCGGCGACACCGTTATCGCCGTGCTCGGTCCAGCGACCTCGCCCGGCTTTTTCGGTGATGTCCGCAGAGTGGATTGCCGAGGATTGGTGGTCGCACCAGGATTCATCGATCTCCACACCCATTCAGATCTGACCCGCCTGCGCTATCCGGATGCCCAGACCCGCGTGTACCAAGGCGTGACCACCGAGGTGATCGGCAACTGCGGCATGAGCCCGTTCCCGGTGACGCAAGACACCGGCCGGCTCCGATCAGTGATCGACACGATCGACGTGTGTCCCGATGTCGATATCGACTGGGACGACGCGGCCGGCTACTTCCGGCGGCTCGGCCGCAGCCCTGCGGCGACGAACGTCGTTGCCCTGGTCGGACACGGTGTTCTGCGTGAACTCGTGGCTGAGCAGGGCCATGACCCCGCCACACAAGAAGCATGGGCCCTGATGCGGGAACACCTGCGTTCGGCCTTTGCGTCCGGTGTCGCCGGCCTCAGCCTCGGCCTGATGTATCCGCCGGGAGAGCTCGCCACACACCAGGAGCTTTCCGAACTTGCCGCCGAGGTCGCAGCAGCGGATGCGTTGCTGGCCGTTCACCTACGTTCCTACGCCGCCGACTCATTGGCCGATTCGGTGCGGGAGTTGATCACCGCCGCCGGACCGCACGGGACCCGAGTGCAACTGTCTCACCTCAGATCACTGAGAGACGTCGATGCCCGTGGTATCGCTGCGGCGCTTGCCGTTCTGGACGACGCCCCGGAGCGCTTCGAAGCCGACCTGTATCCGTATCTGGCCGGCCACACGACGGCGCTGCAGCTGTTCCCGCCGCGCTTGCGGGCCCGTGGGGTGGCCGCGGTCACCGCCGCGGCGGAGGCCGATCCCGCCGGCCTGGTCGCCGCCCTGCACGACCACATCGGTGATCCGTCCCGTGTCATGGTCGCGAAGGCTGCCCGTCGGTCGGTCGTCGGTCTCGACCTGCGGCAGGCGGCGCAACCAACCGGTGTGGACTGGGCCCAGCTGCTGCTGGACGTGTTCCTGGAAGCCGGCGGCCGGGTGGACGTCATCGTCGCCGGCTCCACGGATCAGGACATGATGGCTGCGCTGCGGCACCCTCGGGTGTCGATCGCCTCAGACGGTGTGGCGCTTGACTTGGGCCATACCGCCAACGTTCCGCATCCGCGTTCGATCGGCACCTTCCCCCGCGCACTGCGACGGCTGCTCGAGGACGGGCTGCCGCTGCAATCCGCGGTGTACAAGGCGACCGGGCAGCCGGCGCGAAGGCTCGGCCTTACCGACCGCGGGATCGTCCGGGCGGGCGGCCGAGCCGATCTGGTCGTCTTCGACCCGTCGGAGCTCGATGATCGCGCCGGTTACACGACCCCGCTGATCCCGCCCACCGGGATCCACACCGTTGTCGTCAACGGCACACTGGTGCTTGCCGACGGGGTTCCCACCGGTGCCAGGCCGGGCCGCCTGTTGCGCGCCGGACGTGCGGGTCGATGAGGCCACCCGTGAGACGCCGAACACCTGCGGCAGCCCAACGTACGAACGTAGGACCGACAGCTCAGAACGTGGCCGACAGGCCCCCGTCGACGGCAAGCGCCGTTCCGGTTACATACGTGTTCTGGGGGCTAGCCAACCAGACGACCTGCTCAGCCACCTCCTCCGGTCGCCCTGCCCGACCCAGCGGCAGCTTGCCGAACTCCTGGTAGACGGTCTTGAACCTAGGCTGGGTGAGATCGGTTCCACGGGTGTCGATGAAACCCGGTGCGATGGCAGTGACGAGGATGCCGGTTCCGGCCAGTTCCATACCGAGTGTTCGGGTCAGGGCACCGAGCGCGGCCTTCGACATGTCATAGACCAGACACTCTCGGGCGCCGCGCGAGCCGTGGATCGACGTGATGTTGACGATGCGGCCGTATCCACGTTCGGCCATGCCGCGGGCCACCGCCTGGGACAGGAAGACCGCCGCCTTCAGGTTCACGCTCAGCACGTGATCGAGATGGTCGATTTCCAGTTCCAGGAACGGCACCCGGCTCGGCATCGCTGCACAGTTGATCAGAATGTCGCACTGACCTTCGGCAGCCTCGATGGTCGACACCAGACGGGGGATGCCCTTCGTGTCGGCAAGATCAAATTCATAGTGGGGCCAAGCCGTGTCGGCCGGGTCGATGTCGACGGTCACCACTGCACAGCCTCGCCTGTGGAAGGCTTCGGCGATGGCTCGTCCGATGCCTCGTGTTCCACCGGTCACCAGTGCGCGTTGACTTTCGAGTGTCACCAGAATCCTCCTGCTGCTGAACGTGCGGTGGTTGTCGTCGCCTTCGGGAATGATCTTGCGATCTGCGTGGTCGGCGTCATGATCGTCCGACAAGTCATGATCGTCCGACGACGGGCTCGATGAAGCGTCTAGCCTCGGGCGTCGGACCTGTCAGGTAGTCCATGTCGCAGCCGTCGGGGGCCTGCAGGACGTGTTCTTGGTAGTGCCGGGGCCACCCGCGGAGATGGTTGGTCTGCGCCGGTTTGCCGAGTACACGCCGCTCCAGCTCGGCTCGCTCGACGTTCAGGTCGAGCCGCCGTTGATCGAGGTCGAGGGCGATCAGATCACCGTCCTCGACCAGTCCGAGTGGGCCGCCGGCTGCTGCCTCGGGTGCCACATGCAGCACGACGGTTCCGAAGCTGGTGCCGCTCATCCGGCCGTCAGAGATGCGCAGGATGTCACGTACGCCTGCCTCGGCGAGCCGTCGAGGAATCGGCGCCATTCCCCATTCCGGCATTCCCGGAACGCCCACGGGCCCGCAGCCGCGGACCACAATCACGTCATCGGCGCGGATCTCCAGCCGATCGTCGTCGAGTCGCTGCCGCATCTCCTCGTAGTCCTGGAAAACCACCGCGCGGCCGCGGTGCTGCAGCAGTTCGGGGCTGGCGGCAGCGACCTTGATCACGGCTCCGTCCGGAGCAAGAGTCCCAAAGACCGCAGCAAGGGTCGGGCCTGGGAGCACCGGATCCGATGCCGGCCGAATCAGCCCCGACGGCTCTGGTGCCGTGCGCGCCAGCTTGACCAGCGGGATGCCGGTGGCCGTTGTCACGGCCGGATCGAGGAGGCCGGCGTCGATCATCACGCGCGCCAACGTGGGGTATCCGCCGGCGGCATGGAAGTCGTGGATCAGGCCGGAGCCACAAGGTTCGACATCCACGAGCAAAGGGATGTCGGCCCAGATCCGGTCGATCCGGGACAGGCCGCAATCCAGCCCGAGGCGTCCCGCCACGGCGGCCAGATGGATGACGGCGTTCGTCGAGCCGCCGACTGCGGCGATTATCCGGTAGGCGTTGTCCAGTGCCTGCTGAGTCATCTGATCTTGCGGCGTGGACCCGGCCGTCACGAGTCGGACGATCTCGACCCCGGTCCGGTACGCGTGATCGGCCAGTTCGTTGCCTCCGGCGCGGCAGCCGGTGATTCCCGGCAGACACATGCCCAACGCCTCGGTCATCAGCGCCATCGTTGAGGCGGTGCCCATGGTGTTGCACGAACCGGGCCCGGCGCAGCTCAACACCCGCTCGACCTCGGCCCATTGATCGGCGCCGACCTGGCCCGCCCGCCGCTCTTCCAGCAGCCGCCACAGGTCGGTTCCGCTACCGAGCCTGTGCCCCCTGAGGAGTGGTGCGGACCGGGCACCGCCCAGCAGGAGCAGTGATGGCAGGCCGGCGCTGGCGGCTGCCATCAGTGCTGCGGGAACGGTCTTGTCGCAGTTAGCGAGCAGCACCATCCCGTCCAGAGGATAGGCACGGGCGTGTTCTTCCAGCTCGATGGACAGCAGGTTGCGGTAGAGCATGGCCGACGGCTTCATCAGGTCTTCACCCAGTGACATCGCCGGGAACCGGGCAGGGACGCCGCCGGCATCGCGTACCCCGCGTTCGATATGGGGCAGAAGCGCGGGGAACGCCGCGTTGCAGGGATTGAGATCGCTGGTGGTGTCGGCGATCCCGATCACCGGTTTGCCCTGGTCGCCGTTGGGGATGCGTAGAGCCACGCGGTTGAGAATGGCTACCTCGTCATCGCCGTCGAACCACTCGCCGCTTCGGTAGCGGCGAGTGGTGGCCGGTCGGCCGTCGTCCTCCTCCTGCTGGGGTCCCACGATCACAGTCCCAGGTAGTCGGTCTCTTCCCAGACCTGCTTGGCGAAGGCGAGCGCCTCTTCGGTGGGTGTGAAGGGGCCGTTGATACTTGGCCAGGGTTGGCCTTCTCGGCGGTCTTCCGGCCAGGGTGACCAGTCGTCGTTCTCGTGGAGCTTGCGCTGTTCCTCGTCGGCGAAGTCGGGAACATCGACGGGAGTTCCCCCATTCAGCGCCGACTTCCAGGCCTGGATGCCGACCACCGACATCGCGACACCGCGATACACGTTCAGGTACGGCTGGACACCGGTACGGATTGCTTCGGCGAAGTGGAAGGAGGTCCAGAAGTCTCCGCCGCCATGGCCGGCCCGGTTCGCCAGGTCCTCATGGGCGGGGAAGCGCGCCTTGAAGATCACCTCCTCATGATCATCTTCAGAGATCTGCCAGAGGTTCTTGGTGACTCTGACCTCGCTGTTGCTGACGTTGTCCAGACGTCCGGAGAATCCGTGCACGCGGTAGTAGTTGCGATAGCCGGCCAGGCCGCCGTACACGGTGCGGAAGATCGCACCATTGCTCATCCGGCAGAGGGTGACCGCAGCCGGGTCCTGCGCCTTGATCCGGGTTCGTGCCGACTCCTCGGTGGCAGTGATCGACAGCGCGTTCACGCTGACCGGCATGGTGTCGGTGATGTACATCAGCGGCGCCAGGGCGTGTGTGCAGTAGTAGGTCGGCGGATTGTTGTTGCGCCAATGGTCGAGGCCGGGTGCGATGCGTAATGATTCGCGCGGCGCCATCGGATGGATGTACTCACCCTCGGCGTAGGCGACCTCGCCGACCGTTCCCTGCTGATACAGCCGGCGCATCTCTTGGTTGGTTGCGAAGTAGGGGTAGTTCTCGGCGAACATGTAGATCTGCCCGCTCTTCTCGACCTCGCGGCACAGCTCGACACCTTCTCGCAGCGTCTTGCAGGCTTGGGTTTCGCTCATCACGTGCTTACCGGCGCGTAGCGCCTTGATCGCGAAGGGCGCGTGTTGGTGGAAGTAGTTGGCGACCACCACGGCGTCCATGTCGAAGTCGAGGAACTTGTCGTAGTCGGTGAAGGTTTCGACTTCAGGATGTTCGGTTTTGAATTGCGCGAGCTTGGTCTCGTTGAGGTCACAGACGGCGACGAGCTCGATGCCGATCACCGGGGAGCTCTTGGCGAAGGTGCGGCCTCTGGAGAGCCCGAGTACTCCCAGTCGGATCGGCTTGTGTGATGGGGATTCGGTCATGGCATGCTGTCCTCGATCGGTGACGGGTCGTTGATTGGCTGTGGTTGCTGCAGATCTGCCGGTGCCGGCCGTGTCATCCGGCCGCCATCTCCTTCAACACCCTGACAACCTCTTCGGTGAGGAGGTCTGCGGAGTTGTGGGCGAAGGCCATCTGGTCGACTTCATACCCGCCGATGGCGGCGGCCTCGGCCGTTGGAAGGTAACCGTTGGCGCCGTTGGTGTAGCCGCCGAACAGCGTGAACGGGTATGGCGATCGGTTCCGGATCTCGATGCCGATCTCACAGAATGGCTCGATCGGGATTCCGACCAGGGCCGTGTCGCCGATGGTGATCACGTGGATCTCGACGTCGTACGTGGTCCTGCCGTGGAACTTCTTGGCCATGTCGAGTTCCATCGTTGCCCGGCGCCAGCGGAACCGTGCGTCGCGGATATTCTCGGTCGGGGCGCCGCCCTGCTGGAGCTGCTCCCACCGGCTGAAGAGTTCGTCGGCCCGTTGCTGGGCGATGTCGGGGGCAGGGTAGCTGCGCACAGGCAACGCGATCATTTCGGACCGGACCTGGAGCGAGATGTCGGAAAGGGGGCGGCGGCTCCGGGACCAGACGCCCAGGTCGGCGCCCGATCGGACCAGCTTCTGGTATGCGACGTCGAACTGTTGCTCGGCACTTTCCAGCAGGGTTTGAGATGTCGCGCATCCCAGCTGGGTTCCGATGCTGCGCATCACGTCGATATTGCTCAGGAATCCGCCCGGTCCCGGACCGACGTTTCCGGCGGCTCCTTGGAGGAAGACGCAGGTCCCACCGACCATCTGCTCGACGACGCGTCTGGTCACTCCTGGATAGTCCGGACTGAGGAGGTCGTTGGTGTAGCCGAGGGTTGTCGGGTGCGCCGCATAGTGGGCGATGCTGGCGATCAGCTCGCCTGAGCCGTCCCGGAAGCCGACCGCTGTCACTGTCGGGTCGTTGGCACCATCGGGGTTGTAGCCGGCGACCATCAGCCCGTCGTCCAACCGCTGCCGCCGACTCTTGCCGATCGAGCAGGTGCCGTAGCCCGACTGAACCGAGACCGGGACGCTCCTGCTCGCTGCCTGGATTGCCGCGCTCACGCATTGTTCGGTGAGGAAGTCGATGTAGTTCAGTTCGGCCTCACGGTTGGGCGCATGATGATCTGCGCGCAGCACCGGACCGGCATGGGTGTGAGTGACCGACACCCGTACGTTGACCGGCGTGATCTTGAGCGCGGACGCGACTTCGTGTCGGATATGGTCAGCGCGTTCCTTGGGGATCGTGCACAGATCCAGGCCGATGAGCACGGCGGTCTGTTCGTCGTCGCTGAGGACCAGGCAGGTCACGAAGAAGTCGGCTTCGATTCCGCTGGGCGTCACATGCGACTTTGCGCCCCACACACCTTGTTCGATGGTGAGTGGCGGGTTGACGACGGCGCGTGCGGCGCCCGCGTTCAACATGGTTTCTCCCTGTTCTCATTGGGTCGGTGCGTTGTTCGATCACCTGCGTGGTCGAGAGGTGGCGCGGGGTCAGCCGGGCGGGTTTCCCATGATCAACTCCGGACGGCGCTCTGGAGTGGGTCGACGGGAGAGGGTCTGGTCGAGTGCCGCGTCGGGTTCCAGGCATTGGCCCCACTCCGGACGCGGTGGTGATCTTGTCCGTCGGGTGCACCAAGGATTCCACCGGAGTGCTTCCCGATAGACGTATCCGGATGGATGACCCGGGTGCAGTCCTGGCTCGACATCGGCAAACCATCCCTATCTAGGCGGTTATCGAGTAGCCGACCGCTGCCGCCAGTCGATCCGTCAATCGGTCGAACTCGTCACGGGTTTGATCATCGAGGACGAAGCCGACCGGCTGCCGCTGTCGCACACTGCCGAACACTCCCTGCCGGCACAGCAGGTGCTTCTCCAAAGCGACATAGGAATCAAGGCTGTCGACCAGACTGAGCACTGGCGCCAGACGTTCCTGGATCTGGTAGGCCGTCTCCCAATCCTTGGCCACCAATGCTCGCCACAACGGCACGATCGCCCAGACCATGTCCGGACCGGGCATCGAGCCGACGATGCCGCGCTGATAGTTGTCGACCAGAGCCAACCCGCCGCTGCCCTCGAAGACGCGGATCAGGCCGTCGGTCTTTTCCAACAGTTCGGTCAGCCGAGGTCCTAACGGCTGCGCCTCGGGCTTGAACTGGACCTTCGTGCTCCCGTAGCGGCGATAGAGCGCGGCCATGTCGTCCAGGCTCATCGGCGCACCGACATATCCCGAAGCGTCCTGCACGATGAGGGGGGTGTTCTCAGAAGCGTCGGCGATCGCACTGAAGTAGGAGACCAGCTGCTCACTGGACAGCGACGTGACCGTCAAGGGTGGATTGGCCATCATTGCGTCCACACCCACCGACAGCGCATGGTCCACCAGTGCCAAGGCTTGGTCTACTGATTCACCCCCGACCGACACGATCAGTGTTCCGCGGCCATCGAGCGCCGTCGCGATCTCCTCGGTCAGCTCCTTGCGCTCCGCGTGGGTCAGCCGCAGGAGTTCGGAGACCATTCCGATGGTCACCCCGTCGACATAGTGATCAACCAGCCAGTCGATCTCCCGCTGCAAGGTGCGACGGTCCAGGCGCCAGTCCGCATCGAATGGCGTGGATATAACAGGCAGAACGCCGGCGATCTCTGTCATGCAGCCCTGGCTCCTTGCGACGTGAGCTTCATTGCCCCGAGTTTCAGTAGTCAACAGAATCCTACGCATAGTGAAAGATGTCTGGCAACCACCCGGTCCTCCTTACCTACCATCGCGCCTGCGCTGTGGCTCTCGCGGACCGCGCAGCACGCACTTGACATGGCTTTCACCAACCGGAAGACTATTTCGAAATTTGAGAACAGGATGGTCATGTCTATAGCACCAGTGCGCGGCAGTGGCTCTCGGATCCTGGTCGGCACCTTGGCGGCTCATAGCGTCGGTGGATCAGTGGTTGATCTGGCCACGTTGCAGGAGGTCTCCCCGAGAATGGGACCGGGCCAGGGAGTGGCGGCGCTGATCTTCCACCCGAGTCTTGCCGTCGCTTACGGCGTGACGATGGGGCCGGAAGGGCGGCTGTTCAGCTGGCGCCAGATCGACGCTGAACTGTCCACGCTGGTCGACATCCCGTCATTCGGGACGATTCCGTGCCATCTCGCGGTCGATCCACGCGGCGAGTTTCTCGTCATCACGAACTACGGCACCGGTTCGATCACCGTGTTCCCGCTCGGACCCGACGGTCGTCCCGGTCCTCCGGCCTGGCTCCAAACCCTCACCGGGCGCGGCCCCAATGCAGAACGGCAGGCTCACTCACATACCCATTACGCCGCGTTCGTCGACGATGATCTACTCCTGATCACCGACCTGGGCGGTGACACAGTCGCAGCGTTCCAGCTCGACCGTTCCACGGGCCGACTCACCATGATCAACGAGTCGAGGATGCCCGCCGGCTCCGGCCCCCGCCACCTGGCGTTCCTGTCCGACGACCGGGTCGCCATCTCGGGCGAGCTGGACAACACCGCGATCTTGGGCCGGCTCGACCGCAGCAGCGCGGCGATCGAGGTGCTGTCCGTCGCGCCGAGCAGCTGGCGCTCCGAGATTCGCGACGATGTCACATCGAGCAAGGCCAGCGACATCGTCGGCGACCCTGCCGGGCTCTACATCGCCAACCGCGGCTACAACACCGTCTCCGCCTTCACCGTGCAGGACGACAACTTGATCCCGGTCGACGAGTACCGCGTGGGAAGCTGGCCACAGCATCTGGACCTGCAGATCACAGAACTGCTCGTCGCATGCCAGGAATCCGATGAGGTGACCGTGTGGGACCGCAACCCCGACGGGTCGCTCACCTTCAACCGCGGCATTCCGGTGACGCGGCCCGCCTGGCTGACCAGGACCGCCAATTGACCGGGGCCAACACCAGGATCACGGGATTTGAACACGCGAGGTCGGCCGGACCACCGGCGGAGAAGAGGGCAAGGCTGTGAAACCCAAGCCGCTATCCCGGCACCGGCCGCCCGCAGAACCGAGCCCCACAGAGCGGCTGATCTGCGAGCTCACTTCGGCACTGACCAACGCCGACCACGGATCGGTCAGCACGCGGCGATCGGATCGGCTCTCCTACGCGCACGACGCCTCCCACTACCTGCTGCAGCCGCTCGCGGTGCTCACCCCGGGTGACGTCGACCAGGTCGCCGCACTGCTGCGAACCGCCTCCCGACACAACATCGGGGTGACGTTCCGATCCGGAGGAACCAGCCTGTCCGGCCAGGCCGGCGGGGACGGTCTGCTGGTGGACACCCGCCGCAACTTCCGCCGCATCGAGGTCCTCGACGACGGCGAGCGGGTCCGGGTCCAGCCGGGCGCCACGATCGGCTCGGTCAACGCACGGCTGGCGGCGTACGGGCGCAGACTCGGCCCCGATCCGGCCAGTGAATCCGCCTGCACGATCGGCGGCGTCGTCGCAAACAACTCCAGCGGCATGGCCTGTGGGACCGAACTGAACACCTACCGGACGCTGGACTCGGCAGTCTTGCTGCTGCCCAGTGGCACGATCATCGACACCGCACAGCCGGATGCCGATGACCGACTCGCCACGCTGGAGCCGCAGATCCACGCGGGGCTCCGCAGACTCCGACAACGAGTCCTCGGCAATGCATCGTCGGTCGCGACCATCCGCCGACTGTTCGCGATCAAGAACACCATGGGCTATGCCATCAACGCCTTCCTCGACTTCACCCGGCCGGTCGACATCCTGAGCCACCTCATCATCGGCAGCGATGGAACGCTCGCTTTCGTCGCCGAAGCGACGTTCCGCACCGTGTCCGCCCATCCCCACGCGGCGACCGGCCTGATGATCTTTCCCGATCTGACCGCGGCAACCACCGCACTGCCAGCGGTGTCGGCCGCCCACTTCGCCGCCGTCGAGCTGCTGGATACCGCAAGCCTGGCCGTCGCCCAGACCGATCCGCAGGCCACCACCACACTGCGCGGCCTCGACGTCATAGATCACGCGGCACTCCTGGTCGAGCACCAACAACCCACCATCGGCCAGTTGGAGCAACAGATCGCCGACTCCCGGCGACTGTTCGACCAACTCCCGGTGACCGCGCCCGTGAACCTCTCGACCGACCGAGGCGAACGAGCCGCCCTCTGGCACGTACGCAAAGGGCTCTACGCTGCAGTCGCCGGCGCGCGACCATCGGGAACCACCGCCCTGCTGGAAGACATCGCCGTGCCGGTCGAAGAATTGCTGCCCACCTGCACCGGACTCACCCAGCTCTTCCAACGCCACGGATACGGCGACAGCGTGATCTTCGGCCACGCCAAAGACGGCAACCTGCACTTCCTCCTCAACGAACACTTCGGGCGATCCGATGCGATCGACCGATATCTCCGGTTCACCGACGACATGGTCGACCTGGTTCTCGATCACGGCGGCACACTCAAGGCCGAGCACGGAACCGGCCGGATCATGGCCCCCTACGTGCCACGCCAATACGGCACCGAGCTGTACGCGGTCATGCGCGAGATCAAGACCCTCATCGACCCGACCGGCACACTCAACCCCGGGGTACTGCTGAATGACGATCCCACCATCGACCTCAGCCAACTCAAGACGAACCCCACCGTCGAGGACGAAGTCGACCGGTGCGTCGAGTGCGGCTACTGCGAACCGGTCTGCCCCAGCAAGGACCTGACCACCACGCCACGGCGACGCATCGTCCTGCGGCGAGAGATCGTCCGCGCCCAGCAGGCCGGCGACACCGACCTGGCCAGGGAACTGGAGCGTGACGCCGACTACGACGTCGTCCAGACCTGCGCCGTGGACGGGCTGTGCCAGACCGCCTGCCCGGTCCTCATCAACACCGGTGACCTGGTCCGCCGCCTTCGGGCCGACGACCACACCAGGGCCGAGCAGAAGGTGTGGAATACCGCGGCCCACCACTGGGACGGCTTCACCCGAGCCGCGTCTGCCGCGCTCAGCATCGCAGCAACCGCCCCCGGCGCCCTGGCCGCCACCGCCACGAAGACCACCCGGACGATCCTCGGCACCGAAACCGTGCCGGCCTGGTCCTCCGACCTGCCCGCCGGAGGCCGACGCCGTACGCCAGGCCGAACCGGGAGCACGGCCCGGGAAGTGGCGGCCGTGTACTTCCCATCCTGCCTGTCCACCATGTTCGGCCCGCCCGATGGCGGCACCGTCGTCGCCGACGCGTTCCTGGCGCTGTGCCAGCGGGCCGGCGTCGCGGTGCGCATACCGGACAACATCGCCTCGCTGTGCTGCGGCATGCCCTGGAAATCCAAAGGCCTCACCGCCGGTCACGACACCATGAAGAAGCTGACCGTCACCAAGCTTCGAGAAACCAGCGACAACGGGCGGCTGCCCGTGGTTGTCGATGCCGCATCGTGCACGCAGGGGCTGAAGGAATTGCTGGAAGCTGACGGCATCCCCACCGTCGACGCCACCGTCTTCATCACGGATGCAGTACTCGCCCGGCTACCGCCCCCGGCCCGCCCACTCGAATCGCTGGTGCTCCACCCGACTTGCTCCTCCACCGAACTCGGCGCCAACGATGCACTGCTGCGGATCGCGGCCGCGATCGCCGACGAAGTCATCGTCCCCCGGTCGTGGAGCTGCTGCGCCTTCGCCGGAGATCGCGGACTGCTCCATCCCGAACTGACCGCCAGCGCCACCGCCGCCGAAGCAGCCGAACTCGCCCCCAGGGCTGCCACGGCCTACGCCTCGGTCAACCGCACCTGCGAGATCGGCATGACGCGGGCCACCGGCCACACCTACCGACACATCCTCGAACTCCTCGAAGAGGTCACCCGCTCGACACCCGCCAAATCAGAAGGAGAAGCATGACACGACGCGCACTCATCACCGGCGGTGCCAGCGGGCTCGGTGCCGCCTCTGCACAACGACTGCGTGCCGACGGCTACCACGTCCACACCCTCGACCTCCACGGGGCGGAGCTGACCGCCGACGTCACCGACCCGGACGCGCTGGATCAGATAGCCGAAGAAGTCGGGCCCATCGACGTCCTGGTCAATTCGGCCGGCATCGTCGGGCCCAACAAACCGCTGCTGGAAACCTCCCCGGAGGAATGGCGTCACGTGCTCGACGTCAACGTTCTCGGCATCGTCAACACCCTGCGCACCTTCGTCCCCGGCATGCGGGAGCGTGGCTGGGGTCGGATCGTCAACTTCGCCAGCATGGCCGGCAAAGACGGCAACCCGAACCTGTCCATCTATTCCGCCAGCAAGGCAGCCGTCATCGGACTGACCAAGTCGATCGGCAAAGAGCTGGCCACCACGGGGGTCCTGGTCAACGCGATCGCGCCTGCAGTGATCGCCACGCCGATGAACGACGACACCAGCCCCGAGGTGCTCGCCCACATCACCAGCCTGATCCCGATGCGCCGCGTCGGCCGACCTGAAGAAGTCGCTGAGCTCGTCGCCTTCCTCGTCTCCGAGCGGGTCAGCTTCTCCACGGGCGCCGTCTACGACATCAGCGGCGGCCGCGCGACCTACTGATACGGTCCCCGGCAAGCTCATCTGCTGCTCACTTGCTGCAGCGAAGTCGCAACGGATCCCA
>Ga0164242_10005921_pt1 | contig 13528 bp, 14 predicted proteins | sample OricomgcompostMG_FD_108783 | JGI IMG/M metagenome (GOLD analysis project Ga0164242, IMG submission 108783) | Miracle-Growth compost microbial communities from Emeryville, California, USA - Original compost - Miracle growth compost (MG) ...
AGCAGGTCGTCGAAGGACAGCGTGAGCTCGTGGTCGACCATCCCGTGCACGCGCAGCTTCCAGGTGTCGGCGGTCAGCTGTGGGACGGCGAGCGCGGTGTCCACCCGGTAGAAGTCCTTGTTCGGGGTGACGAACGCGGCGGCGCCCTTGGCCAGGTCGGCGTGCGCGGGCAGCGGCGGCGCGGGGGAGGCCGGCTTCGGCAGGCGTACCGCCGCGCGGGACTGCGTGGCGTCGAAACGCAGGTGTTGCAGCGCCCGTCCGCCGAAGCCCGTCGCCGCGGCGAGCCCGGCCGCGGAGACGCCACCGATCAGGAAACCCCGCCGCGGGGTGCCGCTCGCCGTGGTGGCCGACATCGCGGCTCGACGGTCGAACGGCCGCCGGTCGCCGGTGCCGAGCGTTCTGATGAGTCCGATCAGGACCGCGACCGCGCAGAGCGTTCCGATGATCGTCGGGACGACGTCGCTGCCGCGGGCCGCGTTCGCGGTAGCGGCCGCGTAGATGCCGACCGCGCCGAAGACCAGCAGGCCGACGACCCCGACCCACAGCCACCGGATCGCGAGCACGCCGAGCAGGACGGCCAGCAACCCGATGACGACGTAGATGCCGAGCAGCAGCATGTTCTTGTCGTTGCTGCCGAACTGCCGGATCGCATAGTCCTTGAGCGACTCCGGCGTGAGCAGGATGAACTTGTTGCCGACCGCGATGATCGGCGCGGCGGCGGGCCGGACCAGGGCGGCGACGAGCTCGCCGACCCCGATCGCGACCCCGGCCGAGATGAGGCCCACGAGCGTGCCCAGTCCTACTCGCGACGCCGTGCGCGCCAGTCGGGGCCTCATCTGCGACATCGTGCTCAGCTCGCCGGCATCATGACGGAGTCGATGATGTACACCGTCGCGTTGGCCGTCTGGATGTTGCCGCAGACGACGTGCGCCTCGGTGCCGTTCGGGCCGACGGTGATGTCCGGCACCGAGCCCTGGGCCTTGACCGCTCCGCCTTCGAGCGTGGTGAGGCTGCCGGTGAGCTCGGCGGGGCTGAGCTGCTTGCCGACCACGTGATAGGTCAGGATCTTCGTCAGCAGCGCCTTGTCGGCGAGCACCTTGTTCAGCGTCGCCTTCGGGATGGCGGCGAACGCGGCGTTGTCCGGCGCGAACACGGTGATGTGCTGCGCGCTGTTCAGCGTGTCGACGAGGCCGGCCTTCTTCACGGCCGTGACGAGCGTCGACAGGATCGGGTTGCCCGACGCGGCGGTGGCGACCGGCACCTGCGCCATGGCATCGAAGCTACCCGGATTGCTCGGGTCCGTGGGCACCTGTGAACAGGCCGCGCCGAACTGGCCGCCGGACATCGCGGCGGACGTGGTCGGCGCCGCCGTCATCGGCGCGGACGACATGGTGCTGGCCGCGCTGTTGGCGGCCGAGTCGCCGGAGCCGGAACCGGAGCCGCTGCTGCTGCAGGCCGACAGTGAGATGGCGAGGCCGGCGACGGCCGTGGCGATCGCGATCGTGCGCTTGTGCATGACGTTCCCTCTCGAAAGAAGCTCATGAAGCCGTGTCGAAGGGGTGTTCGCCGATCGGCCCGTCACCGGTTCCATGCGTCGTGCGTGCCTCCTCGCACGTCCCGGATGGAACCGATCCGGCCGCGCGCGCGAAAGGAGGGTGTAGCGCCGTCCTCGTCAGGTGTCGGCGCACCGGACGCATGGAGGTGTCGGTGAGTCGGTGTGACCGGCGCAAGGTGGCCGTCGTGGGCAGCGGAGTTGCCGGTCTGACCGCCGCGTACGTGCTGCAACGCGGGGCCGACGTCACGCTGTACGAGGCCGCCGAGCGGTTGGGCGGCCACGCCGACACCCACGACGTCGCAACACCGGACGGACGGCTGCTCGCCGTCGACACCGGCTTCATCGTGCACAACCGGCGTACCTATCCGACACTGCTGCGGCTGTTCGCGGAGCTGGGCGTGCAGACCCAGGAGTCGGACATGAGCATGTCGATCTCCTGTGCCGGCTGCGGGCTCGAGTACGCCGGCGGACGCGGCCTGTCCGGACTGCTGCCCTCGCTGCGGACGTCCAGCAGTCCGCGTTACCTGCGGATGCTCACCGAGGTCGTCCGCTTTCATCGCCGCGCGCGGGCGCTGCTGGCGACAGACGACGACACGATGACGCTGCGCGAGTTCCTGGCCGCCGGCCGCTTCTCGTCCTACTTCGTCGCGCACTTCATGACACCGCTGATCGCCGCGGTGTGGTCGACCGCTCCGACGCGCACCGGTGACTACCCGGCCCGCTATCTGTTCACGTTCCTGGCCAACCACGGGATGCTCACCGTCACCGGCGCGCCGACCTGGTACACGGTCGTCGGCGGCTCCGCACGCTACGTCGAGCGCGCCGCGAAGGGGCTGACCGCGGTGCATACGAGCACGCCGGTACGCACGATCACCCGCACCCCCACGGGAGTGGACGTGCGGGACGAGTGCGACGTCGTCCAGCGTTTCGACGCGGCCGTGGTCGCGACGCACCCGGACCAGGCCCTGCGAATGCTCGCCGCGCCGACGGTCGCGCAGCTGGAGGTGCTCGGCGCGATCGGGTACACGGTGAACCCGACGCTGCTGCACACCGACACCACGGTGTTGCCCGTCTCGCCTCGCGCGCAGGCGTCGTGGAACTACGCGCTGCCCGCGTGCGACGCGGCGCCGACGAGCGTGCAGCTGAGCTACAACATGAACCGCCTGCAGCGGCTGGACGTCCGGGGACGGACGTACGTGGTCACGCTCAACGGAACCGAGCGGGTCGACCCGGACCGCGTGCTCGCGCGGATGGTCTACGAGCACCCCGTCTACACGAGCGCGTCGGTGGCCGCCCAGGATCGGCTGCCGAGCCTCAACGACGGGGTGCTCGCCTTCGCGGGCGCGTACCACGGCTGGGGGTTCCACGAGGACGGCGCACGATCCGGTGTCGAGGCGGCGGCCAGCCTGGGCGTCGCGTGGTGACGGCCCGCCTCTTCGACGTGCGCGTCACGCACGTGCGCTCGGCACCGGTGCGGCACGAGGTCGCGCACCGCGGCACGATGTGGTTCGTCGACCTGGACGACCTGCCGCGGTTGCCGCGCGGCCTGCGGTGGCTCGCTCGCTTCGAATCCCGCGATCACGTCGGCGATCCGCGACGATCACTTCGCGCGAACCTCGACGACTACCTCGCGTCGAACGACATCGACCTGCGGGGTGGGCGAATCACCATGCTGGCGAACGCCCGCGGCGCCGGATACGTGTTCAACCCGCTCAGCCTGTTCTGGTGCCACGACGCCGCCGGAGCGTTGCGCTGCGTCGTCGCCGAGGTGCACAACACGTACGGGCAGCGGCACCGCTACCTGCTGCGCACCGACGACGCCGGCCGCGCTGAGGTCGAGAAGGAGTTCTACGTCTCGCCGTTCTACCCGGTCGACGGGCACTACCGGATGAGCGTGCCCGAGCCCGACGACCGGTTGGCGCTGACGATCACCCTGCATCGACCGGGGGACGCACCGTTCGTGGCCACCGTGCGCGGCACGGCGCGGAGGTTCACAGCACGGGGCGTTCTCGCATCGGCCGCCCGGCGTCCGCTGCACACCTGGCGGCTGCGCGCGGCGATCACCCGGCACGGGATCGCCTTGTGGCGCAAGCGATTGCCGATCCAGCCACGCCCGATCGAAACGCGTCCGCCCGGCGAAGGGAACACGAGCATGCCGACCACGACCGCGAACCGGATCGCCTCCCTGTGCACGCGTGAACTGGGCTTCGACCTGCCGGTGCGATTACGGACCTGGGACGGCGGCGTCGCCGGGCCGGCGGACGGTCCGACGCTCGTGTTGCGCTCGCGGCGGGCGTTGCGGCGCGTGTTGTGGTCGCCGGGCGAGTTGGGGCTCGCCCGCGCCTACGTCACCGGCGACCTCGACGTCAAGGGTGATCTCACCGAGGCCTTCCGGCGGGTGTGGGCCGGCGCGCGCGATCGGACCGGCGGACGGCCCCGACTGCGTCCGGCCGGTGTCGCTCGGGCCGCCCGAGCCGTCGCGGCGGTCGGCGCGCTGGGACTTCCCCCGCGCGCGCCGTCCGCCGAGGCCCGGCTGCGCGGCGGGCTGCACACACGGGCGCGTGACCGCGCTGCCATCGCGCACCACTACGACCTGTCGAACGACTTCTACGCGCTGCTGCTCGACGAGACGATGGCGTACTCGTGCGCGTACTTCAGCGGGGACGACCAGTCGCTCGTCGATGCGCAGCGGGCGAAGCTGGACCTGATCTGCCAGAAGGTCCAGCTGCGGCCGGGGACGCGACTGCTGGACGTCGGCTGCGGATGGGGTTCGTTGATCCTGCACGCGGCAGAGCACTACGGCGTGCAGGCGACCGGTATCACGCTGTCCGCGCAGCAGCGCGATCACGTCGCCAAGCAGATCGCCGACCGCGGCCTCGCCGATCTGGTCACGGTCCGGCTGCAGGATTACCGCGAGCTGGCACGCACCGGCGAGACGTTCGACGCCGTGTCGTCCGTCGAGATGGGCGAGCACGTGGGGCAGGAGCAGTACCCGAACTACGCCCGGACGCTGTTCGACGCACTGCGTCCGGGTGGGTCGTTGCTCCTGCAGCAGATGTCCCGCCGCGCCGACGCGGCACCCGGTGGCGGTGCGTTCATCGAGTCGTACATCGCGCCCGACATGCACATGCGCCCGGCCTCGGAGACGATCGGCTTCCTGGAGTGCGCCGGCTTCGAGCTGCGCGGTGTGCAGGCGATGCGCGAGCACTACGTGACAACGGTGCGGCACTGGATCGACACGTTCGAGCGGCGGTACCCGGAGTTCGTCGCGCTGGTCGGCGAAGGGGTCGCGCGGGTGTGGCGGCTGTACCTCGTCGGCGGCGCGCTGAGCTTCGAGCAGGGGCGGATGGGCGTCGACCAGTTCCACGCGGTGCGTCCAGCCGGATGAGCTTTCCCACCAGTGCCTTCCTCGCGTCGTTGCCGTGGGTCGGGGGCACCGAGCTGGTTGTTCTCGTGGTCGCGTTCGCCGCCGCGAAGGTCGCCGGCAAGCACAGCGTGATCGACTCCGCATGGGGCCTCCTGTTCGCCGCGATGGCGGTCGCCGCGTTCGTCCGCTCCGCGGGGCACGGCGACGACGTCCGCCGCTGGTTGCTGCTCGCGCTGCCGGTCGCGTGGGGGCTGCGGCTGGCCGTCCACATCGGCCGGCGGACCGTGGGCAAGCCGGAGGACCCGCGCTACGAACAGCTGCTGGCTCGCGGTGGGCGCCATCCGGACCTCTATGCGGTCGTCGTGGTGTACCTGCTGCAGGGTGTGATCGCGTTCGTGGTCGCTGCCCCGGTGCTGGTGGGCATGTTCGTGCGTGGCGGGGTGCTGCCGCTCGTGTGGGTCGGTGCCGCTCTGTGGTGCGTGGGCGTCGTGTTCGAGTCCGTCGGGGACCGGCAGCTGGAGCGGTTCCGCCAGGACTCGTCGAACCGTGGCGCGGTCATGGACCGCGGCCTGTGGCGGTACACGCGCCACCCGAACTACTTCGGCGACGCCTGCGTCTGGTGGGGCATCTTCCTCGTCTCCGCCTCGGGCTGGCCGGGCGTGCTCACCATCGCCGGACCGGTCGTGATGACGCTGTTCCTCACCGTCGGGTCCGGGGTGCGGATCATGGAGCGGCGCATGGCCGGACGTCCCGGCTGGGCCGAGTACGCCGCGCGCACGAGCGTGTTCGTGCCGCGCCCGCCGAGGCAGCTCGCCCGGCACCGTGCCACACGGTGAGACTCAGCCTGTGACCACCTCGCCGTCGACGACCTGCACGGCCACCGGGCTCAGGGCGCGCGGCGCCGGCCCATGGATGACCTTGCCGGTGACCGCGTCGTAGACCGAGCCGTGACACGGGCAGTGCAGCTGCGTACCGGCCGGCTTCACCGTGCAACCCATGTGCGTGCAGATCGCACTGAAGCAGGCGGCGCTCGTGCTGCTCGGGCGCGACACCAGCACGGGCGAGCCGTCGGAGAGCTCGGCCGCCACGGCCTGGCCCACCTTGATGCTGTCGAGGCTGGCCAGCTTCTGACCGGAAGCCGCCGATCCTGCGGCCTGCCCGCTGCCGCCCCCGCCGGCGGTGTTGTCGCCGATGCGAGCCGCATTGGTACCCGCTCCGCCGGACGTTCCGCACGCCGCGAGCGAGACGGCGCCGATGCCCGCCGCGCCGACGGCTCCTGCCTTGAGCGCGGCGCGGCGGCTCACCTGGTGATCGATCACGAATCCTCCTCGTAGTCGCGTCACCGGATGACACGACGGCGAGGTCGGATCGGTTCACTGCCGCGGTTGGTCGCGCAACCCGGCAATAGACCGCGAGCGAAGATCAAACCGTCCCGTCGCTGCCGACGAAGAACAACCACAGCGCAACCGCAAGGCGAAAAGGGGAGCGGGTCAGCTGTTGCGGTAGGTGCCCCGCAGCACGCTCGTGCCGCTGTAGTCGTAGGACGGCGCGTTCACCCGCTGCACGCTGACCTCGATCGCATCGAACTCCTCGCTCAGGTCGCTCGGGACGGTCAGTCGCGCCTTGCCGTCGGTGCCGATCCAGCCGACCGGCTGCATCTGCGTGCGGGCGGCGTTCGTCAGCCACACCTCGTAGCGGTGGCGCGAGTCCAGGGTGGGCAGCGCCGTGGCGTCGACGGTGAGCGTGCTGGTGCCCATCCGTGCCGTCGCGGCGTGCGTGCCGGCGTCGTACGCCGCGAGGGCGACGGCGCGCCCCGACGGACCCGAGCCGCCGAGCTGCGTCACCGCGCCGACGACTCCGCCGCCGACGAGCAGCCCGGCCGCCGCCGCGGCTACCGCCAGCCGGCCGCGCCCGACACGGCGGGACCCGGCGGGCATCGGAGCGGGCATCGGAGCGGGCATCGGAGCGGGCGCCGGAGCGGACGTCGGTGCCGCGGTGTCGGCCTCGGCCCGGACCTGCGCGAAGACCGCGGCCAGGTCGGGCAGCTCACCGGTCGCGTCCTGCTCTGCCGCGGCATCCTCGGACAGCAACTGCTCGGCGTGCAGCGCAAGCAGCTCGGGTGCGAAACGCTGCGCCGAACTCAGCGACGCGTGCGCAACCACCGCCGACACCAGCTCCTGCTGGCAGTCGACGCAACCGCGCAGGTGGGCAGCAGCGGCGAGGACGTCCGCGCGCGTGGCTTCACCGGTCAACAGGCGCGGCAGTTCGTCTGCAACGTGCGGCGTCGTCATCGGGTCTCCCTCGTGTTCTCGAGCAGCCCGGCGAGCCGCTGCAGCCCGCGCGCCGTCCGGGTCTTCACCGTGCCGAGCGGGACGTCCAACTCCTGGGCAACCTCACTCTGCGTGTAGCCGCCGAAGTAGGCCAGCTCGATCACGGCGCGCTGCTGCTCCGGCAGCGCGCCGAGCGCCGTCCGCACCTCGTCGGCCCAGGCCATCCGCTCGGCCAGCTCGCGACCGTCGTCGCCGACGATCTGACGCATCGACTCCAGCGGGACGATCACGTCGCGACGCTTGCGCAGGTGGTCGATCGCCCGTTTGCGCGCGATGCTCAGCACCCACGCCCGCAGCGACAGGTTCGGGTCGTAACGGTCGTGCACCCGCCACACCTCGTAGAAGACGCGCTGCATCACGTCCTCGATGTCCGGCTGCGCGACGTACCGGGTCAGGTACGACTTCACCAGCGGACCCAGCGAACGGTAGGCGTCCTCGAGTGCCTCCGGACGGCCCTCGTGCAGGCGCGCGGCGATGTCGGCGAGTTCGGGCTCCACGGAGAACTCTTCGCGGCCGGTCACCCGATCGGTTCCGTTCCACGGCCCACATCGGCGGACGATACCGATCGGGCGCCGGAGTCAGCGGGAGAGCTGCAGCACCGGCGTGCCGTCGGGCAGGTCGATGCGCACCGTGCGGATCTCGTCCAGGGGCAGCGACGTGCCGCTGGTGAACCGGGTGTCGCCGGTCGGGCGGACGGTCCACGAGCCGAGCTTGTGGCCTGCGCCGGAGCTGTCGACGACCTCCAGCTGGTAGGTCGCGGCGGCGTCCGGGTAGGCGCTCGCGCGGTAGTGGCAGTCCAGGCTGATCTCGGTGCCCCATCCCCGGGAGTTCAATGCCGCTTCCGCGGTGAGCGGGCTGCTCGCGGCGACGGCGACCATCGGTCGCGCCGCAGCGGTCGGCTGCTGCGCGCCCGAGTGCGACCACGGCTGCGTGCCGAGGACGACGACCAGCGCGATCACCGCGGCGGCCGCCACCGAGCCGAGCGCCGCTATCCCCGCCCGCCGCCGACGTCGCTCGGACGCGGCCCGCCGCAGCAGCGCCGGGAGCAGCGACGGCACCGGATTCGCCTCGCTGTCGGCTCCGTCCAGCGCGGCGAGATCGGCCTCGCTGACGTTCGCGAGCAGTCCGACGGCGGGGCTCAGCTCGGCCACGCGGACGCTGCACGCGTCACACCCGGTCAGGTGCGCCGCGAACGCGCGTTCCTCGTCCGCCGACAGGGCGCCGAGCACGTAGGCGCCGGCGTCGGCGGAGAACGGGTCGGCCGGGTCGAACCGGTCCGTCGGCCCGGTGTCGTGGGCGTTCATGCGATGCCTCCCAGGTCTTCGATCGCGGCCCGCAGCGCGCGCAGGGCGTAGTGGGCGCGGGACTTGACCGTCCCCTCGGGCAACCCGAGCGCCTGCGCCGCCTGGGCGACGGACGCCCCGCGGAAGTAGCACTCGAGCAGCACGGCCCGGTGCTCGGTGGTGAGGGTGCGCAGCGCGCTGAGCACCAGCTGTCTGTCGACGATCCGGTCGGCGTCGGTGGCGTGGTCGGTGTCCGGCCGGTCCGGGACCTCCGCGGTCACCAGCTCGGGACGTCGGTGCGCCGCGCGCCACTCGTCGATGACGATCCGTCGCGCGACGGTGAACAGCCAGCCGCGCGCGGACCCGCCGGACTGGTCGAGCACGCGCGGGTTGCGCCAGGCGCGCAGGAACGTCTCCTGCACGACGTCCTGCGCCTTCCCGCGATCGCCGTCCAACAGCCCGACGACGAACGCCCACAGCGCGTTGGCGTGCTCGTCGTGCAACTCCCGCAGCAGGCGGGCATCGGCCGTCCCCGCGATGGTCATGTCACGCGCCGCGTCGCGCGCCGCAGCCGGATCGGCCCCTGCCAGAGCAGCGCCGTCGCGCCCAGCCCGAGGACGACCGCGGCGTACTCCGCCGAGGAGGCGAGGATCTCCGACCATCCGCCGGTGACCTCCTTGACGCCGAAGAGCCCGTGCACGACCGAGACCCAGTATGCGGCGACGGTGAGGGCGCCGAAGCCTGCGCCGAGGAACACCGGAAGCCAGTGTCGCCAGACCACGATCGCGGTTCCGATCACGACGCCGCCGACGAAGTTGAGCATGAACAGCGGCCCGATCGTGGCCAGGTCGCTGAAGCCCTCCTCGTACAGGTCGAGGTGGACCACGGCGGACAGCAGCACGGCGGCCGCGGTGAGCCCGCGCAGGGCGTCGGCCAGGTAGGTGCGCATACCCGATTACACGCCGACGCGCCCGATTCGGTTCAGCGCGGTGAACCGGACGGGCCGGCGCGCCGTGAATAGCGGTGGAGTGTCGAGGAAGGAGAGCGCGATGAATCGGATGGGAACGTCGACGCGACTGGCCCTGCCGCTGGTGGCCGTCGGGTTGCTGGCGGCAGCGTGTGGCAGCAGCGGCGGCTCCGGGGCGAACGGCACCAACGCGGCGGGGGCGACGAACGGGGGCGCGGCCGGGTCCTCCGGGACGGTGACCGTCAAGTCGGCGAGCGGCAGCGCGGGCACGTACCTGACGGACGGCTCGGGTCGCGCGCTGTACCTGTGGACGGCGGACACCGGCGGCAAGTCCGTCTGCTCGGGCGCCTGCGCGAGCGAATGGCCACCGCTCACGGCGAACGGCACGCCCGCGGCGGCCGGTGGCGTCGAGGCGAGCGACCTCGGCACGGTCGCCCGCTCGGGCGGCGCGAAGCAGGTCACCTATGGCGGGCACCCGCTCTACTACTACGCGGGCGACAGCGAGTCGAAGGACACCTACGGGCAGGGGATCAACAGCTTCGGCGCCAAGTGGTGGCTGGTGGCCCCGTCCGGCTCGGCGATCACCGGCTCGGCAGGCTCAGCGCCGTCCGCGACGGCACCGTCGTACAACTACTGAGGGGTTGTCGCCGCGACGCGCCGGCCGCGCAGGTGCGCGAACTCGCTGTCGCCGGCGGGCGTTGAACGGGCGGTGTGGCGGACGTCTCCTGACGAAGTGGAGTAGCTGACTCCGGTTCGGGGTTACTCTGGACGAGAACCGGAGAAGACATCTCCGGAAAGTTCAGGAGCCTCACGATGACTGCCGTCCTCGACAAGCCGGCCACGCCACCGGCACCGCATTCGCCGCACCATGCCAAGCGCTGGTGGATCCTCGCCGTCCTCGGCATCGCGCAACTGATGGTCGTGCTCGACGCGACGGTCGTGAACATCGCGCTGCCCACCGCGCAGACCGATCTCGGATTCTCCGACGCATCGCGCCAGTGGATCGTCACCGCGTACGCGCTGGCCTTCGGCTCGCTGCTGCTGCTCGGCGGCCGTATCGCGGACGTCATCGGCCGCAAGTGGGTGTTCCTCATCGGCGCCGCAGGTTTCGCGATCGCGTCGGCGGTCGGCGGGGCGTCCGTCGACGTCGGCATGCTGATCGCGGCGCGTGCGGTGCAGGGACTGTTCGCCGCGCTGCTCGCGCCGGCGATCCTCGCGCTGCTCACCACGACGTTCACCGATCCGGCCGAGCGGGGCAAGGCGTTCGGCGTGTTCGGTGCGATTGCCGGCGCCGGGACCTCGATCGGCCTGCTGCTCGGCGGGTTCCTGACCGAGTACGCCACCTGGCGGTGGACGCTCTACGTGAACCTGATCTTCGCGGTGATCGCGCTCGTCGGCGGCTGGATGCTCCTCGAGCACAGCCGTTCCGCCGAACGCGCGAAGCTGGACCTGCCGGGCACCGTCGTCGTCTCCGCCGGCCTGTTCGCGCTGGTGTACGGCTTCTCGCACGCCGAGACGGACGGGTGGGCCAACGCGGTCACGATCGGCTTCCTGGTCGCGTCCGCCGTGCTGCTCAGCGTCTTCGTCGCGCTGCAACGGCGCGTCGCGCATCCCCTGCTGCCCATGCGCGTCGTGCTCGATCGCAACCGCGGCGGCGCGTACCTCGCGATGTTTGCCGCATCCGCCGGCATGTTTGCGGTGTTCCTGTTCCTGACCTACTACCTGCAGGTGTCGTTGCGCTACAGCGCGGTCATGACCGGCGTCGCGTTCCTGCCGATGACGGGTTCGTTGATCGTCGTCGCCTCGATGGCCACCACCGTGCTCGTGCCGCGGGTCAGCTCCCGCGTGCTGATCCCGGCCGGCATGGTGCTCGCGGCGATCGGGATGTACCTGCTCACCGGCCTGGGCCTGGACACGACCTACGCGGCGCACGTGCTGCCGGCCACGATCCTGCTGGGCCTCGGCCTCGGCCTGGTGTTCGCGCCCGGTTTCAGCCTGGCCACGCTCGGTGTCCAGGCGCACGACTCCGGCGTCGCGTCGGCGGCGGTCAACACCGTCCAGCAGATCGGCGGATCCATCGGGACCGCGCTGCTCAACACCATCGCCGCCACCGCGGCGAGCGGTTACGCAGCCTCGCACGTGCTCAGCCAGCGTCCGGCGGTGCTCGCCGCGAACGCGCAGATCCACAGCTACACCACGACGTTCTGGTGGGCGGCCGGGATCTTCCTGGCCGGCGCGATCGTGGCCGCGTTCGTGCTGCGGCCGGGCGTCCCCGAGTTCGATCCCGAGCACGCCGGCGGTGTCGTACTCTGACCGCGTTCTTGGACCGCGCGATACGGACGGGAGGTGCGCCATGAGCGAGGCGCCCTCCCGTCCGTTGCGCAAGGACGCCGCGCGCAATCGCGAGCTGCTGGTGCAGGCCGCGCGCGAGGTGTTCGCCGAACGCGGCCTGGAAGCCAGCCTCGACGACGTCGCGCATCGCGCCGGACTCGGCATCGGCACCGCGTACCGGCACTTCCCGAACAAGTACGAACTGGCGAAGGCGATCTTCGCGCAGGCGGTGGACGAGATCGTCGCCCTGGCCGAGCGCGCGGTGGCGATGGACGATCCGTGGGAGGGCATCGTCTGCTTCCTGGAGGGCACGGCCCAGGCCCAGAGTGCCGACCGCGGGCTGCGCGAGGTGCTGCTGGGCGTGCACGACGACGAGCGCGTTGCCCAGGTGAACGAGCGCCTCTCGGGCCCGCTGCGCGATCTGGTCAAGCGCGCGAAGCGCACCGGCTCCCTGCGCAAGGACGCCGAGGCCACCGACCTCGGCATCGCGGTGATGATGCTGTGCCTCGTCGCGGACATCACCGGGGACGTCGCGCCGCAGCTGTGGCGCCGCTACCTGCCGATGCTGCTGGACGGACTGCGTCCCGGCGGCAAGTTGCCGGTTCCGCCGATCGGCGAGGACGACCTGCGCGCCGCGATGACCAGCCACAAGCAGCGCCTGCTGCGCGTCGGCCAGCACCGCCCCGAGTAGACGCACCGCCTTTACGACGTGTTCCCGCTTCCGGGCCGCTTACCCGGTCACGGTGTCGCAAGAGCGGGCCGCGGTTCGCGACCGGTCACGCAGTAGCGGCGTCCGGCCGGGTCGACCAGCGTGATCCATCCGCGGCCGTCGTAGAGGTGGCGCGCGCCGAGGTCGAGATGCCGGCGCGCCTCGGCCCGCCGGTCGTCGCAGGCGAGGTCCAGATGCACCTGTGCACTCGGTGCGTCGTCGTCCAGCCGCTGCAGGAGCATGCGCAGCGCACCGCCGGGGCCGTCCGGTCCGTCCAAGCGCTGGAACTCCGCCGAGGTGGTGTCCGACCACGTCCAGCCGGTGAGCTCGCGCCAGAACTCCACCTCCGCCTCGTAGCGCGAGGGCGGGATGTCCAGGCAGACCTGGTCGACCTGGCTGCGTCCCGACGGCCAGGTGACCGCATCGGGCAAGCGAGCCTCGCCACTGTGCTCGACGGCGCACCAGACGATCCCGGCAGGCGAGCGCAGGCTCGGCACGTCTCCCTGGGCCACGTCGATCGCGCCCAGCGCAAGACCGTGCGCGGCCAACGCCGGCGGGTCGGCGACGTGCAGGTCGAGGTGCATCCGTGCGGGCGACTCGTACACGTCCTGCACGCGCAGGTACGCGTCGCCCGTCGGCGGCACGAAGGTCGCGAACTGCTCGCCGGCACCGCGCCACGGTGACAGCGCGAATCCCGTCACGGCACGCCAGAACTCGATCGTCGGGTGCAGCTGCTCGTGCGGGCAGTCGAGAAAGGCGGTCAGCCAGCGGACGTCCACGCGCTCACGCTATGCGTGCCGGGCCGCCTCCTCCGAAGGACGGTCGGTTCGAGCCGACCGAAGCGGGCACCGTGTCGGAGGGGGCGGTGGTCAGCGTGCGTACAACGCCTCGATCTCGGTGGCGTACTTCGCACCGATCGGCTTGCGCTTGAGCTTCATCGTCGGCGTGACCTCGTCGCCGCCGGGCTCCCAGACGTACGGCAGGAT
>Ga0164242_10005922_pt1 | contig 13526 bp, 11 predicted proteins | sample OricomgcompostMG_FD_108783 | JGI IMG/M metagenome (GOLD analysis project Ga0164242, IMG submission 108783) | Miracle-Growth compost microbial communities from Emeryville, California, USA - Original compost - Miracle growth compost (MG) ...
CCCTTTTTTCTATGATACACTTTCTTGCTATCTTCCCCCTCTTACACCCCCCCCCCCCCCCCTTTACTAACAGCTTGAGCGAGAGGAGCTAGAGCCACAAGTACTGACATTCAGCAGCTCAAATGACACTAAAGTTAAGACACATTTGTAACACCGAGAGCCGTGACGAGGCGTTCATCCATTACCATACTAGGTAGGTCGTCCCGCTACTCGTCGGTAGCTGGAGCAACGCACCATAGCCACAACGCTGGCATTGACACACGGTCAAGACCGACAATACTGTCCGGGGCGCTTCTAACAACACGAAATTCGGTCTGGCCCCGTAGCCGATTCTGACGGAACCAATGGAGGGTCAATGCATTATCATTACGGGGCATGGCCGGTCAACCAAGTGTGACAAGCTGTCCCGGAAAAGGTTAAGATCTAGTCAACGAGCGGAAGCGAAGGTCATCAGGCGGTGCGTGGCGGCTGTGTGATCCTCCGAGTCTTCAGTAGGCTCGACGTCATTAGGATGAAAGCGTTATCAGGAATGGGCAAATGAGCTGCAGGTGTCGGCTTGGGATGGAACCCCCGAGGTCAAAATTTGGTGTCTGGACCCCAGGTACTAATGGATTGATTGGGCGAGGGGCATTCAAAGGCGCTAAGCTATTGTCGCACCTCGCTTCCGGGTAGGATTACTGTGTCGCCTCGTGTGTTGGGCATGGTGTGTCAGGGGGTTCCCATTCGAGGTCTAGCTCGCGCGCAAGGCGAAGTAGTTGGCTTTGTCTAATCCCGCTCAACATGCAAAAGAGAACCGGCAATTCGGTTCGTATTGCGGCAACTCAGGAAAGAGACTTGGCAATCTATTCGCTTCGGCGGCGGTATCAGCCTCGTTGGCAATGACCGATGCGCACTAATAACAGAGGCGCCCGACGTAGGGAGTACAAACGCCTGTAGGGGCGTAACCCCACGCCCTGGGACCCGGGAGGTTGATTAAGTAGCACGGAAGCGCCAATATTGGAGTCTGCTTAGGCCTGGATAGATGACCAAAGGCGTCGCTCGGCAGCGGCCGCAATGGACGTCAGCAATTTTGGGAGGCTCAAGGCGCCCAATCAGTACGGGCTTCCGGAGACCGTTGGCCCGTACCGTGTAAACCTGGCGCGGACAGTGGTTTAACACTGGCCCCACAGAGAACCGGAAATGCAGAGTCCTGTTAGTTCCTTCCTTCTAGGTAAGTACCTTAGGTATGGAAGACAATGATCATTATGAGTTGGAGGAAGGAAGGATTCTGCCGTCGTAGCATACGAACAAATCATGGCACACCGGCAGGCGGAACCGGCCCTTCTCATGGCTCTCATCGCCGTGATGGTGTGTACGGCCATTGCTGAACTTGCTGAGGTCCTGAGAGGACAAGGGAAATACATCAAGTAGCCAATGCCCCACTCGTCCGGGAGGCGGATGCCAAGCGCTCCGCCAATCAGGTGTGGCTGCGGGCCTTGGGCTGAAGACTACGTACATCATCGGTATGTCTGCTCCTCCCAGTATACATTGTAGAGGGCGACGGATGGTTAAAAGTAAACCGACAGGCTGCGGGTATTCGGTCCAGCATCTTCGCCTGGTCGCTGGTCGTTTGCTCCTCCATTGGCGCGCACGCCTACTCTTTCGATCTTCGAATCCCGACTGGGGCTTATCCCTGGATGTTCAAATGGATGATTATTCTGGTAAATCATAAAATCGCGTGGGCCACTAACGCCCCACCCACCCCCCACCCCCCTGTTAGGAGGCCCCAGCTCGTGAGGAGGAGCCGCTGGCTTGATTTCCCTATCGGGCTCAATTTGAGGGCGGGAGGGCCTTCTCCGTGTTCTAATTAGGGATGGCGTTGAATGTTGAACTTTACTTCCACATGTTTTCCGCCCCCATCTCCCTCGCCTTCGCTTGAGATTGCGACCAAGCATACCTACCTACCCTTGCTACCTTAGGTATTTTCTGACTTTGACATTTGAACGAACAGGCTAGTTTTGCATTTCGGCCCGTTCACCTCCAGTCAAAAATAGGCGCGGGGTACATCGTAGGTGCGGAGTACCGTCCTCTCAACCCTGGGCCTGGGAGTCTAGATGCCTACGAAGGTCCCCTTCAGCCGCCTGGAGAGATGGGCCGTCAACGGAGTCCGCGCCGCTCTTACTCGAATGTGTTTGACGACCTACAAGTTTACCCCCGCTATCGCCTGGTTTGACTCGTCAATGACAGTATGCGCAGTGGCTCTTGAGATGAGTTCCTAGGTGTACGGATAGCACTCGGATCATTGACTCCAAGTGTGGATCCCGATCTTTTAGACCCCTAGAAAGGACTTTGAAGTAAGGCAAAGGAAGGCCACGGAGGCCGTTGATCCGGGGTCGAGCCCGCGTCTGTAGTATAGCTGGGAGATAGTCAACCCAGACCGTGTCTCAAATCAAGTACGAAGTACCGGACGAGGTACCTCCAATTGTCTTGCATCCTATTCTGCCCGAGACTCAACCCCACCCGGTAAGACGCATTCGTCGACTACGGGTGCCTCTGCGCCGGGATGACACCCCTGTCAATATAACCGATCCGGTGGCGGCAGGGATAACTGGTACTAGGGCGGCCCCAAACGCCGGGCATGGAGAGCAGAGTGGACTACCCCAAAAGGGGAGGGGGTAAGCTACAGGTTACCTACCCTCCTTTGACTCGAATCATATAATTAATCGCAACGGTCCCCCCTTTCCACCTACCTCATCCCTTCCTATCATTGCCCGTCACTCTCTCCTACTACCTACAGCTCGCCTGTGATACTTGGAAGACCGCTCCGCCTGTACTATTACGAGGACAGAACCAACAGCCCTTCGTCATGGGGGAAAAGATTGACCCTGTGGATGTCGTCCACCAGGACGATGCCAAGGCTAGTTCTCTCTCCAGTCTCTCCCGTCTCTCCTAGAGGGGCCTACAGTTCACTAACACGCTCAAACAGTACGTCGAGACCAAGGTGGTAAAAGGTCACGAGGCCTTCAATGAGGCTATGATCAAGGAGCCGCCGCGTGCCTGGTCTACCCCCCAGATCATGGTCTACTTGTTCTCTATTATCGGCTTCTTCTGCTCGACTATGAACGGGTATGACGGTTCCTTGATCAACAACCTCCTCCAAAACCCGTACTTCAAGGAGGCATATAATGTCGAGAGTTCCGGCATCTGGGCCGGTATTGTCTCGTCCATGTACCAGATCGGTGGCGTGGTTGCCCTACCATTCGTTGGCCCTGCGATTGATACATGGGGCCGAAGGATCGGCATGTTCATTGGTGCTGCTACCATCATCATCGGTACAATCATTCAAGGCACCTCACACTCCTCCGGCCAGTTCATGGGTGGCCGTTTCCTGCTCGGGTTCGGCGTATCCATCGCCGCCGCGGCTGGCCCCATGTACGTGGTCGAACTAAACCACCCGTGAGTTCACCCCACCCCGAGATGAGACCCTACGTATCTGTGCCTGACAAGTCCGCAGAGCCTTCCGAGGGGTGGTCGGCGCTATGTATAATACCCTATGGTTCTCGGGAGCCATCATCGCGTCCGGATCGGCGCGTGCGGCCATTGACATACATAATGATTCCTCATGGCGCCTAATCACCTGGCTTCAGGCGCTCTTCTCCGGTCTCATCTGCATCTTCTGCCTGTTCCTCCCCGAGTCTCCGCGATGGCTTTACGTCAATAACAAGAAAGACAAGGCAAAGCAGCTGCTCACGAAATACCACGGAAACGGCAACCCTGAGTCGCCGTGGGTCACGCTTCAGCTGCACGAATACGAGGAGCTCCTGGACATGGATGGTGCCGACAAGAGATGGTGGGACTATCGGGCGCTATTCAACAGCCGTAGCGCAGTGTATCGTCTCATGTGCAATATTGCCGTGTCGGTTTTCGGCCAGTGGGCGGGCAACGCCGTGCTGTCGTATTTCCTCGGTGCCGTGCTCGAGACGTGCGGATACACCAGCGCCGTCGCCCAGGCCAACATCACGCTCATCAACTCGTGCCAGCAGTTCGCCTGCGCCATCTTCGGCGCGCTCCTCGTCGATCGCGTTGGTCGTCGCCCGCTGCTCCTATTCTCCTTCACCGGCTGCTGCGTGGTCTGGCTCGGAATGACGATCGCCGCCGCCGAGTTTGCCAAGTCCGGTGGCGGTCTTCACCCCGACGGTACTGTTTCCCAAGGTACCAACACAGCCGCCTCTAAGGCCTCCCTCGCGATGATTTTTATTTTCGGCTCGATCTATTCGATTGGAATCACACCCCTCCAGGCCCTCTACCCGGTAGAGGTTCTCTCGTTCGAGATGCGAGCCAAGGGGATGGCCTTCTCGTCCCTGGCTGTCAACGTGGCCGGTCTGCTAAATCAGTTTGCGTGGCCCGTTTCCATGCGCAACATCAGCTGGAAGACCTACGTAATCTTCACCGTCCAGGACTGCGTCCAAGCCGCCATCATCTGGATGTTCCTGCCGGAGACAAAGGGCCGTACGGTACGTAACTACTTCCAGCCCCTCCCCACCCCAAAACAACCCAATCCCTCTCCTGTTTTCCCTGGAAAGCTAGCGCTAACTTCCCATGCCACGGCACAGCTTGAGGAGCTGGATGAGATCTTTTCTGCAAAGAACCCTGTCAAGGCATCTACCCAGCGCAAGGCTATAAACATCACTCAAGACGGCGATGTCGTCGAGGTTCACGATGCGTAAACGGGCTGGCGAATACTGACTGGCCAACACTAGCTTGTTGGCGACGGGTACACATTTTCGGGTCTACCACGTATAAGTCCGGTATTTACCAAGGTTTCTCGGCCCTTCCTTTCGCGATATGCTCTGGGTACCCACCCAGGTGCCTTAGTTTGTAGAACCCCGTTAGTGTCAGGGCCCTTTTAATATGAAATATATTATACCGTCCCTGCTCCCAACATTGCTTCTCACAACGTTGGGATTTGCACAACCTCACCACAAGCCCCCCTGTTAGAACCTACCTCTCTACATGCCCATGTATTAATCGAACGGGGTCCCATCCAGACCTCATTAACGGCCAACGTGGTGTTTCTGGGAGAGGCCTGGTCCCATTATGCCATTAAGCAGAGCGGCGAAGCCTCAATTTAGGCGCAGCCGAGGCCGGTCTCGGAGTCATCCATATCCTACTCTATTTCCGCCACATTCCCACTAGAATGCCCTGCTCACGAGTTGTCGTTTCACCGACAACCACCCCGCCGGTAGTAATGCGCCGTAAGTAAGGTAGAAATTGAGCTGGCTGACAGAAGCAGACATCGTCGTATAGGTGCGGTTGTGCGTACAGTGAATCGAGTATGCGAACCGGGAGAGGCATATGTTTTATACAACTAGGGGCGCGGTGCCAAAAAAGAAAGGCTAAAAATTGCACATGGAGCTCACTCAGCTCCAAGTGGATGTCGATGGATCCATTCTGGACGTGACTCTCGACGGAATCCGGCAGTAAGCGTTGCTAAGCCGGGAGATAAAGTAGGGAGCGGCTGAGTCATTTACTGATTTTTGTACGGAGAAATCCGTACGGATGAAGTTGCACCCCCACCCCTTCCGCGATTGCTATGTAGTCTCAGGCGCCTCTCAAGCCGCAATGATGGCACACCCCAACATTCCAAACCATCACAGGCGAAGGCTTTGACATCATCGCTGCACACTTAGATGCGATCGAGTATTAATTAGTGGGGCGCCTGGCCAATTCACGAGGACCCCGCTCTTAGTAAGCATACCTCACTCACCTTGGGGCCCTTTTTTCTTCTCGACGACAAAGTACAGAACAAGCACCGTGGACGAATGCGAGATGTAATGCGCCCGCCGGTAAATGAATGATGAAGCACTGATCTCGGTCGATTTGTATGTGCCATGAATTTATCTAACGAATCCTGAACAGCACAGCAGCCTGCGACCCCATACTTGCCCTCAAAAGCCGTGCCTTACTCCGAGAGCCCGAACTAATTCGGCCTTCTCAAACGCCACTCCTCGTCGCTGCATCATCGTCCTCCCCGGCCTCTCCCTATAGGATGGCGACTGCGAGTGGCTCGACTACGGCGCCACAGGCCTCCACAAACGGGAGCCCGAGTACCGAAACGGCCCTTGATGCTCAGTCCCTCGACCTAATTGCGCCGCCGGGAGCAACCGTCTACCCCCCGCTTGCCGCTGTCTCTGCTGCCTCGAACCCCCGCAGCTGCGTAACTTGCCGAAGGAGAAAAGTCCGATGCGACAAGTTCATGCCATGCGGCAACTGTCGCCGGGCTCAGATCCAGTGCGTATTCCCGGCACCGGGACGCGCACCGAGACGCGCCCGGCCGAAGGACCCAAATGCCCCGACGAAGCAGCGATCGAGCGAACGAGAGGTCGAACTGATAGGACGACTGCGGAAATTGGAAGGAATAGTCGAGGAACTGAGCGGCCAGATCCAACTCGAAGCAGTGAAACACAGCTCAAGCTCGGGGAACTCGCCAGAGGCATCGGTTGGCCGCGATATAGACTCACACGCCGGCATCGCTTGGCCGGCCGAGAGCTCAGTGAGTGAAGGCAGCCGGGGACATGGCTCCCCTGCTGTTAGCACCACCGGAAGGGTTCCCCCAGCTACCGGTCCGCTAGTTTCGGGGTACAAAACGAGCCATGGGTCGCTTGGGAGGTCTTCCGATGTCAACACCAAACTTGGCCGGCTTGTGGTGAACGAGAAGGGCACCGGTAGATACGTCAGTAGCGGGTTTTGGTCCCGGATCAACGACGAGGTATGTCTTCCGATCTATCTGCGCTCTGCAAACCGCGGCCCTTGTCGAAATATGACTGACGACGACGACGGCACAGCTTGACGAGATCAGGGCTGAAACTCAAACCGTCACGGAGGAGGAGTCTGACGATTCGGAAGCTGAGGACTCGCCGGCCTCGGCGGCTCAAGAACGAAGCGCAACTGCCCACCAGTCGTTCATCATGGGATACAGGTCCGCCGACGTTGATTTACGACCGTTCCACCCTCTGCCATCCCAAATACCCTTCATGTGGCAGATTTACCAAGAGAACGTTGACCCGCTCGTCAAGATACTACACGCCCCGAGCATGGATAAGCTGATCCGGGAGACCCGCAACAACCTCGATACCCTCACACCACCTACGGAGGCACTGATGTTCTCCATCTACTATGCCGCCATTACGTCGATGGACGAGGCAGAGGTACGTACAACAATGTTTGGAGGTTGGCGGTGAGCCAGCGGCTGAACACATGTTTTGCAGGTGAAACTTAACTTCAACGCCGAGAGAGACTTCTTGATCACGCAATACCGCTTCGCCCTCGAACAGGCGTTGGCAAAGGCCAATTTCCTTGCCGAGCCTGACCTCACCGTCTGCCAGGCATTCCTCCTCTTCCTCGTCATCGTCCGTCGCCACGACGATACTAGGTTTACCTGGACTCTAACTGGTTTGATCATTCGCATTTCCCAGGCCATGGGTCTTCACAGAGACGGCACGAACTTCCCGAACATCACCCCATTCGAGATCGAAATGAGACGACGCCTGTTCTGGGCGATCTGCGTCCTAGACCTTCGATCCGCCGAGGACCAGGGAACGGACCTAACAGTTGTTGACCGAACCTTCGACACGCAGCTGCCCCTCAACATTGACGATGCTGATATTGGCCCTGATAGCAAGGTGCTGCCCAAGTCCCGTGAAGGCCACACCGACATGACTTTCTCGCTGGTACGTTATGAGATATGCGCGCTCGCCAGGAGGCTGCATGTCACAGCATCGGCCATGTCCACGATTTGTCCTCGAGATGCGGCCCAGAGCGTAGAGGAGCGCGAAACCTTGTTGCGCGAGGTGCATGGGCGTATCGAGGACAAGTACCTGAAACACGGGTCCTCCGAGGATAACCCCAAGTACTGGGTGGTGGCCAACGTCGCCCGGCTCATTGTGGCCAAGATGACACTTCTCATCTACCAGCCGGTTCTATTCCCCGGCCCCGGTAACGAGCACCTATCAAGAGACAGGCGCCATCGGCTTCTCACGGCTGCGATCGAAGTCTTCGAGTACAACCACCTTCTCAACACAGATCCCAGGACTAAGCAATGGCGCTGGCTTTTCCAGACATACACGCAGTGGCATGCCGTGGCGTATGTTCTCCTCGAGCTACCACATTGGCCGTGGTGTTCCACAATGGAACGGGCGTGGTGCGCACTCGCCAGCTCTGTCTTTGCGTCTCCAAAGACAGCCGAGATCAAAAAGATGGCGGACAATGCTGCTGTATGGCTGCCGCTCAGGAAGTTGTATTACAAGGCGAAGAAGTATCGGGAGGGCGAGTTGGCAAGATTACGATCTGACCCGGCCGCCGCCCAGCAGCTGGACCTGGAAACGAGATCCAACGCACCACCCCCCTCATTCGCCGCGATGCCGGGGTCGCTCAGGAGTGCGGGTGCCCACGAGAGGTGGCGCAGGTTGGTGAATGCGCCGCCACCACTGCCCCGAGAGGCTGCCGTTGCACAGGAGCAGCCCGACCCGCAGAGCCGTGTCAACCCACCACCAACGACACCTGGAGCTGGTGAACAAAACTCGGACCCCCGAGGAGAAGAGTTTATAGATGAGTTCATGGATGCTACATTCAGTGCCCCTTTCGTTCCTACGCTTCTCTTCCCCCTCGCCTGGTCGTCAGGAGATCCGATAGATACAGCCCGCCAAACGACTTCGGAATTTTCCAATGGTGGCGTCCCCCGAGTGAACAATCATCTCGCTTCTGCTTCATCAGTATCCACAAGCCTAGAAGGTTCCTCAACTAGCAGCGGCCCTAACTACGCCAGTATGCAGTCAAGATCGCTACTACCGCAGCATCAGCCTCAACAACAACAACATCAACAACAGTCTCCACTTAAGGAGGATCATCGGCCAGCATGGCTGTGGCCATCTGATTCTGGTTTAGCCTTGAACCGGTTTCCTAGTGCACCGGCGGAAGATATCGATGTGAACATGGACGAGGGGTTCGACTGGCAGAACTGGCAAGAGAGCATTCGAGGGTTTGAGTTGGAGACAAGCGGTGGCGGTGCTGGAGGGGTTTGGGGCCAGGGCATCTGAAACGATGGCACGGAAAATATGGGAGAGGATCTCAGGCGAGCATCTGGCGGGTATTTAGGCTCATCACCTGGTCCTGGTGACTGTTGGGTTGTCTAGGGATAAGATTTGTTTGATGTGTTGATACCCTTTGTGATGTTTTGCTGGTACTAGGTACGGGGAATACAGGTCACCATGTCATCCTTTCAACCTGGGAAAAGTTGTGAAGAACAGCATATTGGTAATTTGACGGGAGTTCGAGGGAAGGGGTTATGTCATCCACACATCTGCAGAAAGTCAATGCTGGATAGACCACTCACTAACTAGTAGACAGCAGGCCTGGACCCGCTTACGATCTTCCTTGGAAGGAGATTCGAGACTCCAGCTTCCATCCTACCTCGTCTTTACTGCCTAGATCTACGTCGATATTCACCAGACGTGCGATGTCGCGTGTAGTGCCCTCATTTACCTAGCAGACTAGCAGCTTTATGGACAACGAACTCGGAAACTATTTTGAATTATAGTAGAGGCTGAATGCCAACTACCCGCTTATCTGTTAACAACTATAAGCTGGTAAGAAATCTAGAGGAGTATACACTAGGTGAGGGTAAACCTCTGTATTAGGAGAGGGTCGCCTAGCACACGCGCTCAAGAGCACATCGACAACACGACCATTCAACCATTCCTGATATGTTCCAGGGTTCACCTCTTTCATCCGTCGTATTACTGTTATACTTCCGAGCCGAGATGTATGGCATCGAGACGGCTAGGGGAAGAATGCCTAGCGCGCAAGCGCGTACACGTTCCCTCGCTACCACGCTCCCCGGACTAAATATCTTCTGGCCGTACCGTAGCAGGATATGGACGTTTCTCGGCCACTTAAGCTACTACCTTGGGGCTCACCAACAAATGTACAGGAGAACTTCACAGTAGACAGGGGTTCCTTCTGCAAAAATTGACATAAAATGATTGACTGTGGGCTTGTACTCCGTACATAGTGTAGTATGTTCGGATACGTATCCGTAATTATGTCGTAACTATCCACACAAGATCTTGAATCTAGCCGCAAAGAAAGCCGCTATGGCCTCGTCGCGATGAGATTAAGGAGGTTAATCCACACTAGCTTGCGCTATTGATCGTGAACCCCTGCTGCCTTCCCCTGCCACCCCAGTCGTGATCCGTGCGTGCAAACATGGGCCAATTTCCCTGGGCGCCAAACTTTGAGTTCTCTCGGATTGATCACTTTGTGATGCGACACTGAGGGTTCCATATTCGAGGCGGTTGGTGCCTTCGCGAGCATGTCACGCCGTCCATTCTTAACGGCAGCTCTCCTGGTCTTCCAGCTCCTTGCTTTTGTCTCAGCAGGTATGACTACCGCCTTGTCTAACCATACAATGGTGACTCTTCTAGCCAACTGACAACGCCGCTCTTCTCCAGAATGCAGCTCCTCCACTGGCTATTCCATCTCATCCCCCGGTGCCAGCGATGACATCTCTACCTGCACGACCTTTACCGGCTCCATCTCCCTCCTCTTCGGCGACAAGCCTTCGGCATGGCAGTCCTCCAACGCCGTTGTTGATCTGGGCGATATCGTGACAATTACAGGTGACCTTGTCATCTACGCCGACTCCCACCCCGAGCAAACCACTGTCACCGCGTCTAAGCTCAAGACAATAAATGGCGGGATTACCATCCAGAATATCGACTCTACCAGCACGGTGCAAAAGCTCAGCATCTCGTTCCCGAGCCTGGAATCCGTGGGGCGTGGATATGCTATCACAGGCAGTATCAAGGAGGTGGCGATTGTACATTCTGACAATCTCAAGGTTGGAAAGTTGTTCCAGGCATGGGGTACCGATGTGGAAGAATTCCACGTTGGAGGATTAGTGACCATGGATGGGCAATTGACCATCAATACAAACCCCAGCATGGAGGCTCTGGATGTCGGGGATCTTGTGACGGTGACAAGCTTTCTCCGGATAGAGCAAAACGACGTTTTATCGTCCGTATCTCTCAACGCGTTGCAAACAGTGGGGGCAGACCTGACCGTCAACGGGAATCCAAAACTGGTGAATCTGGTATTGCCAGCCCTCCAATTCGCTGAGACTCTCGCCTTCGCATCGGACGGGCAGAAATTCAGCGTCTCGTTACCACAGCTCTCAACCCTTGGCCACTCGAACACCACCAGCACCTCCAATATCCAAGATGTCCACGCGATAGACCTGTCGTCACTCCGGAACGTTACGGGCGACCTCTCCTTCCAATCTACGTCGCTCACCGACCTGACCATCCCAATCCTGAGGCACGCGGACGGTAGCATCACCGTGGAAGATAACGCCGCTATGATAACCCTCGCCCTTCCCCGGCTACACTTGATGCAAAACATCTTCATTGATGACAACAACAAGCTAAAAAACTTCACAGCCAACGCGCTGGCAACCGCCGGAACAATATCCATTACGGGGTCGGCGCTGACGAATGTTGAATTGTTTGGCTTGAAGGAGGTTACTTCGGACTTGAAGATTGAGGGCGCTGCGTCAATGGATTGCTCCTGGTTCGACCAGAATATCAAGTCCATCGTCAAAGGAAGTTATTCCTGTGTCGGAAACCACACCCAGCCGGCAACGGAGAGGAAGCCGAGCACCGGGGGCATTGAGAATACGGACGGGGAAGCACCATCAAGCAATCCCACTACCGAGACGAGCAAGTCGGCTGGTGGCGGCCTGCCCCGAGGAGCCAAGGCTGGAATTGGGATTGCTGTAGCCGCCGGGGTGCTTATCCTCGCGAGTTTGGTGTTCTTTGCCGTGCGGAGGAGGAAACGACTGCCAAGGGACCACCAAAGTGATGCGCAAGAGTACCCTCCAAAAGAAGACACGGACACGGACCGTTCAGAGGTGTTTGACGGGAGCCTTAAGATGCGAGTGCACACGACGATTAGGGCAGTCCCCTCACGTGAGAAAGGGAGCCCCGAGTTGCCAATGCTTGAGTTTAACAAGTCTATGGGCCTTGACGAGTAGGGGGAAGATGCTGCCAACGAAGGATACCGGACTGCAAATTGAAGCATTATGATACACATAGTTGCTTAGGTTCTAATAACGGCAACGTGGTCCTCGTGACCGCATAATTAGCTATTACTTATTTAATAGGGTTTCATCAATTATTGGCTCTTCCATTTTGCGGGAATGGCACCTCATACCACGACATATATGCTCGGAGCTACCTCGGGGCCACCGCTTTAAGGGTGCCAACCTGGATGAACCTGGTGAACCAAGCTTAGAGGGAGTGACCAGCTAGGAGCTGGGTGAGCCATGGGTGAGCCTTGACAAACAAGGAGACAAGTGAGAGCCAAACCCCTTTCTCCGCCTACATTACTCGCAATTATGTAAGTGTGAAGATAAGAGGCCGCCCCCTCCCTCCCCCCACACTCCAGGGATTTGAAAGGCTCTCAACATCCCCTGAATCTATAACGTCCTCGTACCAACCTCTCATCTGAACAGTCTCGAACAGCATCACATGAGTGACCTCATTTACACGCCTCATACCAAGGATTTAAGCAGTTCGTGTGAACTCAAGTAAGAAGAGCGATGTTCTGCTACGTAGAAGAGAACGGAGAATTCTGCACTCTTCTCTTTACAATAAAACAATTAATTTACAATCCCGATGAAGCGCAACTAGCTGTAACCGCAAATACTGACCACTTACTACCCTTCGTCAAACATGTACATTAGGTTGACTGATCAGCGATGTGCCCTAAGTGTAACGCAGTATACCCACCGAGTCGGGGCCAGGGCTAGGTTAATTCCGATCAGTGCCTAGGGAGAATAGCTTTGTTGAGAAAGAGGATATCATCCGACTCGAGCAGGTAGGAAGCTCTTTTGACACGATGAATCTTGATGCTGCTCCGCATCCTTCCCCGCAGACCCAGTTGTTGAAAATGGATCAAGGCCCCTTCAAATAGCATATAGTATGGGAAAATATCATATAATTACCATTCGACGAGGATCAATTTCGATGTTGCCCAAGCCTTAACAACGAAGCTAGAAGCAAGAATAGGCAATTCTCTAAGACAGAGTTCTTAGACTTAAATCATGAGATACCTATAATTAAGACGCAAACCACATGCGGGTAAGAAAGCTAACGACAATATAAGAATTGATGAGAGAAGCCCTTATGTAGGTACTCTTTAACTCGTGCATTTAATCTAGAACTGTCCAAATTACCTAGCACAACTAGTGGACTAATCTCGAGCATAGTTGGCGATCACTTTAAGAAGAGAGGAAGTAGTCGAGTTAGAGTCTGAGAAAGGATTATATGGGAACCCGGCCCTGCCGCAAACACAGTTGGGACTTAAACATCGTTTAAATAAATACAAAGTCCGGGTGTCTACAACACTCTATAAGGCAAGGCCTCTTGTGGATATTTGCTATCTCCAGCTGTACTTCATTCACTGAATGGACTTCGGAGGCTATCACCGCG